>ERZ772960.246-NODE-246-length-52549-cov-9.181316_pt1 | contig 52549 bp, 44 predicted proteins | sample MGYA00580678_ERZ772960 | MGnify/ENA primary metagenome ERZ772960 (study PRJEB29015, sample SAMEA2737930) | human oral metagenome | biome: human oral; feature: human-associated habitat; material: dental | place: China | collected 2059 ...
TTGCTGCTAACTTCCCGTGGCTGTCCGTCCTCGTGGCCGTTCCGGCTGCGGGCGCAGCCCTCCTCGGCTTCGTCCCGCCCCTGAGGCGCGCCGCCGGGCGCGTCATCGCCCTGGTGATCGCACTCGTCGAGCTCGCGCTCGGCGTGTACGTCGCCGCCTCCGTGTTCGACTGGTCCGCCTCGGCCTCGTACCAGGTGTACGAGTCCCACCTGTGGATCCCCCAGATCGGCATCACCTGGTCGCTCGGCGTCACCTCGCTGGGCCTGGTCATGGTCCTGCTGGCGCTCGGCCTCGTGCCGCTCGTGCTGATTGCGGGTTGGGACGAGGACGAGGCTGCGGACCGCGGCGCCTACCCGGCGCTGGTCCTGGCCCTTCAGGCGTTTATGGTCGTCATCTTCGCGGCCTACGACCTGACGGTCTTCTACTTCGCCTTCGAGGCGATGCTCGTGCCGCTCTACCTCATGATCGGACGCTACGGCGTCGGTGACGAGGCGGCCCGCCACAAGGCCGCCATGAAGTTCCTGCTGTACTCGCTGTTCGGTGGACTGGTGATGCTCGGTGGCATCCTCTACCTGTGGGCGATGGGCTCGCAGGCAGCGCAGGACGTGTCGACGTTCTTCCGCATCGATACGCTCGCCCAGATCCTGCCGAGCGCCCCGCTCGTCGTCCAGATGATCATCTTCGTGACCTTCATGGTTGCGTTCGCGATCAAGGCACCCATGGTCCCGGTGCACACGTGGCTGCCCGATACGGCCGCCGTCGCCCGCCCCGGCACCTCGGTGCTGCTGGTCGGCGTCCTGGACAAGATCGGCACCTTCGGCATGATCACCCTGTGCCTGCAGCTCACCCCCGGCGCGGCTGTGTCCGCCAAGTGGGTCATGTGCATCCTCGCCGTCATCTCCATCCTGTGGGGTGGCCTGTCGGCGAACGGCCAGAACGACATCATGCGCCTCGTGTCCTACACGTCGGTGTCGCACTTCGGCTTCATGGTCCTGGGCATTTTCATCGGCTCGCAGATCGCGCTCGTCGGCGCCATGTTCTACATGGTCGCCCACGGTGTGTCGATCGCCGCGATGTTCCTGCTCTCCGGCTGGCTCTCGCGCCGCGGTGGCACGCAGGACATGCGCGAGTACGTGGGCATGCAGCGCGTGACCCCGGTGCTCGCGGGCCTGTGGCTCCTGAGCGGCCTCGCCTCCATCGCGCTGCCCGGCCTGTCCGGCTTTGTCCCCGAGTACCTCGTGCTCATGGGCACCTGGTCGGTCAGCAGCGCGCTGGCGCTCTTCGCGGTCCTCGGCGTCGTCATCGCCGCCATGTACGTGCTCATGCCCTACCAGCGTGTCTTCACCGGCGCGCCCGGCAAAGGTAAGGAGGACCTGGCGGACCTGGGGATGCGCGAGCGCGGCGTCATGGTGCCGCTCGTGGCCGCGATGCTGATCCTTGGTATTTGGTCGGCGCCCCTCGTGAGCGCCCTGACCCCGGTTGCTTCAGACCTCGACCTGACCAACTCGCAGGTCGGCGCCGCCGTTGAAGGGAGCGCACAGTGAACGTTCTACCCATGGCTAACTTCCAGGCCCCCGAGGTTCCGTGGCTGAGCCTCGCGCCGATTCTCATCGTGCTGGGCGGCGCGGTCCTCGGCATCCTCGTTGAGGCTTTCGCCCCGGCGAAGGCTCGCCGTCCCATCGTGATCGGCCTGTCGATCCTGGCCACCGCCGGTGCCTGCGTCATGCTCTCGCTGCGCTGGGCTCCCGTCGTGGCCGCCCCGGCCTCGCTGGGGGAGTACATTGAGGACCCGCTGACGATCGGCGCCCAGTCGGTGCTCGTCATCATCGGCTTCCTGGCCGTCCTGGTGATGGCCGACCGCACGACCGTTGGTGACGGCGCGTTCGCCGGTCAGCCCTCGGATCGCCCGGACTCTGCTGCCGAGGAACTGTCGGAGCGCAAGGGCTACCAGCGCTCCGAGATGTTCCCGCTGACCCTGTTCTCGCTGGGCGGCATGATGATCTTCCCCGCGGCGGACAACTTCGTGACGCTCTTCGTGGCCCTGGAGGTCATGTCGCTGCCCCTGTACATCATGGCCGCGACCGCGCGTCGTCGCCGTCAGCTGTCCTACGAGGCGGCCCTCAAGTACTTCGTGCTGGGTGCTTTCTCCTCGGGCTTCATGCTGATGGGCTCGGCGTTCCTCTTCGGTTTCTCCAACTCGCTGCGCATCTCGGAGCTGGGGCAGGCCATCTCGACGAACACGAGCATGGACTGGATGGTCCTCGTCGGCGTGTTCTGCGTGATGGTTGGCCTGCTGTTCAAGGTGGGTGCCGCGCCCTTCCACGCGTGGACCCCCGACGTCTACACGGGTGCCCCGACCCCGGTGACGGGCTTCATGGCCGCGGCCGTGAAGATCGCTGCCTTCGCCGCGATGGCCCGCTTCTACCAGGCTGTGGCCGCCTACCTGCAGTGGGACTACCTGTACGTCTTCGCGGCGATCGCGGTCCTGACGATCGTCGTCGGTACCTTCGCCGGTCTCGTGCAGGACGACGTCAAGCGCATGCTGGCCTACTCGTCTATTGCTCACGCGGGCTTCATCCTGATGGGTATCCTCGCGATCCAGAAGGGCGGCACGGGCCATGTGTTGTTCTACACGCTCGGTTACGGCCTGGCGACGGTCGGTGCCTTCGCGGTGGTCTCGCTGGTGCGCGGCCGCGACGCGGACGGCAACGTCCTGGGCGAGGCGACGAGCCTGCGCAAGTGGGCGGGCATTGGCCGCACGAACCCGTGGATTGCGGGTGCGATGCTGGTCTTCCTGCTCTCGTTTGCGGGCATCCCGCTGACGGGCGGTTTCGTTGGTAAGTTCGTGATTTTCTCCGACGCGATCAAGGGCGGCATCGGCTGGCTTGCGATCGTGGGCCTCGTGGCCTCGGCGATCACCGCGTTCTACTACTTCCGCCTCGTGCGCCTGATGTTCTTCACCGACCCCGGTGAGGAGTCCGTCGTGGTCAAGTCGGAGGGCCTGTCCGCTCTGGCGATCATCGTGTGCGCGCTCGGAACGATCGTGCTGGGCGTCTTCCCCGGTCCCGTGTTGAGTCTGCTCGAAAAGATCGTCATACTGATCCCGTGAGTGCTCAAACACCCGATCTTCATGTTCCCGACCTCGAGTCCCGTATTACCCCGGGGCTCGAGGTCGTCGAGCGTCGTCTCCTCGACGCCGTGTCGTCCTCCCGTGATCTGACGGATGAGCTGACGCGCCACCTCGCGGTCGCGGGCGGCAAGCGGATGCGTCCGCTGCTGACCCTCGTGTGTGCGCAGCTGGGCGATCCCGAGCGCGCGTTGGATGACCAGGTCATCACGGCTGCGACGGCCGTCGAACTGACGCATCTGGCGTCCCTGTATCACGATGACGTCATGGATTCGGCTCCCACTCGTCGTGGTGTGCCCTCGGCGCAGCACCTGTGGGGGAATAACCGCGCGATCCTGGCCGGCGACATCTTGTTTGCTCGCGCGTCGCTGTTGGTGGCGTCGCTGGGCCCGCAGATGGTTGCTCACCATGCGCGCACGTTCGAGCGCCTGTGCGAGGGCCAGCTGAACGAGACCTTCGGTCCGACGGACGGTGCGGATCGCGTCGATTTCTACATTCAGGTCTTGGCGGATAAGACGGGTTCGCTCGTGTCGACCGCTGCGTCCTTCGGCGCGCTCCTGTCGGGCGCTGGCCAGCTGGTGGCTGACGTTGTGAGCGATTTCGGCGAGAAGGTGGGTGTCGCCTTCCAGATCGCCGACGACGTGCTGGATTTGGCGTCGTCGGGCGAGCAGTCGGGTAAGACGCCCGGCACGGATCTGCGCGAGGGCGTGGATACGCTGCCCGTTCTCCTGCTGCGTCGCCGTGAGGCGGCCGGAACGATCGACGAGGCCGGCGCGCGCATCCTGCGCGAGCTGACAGGGGATTTGTCCTCCGACGAGTCCCTTGCGTCGGTGGTTGAGCAGCTGCGCGGTCACGACGTGCTCGAGGAGACGCGTCAGCTGGCGCGCACGTGGGCCGATGAGGCGGTCGCCGCGTTGGCGCCGCTGCCCAAGGGGGAGGCGAAGACCGCGCTGGAGGCGTTTGCGAACCTGATGGTGGATCGCTTGGTCTGATGAACGTTGACGAGGCCGGGCCCGGCTGCGCGTGCGAGCGCGACTGGCCCCGGCCTCGTTGCATGCGCGGACGAGCCTTGAGGTGTGTGAGGGATCTCAGCTAAGGTTGCCCTTGGCATCGGGGCGCTAAACTGAGACCCCAGGTGCGCGCATTCGCGCGCGGTCGTAGAAGGAGAATTCGGTTGGCACCGCTCAACGTCGCCGTTATTGGCGCTGGTCCCGCTGGTATTTACGCGTCGGACATCCTGTCCAAGTCGGGGCTCGAGGTGAATATCGACCTGTTTGAGCGTCTTCCCGCGCCTTACGGTCTCGTGCGTTACGGCGTCGCGCCGGATCACCCGCGTATCAAGCAGATCATCGTCGCGCTGTACAAGATCCTTCAGCGTGGCGACATTCGTCTGCTCGGCAACGTTGAGGTGGGTCGCGATGTGACGATCGACGACCTGCGCGACCACTATGACGCGATCATCATTGCGACGGGTGCGGACCGCGATCACCCGTTGGACATCCCGGGCGTGGATCTGCCCGAGTCCTACGGTGCCGCTGACTTTGTGTCCTGGTACGACGGCAACCCGGATTACCCGCGCTCGTGGCCGCTGAAGGCCCGCGAGGTCGCGGTCCTGGGCGTGGGCAACGTGGCGCTGGACGTCTCCCGCGTGCTGGCCAAGCACGCGGAGGACATGCTTAAGACCGAGGTGCCGGCCAACGTGGCCGAGGCCCTGGCTGAGAACCCGATTACCGACGTGCACGTGTTCGGTCGCCGCGGCCCCGCGCAGGTGAAGTTCACGCCGCTGGAGCTGCGCGAGCTGGGTAAGGTTCCGGACGTTGACGTCATCGTCTCGGAAGAGGATTTCGACTTCGATGAGGGCTCGGAGGAGGCGCTGCGCGCGTCGAACCAGCAGCGTCAGGTCGTCAAGACCCTGACGAGCTACGCGATGGCGGATCCGGAGGAGCACACGGCCTCGCGTCGCATCCACATCCACCTGTTCCAGGCCCCGGTCGAGATCGTCGCTGACGAGAACGGCCACGTGAAGGCTCTGCGTACCGAGCGCACGGCGCTCAACGGCGATGGAAGCGTGTCGGGCACGGGTGTCATCACGACGTGGCCCGTGCAGGCGGTGTACCGCGCGGTGGGCTACTATTCGTCGCCGATCCCGGGCCTGCCCTTCGACAAGCGTGCCGGCGTTGTGCCGAACGTGGAGGGTCGCGTCATCGAGGGTGAGACCACGAAGGACGAGTCCGCCCCGGTCATCCCGGGCGTGTACGCGACCGGGTGGATCAAGCGCGGCCCTGTCGGCCTCATCGGTTCGACGAAGTCGGACGCCCAGCAGACGATCTCCCACCTCGTGGAGGATGCGGGCGCGGGCCGTCTGCACGCAAACACCGCCGAGGTTGGGCACGAGGCCATGGTGGCGCTCTTGGAGTCCCGTGGCGTCGAGTTTACGACCTGGGAGGGCTGGGAGCTACTGGATGCCTACGAGCAGGCGCTGGGCGAGGCGTACGGCGAGCTTCCGGGTGGCCGTGGTACGCGTGAGCGCGTCAAGGTTGTCTCGCGTCGCGCCATGACGGATATTTCGCGCGGCGCGCAGGTGGACCCCACGACGGTGGACCACATTGGCGAGATGGGTGAGATGGGTGTGCCCACCGCCCCCGAGCGTTTCGACGACTATACGGGTCCGGGGCGTCGCAACTGACGCGCCCCTGAGCTGGACGAGGCCGTGGCCGGGTTTTCCGGTCGCGGCCTCGCCTTGCGTGTGGGAACGAGGCTGTGGCGAGCCGCGCAGCTTCCGCTAACCGCCGGTCGGGTGGCTTTCTTCCCCTTGGAGGTTCGGCTGGCTCTCAGGTGCTTCTCAGGTAACCCCCATAGGATCGCGCATATGGTGCACCGCAACTATCACAACGGTCTGAAGACGACCCTCCTGCTGGGGAGTATGTGGACTCTGCTGCTCGCCATCGGAGCGCTCATCGCCTCGGGTACAGGCCGGATGGTGTGGATTGTTGTGTTTGCGGGCATTGGGCTGGCCCAGACGGCGTTCTCGTATTGGAATTCCGCGACGATTGCGTTGCGTTCGATGGGCGCGTATCAGGTGAGTGAGTCGGAGCAGCCCGAGCTCTATGCGATTGTCCGCGAGCTGGCTGCGCGAGCGCAGCAGCCGATGCCGACGATCTGGGTCGCCCCCACGCTGACACCGAACGCGTTTGCGACGGGGCGTCATCCGAACAACGCCGCGGTGTGCTGTACGGAGGGAATCCTGGCGATCTTGAATGAGCGTGAGCTGCGCGGGGTGCTCGGGCATGAGCTCATGCACGTGTACAACCGCGACATTCTGACGACTTCTGTCGCCGCGGCCATGGGCGGCGTGATTACGACCATTGCGCAGACACTGCTGTTCTTTGGCGGTGGGAATCGCCGAGAGAGCGGGGGAGTGGGGGTCGTCGGCCTCCTGGCGATGAGTTTCCTGGCTCCGATTGCGTCCATGCTCATTCAGTTGTCGCTGTCACGCACCCGTGAGTTCGATGCGGATGAGGATGGTGCGATGCTCACGCAGGATCCGCTGGCTCTCGCCTCAGCCTTGCGCAAGCTGGAGATGGCGACGGATCGGCGCCCGATGGAGGACACTCCACGGACGCGTAACGTTGCGGCGATGATGATTGCGAATCCGTTCCGTGGGGAGTCTCTCATGCGCATGTTGTCGACGCACCCACCGATGGATGAGCGAATTGCGCGGCTGGAGAAGATTGCGGGCTACTGAGGTATAGAGACGAGGGCGGGCGGCCGGTCGAAACCGGCTGCCCGCCCTCTGCTCTCGCAACGATCAGCGGTAGTTCATAAACTGGAGTGCGACGTCCAGCTCCTCGCCCTTGGGGCCCTTGAGGAGGGCGATGACGGCCTGCAGGTCGTCGCGGGACTTGGAGGAAACGCGAAGTTCATCACCCTGGATCTGCGCCTTGACGCCCTTGGGGCCTTCCTCGCGGATGAGCTTGGAGATCTTCTTCGCGGTGTCCTGCGGGATGCCTTCCTTCAGGGGGCAGGCGAGCTTGAAGAGCTTGCCCGAAGCCTTGGGCTCGCGGTCCTTGTAGTCGAGAACCTTCAGGGATAGGCCGCGGCGGATCAGCTTGGACTGTAGGACGTCAAGGATTGCCATGACGCGGGAAGCGGAGTTTGCTTCCATCGCGATCGTGTCGCCGCTGAGCGTGATGGCGGCGTCGACGCCGCGGAAGTCGTAGCGGTTGGCGATCTCCTTGGCGGTCTGGTTGACGGCGTTGTCGACCTCTTGGCGGTCGAGCTTGGAGACAACGTCGAAGGAGGAGTCTGCCATGGGTGTACCTTTCGTTGAAATCCCGCCAATCGTCGTTCCGATTGGCGCTCGGAGCTATTTTAATGCTATTCTTTCACGGCACCGCGAGAGCGGCGCACGGCAGGTTACCAAAGCGGCCAAATGGATCTGACTGTAAATCAGACGCTTCGTGCTTCGGGGGTTCGAATCCCTCACCTGCCACCACTCGCTGGTTCCAGTGAGTAACGCCTGTGATGTCATTCTCAGGCTCCGAGATTGCTTCGGCGCTCGGAGATGCGATAGGCTTTCCGGCGTTGCCCCGATAGCTCAGTAGGCAGAGCGTCTCCATGGTAAGGAGAAGGTCAAGGGTTCGATTCCCTTTCGGGGCTCCGGTTGCGGAGTCATCCGCTACCGGCGGCGGGGTAGCTCAGCTGGTCAGAGCGCACGACTCATAATCGTGAGGTCGCGGGTTCGAGCCCCGCCCCCGCTACCAACTCTTTCATCCGACAGGTCGCACGAGCGACGAAACTAAGCGAGGGAAACAACCGTGGCAAGCAAGTCCCAGGACGTTCGCCCCAAGATCACTCTGGCCTGCTCGGAGTGCAAGGAGCGCAACTACATCACCAAGAAGAACCGTCGTAACACGCCGGATCGTCTCGAGCTGGCGAAGTACTGCCCGCGCTGCCACAAGTCGACGGCGCACCGCGAGACCCGCTGACGGCTTCCGTCTCAAAGCCCCGAGGAACCTGGTTCCCCGGGGTTCTTTGTATGTGCGCGCGTCTGCCTTGGTTTATCCTGGGCATATGACTGACTCCGTTGATGTCCGCTGCATCGTCGCCCCGGAGGGCGCGGGCGAGGTGCGTATCCCCGGCCTCGTGACGCTCGCGGACGCGCGCACTGTCCTGTTTTTCGATGAGCGCCCCGCCCCGGCCTCGGGCACGGGGTCTGACTTTAATGGGCTGACGATGGCGTCGGACCTGCCGAATCCGAACCGCATCTGCTGGATGGAGCGTGCGGACGAGGGGCGGTGGAGTGAGCCGCGCCCGCTCCCCGCTGGCGGTCCGTCCGTTTCTTCGGATGCGTGCGTCGGCGTCGATGGTGACGGCCTCCTGCATCTGGCGTTCGCGTCGACGGATGGGCGCGTGGGCTACATGGATTCTCGCGCGGATGGTGAGCGCCTGCGCGCCTGGTGGGCCTGGGGGAGCGGTCCCGAAGACCTCGCCTATGTGGATATGACGGAGGAGCTCTACGCGCTCACGGGGGCTGATGCGTTGTTTGCGACCTCGGGTGGCACTGTGGCGGTGGATGGCGCGGTCGCGCTGCCGTACGTCGTGCGCACGGGGGATGAGACGCACGTGCGCGTCGTGTACGCGCGCGGTGGGCGGCTGGTTGGCGCTGCGGAACCTCTCGTCGGCGACGGGGGAGTGCTCCTCGACGAGACGACTCTGAGCGCGTGGGATGGCCGCCTCGTCGCGAACTGCCGCATCCAGGGCTTCGAGGGGAGGGGCTCGGGTGCTCGCTCCCTCGCGTGGGGCGATGGGCGCACCTGGGAGGGCGGGCGCCTCTGGGAGTTGGAGGACCCCGGCTGCAACGCGGGCATGGTCGGTGGCCTGTTTGTGCATCCCGGGCGGCGCGACGCGCGCGCGGATGGAGAGATCCTGCGCCTGGCCCCGCCGTGGGAGGGTGAGGTGCGCGCCGAGGTGGTGTCCTCCTTGGGGAGTGGCGCTTTCGGTTACTGCGACGTGACTTTTGTCGGGGCCGAGGCCGTGGTGGTCTTCGAGCGTGACCGAGGCCTCTGGGAGGCGGCAGTGTCCCTGTGAGCGGATACAGAAAATCCCGGTGCGCGTGCCCCCGCAGCGCTCCGGGATTTTTCTGTGTGTTTAGCGACCTTCGATGATCGACAGGAGCGGAGCGTAGTGTGCCTCGACGGCGGCGGTGTACGCTACCAGGTCGCCTGCTTCGCACGCCCGGAGGATAGCTGCGTGGGCCTCGGCAGTGGCTTCCATTTCCTGGCGCGACGCTGCGGCCAGCGAAGGGGTGACGCTCTGGTGGACCAGCCACATGGCGGCCACCAGCTGGTGCATGAGCTCGTTGTTCACGTAGGCCAGCAGGCCGGAGTGGAAGGCGATGTCCTGCTCCAGGTATGTCGATCCGGACTGCGCGTACTGAGTCATCGCCTCGACGAGCTCCCACAGGTGTGGGTTCGTCGTGCCCTTCATGGCGCGCGTGAGGGGTGCGGCGATCCCGAGGTCGAGTGCTCGGCGCGTGTCGATGATCGCATGCAGGGATTGAGCTCCGTTGATCTCATCCAGTGCGGCTCGCAGGACAAGGGTTTCGACGAGAGGCTGCATCGACATCTCACCGACGTAGGACCCTGAACCCTGGCGTACTGTCACGATATCCAGTGCCTGGAGGCGACGGAGCGCTTCTCGCACGGATGAGCGCGAAACGCCGAGGTCGGTGCACAGTGTTGATTCGGTGGGGAGGCGGTCACCAGGATGTAATCCATGTCGCAAAATATAGGACTTGATCGCATCCATCGTTACCGAGGATCTTGAGTCGATCGGTGCTGATGCATGTCGGTTCTGATCGGTTGTTGGTGGCGATTGGGGTGATATCGCTTGCACTAATTTGTCTGACAACATAGAATCAGTATAGCGAGCGGAACAACAGAACCGCACGTCCCAATTCTCGAAGATGAGGAGCGAGAACATGCGAATGCGTAAACACTTCGCAACTGGCGCTGCACTGACCGCGGCTGCCGCCATGATCCTGACCGCGTGCGGCGGCGGATCCTCCACCACCACCTCGACCGACGGCGGATCCAAGGGCTCCGACGGGCCGAAGGGCACGATCACCGCCGGTGTCGCCTACGAGACCACCGACTACGGTCCGATCACCACCTCGGCGCTCGGCATGGGTGCGAACTGGCAGGTCCTCGAAGGCCTGTACCGTTTCAACATGGCCGACTACTCCGTCAGCCCCGCACTGGCCGCCGGTGACCCGGAGAAGATCTCCGACACCGAATACGAGGTCAAGCTGCGCGACGGCGCGAAGTTCTCCGACGGCACCCCCGTGACCGCCGCCGACTTCGTAGCCTCCTACGAGCGCGCCACCTCCGAAAAGTCGATCTACCGTCAGTTCTTCACCTTCGTCGACTCCGTCGAAGCCAAGGACGACAACACCATCTCGATCAAGCTCAAGCACCCCTTCTCCAACCTGAAGGAGCGCTTCGTCAACGTCCGCGTTGTCCCCGCCTCGATGGACGAAGACTCGCTCAAGGCCAAGCCGATCGGCACCGGCCCCTACAAGTACGAGAACATCACGGCGACCGAGATCACCGCTGTTCCCAACGAGAACTACACCGGCAACGAGCCCGCGAAGGTCGCCACCCTCAAGTGGCAGTCCCTCAAGGATGACTCCGCCCGTCTCGCCGCCGCCATCGGTGGCACGGTCGACGTCATGGAAGCCGTTCCCGCCTCCGCGCAGGACCAGCTCAAGGGCACCGGCTGGAACGTCGAGTCCAAGCCCGGCTACGGCAACCCCTTCCTGATGTTCAACACCCAGAAGGCCCCCTTCGACAAGCCCGAGGTTCGCCGCGCGATCCTCAAGGCCATCGATAAGAAGAAGCTGATCAACTCCTCGCTCGAAGGCCAGGCCGTCGAGGCGACCTCCTTCCTGCCCGAGGCGAACCCCGCCTACAAGAAGCCCTCGACCGATCTGTCCTACGACAAGGACGCCGCCACCAAGCTCCTGAGTGACGCTGGCGTCTCCGGCCTCGAGGTCAACCTGGTGACGACGGACCACCCGTGGATCCTCTCCCTGGTTCCCCAGATCAAGTCCGACCTGGAGGCCCTGGGCCTGAAGGTCAACCACACGCAGATGGCGTCGTCTGACCTCTACGCCAACGTCACCGACGTTGACAACCCCACCTACGACATCGTCCTGGCCCCCGGCGACCCCTCGGTCTTCGGCACCGACCCCGGCATCATCATCTCCTGGTGGAACGGTGACAACGTCTGGACCAAGAAGCGCGATGGCTGGCAGACCTCGGACCCTGAGTCCTTCAACAAGCTGCAGTCCATCATGGACGAGGCCGTTCAGCTCGACGGTGACGCCGCCAAGGCCAAGTGGGGCGAGGCTCAGGATCTGCTCGCTGAGAAGACCGTGATCTTCCCGCTCGTGTTCCGCAACATGATCACTGGATCCAACCCCGCCAAGGTGGAAGGATTCCAGCCGATCTCCTCCACCGGCCTGCAGCTGCTCGGTGTGAGCGCTAAGTAAGTCCCCTAGGGACCACGAAGAAAGGAGGGGTGGAGCCCCACCCTGAGGCAGACGCCACAGTCGGGCGCCACCCCTCCTTTCTTATTGCCAAAATCCGTTGAAATGGAGGTCTAGCAGTGAATAACCTTCTGCGACTCATCGGACGACGTTTGGTGGCACTGCCGATCATGGTGGTCGGCGTATCCTTCCTCGTCTTCTTCATCATGTCGCTGTCTCCGATCGACCCGGCCTACTCGGCTTTGGGCGAGACCGCGACCCCCGAAGCTCTCGAAGAGTACCGTGTGCAGCACGGCCTCAACGACCCCTTCTTCGTTCAGTACGGTCACTACCTGTGGAACATGCTCCACGGTGACCTTGGTACCTATGGCGTTGGAACGTCCAACCACGTGACCGATCTGGTCGCTCAGGCTCTCCCGATCACCCTGCAGCTCACCTTCCTCGGCCTGTTCTTCGCCGTCATTATCTCCTTTCCGCTCGGCGTTCTCGCCGCCCTCTACCGCGACCGTTGGCCCGACCAGGTCATCCGCGTGTTCTCGGTGGTCGGCATCGGCACCCCGTCCTTCTGGCTGGCAGCGCTGCTAGTCCTGGGATTTGTCCAGAAGCTCCCGGTCTCGGGTCCGCTGCCCGCATTCAGCGAAGACCCGAGCGGTTGGTTCCTGCGGATGCTCCTTCCGGCTATCGCACTGGCGGTTCCCGTCATCGGTCAGATGACCCGAGTCGTGCGTACCTCAATGGTTGAGGAACTGGACCGGGACTACGTCCGCACCGCTGTGGGTGCCGGTATTCCCAAGCGCATCGTCGTGGCCCGCAACGTGCTGCGTAACGCGCTCATTACGCCCGTCACCGTCCTCGGCCTGCGCATCGGCTACCTGATGGGTGGCGCGGTCGTCATCGAAATTATTTTCTCCATCGATGGAATGGGTAAGGCGGTTCTGCTCAAGGGCATCCAGGAGAACTGGGTGACCCTGGTGCAGGGTGGCGCGCTCGTCGTCGCGATCGCGTTCATCGTCGTCAACATCATCGTTGACATGCTCTACCTGCTCATCAATCCGCGTATTAGGTCGGTGTGAGGCATGAATCAGAAAGAAAAGCTCGGCAAGGTCACCGCGAAGGGCGCGCGTTTCTCGCGCATCGGTGCGATGTCCACCGGATCGAAGATCGCAATGGGCATCCTTGCCCTCATTGTCCTCGCCTCGGTCCTGTCGCCATTCATTTCTCCCTACGGTCCCGATCAGATTTTCGACAAGTGGAGCGCCCCGTCCGGCGAGCACCTGTTCGGAACTGATCACGTTGGCCGCGACATTCTCGCTCGCGTCTTGTACGGCGGCCGTTTCTCCCTGCTGATCGGCCTGTGCTCGACCCTCATCGCGCTCTTCTTCGGTGCGATCATCGGTTCGATTGCAGCCGTGGTGCGCAAGTCCTTCTCTGAAGCGATCATGCGCGTTATGGATATCGTGATGGCGGTCCCCGGTATCGCTATGGCGGCCGTCTCCGTCCTGGTTTTCGGTCGTACGCTGTCCAAGTCCGGCAACACTTTCGGCCTGGTCGTCGTGATCATCTGCTCGATCGCCTTCGTGTACATCCCGCAGCTGTCGCGTATCGTTCGCGCGAACGTCATGGCCGCCTACGGCGAGGACTACGTCCGTGCGGTGATCGTCTCCGGTGCCCGCGCTCCCTGGATCCTCACCAAGCACGTCATGCGTAACACGGCCGCCCCGGTCCTCGTGTTCGCGACCGTCCTCGTCGCCGACGCGATCATCCTCGAGGCCTCCCTGACCTTCATCGGTTCGGGCCTCCAGGCGACCACCGTGGCCACGTGGGGCAACGTCCTGTCCGAGGCCTCGTCGAACCTGTCGGTTCTGCTGGGCAAGTGGTGGACCGCGTTCTTCCCCGGCCTGTTCATCATGATCACGGTCCTGTGCCTCAACATTTTGTCTGAGGGCATCACCGACGCCATGGTGGCGGCACCTGCGTCGGCGGCTGTCGCCCAGGTCGATCAGGACTCCGACCGCGAGGCCGACAAGCTGCTGCTTGACCCGCGCCGCGCCTACGCCGAGCAGGCCGCATCCCTGCAGGCTCGCCTCGACGACCTCGAGACCGTCGAGGAGAAGCGCACCGACCGCTTTGAGGCGCACCTGGAGAAGACCCCGCTGCTTGAGGTCAAGGACCTGTGCATCAAGTTTGATCGTCATGGCGACGTCAACGTCGTCGACCACGTGTCCTTCAAGGTCCGCCCCGGCGAGACCATGGGCCTCGTGGGTGAGTCCGGCTGCGGTAAGTCGATCACGGCCCTGACCATCATGGGCCTCATCGATCCCAAGGCTGAGATCACGGGCGAGATCCTCTACGAGGGTGAGAACCTGTTGTCCAAGTCCGCCGAGGAGCGTCGCGCGCTGCTCGGTCACGAGATGGCCATGATCTACCAGGATGCCCTGTCGTCCCTGAACCCCGCCATGCTGATCAAGGCTCAGATGAAGCAGCTGACCAGCCGCGGCGGCACCCGCAGCGCCGAGGAACTCCTCGAGCTTGTGGGCCTGGATCCCAAGCGCACCCTCGAGTCCTACCCGCACGAGCTCTCGGGCGGCCAGCGTCAGCGCGTTCTCATCGCCATGGCCCTGACCCGCGACCCGAAGCTGATCATCGCGGACGAGCCGACCACCGCCCTGGACGTCACCGTCCAGAAGCAGGTCATCTCTCTGCTCAACGAGCTGCGTGAGAAGCTCGGCTTCGCCATGATCTTCGTGTCCCACGACCTGGCGCTCGTCGCCGAGGTGGCACACCACATCACCGTCATGTACGCCGGCCAGGTCATCGAGCAGGCCCCCACGAAGGAACTGCTCACGCACCCGACCCACGAGTACACGCGCGGCCTGCTGGGCGCCGTCCTCTCGATCGAGTCCGGTTCCGGCCGACTCCACCAGGTTCCCGGCACCGTGCCCTCGCCTCGCGACTTCCCGAAGGGTGATCGTTTCGCCCCCCGGTCCTCGCACCCCGATTACGGACTGGACATCCGCCCGGTCCTCACCGAGGTCGGTCCCGAGCACGTGTACGCGGCTCTCCCGCCCCGCGACGAGGCCAATGCCTCCGCGCAGGAAACGAACGGTCAGGAGGAAACGCGATGAGCGACAACACCCCGATCATCGAACTGAAGGACGTCGAGGTGACCTTCACCTCGCGTACCGGCTCCCTGTTCAAGCCCAACAAGGTCCACGCGGTGCGTGGCGTCAACATGCGCATCGAGCGCGGACAGACGCTCGGCATCGTCGGCGAGTCTGGCTGTGGCAAGTCCACGACCGCGAACGTCATGTGCGGCCTGCAGATGCCGTCGAAGGGCAAGGTGTTCTTCAATGGTAAGGAGGTCACGAAGCGCAGTGCCGCCGCCCGCCGGGAGATCGGACGCGTCGTCTCCGTGGTCTTCCAGGACCCCGCGACGGCCCTCAACCCCCGCATGCACGTCGCCGATCAGCTCGCTGACCCGCTGCGCGTGCACCACATTGGGGATGAGGCCTCGCGAGCCAAGCGTGTGCGCGAACTGATCTCGCTCGTCGGTCTGCCGTCGAGCGCCCTCGACGCGCTCCCCGGACAGCTCTCGGGCGGCCAGCGTCAGCGTGTGGCCATCGCCCGTGCCCTCTCCATCGGCCCCGACGCGATCATCGCCGACGAGCCCACCTCCGCGCTCGACGTGTCGGTGCGCGCTCAGATCCTGAACCTGCTCACGGACCTCAAGAGGGACCTGGGCCTGGCGATGGTTTTCATCTCGCACGACATCCAGACCGTGCGATACGTCTCTGACCGAATCGCCGTGATGAACGGCGGCAAGGTCGTCGAAGAAGGGCCAGCCGCGCAGCTGCTGACCGACCCGAAGGACCCCTACACCCGCAAGCTCCTGGGCGCCGCGCCCTCGCTCCTGCACCCCAACCTCGAAGGAGAGAAGTAATTCATTATGTCTTCGAAGATCCGTGGCGTTGTCCCGCCCCTGGCCATTCCCCTCAAGGACGGCGAGCTCGACGTCCCCTCCCTCGAGCGTCACATCAACCGCCTGATCGAAGCCGGCCTCGACGGCCTGTTCGTGTCCGGCTCCACCGGTGAGGTCGCCTTCTCGACCGCCGAGCGCCGCGCACAGATCCAGCGCGAAGCCGTGCGCATCGTCGACGGCCGCATCCCGCTTCTGGTCGGCGTCATCGACACCGAGACCGAGCGCGTCATCGAGAACATCAAGGCCGTGGAAGAGATCGGCGGCGCCACGGGCGTCGTCGCGACCGCCCCGTTCTACGCCCTCGGCGGCGAGACCGAGGTCGAGCGCCACTTCCGCATCCTCAAGGAGAACACCAACCTCGAGCTGTGGGCCTACGACATCCCCGTGTGCGTGCACACGAAGCTGTCGCCCGACCTGCTCATGCGCCTGGGCCGCGATGGCGTCATCGACGGCGTCAAGGACTCCTCCGGCGACGACGTCGCGTTCCGCTGGCTGTGCCTGGCGAACGAGGCTGCCGGTCACCCGATGCAGCTGCTCACCGGCCACGAGGTCGTCGTCGACGGCGCCTACATGTCCGGCGCGGACGGCTCCGTTCCCGGCCTGGCCAACGTGGACCCCGAGGGCTACGTGCGCCAGTGGCAGGCCTACGAGCGCCGCGACTGGGAAGCCGTGCGCACCGAGCAGGACCGCCTGGCGGAGCTCATGCGCATCGTCCAGGTGAAGGGCGTGCAGGGCTTCGGTGCGGGCGTCGGCGCCTTCAAGGCCGCCCTGCACCTGCTCGGCGTCTTCGATTCGCCTGAGATGCCGCGCCCGGTTGCCGCCATTGAGGGAGACAACATGGAGCATGTCGCGTCCGTGCTGCGCGCGGTCGACCTGCTTTCCTGATACGTCGACGAGGCCGGGGCAGTTCCTTTCCGCATATTGCGCGCCTTCGGGCGCGCGCCCCGGCCTCGTCGATTTTCTTATACACCTGACTTTTCGTAAGGATCCTTATGACTACGCTCCTTGCCCTCGACATCGGTGGCACCAAGGTCGGGTGGGGCATCGCCTGGGCCGGTGACACCTACGAGGTCACCGAGCGCGGATCGATCCCCACCGACGCGATGCGCGGCGGAGCGGACGTGGCGGCCCGCATCTGTGACCTCGCCTCGTCCCTGGTTGCTTCTCACCCGCAGGTCGCGGGTGTTGCCGTCGCCAGCGCCGGCGTCGTCGACCCCTCTACCGGCGACATCGTCTCCGCGACGGGTACCATGCCCGGCTGGGGAGGTACCCCCCTCGGCGCTTTGCTTCAGGAGGCAACCGGCCTGAAGGTGCGCGTCCTCAACGACGTGCACGCGCACGGCCTGGGCGAGGCCACGCTCGGCGCCGGCCAGCCCTACCGCTCCGTCCTGTCGATCGCGGTGGGCACCGGCATCGGCGGCGCCCTCGTCGAGGACCGCCAGGTCTCCTTCGGGTCGCGCGGCATCGCAGGACACGTGGGCCATATCCACCACCACTTCGCCCCCGACATGACCTGCTCGTGCGGCCGCAAGGGACACATCGAGTCCTTCTGCTCCGGCTCGGGCATCACGGCCTGGTACAACTCGCTGCGCTCCGGCGACGACCCCGAGGTGGACGGTGGGCGCGCCCTGCAAGAGCTCGCCGAATCCGGCAACGCCCTGGCGGCCGCCTGCTTCTCCCGCTCTGCGTTCGCGCTCGGCGAGGCCACGGCCTCGTTGGTTAACTGCGTGGACCCGGCCGTCGTCATCCTTTCCGGGTCCATGACCCGCTCCGGGGACATCTGGTGGGACGCCCTGCGCGAAGGCTTCGCAGCCTCCGCGATGACGCCCGTCGCCGACACCCCCATCCTCGTTGGTTCCCTCGGCGGCGATGCGCCGCTGCTCGGAGCCGTTTCCTTCTTCCTGCACGCATAGGAGTTCACCATGCATCCGCTTATCGCAAACCTGAAGGGCAAGCTCATCGTCTCCGTCCAGGCGTACCCGGGCGAGCCCATGCGCCACCCCGAGACGATGGCGCAGATCGCCCGCGCCGCTGAGATCGGTGGCGCCGCCGCCATCCGCTGCCAGGGCCTGTCCGACATTTCCGCGATCAAGGGCCGCGTCGACGTGCCCGTCATCGGCCTGTGGAAGGAAGGCCACGAGGGTGTGTACATCACCCCCTCGCTGCGCCACGCCCGCGCCTGCGTCATGGCCGGCTCCGACATCGTTGCCCTGGACGCAACGGGCCGCCCGCGTCTGGACGGCCTGAGCTTCGCCGAGACCGTCAAGGCTCTGCGCGAGGACGGCACCCTCGTCATGGCTGACTGCGGCTCCTTCGAGGACGCCCAGCGCGCCGTCGACGCGGGTGTGGACATCGTGTCCACGACCCTGGCCGGCTACACGGGTGACCGCGTCAAGACCGACGGCCCCGACCTGGAGCTGCTGCGCGAGGTCGTTGCCGCGTTCCCGGACGTCCCCGTGATCTGCGAGGGCCGCGTTCACACGCCCGAGCAGGCCGCCGCCGCCATTGAGGCGGGCGCCTTCGCTGTCATCGTCGGTACCGCCATCACGCACCCCACGTCGATCACGACGTGGTTCAAGGCGGCCGTCGAGGGCTGATCCTGTCGCTGTTGTGACAGTGCGCGGGCGGGTGACCAACACCCGCCCGCGCACTGCGTTTTTCTCGCGGGAATGCGCGTATATTACCCAGCATGTCTGTCCCGTACTCTCGCGCTCACGCCGCCCTTCGCGCTACCGGCATCGTCTACGTGTGTCTCGGTTTCGGTACCTCCGCGTGGCTTTCGCGCCTGCCCGACGTGCGCGACGACCTCGGGCTGACTCCGGCGACGATCGGCACGATGCTGCTCATCGCCTCCCTCGGTTCTCTGTTGACCCTGCCGACCTCCGGGCCGATCGTGACCACAATCGGCGCGCGGGCCTCGGGTCGCATCGGCGTGCTCATCTGGGCTCTCGGTATCGTCTGCGCGGGCTTTGGCGCGCTCAACGTGTCGATCCCGCTGGCCACCGCCGGCCTCGTGCTGATCGCGGCTGGCAACGGCCTGTGGGGCGCGACCATGAACATCGAGGCAGGCCTCGTGCAGGCTGCCGTGCGGCGCACCGTCGTGCCCGTCATCCAGGCGATGTACGCGGTCGGCATGCTTGGTGGCGCGCTCCTCGGTGCGCTCGCCGCCCAGATGGGGCTGCCCCTCGGAGCCCACCTCTTCGGCCTGGCGGCCCTCGAGCTTCTCGCCTGCGGCACCGCCGTCGGCTTCTACCTGACGAAGGAGGAGGTCGCAGCCCTCGCGCCCGCTCAGGACAAGGGTGATGGGGGAGAGGCCCAGTCGAACAAGGCGAAGGGCCTGACCCGCGTCGCCTGGCGCGAAAAGCAGACCGTGCTCATCGCCCTCATGGTCATGAGCGCGGGCCTCATGGAGGGCGCGGCGAACGACTGGCTCAACCTGTCGATGGTTGACGGCTACGGCTATTCGACGGCGGCGGCCTCCGCTGCCTTTGCGTTCTTCCTACTGATGATGACGATCGTGCGCTTCGCGTCCCCGCGTCTCGAGGCCCGCCTGGGCTCGCCGAAGCTGCTGCGCATCACCTTCACCGGCGCGGTCGTGGGACTGCTGCTCGTGGCATTCGCGCCGCACCACCTGTTCGCGGTCGCGGGCATTGCTCTGTGGGGCATCGGATCGGCCCTCGGCTTCCCCCTGGGCATTTCGGCGCTGTCCGTCGACCCCGTGATGACGCCCGCGCGCGTGTCGGTGCTCTCGACCGTCAACTACGGCGCGGCCCTCATCGGCCCGCCGCTCCTTGGCCTCATTGCCGACCATATCGGCTACCACCGAGCGCTGGCCTTCGTTGCCCTGCCGGTCCTCCTCGCGATCGTCCTCGCCGGGCAGGTGCCCGACCGTCGCGGGACGAAGCACACGGACCTTGCCTTCGGCGACTAGTCAATCGGTGCCTCTGGCCTGTCTTTGAGCCTTCCGTCCGCGGCTGCGCGGGCGTATCCTGGTGTACGAGCGCGCTTGTGACGCGGCGCTCGGTGTCGCTTCGACGAGAGAAGAAGAATCATGGCGCGAATGATCGGATACCGTCGTTTCGGAGGCGTTGAGGTGCTCGAGGAAGGCGAGGTATCCCTTCCTGCGCCCGGTGAGGGGCAGGTGCTCGTGAAGGTGCGGGCCGCCGGCATCAACCCCGTTGACTACAAGCTCTTCGGTGGATTGACGAGGCCCCTCGAGGTCCTCCGCACCATCGTTCACCCTGCCCGTTGGTTCGCTCGCGGCAAGGAGCGGCCGCTACGGGGCGTGGGACAGGATTTTGCCGGCGTCGTGACGGCCGTCGGCCCGGCGGTGAGCAACATGGGAGTGGGGGACGAGGTTATTGGCCTGTTGCGTGCCGCGCCCTGGCAGGCCCGCGCGTACGGTTCGCTTACGACCCAACTCCTTGTCTCGGCCGCCAACGTCGTCCCCAAACCCGCTTCCGTCAGCTTCGAGGCCGCCGGTGGCCTGGGCGTGGCCGCGCAGACCGCGATGGGTGCGCTCCGCCGTGTGAGGGCGGAGGCGGGTGACGTTATCGTTGTCGCGGCAGCTGCCGGGGGTGTGGGAGGCCTCGTCACGCAGCTCGCTCTCGCCCGCGGGGCGAGCGTTATCGGTATCGCCGGTCCCTCTAACGCCGACTACCTGCGGTCCCTTGGCGCGATTCCCGGGGCCTATGGCGAGGGCCTGGAGCAACAAATCAAGGACGCGGCGCCCTCGCCCGTCACTGCCTTCATCGACTGCTTCGGCGGATACTCGTCGCTGGCCCATAGTCTCGGTGTGCCGGGAGAGCGCGTGGGGAGCCTCGTGCCGACGCCTGCGATCGCCCTTCGGCGCGCGCGCTTTACCGGTGGTCGCGACGGGAAGATCGCCGACATCGCGACGGTCGCTGACCTTATTGACCGCGGGACGGTGAGCCTGACCATCGCGGGTACCTATCCGTTCGAGCTGGAGCAGGTGCGCGCCGCCTACAGCGAGCTGATGAGCGGCCACGTGCGCGGCAAGATCGTCATCACGATGGACTGAGCCCGTCGCGCTGCCGGGGTTAGGCCGAACGCGCGCTGTGCGACTAGGCTTAGGGACATGAGGACCCTTGCTGATCTGACGACCCTGCGCGTGGGTGGGCCCATCGCCCGCCTCGTGCCCGCCACGTCCGCCGACGCCCTGGTGGACGCCGTCGCCGCGGCCGATGCCGCTGGCGGCCCGCTCCTCGTCGTGGGCGGAGGGTCGAACCTGCTGGCCTCCGACGCGCCCTTCGAGGGCACGGTCGTCGACGTGCAGCCCTTCGGTGAGGTCGCCTCCATCATCCACGAGGACCCTGCCGGGTCTGTCGTCGTGCGCGCCGGCGCGGGAACGGTCTGGGACGCCTTCGTCTCCTGGACTCTGTCTGAGGGCCTGTCCGGCGTCGAAGCGCTCTCCGGCATCCCCGGAACCGTCGGCGCTTCCCCGGTGCAGAACGTGGGCGCCTACGGCCACGAGGTCTCCGAGACCATCGAGAGCGTCGAAGCCTACGACCGCCTGACGGGCATCGTCGTGCGCCTGCTGCCCTCCGACCTCGGCTTCGCCTACCGCTCCTCGGCGATCAAGCGCAGCATCGGCCAGCCCGGCCTGGGCGGCCGTCCCTGGGGCCCCACCGGCCGCTGGGTGGTCCTCTCCGTGGACTTCCGTCTCGAGCGCTCGGCCCTCAGCGCCCCCGTCATGTACGCCGAGCTGGCGCGCCGCCTCGGCGTCGAAGCCGGGGGGCGCGCCGACGCGTCCCTCGTCCGCTCCACCGTCCTGGATCTGCGCAGCGGCAAGGGCATGGTCCTCGATCCCGCCGATCACGACACGTGGAGCGCCGGTTCCTTCTTCACGAACCCGATCCTGCCCGAGGCCGTGGCCGCGTCCCTGCCCGAGGGCGCGCCGCGCTTCGGCGCGGGGGAGGGCCTCGTCAAGACGAGCGCCGCCTGGCTCATCGATCACGCGGGTTGCTCCAAGGGCTTCCACCTGCCTGAGGCCGGGGATCCGCCGCGAGCGTCCCTGTCCATGAAGCACGTGCTGGCCCTGACGAACAGGGGCGGCGCGAGCAGTGCCGACATCGAGGCCCTGGCCCGCGCCGTGCGCGAGCGTGTTTATGAGGCGTTCGGCGTCACCTTGGTGCCCGAGCCGGTCACGGTCGGCATCACCTGGTAGCGGGTGTGCCTGGCCGTTGTGCGCCCAGCCCGTTGTTGGCATCTTTCCGGAGATCCCATCGAGGTGCCGCCCCACATTTCGCATGCAATTCCCCGTCGGGTGTCTCGAAGCATGCCCTGAAAACCGCGGAATATCAACGTTCTGAATTCAAAGTTTGAAAGAGACGCGGGGGAATTGCACGCGAGATTGTGGGAGAACTGCGCTGATTCTGCGCTCGCGGATCCGTTTCGCGGATAGGTTGTTACGATGCGGATAGGTTGTCACGATCCGGATAGGTTATGCGCATCCGGATAGGTTAATAACCTATCCACATCTTCATAACCTATCCGCGTGCTCGTAACCTATCCGCGTGCTCGTAACCTATCCGCGTGTTCATTACCTATCCGCGTGCTCGTAACCTATCCGCGTGCTCGTAACCTATCCGCGTGAGGCTGCGGCGCGCAGGCGCTCGATCATGTCGGGCACGTTGCGGGTGACGGCCGTCCACAGGAGCTGGTCGTCCATGCTCTGGTACCCCGAGTGCGCCGCGATGTTGCGGGTCGTGCGCAGGGCGCGCTTCTCAGAGGAAGTCAGGCCATCCATGTAGGGTGCGTACTCTTCGCGCTCCAGGAACGCGGCCAGCCGGATGATCACCATGCAAGCGGAGTCATACTCCGGGCAATCGGCGCTGAAGGCCTCGACGGGGACAGCGGCAACCCGTTCGACGCGATGGGCGATGACGTCGAGTTCGCGCAGGAAGTTCTCAGCGTCGAAACTGGGCGCGTGTCTGCGTGCCACTCGCGGCCGAGGGGTGAAGGGAGCAGGGTCACTCATAGTGCCACGGCCTCGTCAAGGGCAGTTCGCAGTGCTTCGGGCACGTGTGTATCCACGTGAACTTCTGTCGGGAAGCCGGTGAGTTCGCTCGTGAACGAGGCGATGTCCGCCAACTCGAACAGTGACAGGTCGCGGGTTGGCGTGCCAATCAGGTCGATGTCCGACTCGAATCCGTCCGTGCCCCGGGCGACCGAGCCGAAGACGCGGAGGGCGCCGAGGCCTCGTTCCTGGGCGTAGCCGCTGATCGAGGACGCGTAGCGGGCGAGCGGTACGGAGGGGCGGTAGTCGGCGGCGCGGAGGATGCGTTCGAGCAGGTCAGTGGATACCGCGCGCCTGCCGGACTCGATCTGCGCGAGGGTCGACTGGCTCATCCCGGTCATCCCCGCCAGCTCGGCCTGCGTGAGGGACGCGTCCTGACGTGCAGCACGCACGAGGGACGGCGCATCGTCACGTTGAAACCGGCTCATGTCTCCATGATAGTGCACGCTTGCACTATTGGTGAAGCGATCGTCGGTAGGTACGAGGCCGGGGTCTGTGGTCGTCCCGAGGTGGTCGACTCGGGCGGTTGGATGGGAAAGAAACAACCGGACTGAGAGAGGGCTTCCCACATTTCGCATGCAATTCCCCGGAGCGTGTTTTGAAGCACGCCCTGAAAACCGCGGAATATCAACGTTCTGGTTTCAATGTTTGAAAGAGGTGTGGGGGAATTGCATGCGAGATTGCGGGGGAAGTGGGCGCACCCCACACAAGCACTACTCACTACTTCGCGGGCGCCGCAGTACTACACCGCGGGCGTCGCCAACCAGGCGTCGATGTCGGCCTTCCAGGCCGCCTTGCGCGAGGGCGAGGCCAGCGACGCGTCGATCGAGGAGCGCGCCAGGTCTGCCAGGGCCTCGTCGGACAGTCCGAACACGTCGCGCGCGACCTCGTACTGGGCGACCAGGCGCGAGCGGAACAGGAGTGGGTCGTCGGCAGCCAGCGCGATACGAGCACCCGCCGAGATCAGAGTCGGCAGCGGCACCTGCGAAAAGTCCGTGTAGACGCCCAGGTGCACGTTCGACGTCGGGCACACCTCCAGGGCGATACCCGCGTCCACGACGGCCTTCAGCAGGTCCGGGTCCTCGCTGGTGCGCACCCCGTGCCCGAGGCGGGCGGGCGCCAAAGCGGACACGACCTCGCGCACGGAAGACGGGCCCAGGAGTTCGCCGCCGTGCGGGACGCCCACGAGCCCGGCGCGGCGCGCGATGCGGAACGCCGGAGCAAAAGAAGCCGTCGAACCCACGCGCTCGTCGTTCGACAGGCCAAAACCAACGACTTCGCCGGGGCCGTCCCCAGCGAACGACGCGGCCAGGCGCGCGAGCGTGCGCGCATCCAACGGGTGTTTCATGCGCGACGCCGCGACGATCACGCCGATATCGACGCCGGTATCGCGCGAGGCCGCTCGGGCCTCGTCGATGATGATTTCCAGGGCCGGTGTAATGCCGCCAACGTAGGGCGCGTAGGACGTGGGATCGGCCTGGATCTCCATGCGCACCGAGCCCTCGGCGGCGTCGTCCTCGGCGGCCTCGCGGATGAGGCGACGCATTGCAGCCTCGGAGCGCACGAGGTGGCGCGCGGAATCGTAGGCGCGCTGGAAACGGAACCATCCGCGCCCGTCGGCCGGCATGGATGCGGCGTCGATGTGCAGTAGGTGAGGGGGCAGGCGCACGCCCTGAGCACGCGCCATGTCCACCATCGTGGTGGGCCGCATGGCACCCGTGAAGTGCAGGTGCAGGTGGGCCTTGGGGAGGGTCGCGAGGTCGCGCCTGCCCGCAGGGGTGGGGCGCGGAGCCGTCAGGTTAGGGACAGCGGGCACTTCCACGGCCTAGTGCTCCCCGAGCCAGATGATGATGTCGCGGATCAGGCCGGGGCCCTCGGGCTCGTTGAGGAGCTCGTGGTAGGCGCCATCAATGATGCGCAGGTGGATGTCGGCGTCCGGGTGCGCCGCGCGTGCCCCGCGCACGAGCTCGCGCGAACCGCGCAGGTCCGCCATCAGGTCGTGCGACCCGTGCATGACGAGCGTCGGCGAGGCCAGGCGGCCGGCGCGCGCGATGACCTCGTCGCCCTGAATGATCATGGTGGCGCCCGTCAGGATCGGCACGCCGCCCTTGTAGGTGAGCGGGTCCGCGTCGAAGTCGCGCTGGACCTGCGGGTCGCGCGACAGGGGGGAGACCGCCATGTCGGATGCACCCTTCGCTACGACGAGGCCGGGGCGCAGCCTGGCGATCGGCAGGAGCCTGCGCGCCTGGGAGGGGGAGACGTGGGGGAGGGGACGCAGCGCGGGCGCGGACAGGACGGTGCCGCGCAGCCGGGTTGGGTCCAGGATCGTGGAGGCGGCCGCGATGATGCCGCCCATCGAGTGTCCGAACAGGAACAGCTCCGGCGTGCGCGCGTGGGCGAGGGCCGCCCGGCGCGCGTCACCGAAGTCGCGGATCAGCGCGCCGACGTCCACGCGGGCGCGGGGACCCTCGGAGGTCCCGTGGCCCGCGTGGTCGTAGTAGGCGACGTCGTAGCCGGCGCGGGTGAGCGCACAGCGCAGGTGGGCGTAGCGCCCGCTGTGCTCCGCGTACCCGTGGGCGAGGAGGACCGTCCCGAGGGGGGTCTCCTCGTCTGTCCGTTCGAATGAGACGCGCATCAGGCGAAGAGCTCCTGCACACGGGTGATGCCCTCGACGAGGTCGTCGTCGGACAGGGCGTAGGAGAAGCGCAGGAAGCCGGAGGGGCCGAATGCCTCACCGGGAACCGCCGCGACCTCGACCTCGTCGAGGATCAGGTCGGCGAGCTCGCCCGACGTGTTGGCCACGCGGCCTCGGATCTCGCGGCCCAGCAGGCGCTCGACGGAGGGGTAGACGTAGAACGCGCCCTTGGGGGTCGGAACGTCGAAGCCGTCGATCTGGCGCAGCATGTCAACGATCGTGCGGCGGCGACGGTCGAAGGCGACGCGCATCTCGTTCACAGCATCCAGGGAACCGGACACGGCGGCGCGCGCGGCCTCCTGGGCGATGTTGTTGACGTTGGAGGTCAGGTGCGACTGGAAGGATAGGGCGGCCTTGATGACGTCGGAGGGGCCGATCATCCAGCCCACTCGCCAGCCGGTCATCGCGTAGGTCTTGGCAACGCCGTTGAGGATGACGGCCTGGTCGGCCAGCTCGGGCACCAGCTTGACGATGTGCGCGGTCTGCGCGTCCTCGTACAGCAGGTGCTCGTAGATCTCATCCGAGATGACCCAGATGCCGTGCTCGAGGGCCCACTGGCCGATCGCGGTCAGCTCCTCGGGCGTGTAGACGCTGCCCGTCGGGTTGGACGGCGAGCACATGAGGAGGACCTTCGTACGAGGCGTGCGCGCGGCCTCGAGCTGCTCGACGCTCACCTTGTAGTCCTGGTCGGCGCCTGCGAAGACCTCGACGGGGGTCGCGCCGGCGAGTTTGACGACCTCCGGGTAGGTGGTCCAGTAGGGGGTCGGCAGGATGGCCTCGTCGCCGGGGCCCAGCAGTGCGGCGAAGGCTTGGAACACGGCCTGCTTGCCGCCGTTGGTGACGACGATGTCGGCGGGGGAGACCTCGTAGCCGGAGTCGCGCAGGGTCTTAGCAGCGATGGCCTCGCGCAGTGCGGGCAGGCCGGCGGCGGGCGTGTAGCGGTGCATCGCGGGGTTGCGGGCGGCCTTGACGGCGGCCTCGACAATGTAGTCGGGCGTGGCGAAGTCGGGTTCGCCGGCGCCGAAGCCGATCACCGGGCGGCCGGCGGCCTTGAGGGCCTTGGCCTTCGCGTCCACGGCCAGGGTCGCGGACGGGGTGATGGCGTTGAAACGATCAGAGACACGGGTGCGAGGAGTATTGGTCACCCCTCCATGGTCCCACGTCGCGCGCGCGTGTGGCGGGGAGCGCACAGAATGCGCGCGTGGGCTACCTCTCATTTGCGAGGTCGGGGCTGGCATTACGGGGCACGCGACCTGCGGACGCACATCTCGGTTGGACAAAGCGCCGCCTTATCCACTAATGTTCGTCAGGCAGGTTTTCCTGCGTAGGGCAGTGGCGCAATTGGTAGCGCACCGGTCTCCAAAACCGGCGGTTGTGGGTTCGAGTCCCGCCTGCCCTGCGGATTAGGCTGATCATTTTCGTAGGAGGATTCCCATGGCCGATCGTGTTGCCTCGGACGCTGAATCCTCGCGCCGAGATCGCACTAAGAGCGCTGCCACCCGTAAGCGTGGTGACGCCGACAAGGAACAGAATAAGCGTCCCGGTTTTTTCGGGGGCATCTGGCTCTTCTTCAAGCAGGTCATCGACGAAATGAAGAAGGTGACCTATCCGACGGGATCCGAAACCTGGACGTACTTCGTTGTCGTCGTTGTGTTTGTCGCCGCAATCATGCTTTTCGCTGGCCTACTCGACTTCGGATTCGGTAAGCTAAGTGCATTGATCTTCGGCTGAGACCGACGAACCCGCCCGCAGGGAACTGCAGGCGGGTTTCTTCTACGGTTCGGCCCCATTTGCAGGAGGGAAACGTCGTGAGCGACGAAAACTACACCGAGGAACAGTCCTTCGAGGAGCACCAGGAAGAGGTGCAGCAGGAGAGTGCCGAGGCGCTGGCCGACGGAGACGCCCAGGAAGTCGTCGATGAGGTGGCCGAGGAAGTCGCTGAGAAGGAGACCGAATCGGACGACGAGGCCCCCGCCTCGGCCGAAGAGGAAGCGATCGCCAAGCTGCGCCGCAAGCTCTACATGTCTCCCGGCGACTGGTACGTCATCCACACCTACTCTGGCCACGAGCGCAAGGTGAAGGCGAACCTCGAGCAGCGCATCACCACGCAGAACATGGAAGACTATATCTTCGCCGTCGAGGTCCCGGACGAGTACGTCATGGAGTACCGCGGCACCACGAAGAAGCGCGTGCGTCACGTGCGCATCCCCGGCTACGCGATTGTCTGCATGGACTTCAACGAGGCCTCGTACCGTGTCGTCAAGGAAACCCCCGCCGTCACCGGCTTCGTGGGCGACCAGCACAACCCGGTCCCGCTCTCGATTGACGAGGTCGTCATGCTCCTGACGCCCAACGTCCTCGAGGAGGCCGCCGAGGCAGCCAAGGATCAGCCCGCACCCGTCCAGGTCGTCCAGACCCAGTTCGAGGTCGGCGAGATCGTCACCGTCACCGACGGACCTTTCGAGACCATGTCGGCCACGATCTCCGAGATCATGCCCGAGACCCAGAAGCTCAAGGTTCTCGTCACCATCTTCGAGCGCGAGACGCCGCTCGAGCTCGGCTTCGACCAGGTGGAGAAGCTTGAGCAGTGACATCACGCACCCGGACTTGGGATCAAGCCCGGAATCGCGTTATGATTCACTTTTGTGTGCGTAGGGCGCACTATGCCCGCTGAAACCCAGTGAGCAGTGCCCGACGCTCCGCCTGACCGGCACCCGTCGGTCAGAACTTCAGAAGAAAGACCCGCATTCATGGCACCGAAGAAGAAGGTCACCGGCCTGATCAAGCTTCAGATCGCAGCCGGCGCCGCAACCCCCGCACCGCCCGTCGGCCCCGCTCTGGGCCAGCACGGCGTGAACATCGTCGAGTTCACCAAGGCTTACAACGCGGCCACCGAGTCGCAGCGTGGAAACATCATCCCCGTTGAGATCACCGTCTACGAGGATCGTTCCTTCACGTTCGTCCTCAAGACGCCGCCCGCCGCTGAGCTCATCAAGAAGGCTGCTGGTATCCAGAAGGGTTCCGGCACCCCCAACACCGTCAAGGTTGGTTCGATCACGATGGATCAGGCTCGCGAAATCGGCCAGTCCAAGATGGCTGACCTCAACGCCAACGATGTCGAGGCTGCGGCCAAGATCATCGCCGGCACCGCCCGCTCCATGGGCATCACCGTCGAGGGCTGACCTCAACCAACCCCCCGTGGTAGGGCAGGCGCTGCCCGACACCCACGACTGCAAGGAGAAGAAGCAGAATGACCAAGCGCTCCAAGAGCTACCGCGCAGCGGCCGAGAAGGTCCACGCGGACGTGCTGTACACCCCCTTCGAGGCCATGAAGCTGGCCAAGGAGACCACCGTCACCAAGTTCGATTCGACCGTTGAGGTTGTCTTCCGACTCGGTGTCGATCCCCGCCAGGCGGACCAGATGGTCCGTGGCACCGTTTCCCTGCCGCACGGCACCGGCAAGACCGCCCGGGTCTTGGTCTTCGCCGTTGGTCCGCGCGCTCAGGAAGCGATTGATGCAGGCGCCGACGAGGTCGGCGGCGACGAGCTCATCGAGAAGGTTGCCAAGGGCTACACCGACTTCGATGTTGCCGTTGCTACCCCCGACCTGATGGGCAAGGTTGGCCGCCTCGGCCGCGTCCTCGGCCCCCGTGGCCTCATGCCGAACCCCAAGACGGGCACCGTGACCATGGATGTCGCGAAGGCTGTCAAGGAGATCAAGGGTGGTCGTATCGAGTTCCGTGTCGACAAGCACGGCAACCTGGCGTTCATCGTCGGCAAGGCGTCTTTCAGTGCCGAGCAGCTGACCGAGAACTACACCTCCGTCCTGGACGAGGTCCTGCGTCTCAAGCCGTCCTCCTCGAAGGGCCGTTACCTGATCAAGGGCTCCGTCGCCACGACGATGGGCCCCGGCATCCCGCTGGATGTCACCAAGGTCAAGGACCTGCTGGAGAAGTGAGCGTCGCTCGCTGACGAAGCAATTCGGGTCCCCGCGCAGCGTTGCTGCGCGGGGACCCGCCTTTTGTCTCAAGGTCTGCCGGTGCTCGTCTGGGTGGCATGTGACCTCTGTTAGGGACGTAGGTCACCTTCTATATGGATAAAGTAGGGTACCCTTAATTCGCTTCTATAATCCTATGTTCGTGAAGGGTCACGACAATGTCTCAGGTTACGGGTTCGGGTGTCACAAAGGCGCGCTCGGCCGTCACGATTGGTGCTTTCACCGCCGTTTACTTTGTCCTCATGTGGTGCTCGGGAATGCTCGGCTTCTTCGGGCCCGCATTCATGTTTGTCGGCTGGATCATCGGTCTGATCCTGAACGGTCCGGTCATCATGCTGATGCTGGTGCGTTCGCGTATGTTCGGCACACTGACGATCATGGGAGGCGTCGTCGCCTTCCTGATGGTCGTGACCGGACACTCGTGGGTGACCGTGCCGGTCACCCTCGTTCTAGGCTTGCTGGCTGATCTCCTTGCTCGAAGCGGCGGCTACGTGAGTGCCCCTCGAAACATCGCGGCATACATGCTGATCTCCCTGTGGATGATTGGCCCGCTTGCGCCGATCTTTTTCGCTCCCGACTCCTACTATGCGGATGTTGCGTCCTCAATGGGCCAGGACTACGCGGACGCCATGCGCGCCCTCTTTAGTCCCGCAGTGGTCGGAGGATGGCTCGTCGTCGCGATGATCATCGCGTGCATCGGTGGGCTCCTCGGGCGCTTCCTGCTGCGCAAGCACTTCGCGAAGGCTGGCGTTGCCTGAGATCTCGCCCGCCGAGGCCACCCCAGGCGAGGCGACGAGCAGACTTGACCCACGCACAAAGCTCCTCGCCCTCCTCGTGCTCAACGCGCTCGTCATGCGCGCGAGCCCCACGTCCACGCTGCTGGCTGTGCAGCTGCTCGTTCTCGCGGCCCTTGCGTGGGAGGTCGGCGGCGGGACGGCTGTGCGTGTGGCCACGTGGTGCCTCGTGTGCGATGCATCCAGTCTCGGCTCGCCCCTCCTTGTCGCGTGGCTCGAGGCCGTGGGTTCGCCGCGTGGCGTGATTCTCGTCGTCGGTACGTGCGCCGCGATCCTCTACTGGTTTGCGCGTTTCTTCGCGGGATTCGGCATCGCGCTTTACGTGTACCGCACGACGAGAATCGGTCAGATGAAGGCAGCCCTGCGTGCCGTTCACCTGCCGCGAGTGTTCGTCGATGCCCTCGTTGTTGCGTTCCGCGTCCTCCCGACGGTTGGAGCCGAGGCGGTCGCCATCCGCGAGGCGTTGGAAATGCGCGGCGTCGACCTTGGGGTACGCGGAGTTCTCCGTCATCCCCTCGTGATCGCTGAGCGCTTCCTGGTCCCCTTGCTGTCCTCCATCGCGCGCGTGGCCGACGACCTGGCGGCGTCGAGCGTCGTCCGAGGCATGGGCGGACCCACGCGCCCCACCTCGCTCACGCGGCTGAGGGCCAGCGTCTGGGACACACTCGCCCTGACGTGCGTCGCCGGCGTTATCGCCATTGAGGTCAGCGCTCACCTCGGAGTACTCCCATGATTAATGTTGAATCCGTGTCGTTCTCCTACGTCAGTGAGCTGACGGGAGATCGCGTCGAGGCCCTACGCGGGGTCGATGTGTCTGCCCGTCCGGGTACTCTCACTCTCGTGTGCGGGTCCTCCGGCTGTGGGAAGTCGACGCTCATGCGCTCGCTCACTGGCCTCGTCCCCCAGATGACGCCGGGAGAGCTGGAAGGCGTGGTGAGGATCGACGGTCGTGACCTCGCTGAGGTCCCCCTGACCGAGGTCGGTCGCCTGTGCTCGTCGGTCTTCCAGAATCCGCGCACCCAGTTCTTTTGTGACACCGTTGCCGAGGAGCTGGCCTTCTGCGGGGAGAACTATGGCCGCGACCGCGAGGCCCTGATCGAGAGCAGTGAGCGCGCCGCCGAACTCATGGGCATCACCCATCTCATGGACTGCAAGCTCTCGACCTTGTCGGGCGGGCAGCTGCAGAAGGTGGCGCTCGCCTGCGCGTTGTCGTCGGGTGCCCCGGTCCTCCTGGCCGACGAACCGACGTCGAACCTGGATCCGGATGCCATCGCCGAGGTGCGACGCGCTCTCACAGTTCTCAAAGAGCAGGGGATGACGACCGTCGTCGTCGAGCACCGCCTCCACTTCCTGCGGGGGCTTGCCGACCAGGTTCTCCTCATGGAGGACGGAGAGGTCACGCGTGCGTGGAGTGGTGAGGAGTTCTATGCGATGGATGACGTGCAGCGACAGTCGCTCGGACTGCGTTCCCTCGTGGATCCCGGTCCGCCCGAGGCCTGGGTGTGCTCGAGGGACTCCGGGGACGAGGCTTCGGCTGATGCGAGCGCGGGCCTGTCCTGTCGGGATCTGAGCTTCTCCTACGGGAAAACTCCCGTGTTCGAAGGGTTTAGCGCCGACTTTCCTGCCGGGCAGATCACGTGTATCGCAGGAGAGAACGGCGTCGGAAAAACGACCCTCGTGCGTGTGCTATGCGGTCTGGCTGCTCCCAGTTCCGGAACGATCACCCTGGACGGACAGACGACGAGTCGACGGCAGCGACGGGCCGCGTGCGCGCTCGTCATGCAGGACACCGGGCGGCAGCTGTTCTCCGACACGTTAGCGGGCGAGCTGACGATCGGGGCCTCGGAGGCGAGCGGCGAGGCCGGGGAAAAGCTTTTGGTTGACTTCGACCTCGCTCACCTGGAGGCCCGCCACCCCCTCAGCCTTTCGGGAGGGCAGAAACAACGCCTCGTCATCGCAGCTGCGCGAGCCACTGGGCGCCGAATCGTCATCCTCGACGAACCCACGTCAGGAATCGATGCCCGGCACCTTGACTCAATTACCGCGACCCTGCGCCGTATCGCAGACGAAGGCGCGGCCGTCATCGTCGTCACCCACGACGGCGAGTTCGCCTCGGCCTGCGCGGACCAACTCATCACACTGACACAGACGGGCACCAAGCGTGCACGCGAAGGAGACCCCCAATGACCGATACCGACGAGCGCGAGGACGCCACTGCCTCGGCCCCGAGTGCCCCACTCACTGACGACAAGCACAGCGACGACCCACGTGCCGCTCACCTGGCGGGTCAGCGTGCCTTCAAGGAACTGACCGCCCCCATCCGTGGGTCCATGATGGTTGCCCGAGTGCTCGGGTTCCTCTACGGTGCGCTCGCGGTCGCCCCCTATGTCATTCTCGTCCAGCTAGGCGAGGTGCTTCTTGCAGCAGCGCGCTCGGGAGTCTCACCTGACCGAGGTGAGGTTATCAGCCTGCTTATGTGGCTTATCGGAGCATTTGGTGCGCGCTACGGAATCTACTTCCTTGCACTGGGCGTCACCCACTTCGCGGACGTGCGCTTTGGACACATCGTGCGCTCTCGCATGGTGAAGGTTTTGTCCGGCGCACCCCTCGCTTGGTTTACCTCCACGAACTCGGGGGCCGTGCGCAAAGCCATCCAGGACGACACGCACGACGTCCACACAGTCATCGCACACGCGCCCGTCGAATCTACGGCCGCAATCAGCGCACCCCTGTCCCTGCTCATCTACGCTTTCGTCGTCGACTGGCGACTCGGGCTCCTCTCGATCGCCACCATGCCCATCTATGGACTCATATATGCGTGGATGCTGGCAGGCATGGGGGACAAGACAGCGCAGATGGACCGACACCTCACGCGTGTGTCGGCAACCATGGTCGAGTTCGTCTCCGGCATCAGCGTCGTCAAGGCCTTCGGGACAGTGGGGCGCTCACATCAGCGTTTTACCCAGGCTGCCGAGGACTTTTCCCGCTTCTACCGCGACTGGTGCGGACCCATGCTAAGGGGTTCTGCGCTCGGCCAGGCCAGCGTGTCCCCCTCGTTGATCCTGCTCATCTCGACGTCCGGAGGGGCGGCGCTAGCGGCCGCGGGGATTGTGAGTCCGGTCCAGGTCATCACCTGCGCGCTCATCGCTCTCGTCATCCCGGCGGCCATCGAGGTGCTGGGGACGACGGCCTGGATCTACCAGATCGCGGGGGCGGCCGCGTTACGAATTGTTAACCTGCTTTCTGTTACGCCCCTGCCCGCCACTGGCACTGTGGTGCCGACAACGGCGGATATTGAGATCGACGACGTCTGTTTCTCCTACGGCTCTACACTCGCCCTGGATCATGTCAGTTTGCGCGTGCCCGAAGGCAGTATTACTGCGTTGGTGGGGGCTTCCGGCTCTGGCAAGTCCACCCTGGCGACACTGGTCGCGCGCTTCGCAGACCCGGATCAGGGGGCTGTCCGCATCGGAGGGATCGATGCGCGTGACATCGCTGCGGACGTCCTCTACCGACACGTCTCCTTCGTCCTCCAAGATCCGCAGCTCCTTGACATCTCCGTGCGCGACAACATCGCGCTGGGAGTTCCGGACGCCAGCAACGAAGCGGTGTGGGCGGCCGCAGGGGCCGCTCGTATTGACGACTACCTGCGCTCCCTGCCCCGAGGCCTCGACAGCGTCATCGGGGAGGATGCGCATCCCTCGGGTGGTCAGGCACAACGCATCGCGATTGCGCGTGCCCTCCTCGTCGATGCGCCCATCCTCGTTCTCGACGAGGCCACGGCCTTCACCGACCCGGAAGCCGAGGCTGATATTCAGGCGGCGCTCACCCGCCTCGTCCAGGGAAAGACGGTCCTGGTCATCGCGCACCGCACAGCATCCATCGTCGGCGTCGACCAGATCGCCATCCTCGACGCGGGACGCCTCATCGCTTCGGGCACGCCCGACCAGCTCGCCGATCATCCCTACATGCGTCGCATGAGCGCACCCGCGAAAGGACACTGACATGCTCGACCTCATCTCCCGGCTGCGCGAACCCCTCTCATCTTCGGGACGCGCTAGTTTCAGCCAGGTGACGATGCTTTCCTGCATCGTTGGCGCGGTGCGCGGCGTCTCCCTGGTCGCTTTTATTCCGGCTGCGCTGGCCCTGACCTCGGGGAATCCCGCGTGGGGCATGAGCCTGCGTGCCTGGCTCGTTGTGCTGGGCGTGTGTGCCGTCGCCTCGTTCATCGTCGAGTACCTGCTCGCCATGCGCTCCTACTCGGTGGCCTTCGACTTCCTGTCGAACATGCACCGCGCGATCGGCGACAAGGTGGCCTCTCTGCCGCTCGGGTCCTTCCGCGCGGACACGGCCGGTAAAATGTCACGCCTGGTTTCACGTGAACTGCTGCTGTTAGGTGAGATGTTCGCGCACATGTATTCGCCCCTCATCGCCGCGATTGTCACCTCGGCGACGATGCTCGTTGGCATCACCGTGTTTTCGCCGGTCCTGGGACTGGTGTGCGTGGCAGCGATCCCGGTCATCGGCGGGGGAGTGTGGGTGGCGCGCCGGTGCCTGCAGTCGGGGTCCGCGCTGACGGAGCCGCCCGCCCGCGAGCTGTCGCACCGCATCGTCGAATACGCGACGAAGCAGGGGGCGCTGCGTGCGTGTGGGCGCTCACACTCCTATGAGCCTCTTCAACGGGCTGAAGACGCCTACGGGGTTGTTGCGCGGCGCTCACTGATGCGTGAAACCATCGGTCAGGTTGTCAATGGGATGGCCGCTCAGGTGGTTGTTGTTTCACTGATCATTGCGATTGGGATGCTCGCGGTCGCCGGTAGCGTCAGCCCCGTAGAAGCCATCGTCTCGATTGGTCTGCTCCTGCGCTTTACGCAGATCCTCGTCAGTATTGGGCAGCTCACCTCAGCCTTCGAAACCCGGCGCCCCGTCCTGGATCTCAGCCACGAGATCCTCTCCGCCCCCGAACTGCCCGCCCCCAAGGGCGTGCGATGCGCGGACGAGACCCCGGCCTCGACGGGCTCGTCGGTTTCCCTCGAGGACGTGTCCTTCTCCTACGAGGCCGACCACCCCGTCCTGCGAGGCGTGTCCTTCCGCGTCGAACCGGAGACGATGACCGCGATCGTCGGCCCCTCCGGCTGCGGCAAGACCACGATCGCGCGCCTCATCGCGCGCTTCTACGACGTGGACGCGGGAAGCGTGCGCGTCTGCGACGAAGATGTGCGAGACTGGGACACCGCCGACCTCATGGCGCAGCTCTCCCTCGTCTTCCAGGACGTCTACCTCTTCGACGACACCCTCGAAGCCAACGTTCGCGTCGGAAACCCCGACGCTACCCGAGCGGACATCGAAGAAGCGGCACGCCTGAGCGGAGTGAGCGAAATCGTCGAGCGCCTGCCGCTCGGCTGGGACACCCGCGTCGGGGAAGGAGGCCGCGCATTGTCCGGAGGGGAACGCCAGCGCGTCTCCATCGCCCGCGCGCTCCTGAAGGCCGCGCCCATCGTCCTCTTCGACGAGGCCACGAGCGCCCTCGACCCCGAGAACGAATCACGCATCACCGACGCCATGGCCGCCCTGCGACGCGACGCGACACTCATCGTCATCGCCCACAAGCTCGACACGATCACGGCAGCCGACCAGATCGTCGTCCTCGACGAGGGCGGCCGCGTCGCCCAGATCGGCACGCACGCAGAGCTCTACTCGCAGGCGGGCGGCCAATACCGGGCCTTCTGGGACGCGCGCTCGCGGGCATCGGGGTGGAAGCTCGTCTGAGTGGGGCGGGGCCAGCCTCGCGCATCTGCCCAGCGGCGGACTGTGCGCGCGGCCGGCCCCGGCCTCGTCTGTGATGCTCGCCCCGTTGCTTGCGTGCCCTTGCTGGACCTGTTAAGCTGATCCGTGCCGAAGACCGTTGGTGTCCACGCTAGTGGAGGAAAATCCAACGCAGGTGAGTGAGCAGCCTTGCTGCAACCGAGCGTATGCCCGACACGATCCTGCGTGTCGGGTTTTTTCTTACCTACGGTCACGTATCTGGAAGGAGGACCATGGCGAAGTCCGACAAGGTGGCAGCAGTTGCCGAGCTCGTGGAGCGTTTCCGCGCAGCCGACGCTGTCCTGCTGACCGAGTACCGCGGCCTGACCGTCGGCCAGCTCAAGCAGCTGCGTCGCGGCCTGGGCGAGAACGCGACCTACGCCGTGGCAAAGAACACGCTGGCGCGCCTGGCTGCCAAGGAGGTCGGTCTCGACTTCCTGGCTGAGGACCTCAAGGGTCCCACGGCCATCGCTTTCGTCTCCGGCGAGCCCGTTGAGGCTGCCAAGACCCTGCGTGATTTTGCTAAGGACAACCCCGCCCTCGTGCTGAAGTCCGGCGCGATGGACGGCGCTCAGCTGAGCGCCGAGGCTGTCAAGAAGCTTGCCGATCTCGAGTCCCGCGAGGTCCTGCTGGCCAAGGCCGCAGGCGTCCTCAAGGCCAAGATTGGTCAGGCGGCGTTCGCATTCAACGCTCTGCCCGTCAAGGCAGTGCGCACCATCGATGCTCTGCGCGAAAAGCAGGGCGAGGCGGCCTGACGAGACAGGCCATGTTTCACGCCGCCACCCTGGCTGCGTGAAACTACCCAACAATCTGCACTCGTGCAGGCCAATTAGGAAGGATGCCACTCATGGCTAAGCTCTCCAATGACGAGCTCATCGCAGCTTTCAAGGAAATGACCCTCATCGAGCTCTCCGATTTCGTGAAGCTCTTCGAGGAGACCTTCGACGTTGAGGCCGCTGCCCCCGCAGCCGTCGCCGTTGCCGCCCCGGCCGCCGACGCCCCCGCCGCCGAAGAGAAGGACGAGTTCGAGGTCGTCCTCGAGTCCGCCGGTGACAAGAAGATCGCCGTCGTCAAGGTCGTCAAGAACCTGGCCGGCCTGGGCCTCAAGGAAGCCAAGGACCTGGTTGACTCCGCGCCCTCCACCATCTTCCCCGCCGCGAAGAAGGAAGACGCCGAGAAGGCCAAGGCTGAGATCGAAGAGGCCGGCGGCAAGGTCACCCTTAAGTGACTTTCCCCGTCTGAATCGTTCAGACTTCATACCCGACTGGGTAGCGAATCCCCGTCCCGCATCCGCGGGGCGGGGTTTTACGCATGCGCGGGCCGGGCTGCTTGGTGCGCCCGTGGGCGGCGGCCCGCCCGCCGTCGGGCCCGGGTGCGTGGCCTGGCTGCGCCGTGGGCGGGGGCCCGCCCGCGAGCTGTCCGCGCTGCTCGTTGTTACTTGTGGCGCCGCTGGTGTTCCGGGCGCCGTCGGGCCCGGCCGCCCGCGCTGCGAGCTTCGCTCGGCGCGTCGACTCGTTGTCCGGCCAGGCCCTGCCACCGCCCACGGGCACCACAGCCAGGCCCTTCGGACCCTCCGGCGCCCTCCACACCAGTGACGCGTGGCGTGCTGTGTGTTGCGTCCCCTCGCCCGCGGCAAAGCGATGTCGCACGTAATTCCCCTGCGGCTACTTCAAACCATGAATTCAGATCGTTGGAATTGCAGCGTTTGTGGATGGTCTCGAAAAGTGACCGTGGGAAACTATGCGCGACTTTTATTTCGCTCGGGTCCTGCCATCGCCCATAGACACCGGAGCCTCGTGCAAGGGATTCCTCGCATGCTGCGCATACGGATAGGTTATTGCTATCTGGATAGGTTATGAGCATCCGGATAGCTTATTAACCTATCCGCATCGTCGTAACCTATCCGCATCGTTATAACCTGTCCGCATCGTCAACCATGTCGGTTCCACCCCGTGCCCCACAGGAGGGCCCACGGGCTTTGGCTTGTTATCGGTGGTGGAGGCGTGAGCTCGCGATGGCCGGTACAAAATTCTCCCTGCTCGGCTTCTATGCTCTGCGAGCGGTACAAAATTCTCCCTGCTGATGCATTTTGGGCAAAAACAGCCGTGTTTTCGCGTGCAGGGAGAGTTTTGTACCGCCAAGGGTGCGCGTCGGTGGTTGTTGGGAGAGTTTTGTACCGGGGCGGGCGTTGAGTGATGCCGTTGGTTTCACAGTCATGACTTCCCTGTGCTCTGGGCGCGAAAAAGTTCGCCCTGTGCGATCTAACGTGAACGCAAACGCGAAGAAGTTCGCCCAGCGAGGGACAAATGGCCTAACAATCGCGGTTTATGGCGTGCTGGGCGAGTTTTTTCGCGCGAGGGCCCAGATGGACCTGGTGCTGGGCGAGTTTTTTCGCGCGACGGGCCTGATATGCCCTGATGCTGGCGTACTGTTCCGCGTGACCAGGACACGGACACTCTCTTCCGTTTGACCATGACGCGGCGTCAGGGATCAGAATCGATGTCATGAGCAATGACACAACCCTCTACACGGTTGGAGAGGTCGCCGAGCGATTCTCGCTGACGGTGCGAACGCTGCGCCACTGGGAGGCGCAGGGGCTCCTCGCTCCCACCGCGCGGAGCTGGTCGAACTACCGGCTCTATTCGCGCGAGGACTGCGTGCGTGTCCAGAGGATTGTCATCTACCGGGCGACGGGGATGAAGCTGATGGACATCAAGGCTCTCCTCGACTGTGGAGACTCTGAGATCGAACACCTCAAGAGGCAACGAAAGAGCCTTCTTGCTCATCGTCGCGAGACGGACGCAATGATAGAAGCATTAGACATGCTGTTGGAGGATGCAATGAATGACAACGAGCTTACCGTGGAAGAAATCGGGGAGATCTTGGGGGAGGCCGACTTTGCGGCGCACCAGAGCGAGGCCAAAGAGCGTTATGGTGACACTGACGACTGGCGTGAATCGCGAAGGCGCACTGCTGCGTGGCAAACCGCCGACTGGCGTGACAACGCCGAGCGATTCCATGACATCGAAAGCAGGATGATCGATGCGATCCGTGACGGCGTAGCTCCGGATAGCGAGGAGGCGGAAAGCCTCGTCGAGGAGCACAGAGAAGCCCTCAGTGAGTTCTTCCCGGTCACGCCTGCCAAGCACTACATCATGTCTCGCGGGTACATCCATGACGAGCGATTCCGGGCTCACTATGACTCGCAGTATGTTGGCTTCGCGCAGTGGCTTGCCGACGCGATTGAGTCGGCTGCGAGGCGTCAGGGAATTAACCTCGAGAATCCGACGTGGGGGTGAGCGCACCCGCCCCCGAACTCGATGGCAGTGATGCGCAGCATATGCTTTGAACCCACTCTGGCTTGCCAGTTCCGAAGAGTCTCTGCTACCATTTTCTCTTGTCGCAATCCTGCGTAGCTCAACGGCAGAGCATCCGACTGTTAATCGGACGGTTACTGGTTCGAATCCAGTCGCAGGAGCAGATGCCCCGAGTTCTCATGAACTCGGGGCTTTTTGTTGATCGGGGAGGGGTGAGTAGATGCAGGCGATCGCTGATCACTTCTACCACATCCTGATCATCGCCTTTGTCGCTGCCACGATTATCCAGGCGATCATCAAGGCCGTGAGTAAGCCGCGCAAGGAGAAGCGTAGGCCGGTTGCTCCCAGAGAGAGCGCGGCCGAGCGTGAGAAGCGCATGCGAGAGCGCTATGCGGCATTCGGGGAGCGTTGGCGGGAATGGGTGGATCGCCCACGAGGAAGTGGTGACGCTGACCGTCTCGTGACGGCCGCGAGCATCTGGGGGAGCCTGGAACAGGGAGCCTCCTTCCCTCGGCGTTTCCACGACAGCCAGCTGGGGAAGGTCATGCTTGATAAGCGTAGCTATCTGGCGATGCTGGAAGCATCCAGCGACGTGGCTCAGCCGAGGCACGAGCTGGCCCCGACCTCGTGGGCGAAGCTGCGACTCGACGTATGGGTGCTCCACTCCAAGGCCGCGCAAAAGCCTCGGCTCATGCGACTGTGGCTGAGTGGGGATCGTGCTCTCGTGGAGTTGCACCGCACGCGCGTCGTCAAGGTCGATGAGATCCTCCCCAGCGAGGCTGTTGGTTTTGTTCGCGGGTTCACGCGCCTCGGCCCGCGCAAGGGTAAAGTGGATGGCCTGCGCTGGCTACCTGCCGAGGCGATGGAGCTGGGTGAGAAGCCTCTGTGGAACACGTTCCGTATCCTGCGCGGAATCTCTGGCGTCGCGCCTGAGGGGGTGCCCGTCGCCGATGCGTTGCGTGCGGGGGACTATCATGCGTTTGCTTTCGTGGTCTCACGTGCCGAGAGTGCGTGGAAGGAACCCTGGGCGCATCTGCGCGTCCTGGATTGTGCCGACGTCACGTACCAGGTGGGCAACGCATTCTCGCGGGAGTCTGACGACGCGCGGTGGACGCCGCCCGAGGAGGGGGACGAGGCTTCGGCTCGGGCAGGCGAGGAGGAGGCGAATGAGGCTTCTCGACGAGGCCGTGGCCGCCCAAGCATGCGCTGCAGCCTGAGGAGAAGGCGTAGTGTGGCGGAGGGGGCGGTTGCATCCGCCAGTGACGACCAGAAGGTTGCGAAGCCGCAGTCCGTCGAGTCGTCCGAACGCGAACCCGAGCCGCTGGCGGACACAGACCTCGCCGTGGTGCCGATAGACCCGAAGGCGGTCCTGTGGGCCGTGGAGAAGATGATCGAGCTGTGAATGCTGCGCGTTATGACGCGGCGTGTGCGGGTAAGGAGAAAATAGAGTTGTGAGGGAAGAACTCGTTGAAGCCGTCCTGCGGGTTGTGGAGGAGATTCCGCCGGGGCGTGCGGCAACGTATGGCATGATCGCGCAGGCGGTCGGTACCGGTCCGCGCGTTGTGGGGCGGATCATGCATGACTGGGGCGGTGGAGTCCCGTGGTGGCGCGTCGTGAACGTTCACGGAACTTTTCCGACAACTATCCGTGGTGAAGGATTTTCTGAGTGGGAGAAAGAGGGGATGCCTCACGATCTGGAGCGGGGGAAACTTCATCTCAAGCAATGCGCCGTTGAGCAGGAATGGCTCGACAGTGTCGCGCGAACGATCATTGAAAATCTGCAGAATACTGCGGAATTGTCAGGCTGACGCTCGCTGAAATTTGATTACGATTTGGTTACGCGTTATTCGATTTGGGTCGCGTAGACCCCTGTGATGCTCTACTCTAAAGGAGACGCCGAAGAGGGCGATTCTCCGGAACGATGACCGTTAGCGTTAACGACGCCGGGGAAGAAAACTCCAGAAACAGAGAAGTTACTGGTACCCAAGGGGTGAGAAGTGACGAAATTACTAGAGCTAAAGGGGATCTCAAAGACGTTCCCCGGCGTGAAGGCGCTGTCCGACGTGGACCTCGACCTTCGACCCGGTGAAGTCTTGGGTCTCTGTGGTGAGAACGGAGCGGGCAAGTCCACGCTCATGAAGGTGCTCACCGGTATCCACAAGTCCGACCCGGGCGGCGAGATCTGGCTGCAGGGGGAGAAGGTCGACATTCAGTCGCCGGAGCACGCACGTGACCTCGGCCTGTCGATCATCCACCAGGAACTCAACATTGTTCCTGACCTGACCGTCGCCCAGAACCTGTACATCGGTCGACCCGGTACGTCCAAGTTTGGCTACGTCGACGACCGCAAGATGGTTCGTGATGCGCGCGAGCTCTTCGAGCGCCTCAACATGAACATCGACCCCACCGCCTACTGCCGTGACCTGCCGGTTGCGCGCCTGCAGATGGTGGAAATCGCGCGTGCGCTGTCCTTCGATTCGAAGATCCTGGTCATGGACGAGCCCACGGCTCCTCTGACCACGACCGAGACCGAGTCTCTCTTCGAGCTGGTGCGCGACTTCGTGTGCCCCACGACCGGCCTGATCTTCATCACGCACCGCATGCCCGAGCTCACCGAGCTCACCAACCGCATTTCGGTCCTGCGCGATGGAAAGTACATCGGTACGGTGGACACGGCCTCGACCCCGATGAGCGAGGTCGTCAAAATGATGGTCGGCCGTGAGGTCCCCGCAGACGCACGACCCACGACCAAGCCGATCTCCGATGAGGCCGTCCTGCGCGTCGAGCACCTCTCGACTGTCAAGGTCGTCCACGACGTCTCCTTCGAGGTCAAGAAGGGTGAAATCTTCGGCTTCGCGGGCCTGGTCGGCGCCGGACGCACCGAGGTCGCCCGAGCCCTATTCGGTGCTGACCCCCACACCGAAGGCGACATCTACGTCCACGGCAAGAAGGTCACCATCAAGGGCGCAAATGATGCCGTCAAGAACGGCATCGGCTACCTGTCTGAGGACCGCAAACAGTACGGCCTGCTCCTCGACAAGGACATCTCTTTCAACACGGGCCTGGCCGCGATGAGCCACTTCACCACCGCGACCGTCGTCGCAACGAAGAAGCTGCGCAACGTCGCCCAGGACTACGTGAAGAAGCTGCGTACCCGCACCCCCTCCGTGGACGTCGAGCTGCGCAGCCTTTCGGGCGGTAACCAGCAGAAGGTCGTCGTGGCCAAGTGGCTGGAACGTGACACCGACATCCTGATCTTCGACGAGCCGACGCGCGGCATCGACGTGGGCGCGAAGGATGAAATTTACACGCTGCTCGAGGATCTGGCGAAGCAGGGCAAGGCCATCATCGTGATCTCCTCGGAGCTGCCCGAGGTCCTGCGCCTGGCCAACCGCATCGCCGTCATGGCCCACGGCCGCATCATCGGCACCCTCAACAACGAGGAAGCCACCCAAGAAAACATTATGGAACTGGCCACCGTCGGCCAGGAAGAAGCGAACGGAGAAGTCGCGTGAGCACCGTCGTCGACAACAAGGGCCTGGAGGCGCCGTCGCCTGTCAAGACCTTCCTGAAGAACAACATGCAGCTGATGCTCGTCACGGTTGCTCTGTTCGTCATCCTGCTGTTCTTCAGCATTGCAGCCAACGGCTTTGCGAAGCCGAACATCTACCTGGACATCGTCCTGCAGTCGGCCTACACGGGCGTCATGGCGCTGGGTGCGACGTTCGTCATCGCGACCTCCGGCATTGACCTCTCCGTCGGTACGGGCATGAGCCTCGTGGCTGTGATGGCCGGTATCTTCCTGGCGGGCGACAAGATGAACCTTCCTCTGGGCGCTGGCCTGATCCTGACGCTGCTGATCGGCATGGCGATCGGTCTGGTAAACGGCCTGAACGTCTCGATCCTGGGTCTGCCGCCCTTCATCGCAACGCTGGCAATGATGATGGTTGCCCGAGGCCTCGCGCTGATCATCTCGGATAAGTCCTCCATCACGATCGCGAACACGGGCTACAAGGCCATCGCGCGTGGCGAGATCATCCCCGGTGTTGCCAACGCCGTTCTGATCTTCGTGGTTCTCACGGTCCTGGCGACCTTCCTCATGAACAAGACGCTGCTCGGCCGCTACTCCCTCGCGATCGGCTCGAACGAGGAGGCCACCCGCCTCTCCGGCGTCAACGTCCGCCTGTGGAAGATCATCATCTACGTCGTTGCGGGTGCCTTCATGGCTATTGGCGCGGTCCTCTACTCCTCGCGTGGTGGCCTGGTCCAGCCCGCTGAGGGCGTGGGCATGGAGCTCAACGTCATCGCCGCGGCCGTCATCGGTGGTACGTCCCTGTCGGGTGGTCGCGCCTCGATCCCCGGCGCCCTGGTTGGCGCGATCATCATGGAGACCCTGAAGAAGGGGCTGACGATGATGGGTATCGCCGCCGAATGGCAGTTCGTCGTCACCGGTATCGTCCTGCTGCTCGCCGTCGTCATCGACAACATCCGCCGCGTTCGCGAGAACGCCGCCTGATTCTTACCCATTCAATTCACCCATCGTGGACCGACGTCGGTCCACACACCCAAGGGCGGGAATGACCCCGCCACCCCACGAAAGGAATACCAATGCGCCCCATCGGACGTATCTTCGCCGCCGCCGCTGTCGGCTCCATGGCCCTGGGCCTGGCTGCCTGCACGACCTCGTCGGACTCCTCCGCTCCCGCGACTGACACCAAGACCGGTGACTCCTCGGGTGCGACCAAGGTTGACACCTCCGCCAACGCTCAGGATTGGGAGAAGGCTGCGGTCAAGGGCGACGGCACCAAGACCATCTACCTCGTCTCCAAGGGCTTCCAGCACCGCTTCTGGCAGGCCGTGAAGGAAGGCGCCGAGCAGGCTGGTGAGGAGCTGGGCTACCAGGTCAAGTTCGTCGGCCCGCAGGATGAGACCAAGGTGACCGAGCAGACCGACCAGCTGAAGTCCGCTCTGGACTCCGGCCCGGCCGCCATCGGCTTCGCCGCCCTCGACTCCAAGGCTGCCGCCGACCTGCTCGACGAGATCAACAAGCAGGGCATCCCGGTTGTCGCCTTCGACTCCGGGGTTGACTCCGACATCCCCGTCACCACCGTCCAGACGGACAACAAGGCCGCCGCCGCCGAGGCCGCCAAGCACATGATCGAGCTGCTCAAGGGCAAGAAGGGCTCGGTCGGCATGGTCTGCCACGACTCGACCTCCACCACGGGCAAGCAGCGCTGCGAGGGCTTCAAGGAGTACTTCAAGGCCAACGCTCCCGCGGACCTGAAGCTCCTCGACGAGCAGATCGCCGGTGAGGTCACCAAGGCCGCCGACACCTCCAAGGCCATCATCCAGGCGAACGACGACATCGTCGGCATGTACGGCTCCAACGAGGCTGCCGCCTCCGGTATCGTCCAGGGCTCGCAGGAGACCGGCAAGGAGGTCACGGTTGTTGGCTTCGACTCCGGCAAGACCCAGATTGACGCCATCAAGGCCGGCACCGAGGCTGGCGCCGTGACCCAGTCGCCCGTCAAGATCGGCTACTACACGGTCAAGGCTGCCGTCGTCGCCATCAACAAGGGCGAGCTGCCCAAGGTTATCGACTCGGGCTTCGCGTGGTACGACAAGACCAACATCGACAACGCCGACATCAAGGCGAACCTGTACGAGTGAGCCGATAGCTCCATCGGGCACGAGGCCGGGGCCGGGGACGTGACAAACTGAACCGGTGGCCCGCCGCGGGTCCTGCTCCACTCACGTGGGGTGGGACCCGCGGACCCGGCACCTTTTTATTCACAGGATCCGAGGGGGCGAGCGCCCCCGCGCTCCGACATCGACGTCATCATGAGGGATGAAGGAATAATGACAAACCACCCCCGCATCGGAATCCGCCCCACTATTGACGGCCGCCGTAAGGGCGTTCGTGAGTCGCTCGAAGAGCAGACCATGAACATGGCGAAGTCCGTCGCCGAGCTTTTCACCTCCAACCTGCGTTACCCGGACGGCGCCCCCGTCGAGGTCGTCATCGCTGACACCACGATCGGCCGCGTCCACGAGGCCCAGGCCTGCGCCGCCAAGTTCCGCGAGAACAACGTCGGCCTGACCGTGACGGTCACCCCCTGCTGGTGCTACGGCACTGAGACCACCGACATGGATCCGGCGATGCCGCACGCCATCTGGGGCTTCAATGGCACTGAGCGCCCCGGCGCCGTGTACCTTGCCGCCGCCCTGGCAGGCCACGCTCAGATCGGTATCCCCGCCTTCGGCATCTACGGCGAGCACGTGCAGGACGCTGACGACACCTCCATCCCCGAGGACGTGCGCACCCGCCTCCTCGACTATGCGACCGCCGGTCTGGCCGTCGCTCAGATGAAGGGCGAGGCATACCTCTCCATGGGCTCCGTCTCCATGGGTATTGCCGGCTCTGTTGTGAACCCCGACTTCTTCGGCTCCTACCTCGGCATGCGCAACGAGTACATCGACATGTCCGAGTTCACCCGCCGCATCGATGAGGGCATCTACGATCCCGAGGAGTACGAGAAGGCGTACCAGTGGATCCGCGAGAACTTCAAGCAGGGCAAGGATTGGAACCCGCCGGAGTGGCAGTACCCGGAGAAGCACGAGGACTGGTGGAAGTTCGTCACCAAGATGACGCTCATCGCCCGCGACCTCATGCACGGCAACCCGCGCCTGGCCGAGCTGGGCTTTGAGGAAGAGGCCGGCGGCCACGGCGCCATCGTGGCAGGCTTCCAGGGCCAGCGCCAGTGGACGGACCACTTCCCGAACGGTGACGTTCTGGAGACCATCCTCAACACGAACTTCGACTGGACTGGCATTCGTCAGCCTTCCGTCGTGGCCACCGAGAACGACTCGCTCAACGGCGCCTCGATGCTCTTCGGCTACCTGCTGACCAACACGCCGCAGATCTTCTCCGACGTGCGCACCTACTGGAGCCCCGAGTCCATCGAGAAGGCCACCGGTTGGAAGCCCGAGGGCCGCGCTGCCGCCGGTCTGCTCGACCTGCGTAACTCCGGCTCGACCACGCTGGACGGCGCCGGCAAGGCTGTGCGCGACGGCAAGAACGTCATCAAGCCCTGGTATGAGCTGACCGAGGAGGACCGCGACGCCACGCTCGAGGCCACGACCTTCCACCCGGCCTCGACCGGTTACTTCCGTGGCGGCGGCTTCTCGACCCACTTCCGCACCTCCGGCGAGATGCCCGTGACGATGTGCCGCCTCAACCTGGTGCGCGGCCTCGGACCGGTCCTGCAGATCGCCGAGGGCTACACGGTTGAGCTGCCCGACGAGGTCGCCTTCACCATCGAAGAGCGCACCAACATCGAGTGGCCCACCACCTGGTTCGTCCCGAACCTGACGGGTGAGGGCGCGTTCAAGAGCGTCTACGACGTGATGAACAACTGGGGCGCCAACCACGGCGCGATCTCCTATGGCCACATCGGCGGTCAGCTCATCACGCTGGCCTCGATGCTGCGCATCCCGGTCAACATGCACAACGTCCCCGAGGAGCGGATCTTCCGTCCCAAGGCGTGGTCGCTGTTCGGCACCGAATCCCTCGAGGCAGCGGACTTCCGCGCCTGCGACACCTTCGGTCCGATGTACCGCTGATGCAACTCCCGGTCGGGCTCGGGTGTCCTCTCTCCCCGGGCCCGACCGGGCCACCCCCTCGGGGGTCTTTTTCCCGGGACGCAGCCCCGGCCTCGCCGTTGAGGAAAGCTGCACGAGAACCCAACGACGGGACACGCCGACCCAGGGCGTATCTGGAGGAGACCTTCAATGACCACCGTACTTGCTGTTGACCTTGGATCCGCGTCCGGACGAGTCCTCGCCGGAACGCTACGCGATGGCCGCCTGGATGTCACGGACATCCACCGTTTTAAGCACGAGGCGCGCCGCCGGGACGACGGCACCCTCACGTGGGACGTGGCCACGATGGAGGCTGAGACGATCACCGGCTTGAAGAAGGCCCTCGAACGCTTCCCCGACGCCCGCGCCGTCTCGATCGATACGTGGGGCGTGGACTGGGCTCCCCTCGACGAGAATGGTGAGCTTGTCGGCGATGTTGTCGCCTACCGCGACGAGCGCACCGCGCGCACCCTGGATGCGTTCCGCGAGCGCATTGGCGACCGCGAGTTCTTCGACCTGACCGGTAACCAGCCGGCGACGATCAACACGGCGAACCAGCTTTTTGCTTACCTGCAGGAAAACCCCGCCGACGCTCGGCGCGTCGCGGCCGCCCTCTTCCTGCCCGACTATTTCGCGTACCGCCTCACCGGTGTCGTGGGTTGGTCGCGTACGATTGCCTCAACCTCGGGCCTGCTCACCCCCGGCGGTCGCGGTTTTAACGACGAGGTCTTCTCACGCCTCGGCATCCCGCGCGGCTGGTTCGGCGAGCTTGCCGCCGACCGCACCGTCGTCGGCCCCTGTACGGTGCCCGGCCTTGAGACCCTCACCGTCGTGCGCGGCGGCGCCCACGATTCCGCCTGCGCCGTCCACGGCCTGCCCATCGAGGAAGGCAAGCGCGCCTACTTCCTGTCCTGCGGCTCCTGGTCGGTCCTGGGTGCCATCGAGGATCAGCCCCTCATGAGCGACGCCGCCTTCGACCTCGGTATTACGAACGAAGGCCGCACCGACGGGGGAGTGCGTCCCCTCTTCAACATCACCGGCATGTGGATCCTTCAGGAGATCCAGCGCCAGTGGGAGCGCGAGGGCACGCCCACCGACACCGACGAGCTGGTCGCCCAAGCCCGCGAGCTGCCCGCCGCCTCGGGCACCTTCGACCCCGACGAGGAGGCCTTCGCCACCCCCGGCGACATGCAGCGCAAGATCGACGAGGCCCTGGACGCCCAGGGCGCGGCCCGCCCCGACTCCATGGCCGGGTACGTGCGCGTCATCATCGAGTCTTTCGCCCGTCGCTACGCCCGCGCGATCGGCGAGCTGACCGAGGCCACGGGGAGGGCCCCCGACCAGCTCAACCTCGTGGGCGGCGGCGCACGTAACCGCCTGCTGTGCGACCTGACCGCCCAGATCTCGGGAGTCACCGTCGTGCGCGGCCCCATCGAGGCCTCGACCTTCGGTTCTCTCCTCGCCCAGCTCGAAACCATCGGTGCTCTCGCCGAGGAAGATCGCGCCTCCGTCATCGCAGCCAGCGCAGCGACCCATGTCCACGTCCCGACCCACAGCTAAGAAAGTCTCCCTGGCCGACATCGCGCGGCGCGCGGGCGTCTCGACCAACACGGTCTCGCGCGTCGTACGCGGGGATCCCGAGGTCTCAGAAAAGACGCGGGCGAGGATCTCCAAGCTGGTCGACGAGCTTGGCTACGTACCCAACTACGCGGCGCGTGCGCTCGCGGCCAAGCGCACGAACGTTCTGCAGGTCGTGCTGGCCGCCCCCATGTTCCACGGACACGGGCGCGTGCTGCTGTCGATCCTCAACGCCTCGTCGCAGGCCGGGTACCACGTGTCCCTGTCCTACGCGTACGGGCCGGACGGGCAGCTGCGCAACGACTTCGCTCCCTTCGACGTCGATGGGGTCATCATCCTGGGCGGCCAGGACCCGACGATCGACGTCGCGATCGAGGCGGGCAAGCGCTTCCCGACCGTCCTCGTTCTGACGAGCGAAAAGGGGCTCGACGGCATCTCGACCGTCGCCGTCGACAACGTGCGCGGCGCGCGCCTGGCCACGGAGCACTTGCTCGCTCAGGGGCTGACCGACGTCGTTCACGTCTCGGGACCCGCCGGATGGTCGGATGCTCAGATGCGCAGGCTTGGTTATGAGCAGGCGTGCCAGGTCTACGGCGTCGAACCCGTCGTGCTCCAGCCCGACTCATGGGACTCTCGCGATGGCTACGACGTCATGCGTGCGGCTGGGCGACTGCCCGAGGGCGTGCAGACCGCGAACGACCAGCTTGCCCTCGGCGCTATGCGCTACATCTACGAGCGCGGGGGAGTGGTCCCACGCGACGTGCGCGTGGTCGGCTTCGACGACATCGACGGCGCGGACTCCTACGCGCCTCCGCTCACGACAATCCACCAGCCCTTCGATCGCCTGGGACGCACGGCCGTGCGCCTCGTGCGTTCGCTCATGGGCGGGGGACGCTCCCAGGATATTGTCCTCGACCCCGAGCTGGTCATCCGGGCCAGTTCACACCTGTAAGAAAGGCACGTTCATGCTCTATGGTCCGATGACTCACCCGCAGTTCCTGCGCGCGCTGGCGGCCGCCGGCCACGGATCGAAGATCCTGCTGGCTGACGCGAACTACCCGCACACGACGGGTGTGAACCCGCGCTGCGAACTCATTTCCCTCAACCTGGCTCCGGGTCTCTTGGATGTCAGCCAGGTCCTTGACGTTCTCAAGCGCACGATTCCGATCGAGCGCGCCGAGATCATGACCCCCGCGCCCGACGCCGAGCCGGTGAAAATTCCGATCCACGACGAGTTCCGCGCGGCTCTGCCGGGCGTGGAGTTCGGTGAAATTTCCCGCTGGGACTTCTACGATGCCGCCCGCGACGAGAACGTGGGCATCATTGTCGCGACGGGCGAGCAGCGCCTGTACGGCAACCTGCTCCTCACGGTGGGCGTTCGACAGCCTGGGGAGTAAAGCCCGTTTGCCGCGCCAGGGCGCGCCTTGTTGCTTCGGTGACGATCACTTTCGTTTCGTTTTCGTTTCAACTGGATGGTGAGCCGGGAAGTTGGCAAACAGTTTCATAGCTGGTGGGTGGCCCGAGAGGGCTACCCACCAGCGCATTTCTCCCTGCAATATCATGGAATAATGAAGGATGGGCAGCGTTGCTCTGAACGTTTGTGCGCCCAGTGTGCACCTGCGTGAATGTTCTTCTCGTGATGTTGCATACTTTCGTTTTAGTGACTATTCTTTTCTTAACGAAAGAGAAAGTGACAAAAGAAGTCGCTGATTCACGAAGAGGTGCCCCATGGGACGTGCAGAAGAACGCACGAACTACATCCTGGATCGCCTCGCCCGGGAGGGTGAGGTGAGCGTCGCGCAGCTTGCCTCTGATCTGGGCGTGTCGCCCGTGACCGTGCGCGCCTCGCTGAAGGTCCTCGACGAGCAGGGCTACCTCGTGCGCACCCACGGCGGCGCGCGCCCCACCACCTTCCGCAATATTCACCTGCGCCAAAACGATCGCGTCGAGGTCAAGGAACGCATTGCTCGCGCCGCTGCCGACATGATCCACGACGATGATCGCGTCATGATCGAGGCCGGCACCACCTGCGCCCTCATCGTCAAGTACCTGACCGGCAAGCGCGGAGTGCAGGTCCTGACCAACTCCGTACTCGTTTTCGCTAACGCCCGCTCCAACCCGAGCCTCAATATCACGCTGACGGGTGGGCACTTCCGCGCCGAGTCCGAGTCCCTCGTGGGACCGGTCGCAGAGCGCGCTATCAATGACTTCAACGCACGCGTCGCGTTCCTTGGGACCGACGGGTTCAGCGTTGATCGCGGCCTGACCACCCAACTCGTGGAGGGTGGACAGGTCGGTTCCATTATGCGCACCCGCGCACAAGAGACGTGGCTGCTCGCCGACTCCTCCAAGTATGGGGAAGCCGGCTTCGTCAGCTTCATGGGGATCGACGAGGTCACCGGAATCATCACCGACGATGAGATCCCCGAAGAATCCATCAAGGAATTGGCCGAGCGCACGAAGCTGCGCATCGTCTAGGAGGAATTACATGGCCACCATCGTGGTGATGCCCCAGCTGGGCAACTCTGTTGAGTCATGCATCATCGTCGAGTGGATGATCGCGGAAGGCGACACCGTCGCCGTCGACCAGACGCTCGCGTCCATCGAGACCGACAAGTCGACCATGGAGGTGCCCTCGACAGCTGAGGGTACCGTCCTGAAGCTCCTGTGGGAGGAAGGCGACGAGGTCCCCGTCAAGGATCCGCTCATCATCGTCGGTGAGCCCGGGGAGGACATCTCCGGCCTCGTTCCGGGTGGCGACGAAGCCCCCGCCGAAGCCGACGCTCCCGCCGAGCAGGCTGCCGCCCCCGAGCAGGCCGCCGCCCCCGCGTTCGCGACCGAGCGCGCTACCGGTGCCGTCTCTCCGCGCGCCCGCGCCCTGGCCGCCTCCAACGGCGTTGACGCCTCGTCTATCTCCGAGGGCTCCGGCCCCCACGGCCGCGTCATCGAGCGTGATGTTGCCGCCGCGATCGCCGCTGGCCCCGTCCTGACCTCCGCCGCGCGCGCTGCTGGCGTGCGCGCCACCGAAGGCACCGGCATCGGTGGGCGCGTGTCCGTCGCCGATGCGGGCCGCGCGCCCGAGGCAGCCCCCGCCGCCGCTGTTGCAGCCCCCGCCGCTGCGGCTGACTTCCCCGGTGCCTCGACCTCCGCCCCACTCAAGGGCGTGCGCAAGGTCGTCGCCAAGCGCATGATGGAGTCCCTGACCTCCACCGCGCAGCTGACCCTCAACACGACGGCCAACGCCGCCGGCATCCTCGCGATGCGTAAGAAGGTCAAGAACGCCGACGAGGCTCTGGGCCTGAACAAGATCACGCTCAACGACCTGGTCTGCTTCGCCGTGTCGCGCACCCTGCTCAAGTACCCCGTGTTCAACGCTCACCTGGAGGACGGCGTCCTCACGCAGTTCGAGCAGGTCCACCTCGGCTTCGCGTGCGACACCCCGCGCGGCCTCCTCGTCCCCGTCATCCGCTCCGCGCAGGCCCTGGGCCTCAAGACCTTCTCTGACGAGGCCAAGCGCCTCGCCGGCGGCGCGATCGACGGCTCCCTGTCGCCCGACTTCCTGAGCGGCGGCACCTTCACGGTCTCCAACATCGGTTCCTTCGGTATCGAGACCTTCACCCCCGTCATCAACCTGCCCCAGACGGCCATCCTGGGCGTCGGCGCGATCACCCCGCGCCCGACCGTGGCCGCGGACGGCTCGATCGGCGTGGAGCAGCGCCTCAACCTGTCGCTGACGATCGATCACCAGGTCATCGACGGCGCGGATGGCGCGCGCTTCCTGCGCGACCTGGTCGCCGCCATCGAAAACATCGACGTGACCGTTCTGGCCTGAGGAAAGAGGAATACTCATGAGTGACACGCATTTTGACGTCATCGTCCTCGGTGCGGGCCCCGGCGGCTACCTGGCTGCCGAGCGCCTCGGACACGCGGGCAAGAAGGTCGCCCTCGTTGAGGAGCAGTACCTGGGCGGTACCTGCCTGAACGTGGGCTGCATCCCCACCAAGACCCTGCTCAACGGCGCGAAGA
>ERZ772960.247-NODE-247-length-52542-cov-13.444300_pt1 | contig 52542 bp, 48 predicted proteins | sample MGYA00580678_ERZ772960 | MGnify/ENA primary metagenome ERZ772960 (study PRJEB29015, sample SAMEA2737930) | human oral metagenome | biome: human oral; feature: human-associated habitat; material: dental | place: China | collected 2059 ...
ATAGCTTGCAAATTGCGCGAATATTCTTAGCGCAAACTTTGTCGTTTGTTTTTGTATGGATTTTATGGCGAAGATTCAATAAAAAGCCTATCAGCGGCTAGATGATTCTTCCCTGACTTCTTCCGGTAAAAACCCCTTTTCGTGCTGGAAGCCAGCTTGCCATTTGTAATCTTTACCGTAGCCCAAATCTTTCATTAACTTAGTGGCGGCATTTCGAAGATGCAGCGGCACGGACGAGTTCGGGTACTTGTGCGCCAGAGAAAAGGCGTCATTCATCAGATCAGTAATCTCGCGCGACTTCTGACTGCGAGCCAGGGCGATGGCACAGTGAAATAGATTGTATTTGGCTTCTGGTAGCCCAACACGCTCCACCGCCTCAAAGGTGGCGACCGCCAGGCTCAGCGCACCATTGCCAGCCAGCCCAATGTCTTCTGAGGCAAAGATAACCATCCGCCGAGCGATGAATTTCGGGTCTTCGCCAGCCTCAATCATCCGTGCCAAATAATACGCCGCAGCCACCTGGTCGCTACCGCGCAGCGACTTGATGAACGCTGAGATGATGTCATAATGCGCATCGCCCTTTTTATCATATCCGGGCAGTCGCCGCTGGGCCGCCGCCTTGACTACCTCGGGCGTGACTTTCTCACCAAAGCTCAGCGCCAATTCCAAATTACCGAGTGCCACCCGCGCGTCGCCATCCGCCAGTTCCGCCAGATAGTCCAAAGCTTTGGGCGACACCCGCTTGGTTTGCTTCAAGACTTTGAGCGCCCGCTTCAGCACTAGTATAATTTCATCTTTGGTCAGTTGCTGGAGTACCAGCACCCGCGTCCGGCTGAGCAGCGGCGTGATCACCTCAAAGCTCGGATTTTCGGTGGTTGCGCCAATCAAAGTAATCAGCCCGCTCTCAACATGCGGCAGAAAAGCGTCCTGCTGCGCCTTGTTGAAGCGGTGGATTTCATCGACAAACAAAATCGTCCGTAGGCCCAAATTCCAGTTCTGCCGAGCGTGCTCAATCACCTTTTCGACATCTTTCTTGCCGCTGGTCACCGCTGACAGCTCAACAAACTCCGCATTGACTTCGCGGGCGATAATCCGCGCCAGCGTCGTTTTGCCCGTGCCCGGCGGCCCCCACAAAATCAAACTGACCGGCTCACCACGCCGGGCAATCTGGCGGAGCAGCTCGCCCTCGCCCAGCAAGTGACTCTGCCCGATCACCTCATCCAAAGTTTGCGGCCGCATCTGCTCCGCTAGTGGTACTCGTCCCATATCTCTATTATACGCGCCAGGCGGGAAAATCTCACACGGAAGATTCAGAAATCATACATGGAAGATTTGAAAATCATAGGCGTAAGATTTGGAAATGTTACGCGTAAGAATAACATCACAACTAATCAATAACCATTGAAGTTTTTTCTGAGCGATACGCCCGCACTGCCTTCAGCGCCCTGCGCGCAATCGGCCCAGCAGCTAATATTTGCCACCAAAACGCCGCGCAGAAATTAACCGGCCATGCAGCAGCAAAACGTGTTGGCAACTCGGATAGAGGCGTGCCCGCCAAGACAAGCCCAATCAAGCTCATCGCCAGCGACATACCCGTCACCATGCACACTGTTCGCGCCAGCGTATGAGCCTCCGCGCTGTCCTTCGCCCGAACAAACCGCTTCATGGCTTTTTGCGCCAGATTCGACACAACTAAACCTTCAACCGCCATGACAACGGCAAGAATCACTGGCTGTAGTATCAGCGCTCTTCCTAGCGATTGTATCGACACGCCGGCATGTAAAAACGTGTTCAGCAAATTCATAAACATTGACATTGTAAACGCTATCACGACGCCATAAAATATTCCTTCTCGCTTAGTGCGGGGCATATTCCTCCTTTGATTAATGATTTTTTGGCAACAAAAAAGTTGCGCGTTATCGGTGCAACTAGGGTGTTTTATCTTTACAACATTACGCTTTGCCAGGGCAAAAGCAACGTATTGACCTCTGGAGAGTATAGCAGAGGGGCTAAGTTATGTCAAGATTTGTGCATTTCGTCAACTACTTTAATTGCTGGCTCGAATATAGCAGCATCAATCAGTTTTCCCTCTTCAATATAGTCGGTCAGTTTTGGTAACATATGCAAACTTGCCCAATTGATAATCTGATTTGACGTTGGTCTTCGCTTGGCAAGCAATCTTTCAAACGATAGACGCATATCATCAATAGTCGGACAAGGCTTCCCAGTAAGTTGTGGATTTAAATACCCACCGATTGTGCGGCTAGCGATACAATAAGCTAAAAGCTCGTTATACACCGAGCGCCACGTATAGCCAGACGGAGACACGAGTTTTTTCGGAAGGATAAGCGTCTCATATGATAATCTACCCGCTTCTTGAAATAATTTTGATTGCTGAATTAGTCCATGCGCATACTCGTGAAGTATGACGATTCTGACAGCCTCTTTTTTCTGGTCATTAAATGAATAAGGTGGTCGCAGGAGTATAAAGTCACTACTACTAATTTTATGTCCAGCAGGACTGCTTGCTTTTAAGCGCGGCGGCAATAAAAATATGGCGTTGTCTTTTATAGCTTGCTTTTCCAAACCTAGAAAAACAGCTATTTTCTGCAATTGCATATACAAATCATTATATGAAAAATCATTTACAACATCACGCCATATGCCAAGGTTTTCATGACAATCTTGCCAAATACTATCGAACCTATCCACAAGAGGAGAAGAAATATGAGCAATTAAACGAGATTTTTCATCGTCAAATTCTCCGCCATATAACTTCCGCAAAATATCGTAAGGATTAGGATCTGACTGTATAATAGTGCGTACTTGCGACAAAATAAGATTATCGGTAGGTTGAATAACTTGGTGATAATAAGTAAATAGTGTATGCTCAAACGCATACGATGTATCCCACCTAGAAACTGTTTGCAGCCAGTAAAAGAACGCTGTGTTTTTATTAATCGTCGCTATGATATTCATCTGCCTCATTATAGCAAACATCAGAAGCACCATAGGATTGAAAAGTCAAAATAACGGCAGCGTCCATGATTACGCTGCCGTTTTCATACTATTTTTGGTGGAGATAGAGGGACTCAAACCCTCGACCTCAGCAATGCGAATGCTGCGCTCTATCAGCTGAGCTATATCCCCATGCTTGTGGCTAAGTTGTTACAAGGATAACTATTCCCAAAAACCGTTTACGCCTAAATTGGTGGACCTTGCAGGGCTTGAACCTGCGACCTCACGAATGTGAATCGTGCGCTCTAGCCAACTGAGCTAAAGGTCCGTGGTGGAGCATACCGGATTCGAACCGGTCACCTCTTCGCTGCCAGCGAAGCGCTCTAGCCAAATGAGCTAATGCCCCAAACTACTACAGGACAGTCGCTGATTTGGCTAGAGCGCTTGCGCAATATTTCTGCTGAAGGCTCCCCAAATGAGCTAATGCCCCAAAAGTTCTCTCCCCATCTACAATATCAAAAAACCGCTACAATTTCTAGTAGCGGTTTGTGCTGCTACGCGCCCACCCGGGGCACGGCGTTGGTATGATGTTTGTTTTCGCAACAGGGCGGCCCCATTGCGTACCAGCATAAGCATATTATCGCGCAACATTTAGTAAATTGCAAGTGCTTATTCAATTTGGCTAGCGAACATCTTATAAAATTCACCCTGGCGAGCTACCAACTCGTCAACACTGCCTTGCTCGACAATCTTGCCGTTTTGCATCATATAGACAACATCGGCTTTTTTGATAGTCGTATAGCGATGACTAATGGCGATAATAGTATTACCATGCTTACCAAACAGCCGGGCGAAAATCCTTGATTCTGCCAAGGCATCAATAGCGCTAGTTGGTTCGTCTAGAATAACGATTGGCGCCTGGCGATAAAAATTACGCGCTAGCGCCAGACGCTGCCATTGTCCGCCCGACAAATCGACGCCGTTAGTACCATCGTCATGCTCAAACCATTGCCCGAGAATCGTATCGCGCTTCTTGGGCAATTTATCAATGAAAGCGCTGGCTTCAGCCTGCTTAATTGATCTTTGATAATGCTGCTCGTCATAGCTGCGCTGAACGTCACCATACACAACGTTCTCATAAGCTGTTGCAAATCGATATTTTATGAAATCTTGTTGCAGCACTCCGAGATAGCTGTGCCACGAGCTCTTATTAATATCCGCCAGCGACACGTTATCAAGCAAGACCTGGCCGCGCGTTGGCTGATACAATCCCAGCAACAATTTAATAAGCGTCGATTTGCCAGCGCCATTTTCGCCGACAATAGCAATCCGTTGGCCAGCGTAAATTTTCATGTTAATATCGCTTAACACTAGCTTGTCGTTTTTGGGATAACGAAACGAAACGTTCCGCAGTTCAATCGCCTGCGGCGGTTCGAGCAATTTCCGACCTTCATTCAAGTTTCTCGGCAACCGCATAAACCTTTGGAAATCAACCATCGCTGCAATATCCTGATCAATGCTATTGAACTGTATAATTAAACCGCTCATACCGCCAAGCGCCCTCGACATCATTTGCTCAACCAGAACAAACTGGCCGACCGGCTGAACACGATGGATAATTTGCAGAACAATCGATAATAGTCCAACTAGCTGAGCTATTGCTTCGACAACGTCGGCCGCCAACCGTTTGATAATATAGGCGCGCTCGAATTGGATACGCTCGAGCTGGTCTTTGTCGCGCCACTTCGCTCGCATATCTAACATATAGCGCGCTGCGTTATAAATACGCAGTTCCGCCAAATTTTGCGGCTGCATCACATTCCAAGAAATTGAATTACTGCGGCGCCGAGCTTCAGTGTATTTACGCCAATGCTCTGTCTGCAAACGCGACAACTTTAGCTGAACTATTGCGCTAGGAATAATCGCTAAAAATAATATCAAGCCAATCCACCAGCTAACAGAAAATAGCGAGGCTAAGGCTACTATTACACTAACAATTGACGCAATTATCCTAGCCATAGCGTCGAAGAAGCGCGAGAAAAACGAAACAAAACTTTGCGCCTTATCAAACATGTCGGCAGTGTCCTTGTCGTCATAACGCCAAAAATCAATACTAACAAAACGCTCGTACAACTGGTCGCTAATAGCCGAGTTGATTTTATACGAAGTGAATTGATCTATATAATTTTGCAAACTATTCCACGCCATCATAAGAATTCCCAATAGCACAGTCGCTGCAACACACCAAATTGCCCTTGCGCCTGCTTGCTCGTCACCGGCGAAGCCAGCCGCCAGATAAGTAGTCGCTTGCGCGGCCACAAACGCAGTAACTAACGGGATAGCCGAACCGATAATCGTACCGATTATTTTGGTAATCGCCGCCAGCGGAGAAGCTTTATAAGTCGTTATCGCCACCGTGCCAAAAGCTTTTAACGTTTCATTGAAAGATAGCTTCTTTGGTTCTGCCATGGTTAATCGCATTCAGATTTTATCAGGGTAATAATAGCAGTATCTAGCTCGCTCTCGCTATGCCAGGTTTGCGTCCGCCTAGCGAGATCTGGTAAATACGATTTGCCGGCAGCGCTCTGATGCTGCGCCAATAGGATTGACTTATCGCGAGCCATAGCAACGCCGATTTCTATCAGCATACCTTCACTGCGGCGCGGCGAAGTTTGAATCGCTAGTATTCTGTCGCACTCATTCATTTGATCAATTGCTCGCCGCAAAAACTGACGCGGATTGCCGTAACTTTCGGTCGCGCTATCAAACAAATTACAATAAACCTCATGCCCGCAGCCCTCAAGCAAATCAACCACCCGGCGCATGCGAGTTTCAACTTTTAGTTTGTCCTCGCCAGTAAAGGCATACGAACAGAATATTTTATGCTTTTTCATAATCCTATTTTATCATCTAGCTGGCAAAAGCTTCGTAAAAGAAGTTATAATCCTCTGGCGCAGGGCGTTGTCGAGTGGAACTATCGCTGCGTGATTACGTCCGCCGATAGTCATATGTTCAATAATTAACGATAGACCGCGTACAGTCTTAATGCAGGCGATTTCTCGCTGAGTAGTCGGCTCCTCGCCCAGCCGCTCAATGACCAGACACCGAATATTACGCATACGTTCAGCGGTTTCGGGACGTTCCATCTCGCGGTTGTAAGTAAAATTAACCACATCGTACCAGCGCGGCCAATCATCGCGAAAACTCTCGAAATCAACTAGCCAATATTTATCGCCGTCATACAATAGATTATTTTCGGTAAAATCCGCATGCATTGGTCGAGCTTCGCATAAGCTATGATTATCACGCAAGAAATCCAAGCTAGCCCGAAATATTTCCGGCGGCACCACTTCTAAATTAAACCCAGATATAATTCGTTCTAACTTCTGCCAAATATATTCTCCGTCTTTATTTTGTCGCGACCAGCGCGAGCAACGACGTTTCTGATTGCGAAAATAGTAGTCCATTTGCACGAAACTTTGTATAAAAAAGTCATCAGGCACGTCAGCTAGCTCTGGCGTCCATCCATCAATAAATTGCGTTAAGATTTTCACATCGTCATGATACAGCAATTTTGGCACAGAAAATGGTATATCGTTAAAATTACGAGTCAATTTATCAAAAGTTCGCAAACCATTCGCTTCGCGCAATATCTCATCTTTGCCAGTCACCCCGGGCTGCGACTGCTTGCAAAACACGCGTTCGCCAAACCAACCTACTTCGCTAACCGCAAACCTATGATTCTGGCGAATGACTCTGATAGTCTTTAGATCAGCGCTACCATTCTTCATTTTATTCTCCTATATGAATTAGGAGCTCGACGCCATCTTCATACACCACATCGTTAGGCGCGATTTCGCGAATATGTTTGTCGCCATGAAACGCAAAAAATCGGACGGTTTTATGTTGCTGCCAGGCTTGAACTATTTCCGCTCGCACACCATCAGCAATATCGCCAAATACCCACAGCTCATCAGCGCGCGCCACCAGCGTGTTATTGGCGCGCCGCACCGTATCGCGCTCTACCGCGTCGAGCAAAAAATAATCAAAACTGGCAAATGGGTTGATCGGCACAGCGCCTTGTTCGAGTGCAAATTTCGTTACAAAAAATCTCATGTAAAAATATTTCTTCGACATGGCGGTAAACACAACCGTGTCGGCGGGTTTGATGGCAAGAGCGCGATGTGATTGCTGTGTCATGGCCATTACCTCCGTTATCGTATAAGCTCTAATAATGCTTGCTCGTCAATAATTTTAGTGCCGTATTGTTTGGCTTTTTTCAGTTTGCTGGCGCCAATTTTACCACCAGCTACCAAATATGTTGTATCTTTTGCAACAGCGGTTTGAAAGACACCACCTAGATTGCGGATTTTTTCCGCGGCGGCATCACGACCCATCGACTGCAGAGTGCCAGTGATGACGAAACTTTGGCCAGCCAGTCGGTCGGATTTTTGACTAAACTGCGGTGTCACGCCCAAATCAGCAAATTTTTCGAGCAGCGTCACGTTATCTTCATCAGCGAACCACGCCACGATCGACTCGGCAACAATTTCGCCCACACCGTCTACTTCGCGTAGCTCATCAATGGTCGCCATCATTATCTTTTCAATGCTCTCAAACTTATTGGCGAGGTCAATCGCCGTCTGGGCGCCAACATGCCGAATGCCAAGACCGAACAAAAATCGCTCCAAGGCTGGCTGTTTTTTGGCAGCAATGGCATCGATGAGCTTTTGCGCGGAAATCTCAGCGAAACGTTCCAACTGCAATAAATCGTCTTTCGTCAACCGGTAAATATCCGCCAAATCATTAACTAGCCCAGCCTCGACCAGCGCCTCGACATTTTTCTCGCCCAGCGTATCGATATCCAGCGCACCTTTTGAGGCAAAGTGCGCCAGGGCTCGCTTCAAAATCAGCGGACCGCTCAAACCTTTAACGCGGTAGACTGCCTCGCCTGCTGGCCGCACAAACTCTAGCTCTGGATATTGGCGCGCCAACTCCGCTGGATAATCAATCGGCTTGGAATCTGCCGGTCGCAATTCTTTCAGTACGGCTTGCACCTGCGGGATGATGTCGCCCGCCTTGAAAATCACCACCGTGTCGCCGCGCCGCACATCCAGCCGAGCAATTTCGTCGGCGTTATGCAGACTAGCATGCTGCACCGTCGTACCTGCCACCACCACCGGGTCGAACACCGCTACTGGCGTGGCCGCACCGGTTCGACCGATGGAAATGACGATATCGCGGATGATGGTTGTAGCCTGCTCAGCAGCATATTTGTAGGCGACCGCGCCGCGCGGATTTTTCCCGACTAGCCCGAGACTTTCATACAACGCTCGATCATTAATCTTAATCACCAAACCATCAGTGTTAAACGGCAAATCATGGCGCTTATCATCCCATTCGTTAACGAAGTTCATCACGTCAGCTAAAGTAGTAAAGACGCTCGCCTGCTGATTGCGAGTAATTCCTAGAGCAGTCAGCGCCTCGTAAGCAAAGCTGTTGGTCGGCACCTCAGTGTCGTCATCGCGGAGTACATCATAGCCGCGAAAATGCAGCGGCCGCGCCGCCACCAAAGACGGATCAAGCTGGCGGATTGTCCCTGCCGCCAAATTGCGCGGATTCGCAAATTCTGGCTGCCCGGAGGATTTTTGTTTATCATTGAGTGCAGCAAAGTCACGCTTCAACATCACAATCTCGCCGCGAACTTCCGTCCGACCGCGCAAAAATTGTTCAAAGCCTGGCGCCTCATGTAGCCGCAACGGTACGTTTTTAATAGTCCGCACATTGTTCGTCACATCCTCGCCGATAAAACTATCGCCGCGCGTCACCGCCTGCGTCAACACGCCATCAATATAAATCAACGCACAAGCCAAGCCATCCATCTTGATATCGGTAAAAAATTCATGTTTATGCCCCGGCATCAATTTATCAGTACGCTCAATCCACGCTTCGATTTCACTCTTATCAAACACGTCATTCAGGCTAACCATCCGCCGCTCGTGACGAACTTTTTTAAAACCTTCAAGCAGCTTGTTACCAACCCGCTGCGTTGGGCTATCTGGCGTAATCCACTCTGGGTGCGCTGCTTCGATACTCTTTAGTTCTATCATCAAGCTGTCGTATACCGCATCGCTGACGCTTGGCTGATCAAGCGCGTAATATTCGTAGCTGTATTGATTGAGCAGTTTTTTAATTTCTTCAAGCCGGCTTCGCGTCATCTGCTACCACCTTTCTATACAGCAGATAAATATACGCTGCTAACCAGACAAACAACAGCGCCATCATAAACGCGCCAGCAAATGGCACGATTGGTACCGACTCGAGCCACTTCAGCTTTGACGATAATCCGCGTTCTAGCAATACCAACGACACCATCACAACGCACCATATCACCGAGCTATAGACAAACGCCCAAACTATCCTGAGCATAATCCTTAGTCGCCGGCCAACCACCAAGTCGCTAGCAGCCTGGATTGCCCGCAGCGGATACATACCAGGCAAAGCCACCACGACTAGCGCAATAATCGTACTGGTCACCCAATAGAGTACAAGTGTTAATACACTTGCCGCCAGCAGACCGAATAACATCATACCGAAACCTTCTGTTAATATATGCACCGATACCAGCGCCGAATACGCCAGCGCCATAATACCAACTGGCGATAGCTGAATTAGCAATATCAATAATACCACCGACGTCGATATCAACGGTGCGGTTGCGTTGTACAAGCCGTCGCGCAATTTTGGCTTAAGCCCAAGTAGAATTTCGCGCAGCAGCCACACTGCCGTTAGCCAAGTCATCAACACAAGCAGCGCCAGCATAACTCCCTGTTCAGCCCGCAGCGACGTCGTGTCAATCGCCAGCGACGAAAATGTCAGCATACCAGCATTTAGCAACTGTCCCACGCCGCCATCGAAAATCTTACCCAGCGACTCGGACACTAGTTTGCCAATTGAATCATAAGTTGACTGGCTAGTAATAATTCCTAGAAAAATTATTATCAGCGCATACAAGATTATCATAGACAAGAACAAGCCTTTATCCTTCCACAACACGCGATTGACATAGTGAGTAAAGGCAATATATCCAGGCAAACGTAAACTGCGGCGATAGTCTCGCCGCCGCGTCCGTCGAAAGCTGCGATGCGGCCGCCGCTGCAGGAAACGCACATTGCGATAGCGCGCCAAATACCACTTCTCGGTAAGCCAATCAAGAAATGCGCTACCGTAATGCTTCGGAGTATTATGTTTCTTTTGCTGTTTCATAAATAAGCTATGGTGAGATTTTACGCCCACGCTAGAACCTATTTTAGCACAAAGTCGCAAATCTGAGTAATCAGAGCAAAGCTCTGTTCGGCGGGTCGCCCGCGCCCCGACCCGCCGAAATGCCACCAAATAACTGAAGCTAGTGGATTTTACGCAAAGTTTTCATTGCCCAATCATAATGACTGGCCGTTGCCGACACTAAGTAAGAACCAAGCGATGAACTGCCAGTCCAGTCATATACTTTTTTCTTGAATAAATCATCGTTGCTGTGAGATTTTATAATATCCATGACTCTTTGGTGCGTATCTTTCACTAAGCGTTTAGCTTCATCTAGACTAACGCTCTGATATTCATTCCAAAATTCAAAATTTAGTTCCGGTGTAGTTCGCCAGTTGAACCCCTCAGGCAAAAAATTAGTCTTTTTTCCAGCCATATTGTCGTCATGCCATGCGATTACCATTTCGTGCCACCTAACCAGATGCATCAGAACATCGCGAGCATTTTTGTCTTGAGTGCCACACATAACTATTCGCCCCTTTCTTCAATGAGATCCATTAGTTTTTCGAAATTTTCATCAGCTTGTTTGATTAAATCTTCTTTTGTGGATGGTCTTGGCATAACATTTCCTTTCTATTTAATATCTACTTACTATTATATCGCATAAATATGACAACAGCATGTCATATTTATGTTAAAATAGGTACGATGAAATTAAGTAGATTATTTGAAATCGTTTATCTCTTACTGGACAGAAAAAAAATGACTACTCGCGAACTCGCAGAGTATTTTGAGGTATCAACAAGAACGATCCTGCGTGATATTGAGGCGCTATCTATTGCTGGTGTGCCTGTCATTACTGATAAAGGCAGAAATGGCGGTATTTATATCATGGACAGCTTTCGGTTAGACAAAACTACATTATCAAAAGAGGAACAAGAGTTGATAATCTTTGCTTTGCAGAATATTACTGCTTCTGGAAATATCGAAACCAAAGGGACTTTATCGCGATTGTCGGCGCTGTTCAATGAGCCTTCGCCCAGTTGGATTGATGTTGATTTTTCGCGTTGGGGACAATCCAAGTATGACAATAATTTGTTTGATACACTTCGTCATGCGATACTGAAGCGACAACAAATTGCCTTCCGATATGTTAGTAGTACGGGAGAAGTATCGAATCGTAAAGTTACGCCACTTAGATTGATATTCAAAGGGCGAGCATGGTATGTTATCTGTGTGAAAAAACCAAATCAGCAAAAACTTTTTCGACTTAGCCGAATGCTAGAGGTTAGTATTGCGGGAGATAGCGATATTGACGATATAGTCGTCATGCCACTAGAGGAAATAGCTTGTTCGGACAGTCTGATCGATTTGGTTTTGCGTTTTTCTCCAGCGGTAGCGTATCGAGTATATGATGAATTCAGCCAATCCGAAATCCAGCAGGATGTGCGTGGTTATTTAACGGTTACGACTAAGTTGCCATATGATAACTGGCTGATCGGCTTTTTGCTTTCGTTTGAAACCGAAGTCGAGATTGTTAAGCCGAGAAAGCTAAAAGATGATTTACTCATCGAAGTACGCAAAATGATAGATCATTATTCATAAAATCCACTAGCTTCAGTTATTTGGTGGCATTTTGGCGGGTCGGGGCGCGGGCGACCCGCCGAACAGAGCTTTGCTCTGATTACTCAGATTTGCGACTTTGTGCTAAAATAGGTTCTAGCGTGGGCGTAAAATCTCACCATTTCAGAGTAAAAATCCAAATCGTCGCCTTTGCGGGCGATTTTTTGGTTTACATTTCTTAATTCTTGCCACAGGCAAAAACCACTTTCCGCCCCCTTTCGGAAAGTGGTTTTCGAGCTTGCGCTTGTAGGGGTTTGGGTGATGGTTTTGTTATGGTATAATAAAAGAGCAACACAATCTACGGGTAAACTTTATTTTTTGGCTTAAATAGCCGACTTGGAACAGTTTAGTTTATCTAGATTGTGTTGCACCAAGTCGGCTTTTTAAGTTAAGAGGTGGAAAAATGGAAAAATACATTCTGTATGCTCGCAAGTCAACCGACACGGAAGATAAACAAGTTTTGAGCATTGATGCTCAACTTGCGGAACTCCGAAAGTTTGCGGGAGATAACAAACTTGTTGTGATTGACGAACTCATAGAAAAACGAACTGCCAAAATGCCAGGTCGTCCAGTCTTTAATTTCATGATAAAACGTATTGAAAATGGCGAAGCCAATGGTATTTTGGCGTGGCATCCAGATCGCCTGGCTCGTAATTCGATAGATGGTGGGCAAATTATCTATTTACTCGATCAAACCATACTCAATTATTTACGATTTCCAGTTTTCCAATTTGAAAATACCTCGCAAGGCAAATTTATGCTGTCAATTATGTTTGGTCAATCTAAATATTATGTCGATAATTTGTCCGAGAACACCAAACGAGGATTGCGAGCCAGGGTGAGAAGCGGCGACTTCCCCAGCCAAGCCCCTTTTGGCTACTTAAACGATAGTCGCAGTAAAACTATTGTTTTAGACAAACGCTATGCACCACTTGTAAAAGAGATTTTTGAAAAATATGCTCGTGGCAACCAAACTATGAGCCAGTTGGCAGATTTCTTGCGAGACAATGGAGCAATTACCAGAACTGGCAAAGTTTTCAAAGACGATAAAGTGAAGTCTATTTTGCAAAACTCCTTTTACTATGGCCACTTTCTCTATAAAGGTGAACTTTACGAAGGCCGCCACCAGCCAATTATTTCCAAAGCTCTTTTTGATAAAGTCCAGCTAGTGATTGCTGAGCGTGGACACAAGAAACGAGCAAAAAAGCCAACCGTGCCGTTTTTGGGGCTGATGAAGTGTGCTGATTGTGGCATGAGTATTACTAGCGAAACTAAAACTAGAACTCAGAAAAACGGCAATTTCCACCGCTGGACTTATTACCGCTGTTCTCGTAAGAAGCGAGCTATTAAATGCACTAACCCACCAATTAGAGAAAAAGATTTGTTGCCCCAGCTTTTGGCATTACTTGACAAGTATGCAATGAGCGAAAAGATATTTGCTTTTATGAATGAGCGAATCGAACAAGACGAGCAAGCCGAAATCGCTGGCAATGTTTCTTTACTGGACGATTTGCGAACGCAAATCACAAAATTGACCAATAAACAACAGATTTTACTAGATAGCTATTTAGATCAGGACATTGATCGTCAAACTTTTCTGACTAAAAAGAGCGAGATTTTAAGCCAAAAGAAAAGTCTAGAAGAAAATTTGGCTAATTTACAAGCCAACCAAAATGCTTGGATAGAACCGATGACAAAGTGGCTAGAAACTGCAAAATCTATCTGTTATTTATTAAAATCTAACGATTTTGATGGACAAAAAGTTGTTCTCGCAGAAATCTTTGGCTCGAACCTATTTTTACACAACAAAACCATCACCCAAACCCCTACAAGCGCAAGCTCGAAAACCACTTTCCGAAAGGGGGCGGAAAGTGGTTTTTGCCTGTGGCAAGAATTAAGAAATGTAAACCAAAAAATCGCCCGCAAAGGCGACGATTTGGATTTTTACTCTGAAATGGTGCGCAAGGCGGGAATCGAACCCGCACGACTTTTGGTCAAGAGATTTTAAGTCTCTCGCGTCTACCAATTCCGCCACTCGCGCTTGTAATTTTATGGAGGCACGTACGAGAGTCGAACTCGTCTAAAAGGTTTTGCAGACCTCTGCGTAACCGCTCCGCCAACGCGCCGTCTGCTTTATTATACCAAACTACAGTTGCTCTTTGAACATTAACTATGAAAAAATCGCTGGCAGAGCAACGATTTCATGATGTATATTTGGTGCACTGAAGAAGACTTGAACTTCCACGGCCGCAATGGCCACTAGCCCCTCAAGCTAGCGCGTCTACCAATTCCGCCACCAGTGCATAGTGCTTTAATTGGCGTGATTATAATTATACTAACCTCACGGCGTTTTGTAAACAGAAGCCTTACCCGTAGACCACGTCGTTACGTCAGCGTAGCGATCGTTCATGGTATTTAGAGAACCGCGTGGCTCAACAATCGACGCGCCATTGTTCAAAACGTAGCTGCCGACAGATTGATACAAACCAATTGCTGGCGCATCATTCAGCCACTGATTAACAAACTGAATATACTTAGCTGCCCGCAGAGCTGAATTAGTGCGCGAACGCCCGCCAACCAGATCGTTGTCAACTGTTCGATTAGAATAATTAGCAAAATTGTAACCAGAAGCGCTAGCCTGCGACGAATGCCAGTAGGCAAAAACATCTGGATCAGCGCCAAGCTCCAATTCATACAACAAAGCATCGTAGTCACGCGGCTGTAATACGCTTTGCACGAAGCTAGTAGTTGTCGAGCTGGTATCGATTTCGCGCAGCTGGACATCAACGCCAAGCTTCGACCACTGCTGTTTAAGTGCATCGACTATTTTCTTGTATTCATCGCGCCCAGACGAAGTTGTTACAGCAACCGCCAGCGGCCGGCCATCCTTGCCTTTCCATTGGCCTTGGTTATAAGTCCAGCCTGCTTCTTTGAGCAGCGCTTTGGCCTTATCTAAATTATAATCTGGCGCCGCCGGCAGTTTTTGCGCAATCTGACTTTGCAAAATCGGCGTGTCTAGCCGCGCCACATTGTCGCCGACAGTTGCGCGAATTGATGAGGTATCAGTGGCGTAGCGTAAAGCCTGGCGAGCTCTAGCGTCTTGAAGTGTTTGACTGCGATTGTTCATCAAAAGATAGACGCCTTTATTGAGAAGCCAATGTTTAGTCGAGTACTGTTTAGATTTAATGTTATCAGCAGCCGACAAAGACAAGCCCGAAGCTGCCGAAACCTCGCCGCTATTTACAGCTTTAACTAACAGCGACTCATTGCCGTAAGCTCGCAGCTCTAGGCGCGACAAAGTCGAAACTGCCCCGTAATATTTAGTATTCGGCTCCATCCGCACCACGTCGGTAGAACTAGTTGACTCGCTAGTTTGAACTCGTTTAACCGCAAATGGTCCGCTGCCGACCGGGTTGCTGCTAAAATCAGCTTCGCGCATTGACGACGGACTAACACTTTGCAAAATATGCTTCGGTATTACCGGAAAAGTCAAGGCGTGCGAAAACCCGGCATACACCGCTGGTAACATAAACTCTACTGTTGAATCGTCAATTGCCCGCGCCGAAATGTCTAACCAGTTAACCCGCAAAGGCGAACGCACTTGCGGGTTTTTGATCAGATTAATTGTATATACAACGTCTTCGGCAGTCAACTTTTTACCATCGTGCCAGACGGCATTGCGCAGCTTGATTGTATAAACTTTGTCATCTTTTACCGTCATTGATTCGGCCAAGTCAGTATGCAACGCTCCGGTAACATCGTAATTATACAGAGACGAAAATAACAGCCGCGATGCCGCCTGTTCAGGCTCGCTAGCCGCTAGCAAAGGATTAAGCGTACTAATATTGCCAATCACTCCCTCGACATACACGCCGCCAGATTTAGCGCCATCCTTCTTGCTGCCTTGCGAATTCCAGGAATACTGAATACCCAGGCCAGCTATCAGCAAGGCTATGGCAGCCAGCCAAATCATAATCTCGGTCATCACTAAGCGGACATTTTCAATACGCCGCAGAATAAAGCGGCTAGCATGGCGCTGCGTGGCGCCTTCGGCATGCTTGACTCTCAGCGCTAGCCGCTTGTAGCCCAGCCTCAGTTTGCCCTTACTTGCTTTACTCATTTATATCCACCCTTGATTTATCTATAAGTTCGGCAAAACCAACAGTGCCACAATCGACATCACAAACGCTACAGCCAAGAAAATCGTTACTTCAAACAGGTTTTTATCGAGACCGCGCCGCGTCGTATACAATTCGCCAGAACCGCCAAATCCAGCGCCCAGACTAGCCCCGCGCTGCTGCAGCAGAACCGAAATTATCATCAGCACTGCCGATACTACCATAACAATTTGCAAAGTTAGCGTTACGTCCATTTTATGATTTCTCCTCTCGTTCGTCGTGATAACTAAGCTCCAGAACACTACTTACTACATAGTTTACCAAACTTAATATCAAGCCTGCAAAAATCGAGTTCAAGAACGTCATTTGCAAGCCTGGCGCCAGCATCAATGATAGCCAAACCAAAAAACCGTTAACAACTATCGTGAAAAAGCCAAGCGTTACCAAAATCATCGGCAACGACAAAATCATCACAATCGGCTTAAGCGTCGCATTGATAATTGAAAAAATCAGCCCGGCGCCGAAAAAGGCCACCAAACTAGAATCGATTTGAGCATTGCTATAACCCGTACCAAAAATCCGCACCGCTACCCAAATCCCCAGCGAGTTCAGTATCCACCGGAGAATAAAAGCTATAAATTGTTTACTCATACTGCTACAGTATACCGCATCAGCCGTATTTTTCATAGTTGCGGCATATCGCCACCCTGGTAGCAAAAAGCCTCATAGACGCGAGTTCCTAGCGCTTGCCCGATAGCATCGCAAATTTCCGTTTGGCTAGCTCGCCTAACTGCCCGCATACTGCCAAAGCGCCGCAGTAATTTGCGCCGCGTTGCCGGACCTACACCAGGAATGTCGTCAAGCTCGCTTTTTGTGGCGCCTTTGCGCTTGAGCGTTGTATGATAACTGACGGCAAAACGGTGCGCCTCGTCACGAATACGTTGAAATAGCTTTACGACATCATCATATTCACTCATAGTATCGCTACCGCGCAGATTCCGCGAGTGCGAACCAGCATTTTGCTGCCCAGCATGCAAATTAATTAAGTAAAAATCACCAGAATCCAGTACGCTAATACCGAGGCGCGGCTCTTTCATCAACTGGCCGAGCAGCGCGTCATCGTCGTTAATATGCGAACGATTCTTGGCGACAACGATTTCTTCTTCGCGCTTCGCTATGCCAATTACTGGCACCGTAACGTCTAGCTTGTCTAATTCGTCGAGTACCGCACCAAGCTGCCCTTTACCGCCATCAATCAACAACAAATCCGGCATCCCCCAATCTTTACGATTTTTCTCGCTAAAGCGCCGCCTGATAGTCTCGCGCATATTAGCAGTGTCGTCGTTACGCTGCACGTGTATCTTGAACTTACGATAATGTGTCCGGTCGCTCGCGCCATTGGTGAAGACTACCATGCTGGCTACAACGTTGGTGCCGCTCATATGTGAGATATCATAGCCCTCAATCCTCGCTGGCGGTGCTGGTAAACTCAATAGCTCGGCTAACTGCGATAGTGCCCGATCTTTCGAAATATTAATGAACTCACGGTCGCCGAACATAATCCGCCGCTGCAACTCGCGTAAATAGGTCAACTTATTACGAAGCTGCGCGGCTGTCTCGAATTCTTGATTACGCGCCGCTCGCTTCATGTCGCGTTCAATTTCTTGCGCGATTTTGACGCGCCCGCCCTCGATATATTTGATCAGCTTGCGCAAAGATTTCTTGTACTCGTGACTAGTCATATCAAGGCTGGGCGCCAAACCAATTTGCTCTTCTAAATTAGCGTGTTCGCGCTTGGGCGGCTTGATATAATAAGGAAAAATTTTGCGCAAATAACGCAGCGCCTTCTTGACTGGCAAACCACTATAAAAAGGGCCAATATAAGTCGCACCGTCATCAGCAGGGCTGCGCGTAAAAGTCACCGTCGGCCATTCGCTTTTCATATCAATTCGCACGAAAGTTTGTGATTTATCATCGCGCAGCAAAATATTGTAGCGCGGCATATAACGCTTGATCATCTCGCTTTCTAGGAATAGCGCGTCAATCTCGCTCTCGGTTTCGATCCAATCGGTATCATAAATTTCGGCTACCAGCGCCCGAGTTTTGGCGTCAAAATCTTTGCTGCTCTGAAAATACTGGCGCACACGGTTTTTCAGTACCGCCGCTTTGCCAATATAGATAATCTCGCCGCTCGCCGACTTATGAAAATAAACACCGGGGCTGCGCGGTAGAGTTTTGAGTTTTTGCTGCAACTGTTTATTCACAAGTACTATTATATCTTATATCAAGTAATCAAGCTGCTAATAATGTCAGTCAAAGCCCTCTTCAATAATTATTTTCTATTACGCAATATTGTCTCAAACAACTCAGGAAAAGTATCGTCGGCCATGTCGCGCTTACCACAGAAATGCCCATATCCCGGAAATAATCGATAACAGGCAGACGGGAAAGATTTTTTTAGAATTTTTATTGCAGTATCAACTCGCACCGAGTCATTGTCAGAGTAAAATATAGTTAGACTACGCACGCGATCAAGTAGCGCCTCGTCAATCTCAAAATCAAAAAAACCGCCACGAAGCGGCTCGTCATATGGAGCTTCGGGGTTAAGCTTATCACCAAAAGCTGGCGCAACAAGATAAACGTCGCCTGCACAAATTTGCGGATTCTCACTCATCCATTGAATTAGAAAACCCCCGCCACAACTATGACCAACCAATATGGTTTCTGAATTTACATCATATTTTTCAAAAGTCTGTCGCCACAGCGAGTAATCTGGTCGCCACGATTCAGGCATCTCGGGCGTCTGAGTGTCAATACCGCGAATTAGCAGCTGCTGTTGCAGCCATGGAATCCAAATCGAGTTACTAGCGCTCGGTAGATTTGGATTGAAATACGATCGTTTGGACGGCTTACCGTGAACAATTATCGCCTGCTTCATATTCCAATATTAACACAATGATACGTTAGCTTATGCATTTTACAAATATGCAATATATGATATGATAGCAAGCGAAACGATGGATGGTCTAAAACAACCCATAACAACTTTCTGCGTAGGTGGTGGCGGTAGTCACTTGGCACGAGGCTAGACAACGAGCTATTATCATACCAAAAGCTGGCCATTCGCTCCATCCAAGCGGCGAAAACAAGCACCTAGCGCCCCTCTCGCAACAGCAAGCCTGCCAATTAGTCGTCGACACCGGCTTAAAAATTTTGATCACCAGCTTTCCAGACAGAGAACTGAAATAAACAAGAAAGCACTTCAGCGGCCTATCAACAGCGTAAGTATTCTTCCAAAAATTCGCTCCACTCCGGCGCATTCTTCTCGCGGAAATAATGGCGCAAGAAATCAACCATAATTTGCTGGCGATTTTCTGCCTCTATTCGTCCTGGCTCGGTCAACATCAAGTCTTTCAGTTTCAGCAGCTTTTCAAAAAAGTGATTGATGAAGCCGTCGGTATCATGCGTATTGCCGTCAGCATTATATTCGTGCGCCGCCAGATTAACATTCGGCCAAACCGCGGGATCAAAAATCCGCCCGCCATGATGGCAGGCATAAACCAGCGCCCGCTCAATCCCAACCGCGCCAATAGCATCGCACATGTCAGCGTCAGACACCAGCCGCCCCGCCAGCCGCTGTGGCTGCTTGCCGTTCAAACGTTTGCTATAGCCGATCGCCGCAACATTTTCCAATACCGCTCGGCGCAAATCTTCAGCCACCTTTGCTTCTGTCATAATATTTACTGCGTTCGTCATTTTCTCTGCCTGCGCCTTACCGACTAATTTGTAATCATCAACGTCATGCAGCCAAGCCGTCAACAGCACTTCTTGTAGATCCACTGATTCGCTGCATTCGCTAGCAAAACGCTCTGCCAGCAGCGCCACCCGCTCGACATGATCATCGGCGTGACCTGAGGTGTCGCTGCCTAGTAGCTCACGGACCAATAGTTTAACTTTATTAAGTTCAGGAGTTTGCTTATTATTCATAGCATTTATTATATCTCATTGCCGCCACTAGCGCATTAGCTGCCCTTGTATTTCTATAGTATTTATGCTATAATATAAAGATATGGCTGAAGTAATCACCACCGCCCCAAAGTCGAAAGAAGCGGAAGTTAAACTGTTGATTATGCCTCTAGGCGAACTAACTTTGCACTTAGGCGACGATAAGGCGTCCACTGCTATAGAAGCGATTGCTAAGTTAGTCAACCGCCGCAAACCAGGCGATAAGCAGATGCTACCTGTATCTTATGCAGATATCACTGGTAAATACACTGATATCGTAGCCTTGCGACTGCCTGAAACCCCGTCCCAAGAACCTAAAGATGCTATAGACACTAACTCTATAATAAATAGTATAGTCGGATACGTTGGAGCGATGGGACCAATCAAGCACGGCGCCCGTCCAATGTCCGAGGTCGGCTCGCTAAAAGTAGACGATAGCCTACGCGGTCACGGCGTCGGAACGATTTTATTTGAAAGAATTATTAAGGCAATGCAAGACGAAGGAATTACACCTTATGCATTTTGTAATTCAGATAGCCTGCCTATAGCCAAACGGCTTGGCGGGCGCGAGATAGAATCAGCAGACGAAGTGCCCCCAGAGGCATTGGAATTATGCCAAGAGTGTCCGTTGTATGGTCAGGGTAGCAAAAAGCATGGTTGTTGTGATACCGTAATGGTATGGGACAAGACGCAAAACGCAGACGGCTAGATATTATTGAATTAACCGAGCAACTGATAGCCATCCCGTCTATATCAGGCAACGAGACCGAGATTTTACACTTCGTCGCGTCATGGATGCAATCGGTGAATTTCGATAAGGTTATTACCGAGAAACGTTTTACTACTGGACTTATTCGCGCCAGCAAACAGCCAGCACAGCGCGCCCTTATTCTGTGCGGGCATGTTGATACGGTTTCTCCTGGCGACAAGTCGGCTTGGCGGCAGAGTCCGTGGCAACCATACGTTATGAACGGCCGGCTATATGGTCTAGGCGCCACCGACATGAAAGCTGGCGTCGCTCTACAAATGATAGCCGCCGCCGAATACGCAAATAACCGGCGCGATGATCTTGATGTGTGGTGCGTCGCCGTTGCTAGCGAAGAGGTTGACGGCGCTGGGTCGGCTGATTTTGCGAAGTATTTTTCAGAAAAGACACAGTACGAGGAAGTTAGCTGCGCCATCGCCGAACCGACGGATAATCGAATTGAAATCGGACATCGCGGCAATAAGTTTGTTGAATTTATCTTTGAGCGCACATCAAGCCACGCCTCGCAAGAGAGCGCTTATTACGATAGTTCGCTGCCAGCCGTGGTGTCGTTCCTGAATGATTTGCCAGAGATTCGCGAACAGCTTCATGCCGCCTATAGCCACGATATTTTGGGCGCTCCTAGCTTCACGCCAACGCGCATTGAACCTGCAGGGTCATACTCTAACAACAAAACAGCTGGTGTCAGCTCTGTGATGGTCGATATACGTACCACGCCGCCCTTGGACGCAGACTTTGAAAATTGGGTTGACGGGATAGCTGCTCACTACGATTGCACATGGCGGCATCCCGCTACACCTGTGCCGTCTGCTTTGTGCGATACGAACGCCAAAATCTTGAAGACTATGCAGCATCTCTTGCCAGAATCCGAAACAGCAGTCAGCTACGGCGGCACCGATCAAGCTTTCTTTCAGGCCATTGGCGCAGAGACCATCATCTACGGCCCTGGCGATTTCGACCAAGCGCACACCGTAAACGAATCGGTATCAGTAGCAAGAATTAGACAGACGCACGGCATTTACCAACAACTCATTCAGTCAATATAGGTTTAGTGTATTGCGAGTTACTTGACATGGCAGGTTAAAAATTATTAACAGGTAAACCTCGTGTTACAATATCTGTAAGCTTTGTTAAATTGAGGAGGTTTTATGAAAACGCCAAAATTACTATTAATCATCGCTGGATCGCTTGCGGTTATTGCAGCAGTATTAATTGCTGTCAGCTGCATACCGCCGTCCGAACCGGAACCAGAATACGTTTGCGTCAAAAACGGCCAGCCAAGTTCCGGATTCAAAGACACTAAGAAAAATTGCCCGATAACTTCAGAAAGTTTGAAAGCTCATATGGCGTGGGAAGAAGGCCCATTCGGCAGAGGCAAATATATTATGCGCCAAATCGCCGTCGTGTCAATACTTGGCGCGATTGGCTGTGCTGTTGCTTCGCCAATTGTAAAGTCAAAGCAGAAGAAAAAGTCAGAAAAGTAAAACTAACAAACTCATATAATATAACTAGCTGGATCTGCCGTCTTTTTATGCAAGTAAGGTTACAAAACACAATGTAGTTTTAAGGAAAATTTGACTTTTTGTCCTAATATTGATATATATTAACTTTTCGCTCAAAGTTTCGAAAAGGGCGAAGAGTCGCCCTTTGCTTTGAGCACGCTTCGAGAGGAGGTGAAAAAAAGTGGGAGACCGCGCCATGGCAATTGGATTCCTTGCGGCAGTGCCGATCAGTATCGGCATTGCCGTTGGCGTTATTCTCCGCCACATCGGCATGTCCGATGTGGCGTGCTTGGTCATCGGGACGGCTATCGCCGTCCCCGGGGCCGTCATCGTATACATCCTGCTCATGCGCTACTTGCGCAAGCAGGACAGTGAGTAGGGTTATAGTCCCGCTCGAGAAAATAGCTCGCTGAAAATTGTTCAATTCGGTTCGAGACGCGCATTTTAGCGTCTGCTGGATTGAGATCCAGTTTCCGGCTTGAGCACGTTTTCGGCGGGCTATTTTCTTTTTTTACAAAAACCGTCGCCCTTCCAGCGCGTGCCCGAGGGTAATTTGATCGGCATACTCTAGATCGACGCCCACAGGAATGCCGCGAGCTAAACGTGAAACTTTGGTAGCTAGGTGCGATTCCTTGATTTGGCGCTGGATGAATAGCGCCGTTGATTCGCCCTCGACGCTAGCGTTGGTGGCGATAATAACCTCCTCGACGTTATCGTCGCGCAATCGCTGCAATAGCTCAGGTATATGAAGCTGTTCTGGCCCGACGCCGTCAATCGGCGAAATCGTTCCGCCCAATACGTGATAAGTACCTTGGAATTGCCCGGTGCGTTCTAACGCCACTATATCTAGCGGCTCTTCAACAACGGCAACTAGCTGGCGATCGCGTTTCGGATCGCTATACAAGGGCGAGATTTCCTGGTCAGCATCAATTAGCGCGAAAGTTTTCGGGCAACTTTTGACCTGCGCATGCAGCTGCCGCAAGGCATTCGCTAGCGCTTCGGTAGTGCGAGAATCGTTTTTTAGCAAGAAATAAGCATAGCGCTCAGCCGTCCGCGGACCAACGCCTGGCAAATGACCCAACTCCTCAATAACACGCTCAAGCGCGCTTGGCAATAGTGCCATTAGTTTATAATCCGAGACTTCCTAGCCCGCCCATCAGCGGTTTCATCTTTTCGGCAGCAATTTCCTGCGCTTTAGCCATACCGTCGCGGATAGCAATCTCGATCCAGTGTTCAAGCTGGTGGATGTTATCCAGATCAACGTACTCTGGATTAATTTTAATTGACTTGATCTTGAGCTCACCGGTGATTTGAACAATGACTGCACCGTCGCCCGCCTCAACCTCGACGATTTCTTTGGCTAAAGCTTTCTGCGCTTTGCGCAAATCATTCAACATTTTCATTTGATTCAAGGCCATTTTGACTCCCCTTCTTCAGAAATTAACTCTACCAATTATAACTTATTACGGCAATTTTTTGTAGACATAGAGCCGGTCGCCATTTTGAGCACGAGCGTTCGTTATGATACTCTCTAGCTGCCAGTTTTTCGGAATCTTGCGGCGGGCGGCGCGTGTCGCCACAGCTTGGGTTGCTTCAGGATTAAGCTCGGTAGCAACCGTTAAGGATTTATTGTAGTGAGCAGCTAGATTATAAATAGGCGCCTCGTCCGCATCAGCCAAGAGTATCATATTCTTTTGACGCCGCAATTGGGCATTAACTAGCGATAGATCACTGTTGTAGGCGCGAACAACAGCCGGATTGTACGTATACCCGTTAAAATATTGATTAACGCTAATATAAATCAATCCGCTAACTAACACACTCAATGGCAGCAAACCCGCAACGCGAGCATACGGATTGCAAGGAAATAGCCGATACCAGTAGCGAATCAAGAAATCAAAGCCAGTAGCAACTGCAATTACCATCAGAACAAATATTGCATACTGATTATTATAATTGAGCAAGGCGAGCGGCACCATAACCAAACTCATCAAGATAGTAACATAGCTACGCGCTGTATAATGCGTGGCTGCCAGTCGGCAAAAACCTAGTAAAGCAATAGCCGTCAACGGCATAGCATAAGCTGGCCTCAGCAGACCGTCAGCAGCGCTATCGGTAGCAGCAAAACCAAACAAGCTAAGGCTCGAAAGCAGCGCATTAGTTTTGATATGAGCGAAGTCTGGCGGCAAACCGAGTAGTATTTTACCAATGCCTTTTGGTTCTAATATTAAGGCATAAACTAGCGGCGCCATCGCAGCTAAGCCGACCAACAGCGCAATAAGTAGTTTTTTCTTGGGCAGCCGCTTGATAATCGCTCGGATATGCGGATGAACCAAAGCCACGATAATTATAATTAAGTCCAGGTATACACCCATCGGCAAATAAAGCGCGACGCTCATCAATACGCCGCCAAGCACTTTCCAGAATGTATGAAAATGCTTACCACGTGTCACATACATACCCGCAACCATCAGCCATACCGCAACAGCGCTAAAGGTAATACCGGGCGTACCGTCTTGCGCCTGAAACAGAAAATGCGTCGAAGTCGCCAATACGACTGTCGAGATGACAGCAACATTAGGCTTGAACCAAGCGCGAATCAACATAAAAATACCTAGCATCGTCAATGTGCCGAGCGCAATTGACGGCAGTTTAATTGAAAACTCACTGACGCCAAACACAAAAATCGATAGCCGCTGCAACAGATAATATGGCAAATTTACCACCATCGACGGCTCAAGAGTTTGGCGCGATAGCATACTAGCTTGGCTGACAGATTTGATTTCTTGCTCGCGCAAACCGCCAGGAGTATACAATACGCCGATCCATAGCACTGCCACCAAAAGTACGGCGATGCAAAAATAACTCAAAATATAGCGATATTTATATAAAGTATAGTCCGCAGGTTTACGCATACTAATTATGATTATATCACGCGAGAGATTATTCGTGGCGCTTATCTAGCGACATGAACCGCAGGCGCTCTGGATGGAAGTATAATTGAACTTTACCAACTGGACCATTGCGGTGCTTGGCAATGATTAAGTCGGTAATATTGGCGACATCTGGATTGTCTGGTTCGTAATAGCCAGGACGGTAAATAAACGTAACAATATCAGCGTCTTGCTCGATGCTTCCCGATTCGCGTAGATCAGCTAGCTGCGGAATTGGCGGCGTACGGCTCTCGACCGACCGGCTAAGCTGGCTAAGTGCTACTACCGGTACGTTTAATTCGCGAGCGATGATCTTCAAGCCGCGGCTAATTTCGCTAACTTCTTGGACGCGATTGCCGTTGTAATTACCATTAGCCTGCATCAACTGCAGATAGTCGACAACAATTAACCCGAGCGTTTGATTATGCGCGATTCGGCGGGCTTTGGTGCGCATACCGAGAACACTTAGCGCTGGCGTATCATCAATATAAATCGGCGCTTCAGCCATTTCGCCCATGGCTTCGCTGATTTTCGCAAAGTCGTCATCGCTGAGATTGCCAGTACGAATATTCCAGCTATCAACACCGGCAGCATCAGCCAGCATGCGATCGATTAGCTGCTGCTTACTCATCTCGAGGCTAAAGAATAACACTGGCAGTTTAGCAATAGTCGCCACATTGTATGCCAAGTTAGTGACAAACGTCGTCTTACCCATAGCTGGCCGGGCTGCCAGTATAAATAGGTCACTGCGCTGCAAGCCGGCAGTCATATTATCGAGATCTTGATAGCCGGTGCGGATACCACGTAGCTGGCCTTTATTGCGGTGTAACTCCTCGATGCGCGAAAAACTCTCGTCGAGGATAGTTTCGATACTGACCAGGTCTTGTTTGATCGTTTGGTCAGAGACGTTGAATAGCTCGGCTTCGGCTTTTTCGAGGATTTCCTGGGTTGGAATTTCTTCGTCGAATCCTAACTCGCTGATTTCGCCGCTAGCTTTGATTAGGCGCCGGCGGACAGCTTTCTGAGCAACAATTTCGGCATAACTAGTAGCATGAGCAGCTGTAGGCACATAGTTGGTTAGCTCGGTTAAGTACGTAGAGCCACCAATTGTCTCGAAATTATCCGTCTTCTTGAGCTCCTCGGTTAAAGTCAAAAGATCGACTGGCTTATGTTGCTCGTACAAATGCATCATACTTTTAAAAATCAACTGGTGCCGTTTGTCGTAAAAATCTTGTGGTTTTACCGTCTCGCTGACATCCGCTAGCACGTCGTCGTCAATTAAAATTGCTCCGAGCAAGCTCATCTCGGCGTCAATACTCTGCGGCGGTATTTTGGCAGCGACTTCTTTTTGCTTAGCCATCACAAATTCACCTCTTCTCCTCCGCCCATAATATCAAGAATAGCGGCGGTTTGGCTATCTTTTGGCGGTTTTGGCTTAGCGCTGACGATAATTTCACGGTCAAGCTTTTGTGCCTGTAGAGCGCCAGCAAGCACTGGCAGCGACTTTTCGATTTGATTTTTAGCAAATTTCTTACCAGCAAAAATCGTTAACTGCTGATCGTCTAATTCGTAACCGCTTTTCGCGAGATAACTATAGGCGCCAGTGGATTTTGCGTGAACAGCCTCGAGAAATTTTGACCAGTCAAAATTAGCTGTTTGATTTGGCTGGACATTTTTCTTCTTTTTTTGCGGAGTATCGCTAGCTGGCTGCGGCGCGTAAACGGGTGCTGGTTCATTCACAGTCATTGGTTGCGCTGATTCTGGCTGCGCTGGCGTTGACGCCGCAGAAACATCAGAATTAGAAACATTTGTATTAGAACCAAGCGCTATCAGCAATTTGACATACGGCCAAGCGGTTTTCTGGTTTGACAATAATCTGTCGGCTAGCGGTAAGCAATTAGATTTATTGATGATGTCGCTACGGATTTCGTGCAGTAATTGCTCGTTGATAGCATTGGCTGGCACGCCTCTATGCTCAAGCGCGCGCAAGGTATCGGCGATAGTTTGTAAATCACCCGCGCAATAAGCCTCTAGCAGCTGTCGAACCTCAGCTGTACTTGCTAAGCCTAGCGAATCTTCGACCATAGCGGCAGTAATTTTCTCGCTGCTTAAATTTCGCATTTGATCTAGCAGGCTAATACTATCGCGGAAGCTTCCCTGCCCATAGCGAGCAATTAGCTGCAGGGCGTCGTCGTCGATAGAAATCTGCTCGGCATCAGCAATAGTGCGCAAGTGTGCAGCAACTTCGTCTTGGCTAATTGTCCGGAAATTGAAGCGCTGAACACGACTAAGAATCGTATCTGGCAATTTATCGGCGTCAGTGGTTGCTAGGATAAACACAGCGTGCTCAGGCGGTTCTTCAAGCGTTTTGAGCAGTGCATTGAACGCTGATTTGCTCAGCATGTGAACCTCGTCAATAATATAGATTTTTTTGGGGGCGCTAACGGGCGCAATCTGAACCTTCTCGCGCAAATCACGGATATCTTCAACTGAATTATTGCTGGCTGCATCAATCTCGATAATATCGAGATGAGTTGACTCATCGCGGTACGGCAAGCGATTGATTTCGTGTGCCAGAATCCGCGCAATCGACGTTTTACCAACGCCGCGCGGCCCTGTCAATAAATAAGCATGCGCCGTCGTTCCGTTAGCAATTGCCCGCTCTAAAATCGCCGTAATATGCGGCTGCCCGACAATCTCGCTCAGCGACCGGCTGCGATATTTCCGATATAAAGCCTTACCCATTTGTTATATTATAGCGCAGAATCAGCGATTAAAATAGCGAAGCTTGAACTGGTGCCAAATCTAGCTGCTCAACAGTACGGCTAATGGTCATATCGTATCCGATATATTTTTTGATTGGTAAGAAAATAAAGCGGCTATTTTGCTGCATAATTAGCATGCCGCCAATTAGCCCTGCGAAGCGTCCAGCGATTTTTGACTCGATTATTTCTGTTAGATCATCGCTTTTTGGTTCGATAGTTAGCATGTATGGCGATAAATTTAAGAACTCGCTGTTATCAAATTTAACGCCTAACTGCTCTGCGATCCGCTGGATTGTTTGATGTAATTTCTGCTCGGCTAGCGTCGGATCGTAATGCTCATTTGCTAGAATTGTTGCTTTCTTGCGCAGCTGCACACTCTCGCAAAGACCTGGCAGCCGGGCGATCTTCGCTTCGTATTGGCGAGCGATGTTAGCGCTAGGAAATACTTCAAGGATAGCAGCATTGCGGGCACCTTGTTCTAACAATCGCGCTAGTTTGCGTTCAGCATAAGAAATGCCAACCTTTATCACCTCTGGCGAGAAATAAGCTAAGTATAAGATATGCGGCTGCTGATTCAGCTCAGCCTGCTGTTGGCTGATATTGGTAGTATTGTAGAACGCTGGATTGAAGCCAGTCTTTTGCTGGCACTCTGGACATTGCTCGTATTTATCATCAAGCTGGCGGTCGCCAGGACAGCGATGACATTGTTTAGCTGCCAAATCGTACCAACCAATACATTTTTTGGTACTAGTATCAAATGATAGAGTAAATTCACCTTGCGGCTGCATACGCCAGAACTTACCGCCATCATCCATGACGCGCAAATACGGCAAGTTACTATTAGGATCGTAGCTGACCCGTGTAAACCGAAAAGTTCCCTCGCCTAAATCATGCATTAATACCCCTATTTGTGACGATCCAAACTTATAGATTATAGAGCTGCTTCAACTGCCGCCCAGGTAGCATCAGGATTGTCTTCTGGCACAATGATAGTAACCTGATCGCCAACATTGATACGGAAATAGGTCACGCTCGCCAGCAAAATCCGATATTCTTTGCCTTGCGCTTCAACATAGTAAGCGCCGTCATGCTGCGTAAGCGTACCGATAACTTGCTTGCGGGCAACCGGGCCAATTTGCTTGTAAATGAAACCACCATCATCAGCGATAGTTAGTTTGAGGATATCGCCCTCAACTAGCTTAGACTTGCTAGCGTAATTAGCCGGTACCGGGTAATTTTTGCCATCCGGGCCGACCATCGTCTGGCCGTCGAAAACGCCCTCGATAACTTTGCCCGAAACATCCTCGCGGCTATTAGTTGGCATCACGACTTGCCCGTCTTCGCCCATTATGCTAATTAGTAGCTCTTTGGCGGCAGCCAAATTAGTCTCGGCGTCTTGAATAAGCATCTTGAGCCGCTTGACTTGTTTCTCTGGTAATTCTGACATACTAGTCTCGCAATCCTTTGTATGTTTTTATAATATCATTCCAATTATAACGCATCAGGATATAACGTCAACCCTTTAGGCTATCTTTCCACAAGTTTAACAGATATGAACGCAAAGTCGTTGTAAAAATCGTCGACCGCTTCAGGCATACAAAAACGCCCCCAAATTTTGGAGGCGTTTTCTAAAACAATACGATCGTGCGAATCTGGAAATATATTCGAGATTAAGCGACTTCGACGGTAGCGCCAGCCTCTTCCAAGGCTTTCTTGGCAGCTTCAGCTTCGTCTTTACTGACTTTCTCTTTGATTGGGCTTGGCGCGTTATCAACCAAAGCTTTCGCCTCGCCGAGGCCAAGGCCGGTTAGTTCCTTGACGGCTTTGATGACGGCAACTTTTTGGCTGCCAGCGTCTTTCAAAGTGACGGTAAATTCAGTCTTTTCGTCAGCGGCGGCCGCACCAGCGTCGGCAGCTGGACCAGCAACGGCAACTGCGGCAGCAGCTGGCTCGATGCCGTATTCTTCTTTGAGGATATTCTTTAATTCATTTACTTCGAGAACTGTCAATTTAGTCAGTTCTTCGGCAAGTTTCTTTAGGTCTGCCATAGTAATTCTCCTTGTAGTTAAATTTTAATTAGATTGGTTGCTTAAGCGGTTGCTTTGTCTGCCACACCGTCCAGCAATGCATGCAGATTGCCAGAAAGCGCGTTGGTGACGTCGTGTACCGGACTGAGCAGTTGTGCCACAGCCTCGGCGATGAGCTGATTCTTGCTCGGCAAGCCAGCCAGAGCTACCACATCGGCAGCACTCTGGGCCAAGCCCTCACCGCTGAATCCAGCGACTAGCTCGACGCTAGGATGAGTCTTTGCAAAGTCGTTAAGGACTTTAGCAGCCATCACCTCGTCGTCGCTAGAAACAGCATAAATTAGCTGGCCTTGCAGCGCAGAAGTATCAGTCTCTTTGAACGTCTCGCTAGCGGCAAAAGCTACGCGCACCAAGCGATTCTTGACAACTTTGACGACCACGCCATTTTCGCGAGCAGCTTTGCGTAGCTCTTGCAATTCAGCTACGCTGGTGCCCTGGTATTTAGCCACGGCAATAGCTTTTGCGCTGGCAAACAACTCGCTCATCTCTGCAACCAAAGCTTGTTTCTTATCTTTGGAAATTGCCATTGATAATACTCCTTTGGTTTATTTGATATTTAAGCGATCGTATTGTTAAGGGGCGACATTCGGCGAGCAACAAAAAAACTTTGGCGCTCACCAAAGACTATACTACAGGAAAAGTTGATTCCCTCGGCGGCATATTAAGCAGAATTACTCCTGCGGCCGCTGTCTCTGGCAATGTCTAATACCTATTATAGCAAATTTTGCTGCATTACACAATAGTAAATGCTTGACATATTTAGGCGTTTCTGGTACAATAGAGATTCGTGAGAACGAAAGCGAGCCCTGGTGTTCATACGGGGGAACATAATACGCTTAACCCTGCTGACAAGCAGGGTTTTTCCAGTCAACAATATCCAGAGAAGTATGATTCAAACGACCTAGTTGACAGTCTGGCTATTGATTATCTAAGAGCAGCCTCGCGGGAGCGTCCTGATCTGATCGAGCATGCTCATAGAGTTTATGGGTTAGTTAAGGCTTTTGCCGGCGATCTTATGCCTGATACGCGCGATGCAATTATGCTGCATGATATCGTATCCCGATTCCGCAACCCAGACGGAAAATATAGCCAAGAATCGCGCGACGCTGCTGGGATAGCGCTATTAAGATACTTTACCGATCCCAGAATCCCCCATGATAAAGCACGCTATATGCGGAATCTCTTGTCAGATTTCGACGAGACTGAGGTGGCAGCTGGCAGACATCGGAAAACATTAGCCGACGAGGCCGCTGCAAGCTTGCCAGACGAGAATAATCGCCGCAAAGATATAGTCAGCGTCATTTCCGATAGGTACGAGGGTGTCGTTCCAAGAGAAGCTTGGGCCGTGTCGGAGGCTCGCATAGATCCGGAATACATGAAAGACTTCTTGAAAACCGTAAACATTGAGTCTGTCATTATTAAAGCCTGCGAGCTGGTTGATAATCTGGAACACCCAACGTCCAGACGAGAGTCTGCTCTATTGCAAGATGTCTTAGAAGCGGAATCGTTCTATGCTCCGCTGTGCGAAGTGCTAGGACTAGAAGCTTTAGGCTCGAAACTGCTAGGCCTGGCAAAACGTATCCGCCTCGAAAAGTTAAATAAGTTCGATTCAATAAAACAAGCAAGAGACATGCTATTCAACATAAAAACAGTCGGAGTCAGGCGCATACTGGAAAATATTTTCGGAGACGAATACGACGTCTCGCTCGTAGTGGGTCCTGATTATAGCGGAGAATGTCCTGCTGAAGTTGGCGAATTCGCAGCTCAACTACCGAACGGCTGTCTGATTTCTGGCAACTACCGCTTAAAGACTATCGGCTCGCTTGCTGATAAATTAAATCGCAGCAACGGCGATATGCCTATGGATCCATTTGCCATGATGGATATCTCGCCCGATAAGCAATCGTCGGCGAAAAATTTTGCTGAAATAGTAAAAATCCTTTCCAACACGCCAAATATTGAATTGCAAAAAGCACCTAGTAAAAAATCCGCCCTCTACATCCAAGGCGCTGGCGACTATGTCGAGATAATGACTCAAGCCCTAGCCGAAGCTGGCGTAGATAAATCAGAAATCGAAATAAAACAGCAAACCGAAGCAGATATTGAAAAACGCGGCTACAAGAAGATGGAGGTTTCGAAAGTAACGTTTATCGTGAGACAAGAACATCCGTACCAGCCTGGCGAGATAGTTGATATTCCTATCGAATTCCAATTCTTGACTATAGACGAACGCCGGCGGTCGCGAATCGGCGACATTGCGCACATTGCTTACAAGTATATCGATACCAAGCTCAAGAAAGAAGGCTACTATGAGTTATCTGATGACGACCCTAGAAAGAAAGCCCTAGACGAAGAGGCTCGTAAAACGCGTAAATTATTTGTAGGAGTACTAAACGACATCTACGACCGTATGAGCCGCTTAAATCCTGACAGTTACGAAACTAACGGCCAATCAGACGAAGGCGGCGAGACACTATTCTGCGAGCTTGAGCATCTTTTGCAAGAGCTGGATATAATTGAATTATAACTGCTTAACAATTGATTGAATTTCAACGTTTATTTGCTCGGCTGTCTTGTAATAACCATTGTCATAACATTCTATGACATAAGACGAGGGCAATTCGCTAGCAATTGTACGATAGGCGGCATCAATGCGTTTCTGAAAATTACTACTGCGCGATTCGAAAGTATCTGAAGTGTCTATACTTTGACTGCGCTTAGCAATCCGTTTTTTACGCTCGCTCTCGTTATCAAGGGTCAAAATAATAATGAAATCCGGCTTCATGTAACGTTCGTCTGTAAAAAGTTTAGTAATTGCCACGATATGATCCGTATCAATTCCCTCGCCATATCCTTGATAGACTAAAGTCGAGATATAGTTACGCGCCGAAACGACAACAGCGCCGCGATTTAAGGCTGGCGCAATTTTTTGTTGCCATAGTTCGCGGCGAGCAGCGCTAAATAGCGCTAGGTTGATTTCAGGATCACGGACTAGAGTGCCGTTTTTGATTAGTGAGCGCAAGTAGTTAGCAATGGGTGTGGTTTTGTCTGGGTCTTCGCTGCTAGGCTCCTCTACAATTATCACTTCCCGGCCTTGCTGGCGGCAGTAATCAGCTAGCAGTTCAGCTTGGGTTGATTTGCCTGTACCGTCGTTGCCCTCGATGACGATATAAGTACCGCTCATTGCATAATCTCCAGCCTTTACAGTAATCCTTCGCTAAGGCCAGAGACGGGTTGCGGTAATTTTACCGGCGAGGCGTAAGCTCGCGGCAACAGCATCCACGGCCGCCAGGCAGCTTTAACAGCAGCAAGATCAGCGCTAATATTAGCTTGATAATTACCAGAAGCCTTGGCGTATTCGGTAGCCACTGGTCCGGTAGCACTAAAAACAATTTGCGCTATACGGTAGCCAACTGGTAGCACGATGTACTCATTTTCGTTGAGATTATGAACCTCCATAGTCCAGCGGTTAATATAACCTGGATCACCCCAACCAGCGCAGTAGCAAGCCGAGATGCCGATACGTCCAGTAGTACTACGGGCTTGCATACTAGTAGTACCTGGCGGCAGAATGCCAATAAATTCATGAGTATGCGCTAGAATTCGCTCGTTTGGCCGCAAGACGATGACCGGATGATTGTCATTAATACCTTTGATGCTATCAATGCCAACGACACCTTGATTAGTAATTCGGCGGCGAACTTCGTGCCACGGCTTGGCAATTTTGTATTCACCAAAGTAGCGCCGAACGTCAGTTTCGTCGAATGGGTTAAACAACCTTTCCTTACCTTGAGCGCCAGCTCTATAAAAATAATAGCCAAGCGTTACATCAACACTGCTACCATTGATACGCGCTGGCGCTGGGTCGCAAACTATATGACCATCTGCTAGTGCTGCTGCAATTTCTCTATCGCTATAAATGCTAGTTGGCTGCGATAATTCGGTCGAATCTGTTCTCATGTCTTTTCATTATACATTCACCGCTACCGCTTACACAACTAGCCTGTGATATGATTAAGTTGATGGGACGCGATCAGAAAAAACAGTGCAGCATAGTAGTCGCCTACGATCGCCGGCGCGGTATTGGCATTGACAACAAACTGCCGTGGGGGCGCAGTTTGTCAGCAGATTTGCAGCATTTTCGCCAATTAACCACTAGCGGTACAGTAATTATGGGCCGTAAAACTTATGAATCTATCGGCCATCCGCTACCAAATCGCCAAAATATCGTATTAGCTCATACTAAGCTGGACGGCGTCGCAACGGCTAGCTCGCTAGAAAGCGCTCTGCGAATGGCAAGCAAAGATACAGTATACATCATTGGCGGAGCAACCGTTTACGCGGCCGCACTCAAATCAAATGTGGTAAGTAGAATATACGCTACAGAAGTCGACGCAGAGCTTCCAGCGGATACATTTTTCCCCGAGCTTGACGATACTTGGCGTAAAACATCAGAAGAATCACATGCTGCTGATGATGCTAACATTTATCCTTATATATTTGCGATATATGAAAAGTAGTCTTGCCATGCAACAATATTTAGACTGAAATTGGCGCTTTGATGGCTGGCCATGGATCGTAGTTTTTTAACTTGAAATCACCAAGGTCATAATCGTCGATTGATGGTTTTGGTGTGATATCGAGAGTTGGTAACGGACGCGGTTGGCGTGTCAACTGAAGTTTTGCTTGCTCGAGATGATTCAAATACAAATGAACATCGCCGCCCATCCAAACAAATTCACGCGGCCGCATGTCAACCTGCTGTGCAATTATCATAGTCAATAATGCATAGCTAGCAATATTGAATGGGACGCCCAGAAATGTATCGCACGATCGCTGATCAAGCCGGCACGATAACCAGCGCCGCTGGTCGGAGTCATTGGAATCAGCGGGTGTGGTATAGAATTGAAATAACATATGGCATGGCGGCAAAGCCATGTTGCCTACTTCGGCAGGATTCCAAGCGGTAACGATTAGCCGCCGTGAGTCTGGACTAGCGCGTAGTTGATTAATAACGTTAGCAATCTGGTCAATATGTTCACCATTAGGTGCTGGCCATGCCCGCCACTGCGCGCCGTAAACTGGACCGAGATCGCCGTTCTCGTTAGCCCACTCGTCCCAGATATGAATTCCGCGTTCTTGCAGCCAGTGCACGTTGGTATCGCCACGCAAAAACCAAATCAACTCGCCGAAGATACCTTTGGTAAAGAGCTTTTTAGTAGTAAGTAACGGAAAGCCCTCGCGCAAATCAAAACGCATCATATGTCCGAAGATACTGAGCGTACCAGTACCTGTCCGATCGCGCTTCTCGACGCCTTCTGCTAGAATACGGTCAAGTAAATCAAGATATTGTCTCATCCCTACCCTCCTTCTAAAAATAGAGCGAGATACTAGGTCTCGCTCTGAAATTATATGGGTTTATTTTGCTTGATAATCAACTTTGATACCGGGGCCCATCGTAGTGGCGACGGCAACCGATTTAATGTAAACACCCTTAATAGAGGACGGTTTCTGTGCCTGCAAGCTAGCAAAGAAAGTATTGGCGTTTTCAAGCAATTTTTCAGTGCCGAAGCTAACCTTACCAACACTTAAATGGATAGCAGCCTGCTTGTCGACACGATATTCAACCTTGCCAGCTTTAGCTTCTTCGGTAGCTTTGGCGACGTCGGTCGAGACGGTACCGCTCTTCGGGTTCGGCATCAAACCTTTCGGGCCGAGCAAACGAGCGTACTTACCGAGTTTTGGCATGTAAGCCGGCGTAGCGATTAAGACGTCAAAATCAAGCGTGCCCTTGTCAAGAAGTTTGACGATGGCCTCATCACCAGCCAGATCGGCACCAGCTTTTTTGGCTTTGTCGGCATCAGTGTCAGCTGCGAAAACGGCTACTCGGACAGTCTTGCCGGTACCGTGAGGCAAGACTACAGTCGAACGAATATTTTGGTCGGCTTGACGCGGATCGACGCCTAAACGAACGTGAACTTCAACGCTAGCGTCAAATTTGCTCGGATTGGTTTCGGTAGCAAGTTTGATAGCATCGGCGAGCGTGTAGGCCTTGTTTTTTTCAACTTTTTCGGCAGCCTGGCGGTAAGCTTTGCCGCGGCGTTCAATCAACGGACGAACCTTTGGCGCTGGGCCTTTTTTGACAGCTGCTTCGGCGTCGCCCTGCGGCGTAGTATCGCCAGCTTCTTTGCGAGCTTCTTTTTCAGCTTTAGCTTCAGCCTCTTCGATAGCTTTGGCGCTGCGCTTACCGGCTTTGGCAATTGTAGCTTCGCGGACTGAGTGCTTTTCAGCAGCAGCAATTGCCGTTTCAATCTCGGCTATAGTATTTTTTTCGCTGACGTCAAGCTTAAGCTCGACAGCTTTTTCTAATAATTCGGCTTTTTTAGCCATCAGATATTTAATCCTTTCTGTGGTACAAGCGACTTGACGTCTCCCAACATTGATTTAATAAAACGTCTACGATTATACCAAAAAATAACTAGAAAGTCTACCTAATTTTCCAGAGGTAGTGTAGCATTACCACTATAAAATTATTGACCAAAATACTACGTTTTGCTATGATTGGTCTCATGTCCTGTGAAAATTACGATTAAAACAATAATAAGCCAGGACATAAATCCACGAGTATTTGAAGTTTAGCCTATCCGTGGGGGTATTTAACCAAGGAGACAATTATGCGTTTATACGGGGTCTTGACGACACTCGGTGCCGCTGGTGCAATATGTTTAATAGCAACGCACCCAGCCTACGCCGAAACGAGTACGGGCCGCTCGCTACTACTCGCACAGCAAAATAAAAATAAATTAACAATCGCAAGGAGAACACCGCTGCTAGCTACCCAAAACAAGAAAGCCTTGCTAGCAAAAGCGGACGAAAAGCAAACCGACAGAGTTGATGACGATAAAACTAAAAAACCATCGTCTGCACCAAAGGACAAATCTAACGAGACAAAATCAATCGAACAATCAACCTACGCGATAGTAGCTGCAGGCGATAGCTTGGCATCAATTGCCGAAAAATACAATACAACCTGGACGCGTATCTTTGACGCCAACGAGTCGCTTAGTAACCCAAATACTATTGACATAGGGCAGAAGTTGCGAATTCCTAATGCAGAAGAGGTCTTGCCAGACCGCTCGTCAGCTATCGTTGCAGCGCAACAGGCAGCCGCCAGCTCTACGCCATCAACTCGGACTTCTACAGTTACTACGCGATCGTATAGCTCAAAGCCGATTAATTCATCAAGCTACTACGTCGGCAATGGCATGTGGTGCACCGATTACGTTCACAGCCGCCGCCCAGACGTCGCTGTATACGGCAATGCTGGTTACGGTTGGATTTCCAGCGCTCAAGCTGCCGGTAAATCAACTGGTAGCGCCCCGCGCGCTGGAGCTGTCGCGGTGACAAACGGCCATGTTGCCTACGTCGAGTCAGTTAATAATGACGGGAGCTATACCGTTTCAGAAATGGGTTGGAATTACCGCGCTGGCAATTACAACAAACGTACAGTAAGACCAGGTACATTCGGACAATTCATCTACTAAATAACTAGTGGAATTAGAAAAACCGCTACAACTACGCTAGCGGTTTTTTAATTTAGAACAGACAAATTACCCGCGTAAAGACTTATCCGCAACCTCAACTAGTTCGCGCACAATCACTGCATAATCGTCATACACGCGAAAACCCGCAGCATAAGCGTGTCCGCCGCCGCCGAAATATCCAGCTATCTGCTCTGACACTGGCATATTACTGCGTAATTTCCCGGTTAATTTACCGTCAGGGTAAGTTTTGATAGCGCAAGCCACTTCAACCCCTTCAACTAAACGCATTTCGTCAAGCACTAGAACGCTCGGATTATACTGATCGCTATATTTCTGGATTTCTTCCCACGGGATATGAATTATAGCTAATTTACCATCAAGCAAATATTCGATACGTTCAATTAAGCGGCCTTTATACGCCAAAATCTCTGGCGACTTTTTCATAAATTCGCGGCGTCGTTCTTCAATAGCTGAGTTGCTAGCACCGAGCGCAGTTAATTCGCCAGCGACACGAAACGAGTCGGCTGTGGTATTTTGCGTTGTTAAGCCTAGGCTATCGCTCATGATAGCAATCAGCATATTTTCTGCAGCTTGCGGATTAATTACCCAGCCGGCAGTATGCGCTAGATTGTAAATCAGTTCGCCAGCTGCAACTACCGGCTGGTTGACATGAGTAGCATCAAAAGTCAGCGTCGAATCAGTTGCGTGATGATCCAACACTATAACGGGATGCGTCTCAAGAAAATGACGCACACCTGGCATACTTAAACTTTTACTGATTAATAGTTCAGCATTAGTATCAACGATAATTGCTAAGTCGGTACTCGTGTCAAAATCGCTAGTTATTCGATCCCAGCCGTGAATGTAACGTAAGTATTTCGGTGTATCAACTGGACAGTGCAGCTGAACATTTTTGCCGAGGTCACTTAGAATTTCTTCCAAGGCTAAGCTGCTGCCGATACTATCACCGTCAGGATTTTCCGCTTGGACTACAACAATTTTCTGCGCGTTATTGATAGCGTCAATAGCTTCGTCAAACATCACCTAATAGTATAGCAGCAATTAGCTAGCCTTGCATTCGAATTAGCCAGATAAACTCTGCATAGAAAGAGCAACTTTACGGCTTCTTATCAAGAATGATTAAGTGTTCAATATGCGGCGTACGCGGGAAAAAATTATAGCCGCGATGCCAGGCGATTTGGTAGTTTTGCTGGAGCAAGGCGACGTCGCGAGCTTGGGTGACAGGGTTACAGCTGAGATAAATGATGCGCGGCGGCAGTTTTTGCAACAATGTTGCAATAACGTCGGTATGCAAGCCGGCGCGCGGCGGGTCAACGATGACGATTTCCTTGCCTGTAATGTAGTCGAGAGCTTGTTCGCTGGGAGCGAGGACGGCGCGGGCGTCGGTGCGACCAAGTTCGGCGATGTTGCGCTGCATTTCGCGGACAGCGTCGGCGTTGATTTCCACCAGCGTGACGTTGCCGCCACCAATGGTCAGACCAATAGTGCCGACGCCAGCGTAGAGGTCGAGGGCTGGCTCGCCCGTCTCGTAAACATCTTTTTCTTCAGGCCGGCGCGCCGCTAACTGATCTAGCTGGCGCTCTTGGCGCGCCTTTGCCGGAAAGGCAAAGCCTTCAGAAAAAGAGTTTGACGAGCCGTGCTGCTTACTTTCTCTATGTTGCCCAGATTTTTTCTGAGATATTACTCGCTGTTGATTATCGCTACGACTGTGTGACATCCACTGCCGCATATCGCGCAGCGCCTGCTCGTAAACCGGGATGTTAACTTGGAAGAAGCCTTCGCAGGCGTAGCGGAATGGTACGCCAAGGATGGTGTCAGTCAAGGTGGTGTTGCCGAAATGCGCTAAGCGTTCGGTGATGCGGCTGGCTGGCGAGCGCGGGTCGGAATAGATAATTTCCCCGCCCTGAGCCGGTAATTTGGCGGCTTCATCAACGGTAATTATTTCGGGCAAGCGATCTTTAACATACAACTGCCATACGCAACTTCCCGACTGATCGCAGCGGACGAGCAAGGTCTTTAGTTGGCGAGCCGCGACGCGTTTATGGCGCAGCAAATCGCGGATCGCACGCGCCAAGTTGTTGATTTCTGGGCGCGCCAAACTTGTGCCATCGACGACAATCTTGCCTTTGCTGCCGCGGCGAAAAAACGCTAGATCAAGCGTATCACTAAATGGACCATCGCGGTCACTATGCGCATTTACCCCTCGGTTATCATCAGAAAATAATCCGGGACCCACTAAAGCCAGCCCAGATTTTTTCTGAGATACCGCTCGGGATACTACCGATTCGCTGTACCAGCTAAATTCAACTTTATTGCGATAACCATATGCGACATTGTCGCAATAAATGTCAACTGTCTCTGGTAATGCAATACCATGCAGCGTAAAGGCGTCGTCGATCAATTGCCTTTTGTACGCCTGCTCAACCTCGAGCGGCATAATCTGCCACGGACTGGTCGAAAGATAGCTGTCCGGGTCGCGCGGCTGGATGCGGTCGGGGCTTGGCGAGACCACTTCCTCGACGATCGCTTCGACGAAGTGCGACTTCTTTTTGGTAATGCGGACAGTAACCGTCTCGCCGGTCAATCCGCCCCATACGAAGCATTTGCGGCCATCGGCCAGCGTCCCTAGTGCTTGTCCACCACCAACGATTTTGTCAAGGTGAATGGTCTCGAGTGACTGTCTTTTCATCGTACTTATTATAACAAAATGAAAGATACCGTTTGGTAGAGATCACGAAGACTGTCTCCACAGTAATGACACTCATCTTTCCAACGACCAAAATTATGACGCTAGCAACTTAACAGTGTGGCGAGCGATTTCGACGCCTTCATCTGTCGGTATGACAATTATCGGCTTGCTGACTGCCGCTTGCGAGATACTAGTGAACTCGGTCGGGTTAAGGCATGATTTATTACGATTGCCGTCAAGTATGAAGTCGAGACATTCCAAGTGAGCAACGATGCGCCGGCGCAAATTCGCCGAACGTTCCCCCACTGTGCCAGTAAATACCAGCAAGTCAGCACCGTTCATGGCGACCACCATCGCGCCGATAGCCTTATGGACACTGTGAATCAAAGTCATCAGCGCTAGATGAGCAATATGGTCGCCATTAGCTTCGCGATCAAGAATTTCACGAATATCGCTAGTTCCGCTGAGTCCGAGTAAGCCGCCCTTCTCATCAAGATAATGCTCAAACTGATCATCGTCGAGACCAAGTTTGGTTTTGAGCGCCATAGCAGCAGTGTAATCAATCGAGCCAGTACGCGTTGCCATAATTACCCCCTCTAGCGCCGAGTAGCCCATGGTGTTGTCGATACTGCGCCCGTGAAAAACTGCACTCACTGACGAGCCGCTACCCAAATGACAGACGACGACCTTTGGTGGTAATTTGCCGCGGTTCCACAACTCATTAACGGCAGATGAGACCGACAAACCATGATAGCCAAAACGCTTAATCTCGAAGCGATCAGCGTCCTGCAGATTGATACCATAATTCCAGGCGTAGCTCGGCTTGCGAGCGTGAAAAGCACTATCCGAAATTAGCGCCACTGGTACAGTCGGCAGCGACGAGCGCAGAGCCTCTAGCTCTTGCAGCGTACCGGAGACGTGAATCGGGTCAAGCGGCAAAATATCACGTATATGCTGAACAACGTCATCGTCAACAAGCCTGTCTTTGAGAAAATAGTTGCTCGGTGCAACAATCCGCAGGCCAATCGCGCGAACGTCGCTAGGACTTTCTAGTAAATGTTCGCGGTTAAAAATGCCATATAGATGTGCGGCCGACTGGGAAATGTCAGCAAAACCAAGCGGTACTTGCTGCGTATTGCCGCCAGTACGCAGCGTCGCGATTAATTCGCTGCCACTCTGCTCAATATGTAACGCGGCAACTTCTTTGAGCTTGTCGTCGACCAGCGCGTATTTGCGGCTAGCGCTGCCTGGATTTGCGATTAGTAGTAATGACATTCCCCCACCCTTTTCTTTACGTTAATTTGTTTGCCCGTGCCAGGCTTCCTCTTTTGCCTCGTCTAATCCGCGTGCTGCTGGCCACACCCAAGCATCGATTTCTGGCAAGTCAACGCCGTTGGCTTTTATGTAAGCAGTATTCTCATCAATCTTACCTTGGTAAATCGAAGCTAAATGTTCAGCCTCCTCAAACGGAACGACGCCATTGCGGCCCAGCTGGCGGAATGCAGCAATTGCCAAATCATAGCGGCTGGTTTCGTTGCGAACATGCATGTCAAACGGCGTGGTCGTCGACCCAATCTCTTTGTAACCGCGAATATCGAAGCGCGTCGAATCAACAGCATAGTTAAAGAGAATCGATTTTACTGTCTGCGGATAGCCATGGAAATTGAAGATAACTGGCTTGTCGTCAGTAAACACCTTGTCAAAGAACTTTTGGTCGGCAACGCGACGCAACGTACCAAAGCCAACAGTAGTCAGACTCGAAACGTTAACGCAGCGAATTTTAGCGTTCGGGCAATGCGTTTTGACAATATCAATAGCTGCCATAGTTTCTTTGGTCGGATAATCGCCGCAAGCGGCCATAACTAGATCAGGATGTTCATCGCTAGCAAAATCCCAAACCATCAGACCAGCATCGACCTGCTGGCGAGCGAGTTCTGGCGACAACCAGCGCGGCTCGAGAGTTTTGCCGGCCACCAGCGCGTTAATCTGGCGAACGCTTGACAGCATATGCTCTAAGCAAACTAGCGTGACATTACCGTCCGACGGGAAGTAAACATCACTGAAATTACTCTGGCGGCGTAGAATATCGTCGATAAAGCCAGGATTCTGGTGACTGAAACCATTATGATCTTGGCGCCACCCGCTCGAAGTCAGTATATAGTTGATACTAGGTATAGTGCCGCGCCATTCGACGTTACGGCTTTGGGTAAGAAACTTAGCATACTGGTCAACCATGCTGCCGACGACTTGCAGAAATGCTTCATAACTAGCGAATATAGCGTGGCGGCCTGTTAGTACGTAGCCTTGCATTAAGCCTTGCATGTTGTGTTCGGACAACATTTCCATGACTCGGCCATCACGCGACAGGTCCTTATCCCACTCCATGATCGGCCATTGCCAGCTACGGCTAGTAGCCTGGAATATCTCGTCAAGCTTATTGGAATAAGTCTCGTCTGGGCTCATGAAACGGAAGTTCTTACTCTCGGCGTTGAGACGAAAGACCTCGGTCAAGTAAGCACCAGCCCGGCGCATACTGCTAGAGCCAATAGTGCCAGGGATTTCGGCGTCTTCGGCATAATCTTCGACGCGCGGCAATTTGAGCGGCTGATAGACATCAGCACCGCCACGGGCGTGCGGCGACATGCCCAGCCGCCTCTCTAACTTGTCTGGCAAAATTTCTTTGACAAAATCACCAAAACCTGTCGTTTCGTTGAATAGCTCGTCAAACTTATAACTCTTGAGCCATTGATTCAAGATTTTGAGCTGCTCGGGGTCGGATTTCGCTTCGCTAAGCACTGTCTGATGTGCTAGGCAGTTACCTTCGATTTTGTTGCCTTCGACAAATTTCGGCCCAGTCCAGCCCTTTAGCGTGCGCATGATAATCATCGGCATGCGCGGCGCTTCTGTGTTCGTACTAGCACGAATCTCGGCAACCAAATTATGCGCCCACTCAAGCGCGTTTGCCATTTCATCGTGCGGATCGACGCCGTCTTTTGTAGAGTCAACAATGCGCGGCTCATAACCGTAGCCGCTAAAGAGCGTCATCAGTTCGTAATTACTCATTCGGCCGAAAACAGTCGGTGCCGAAATCTTATAACCGTTGAGGTGAAGAATTGGCAACACTACACCATCTTTGCGCGGGTTAAGCAACTTATTGAGATGCCAAGCGCCAGCTGTCGGCCCGGTCTCGGCTTCGCCGTCACCAACCAAACAGGCTACTGTCAAATCAGGATTATCCATCGCTGCACCATAACTAGTGCTGAGCGCGTAACCAAGTTCACCGCCCTCGAGAATCACGCCCGGCGTCTCGGGATTAGAATGGCTCGGAAAACCGTACGGCCAGCTAAATTCGCGGCATAGTTTGCGAATACCATCCAGGTTAGTCTCCATCGATGGATCAAAATTAGCAAGCGTACCTTCCAAAAAAAGATTAGCTTGCAGTGCCGGGAAGCCATGCCCCGGCCCCAACACAAACATCATGTCTTTGTCATGTTTCTTGGCTGAATAACTGAGATGCGCGTAAGCAAAGTTAATACCTGGCCCACTTCCCCAGTGTCCGAGAATCCGCGATTTGATATCGTTAAAAGTTAGTTCCTTTTTCAGCAGATGATTTTCTGCCAAAAATATTTGCCCCACCGTCAGATAGTCTGCCGCACGCAAATATTGCTTTATCGAGTGTTTTTCGTGTGCATTCATAACTTTATATTATAAAGGTTATGGTAAATATTGCCAACTGATTAGCCGCTTTTTCGTGGTAAAATCACATTATGAGACGCCAAGTCGCCACCCATTCGCAGCATTTTTTGCGTAATCCACGCTTGATTGCCGAGCTGATAGGCCACAGCAACATACGCCGCGGCGATTTGGTAATAGATATCGGTGCTGGCAGCGGCGCCATTACGGCAGTGTTAGCACGCCGATGCCGGCAAGTTTTAGCATACGAAAACGAACCAGGCGCTCTCAACAAACTACAGCAAAATATGCGCCGGCACAAAAACGTCAAAGTAATAGCACAGGATTTTCTGCTAGCGAAATTACCAGATGAACCATACAAAGTTTTTGCTAATATCCCCTTTCACTTGAGCGCCGACATAGTACGCAAATTGACTAGCAACAACGAGATGCACGCACCGCGATCAATTTACCTAATCGTCCAAAAGCAATTCGCGCAAAAAATAGTACCGAGCGACCGGCACTTTACCTCTCAATTAGGCGCGCAATTAGCTCCGTGGTGGCAGACGCGAATCCGCCGCCCACTGCGCCGCACAAATTTCACGCCGCCGCCAGCAGTCGATACCGTGCTGCTAGAGTTGAAACCACGACCCGATCCGCTCTTGCCTACATTAGAACGCGACAAGTACCAAAGTTTCGTCGCAAAATGCTACGCCTCGCAAAAAGTCTTTGCTGACACACCGCGCGTTAAAGCCAGTATCAACCCTGAACGCAAACCGTCAGAATTGACTCCCGAGGAATGGGTGCGGCTGTATTCTATGTCGTAATTTCCATATCGTTGATGAGCGTGGTATAATACTTATTGCACGCTCGTTTATTAGTGGGTCGTCGCCAAGTGGTAAGGCACTGGGTTTTGGTCCCAGCATTCGCAGGTTCGAGTCCTGCCGACCCAGCCAAATTATGCAAAGAAAATATCATAAACCGCTCAAATCTGGATAACCTAAGCGGTTTATTTTTATGAATCGTATCAACATTTAGCAAATTCATAGTTTGCTTTGTTTTATTGACGCCACCCCCAAATACCATTAGTATAATAAATATGCGAAAAGTGTCTCTGCCGAGCATATTGCGGTACAAGAAATCTTATTTGCGGCATGATATCATAACGGCGTTGTTGATAGCCGTCGTGAATGTTCCCAATGCGTTGGCTTTTTCGGTAATTGTCGGACTACCGCCCGAGACTGGTTTATATACGACAATTATTGGTGCGCTAGTATTTGGGTTGTTGGGGTATTCACATCGATTAGTGGTTGGCGCAGATTCAGCGACAGCCATTCTACTGGCGTCAGGCGCAGTGCTAGTGGCACAAACAGGTACGCCAGAATATGTTAATACAATCGCAGCGATGACGTTGCTATCAGGTGTTCTACTACTATTGTTGGGGTTATTCAAATTTGGCTTTTTGGCAGATCTGGTATCGCGACCAGTGATGATTGGCTTTATGGCAGGCGTAGGAGTACAACTAATTGTTACACAGATACCAGCTCTATTAGGCTTGAAAGCATCAGGCGGTTTCTGGAGTCATTTAGCGTCAATTACCGCGCAAGCTGGTTCAATCAATTGGATGACCGCTACGCTAGCACTCTTGGTGCTAGGTGTAGTGTTGTTTTGGCGATCATCGCGAATACCGAGCGAGCTAATCGGTATTGCTATGGCCGTAATATTTGCAATAGTATTTCATGTCGATGCGTACGGCGTAGAGTTTTTAGGTTCGCTGCCAAGCAACATACCAAACTTAATAGTGCCCACAGTGTCGCTCGAGATGCTAAATACAATTATGCCAACCGTATTATCAATTGTGCTCGTAGTACTAGTCCAGAGTTCTATGACAGCACGTTCCATTGGTAGCGAGCACGACGATAAAATCCAGACCAACCAAGATACAGCAGCCCTTGGAATAGCTAATATTGCTTCAGCTCTATTCCACGGCTATACCGTTAGTGCCTCGCCGCCGCGCAGCCAGTTAGCCGACTCGCTGGGTATGCGTTCGCAATTGAGCGGTATTGTTGCCAGCTTAGCAATGATGGCGTTGATCGTTTTTGGCGGTACTTTGTTACACTACGTGCCGCTAGCAGCACTAGCAGCGATAGTCTGTACGGCAGGTTTACGCTTAATTCGTTTTCGTGAATTGCACTATTTGTGGGCTGTCCATCATGAGGAGTTTATGATCGCGCTAGTTGCTTTAGCTTGTACGGTACTATTCGGTGTACAGTTAGGTATTTTGGTAGCGGTAGCAGCCTCGCTGATGGAGCGATTGCGTCGGCAGTACCACCCTGATGACGCTGTGCTGCTGCGCGATGGCGAGCTGTCATCATGGGCGGCTGATCGGGTAAAAGATAAGATAGGCTCTTTGCCAAAAGATACATTAGTTTATGCATTCGGCGAATCGCTTTTTTTCGAGAATATTAATTATTTCGCTGAACGGTTACGGCGAGCTATTCATCGCGCTAAACATCCAGTAACATACGTGGTGATTGATGCCGGAGCGATTGATGATATCGATTATACAGCGGTTGAAGCGCTCAAACGTTTGTACCGTGAGCTTGGCGAAGATGGTATCGCGATTGCTTTTGCGCACGTGTCACCGGGATTGCGCAGCCAGTTTGATATCTATGGCATTACCGATATAATTGGCAGCCGCAACATTTACACAACATTGTCTCTGGCATTGGCGCATCAGAAACAGGCTTCGGCAATTGAAATGATCAGAGACCTTAAAATCGCTAGCGATTCGTATATCGTGGTCGGCGGCGCCGTACTTGATATGATGCATTTGCGCGATACACCTAATGTTGATTTAGTAGTATCGCGCGAAGTTTACGACCGTTTCGCGAGCAAGAAACATTGGCGTGAGGTGACACTAACTAGCGGCAAGCGAATTTTGGTACATGAACAATACAATCTGCTAAAAAGTTGGATGGGTAATTCCTTGACAGCATTACAGCGAGATATGCAAACCATTGATGGGATACCCGTGGTCTCGACTGACCGGCTGATTGCTGCTAAGCGTAAGTTAGCTCGTCGCAAAGACCTAGCTGACTTAGAATTATTGCGTGGACATATTAAGCGCCGAAATTAATTAGCAAACTTTTTATTTTTCTTGAGCGGCCGTTTAAGACGCTTGGTAATTCGCTGAAGATTCGGTCGCTTACCAAAGAACTTTCGCCCTACCCATTTATGCAGTTCAATCAAGACGATAGGTATAATGAGAGCAGAGACAGTCACTAAGAGAAGATGCGTGTTGTCTACTGGCGTAATATGCAGCAACCGTCCAAGTGGTGTAGCTAGGGCGGCAATCTGCAGCGTGACAGCGATGATTAGTCCAACAATGAAAGGTGCGTTCCGCTTGCGCAGACGACCGATCAATGATTCGTAATCACTGCGCGCCTCGATGGCGCTAGCCCACTGTGCGGTTACCAGCGAGCAAAAAGCAATCGTCTGAGCATAGTCAGCACCAAAGCGTTGATTGAAATAAATATAAAATCCCAGCGTCATTGATGACATAATTATAGCAATCAACAATATTCGTGAAGTCATAAATTTACTGAGTAACGGCGCGTTAGCGCGTTTTGGCTTCTCTAGCATATTCCGAGGCTCGCCCGGCTCCAATCCAATCGGAATTACCATAGCGCTATCAGTGACTAAATTAACCCATAAAATCTGCACAGGCGCCAGCGGCAGCGGTAAACCGGAGATCAACGCGCCCAGCGACACGATAACCTCGCCAAGATTAGTCGCTAACAGATACGTTACCATGCGCTTAATATTGGCGTAAACAGTCCTGCCTTCGTGAATAGCCGAAACGATTGAGCGAAAATTATTATCAAGCAAGATGATATCACCCGCGTCCTTGGCAATTTGCGCCCCTGCCCCCATAGCGACACCAACATGAGCATTAGTCAGCGCCGGAATGTCATTGACACCGTCGCCAGTCATGGCAGTGATATTATCGCGCTTGAGTACTTCAAGGATGCGATGCTTATGCTCGGGCAAAACGCGCGCGCAAACACGGATAGTACGCAACCTTTCAGCTAGTTCGTCGTCAGATAATGTAATAATCTGCCGGCTATCAAATACTTGGTTGTGATGCTCGACTAGGCCAAGCTGCTTACCGATATGATAAGCCGTCTCGAAGTGGTCGCCGGTGACCATGCGTACACTGATGCCAGCGGCTTGCGCGCGAGCAATGGCGCCTTTGGCTTCTGGCCGCAGTGTATCTGCCACGCCGACAAAACCATCAAAAACCAGCGGCGTATTATCTGGAATACTTTCAAGCGAGTCAATTGGTTTACTGAGCGACGCATGTGCTAGCGCAATTACCCGGAAACCAAGTCCAGTCAGATGATGTAATTCAACTAAAGCTTTCTCGCGTTCGCCTTCGGTGATATCGCAATGGTCAACGATTTTTTCTGGTGCTCCTTTGACAGCTAGAGCATACTTAGCGCCATCATGCCGTAAATTGCCGCTCATTGCCATTGAATGCTCAAATGTAAATTCCCGCAAAGGCTGGCCAAGTTTGGGAGCCGTTTCGGACGAGTTAATGAACGAAGCGAAAGCTTTATCAAGCGGATCAGCAGTTTTTCTCTTGTTTAATAGAATACTAGCAGCAAGTGTCTGCAAAATACGTTTTTCGTTGTGGCGCGGGTGCCAAATTTCTTGAACCGATAATTTGTTGCGCGTTAGCGTACCGGTTTTGTCGGTAGCGATAGTCGTGATGGCACCGATTGACTCGATTGAGCCCATAGTTCGCACCAATGCTTTACGGCGAGCCATCCGGCGCATTGCTAATACCAAAATGACCGATATAGCAATTGGTAAGTTCTCGGGTACTGCACTAACACTGAGAGCAATCACAAAGCGCAATGCTTCGCTCCATTCAACACCGCGAGCTAGCGCCAGCCAAAAAGCAAACAAAGCAATTCCTAGAATAACAGCAACGATACGCGTGATAAGCCTATCAATTTTTTGCTGTACAGGATTGACATTATGGTCACCAGACGATAAATCGCTCAAACGACCAAACTCGGTATCGTTAGCAGTAGCGGTTACTATAGCCATGGCAGTACCGCCAACGACAAATGAGCCTTGAAAAACCATGTTGGATTGTTCGTAAATTTCGCGGTCGCTCGGCAGGACAGCGCAAGTTTTTTCGATTGGTAGCGATTCGCCAGTTAATTGCGATTCATCAACACGAAAAGAGCGCGCTTCAAAGACACGAGCGTCAGCAGGAATCTTGTCGCCTTCATCAAGAATTATCACGTCGCCTGGAACTAACAGTGTCGCAGCAATCATCTCACGCCGACCTTTTCGCAATACCTCGACTTCAGCCACAGACTGTTTTTGCAGCGATCGCAAAATCCGCTCAGTCGAAAACCGTTGCACATAATAAATAATTGCGTTTACCGCCATGATAAAAATAATCAACCCAGCATCAAAATACGACTTGTGCCACAAACTAACAATTGCCGCCACTATCAGCACTGCCATAAAAACCGACTTGAACGGCTCAACAATTTTACGCCAAAGCGGGTCAGACTTAACTTTGATCGTGTTTAAGCCGTAGTGACGTAACCGTTCATCGCTCTCAATATCAGATAAGCCTTTGGTGGTTGATTCAAGTTCAACTAGCGTTTCTTTAATGGTTTTATCGTAAAAAGCCATAAGCACATTATAGCAAATTTTAGTTTTTAACAATAAAGCGCTATACTGAAAATATGAAGGTTAAAATCGAGATAGACACTATAACATTCGTACGTTTTTGGCTGGTAGTAATCGGCTTTGGGTTAGCAGGCTTATTAATTTGGAATGCTCGTACAGCGTTAGTAATTATTGGAGCGGCAGCATTCTTAGCACTAGCTCTCAATGGGCCAGTCAGCTGGTTGGCTAATAAGCTACCCAACCGCAGCCGAACCCTCAGTACAGCTATCGCTTTTATCGTTATTGTAGCAATACTAGCGGCAATTCTGTTTTTGGCAGTGCCGCCAATAGTTCAGCAAACAATTAGCTTTTTACAAACTCTACCCGATACGATACGAACAATGTCGGCGCAATGGAAGGGCTTTGGTGCTATAGTATCGCGTTATCATCTAGAATCGCAGATTGATCAAATGGTTGTTTCAATACAAGGAAATGCAACGTCGTGGCTGGCAAACTTTGGACAGAACTTTCTCAGCGGCGTCGGAACAACAATGTCGCTAATCACCGAGGCCTCACTAGCGCTAGTTCTAACATTTCTAATGCTAGTCGAAGGACCGCGCTGGTCACGATACTTCTGGGGATTATATAGCAACGACAAGCGAATGCAGCACCATCGAATCATCTTCCGGCGGATGAATGCAGTAATCTCTGGATATGTAAGCGGACAATTGATCGTTTCAGGTTTAGATGGTGCTTTTGCCGGCTTAACAGTATTTATCTTGAGTCAAGTTTTTCCAGCAGTACCAGCAAACATTGCTTTGCCAACGATTGCTATCATGTTTATCTTGTCGCTGATCCCAATGTTCGGCGCAGGAATTGGCGACATTATCGTCTTTGCATTACTGGCAATTAATAGTATGCCAGCAGCAATAGCTTTTGGTATTTACTTCATCATTTATCAGCAGATCGAGAATAATGTAATTTCGCCAACTATTCAATCCAAACGTATTGAACTTTCGCCGCTAATGGTTTTGATGGCGGTAACTATAGGGCTGTACATGTTCGGTATGGTTGGCGGTATTATCTCGATACCGATAGCTGGCTGTGCCAAAGTGCTTGCAACTGAATATATCAAGGTCGAACGCCGCGAAGAACCAGCTGCCAAACCAACAAAGCTTGCTCGCCTACTCAAGCGTGTTCGCCGCGAAAAAAGTAAACCAGAGGCAGCTAAATCAGAAACTGAAGCCTAGTAAAGGATTAGGCTGGCCAGCTCACATCATTCAAAAAAATCTTTTAAACACTTGAGTCTACTCTGGTTTTTCGTCAGCGTACGCCCATAAAGTATCATGTGCGGTGTCTTTGACAACTACGCCGTATTCATTGAGCAGCTCGTCGCGTAATTCATCGGAATTTACCCAATTCTTGTTATCGCGAGCACGGCGGCGTTCTACTAATAACCGTTTACATTCATCATCAATATCGGGAGTTGAGTCCAACAGCTCAAGCCCCAATGCCGCATCAACAAACTCTAAAAATTCGATTAATCCAGCTCGATAGATTTTCTGCGGTGGTTTTTTGTCGAGTTCAGTTAAGGCTTTATCGACAATAGCTAGCGCCCGTGGCGTTTCTAAGTTATCGTTTAGCGCTTCTTTGACAGCGCCAATAGCTGCGCTCGGCGAGAAATCATGCCGCAGGTCGTTGTTCTCGGTATCGCTATGTAAGCGATCGTGAACTTGATGTCGTAGACAAGCCACGTCGCGCCAATGTTGCAGCCGGTTGTGTGCTGCCTGCAAATTCTCGAATGAAAAATTACCTTCGTTAGAATAATGTCCCTGCAAAATAAACATTCGCAAATCCATCGCTGAGAAACCATGCTGCTTTAGATCATCAAGCGTGTAGCCATTACCGAGAGACTTACTGATTTTGCCGCCATTAATCTTCAGGTGATTGCAGTGCAGCCAAAAGTTCGCAAACCTTTGGCCAGTTGCCGCTTCGCTCTGAGCGATTTCGTTAGTGTGATGCACCGGGATGTGATCAATTCCGCCAGTATGAATATCGATTGTCTTGCCGAGCAAACTCATGGCGATAGCCGAGCATTCTAAGTGCCAGCCAGGAAAACCCATGACTGGCTTGTTATCTTCTGGTGGCGTATCTAGCAAATCAGCAGGCGTCTCCCACTCCATATCGCGCACTTTGCCCTTCTCGGTAAATTTCCAGAGCGCGAAATCCCATGGTTGACGTTTCTCGCTATTAGCATCGACGCGAGCGCCAGCTTTTTGGGCGCTCAAATCAAGCTGTGCAAAGTCAGCGTAGCGCGGAAAAGTACTGGTATCAAAATAGACGCCGTCGCTAGTTTGATAGGTGCAGCCGCGCTGCTTAAGAGCCCGCAGCAAAGAAATCTGCTGCGAAATGTAGTCAGTCGCTTTGGCTATATGTGTCGGCGGAATAAGATTGAGCGCTTTCATGCCGTCAAGAAAATGTTGCGTGTAGTATTCAGCGATTTCCCAAGCAGTTTTTCCATCGCGGCGAGCACCCTTTTCAAGCTTATCCTCGCCTTCGTCTGCATCACTAACCAAATGCCCAACATCGGTTATATTCATCACGCGATCAACCGTATAGCCGTCAATTTGCAATGTCCGAACTAGCGTATCCCAATAGACGTAGGCTGCCCAGTTACCGACATGCAAATCATCGTAGACAGTCGGTCCGCAAGTATATAAAGTCACTTTATCAGACGATAGCGGAGTAAAATCATCAAGCCGACGCGTCAGAGTGTTGTGGAGTCGTATCATTAATTATATTTTACGTCAAAAATGAGTATTTTTGAAGAGCGCTATTTATTCTAACCATTGCTTAAGTACTACCGCCTGGTTAAACTCCGCATCCTTAGCGCTATACA
>ERZ772960.250-NODE-250-length-52104-cov-6.345444_pt1 | contig 52104 bp, 46 predicted proteins | sample MGYA00580678_ERZ772960 | MGnify/ENA primary metagenome ERZ772960 (study PRJEB29015, sample SAMEA2737930) | human oral metagenome | biome: human oral; feature: human-associated habitat; material: dental | place: China | collected 2059 ...
CTAAAAAAGAGGTCAGCCGCCTCTAGCGACTGACCTCTGGGGAAGCCTACACCACGACATTTGACAAAGAACCGGTTCTACGGGTCGGAGCTAAAAACTCCCTCTCAGCCTGCAACACAAGCTCCCCTTTTCGATATGAAGTTGTTCGGACAACTGTTTTTACTTCAGCATTGCAAGCATCGTGCCTGCAGCGACTGCCGTGCCGATGACGCCTGCGACGTTTGGTCCCATCGCGTGCATGAGCAGGTAGTTGCCCGGTTTTGCTTTCATGCCGACGATCTGGCTGACGCGCGCCGCCATCGGAACGGCGGAGACGCCTGCCGAGCCGATGAGCGGGTTGATTTTCCAGCCCGACCAGCGGCACATGATCTTGCCAAATACGACGCCGCCTGCCGTGCCGAAGGTGAATGCGATAAAGCCGAGCAGGATGATGAGAAGCGTCTGCGGGACGAGGAAGCTCTCCGCGCTCATCGTCATGCCTGTGCCCGTTGCGAGGAAGATCGTGACGATGTTGCAGAGCGAGTTCTGTGCCGTGTCGGAGAGGCGATCCATGACGCCCGACTCACGGAAGAGATTGCCGAGCATCAGCATGCCAAGAAGCGACGCGATAGGCGGCAGCAGCAGGCTGATGAGGATAGCCGAGACGACGGGGAAGCAGACGCGCTCGAACTTCGTGACGGGGCGCATCTGCTCCATGACGACCTCGCGCTCTTTCTTCGTCGTCAGGAGGTTCATGACAGGTGGCTGAATGAGCGGCACGAGCGACATATAGGAGTACGCCGCGACAGCGATTGCACCGAGGAGGTGCGGCGCCATCTGGATGGCGAGGTAGATAGCCGTCGGGCCGTCTGCGCCGCCGATGATGCCGATTGCGCCTGCCTCCTGCACGTTAAAGCCGAGTATCATCGCGCCCACCAAGGCGACGAAGACGCCAATCTGCGCCGCTGCGCCCATTAAGAGCGTCGAGGGGCGTGCAATGAGCGGGCCAAAGTCCGTCATCGCGCCGATGCCGAGGAAGATGAGCGGCGGGAAAATCTCGTTTGCGATGCCATAGTGAATCGCCTGCATGAGGCCGGGATCTTCGAGGAAGCCCGTGCGGGGGAAATTCGCGAGGATGCAGCCAAAGGCGATAGGACCGAGTAGCAGTGGCTCAAATTCCTTGACGATGGCAAGGTAGAGGAGTATGAGGCCGACGGCGATCATGATCGCATGGCCGCCCGTGAATGCCGAAAAGCCGCTGTCATTCCATACCGCTTGCATGGAGACGGCAAAAGCGTTAAATAGTTCCATGTTTATCCTCCCTTCCCTTACATCGTGCGTTCCGTGAGGGCGGCACGGCCGGATTGCTTCCAGCCATTGCGCTCAATCGGACGAATGGCGCGAACCGCCCCGATGCCGCCATAGCTTGCGACGGCGGCGGCAATCACCGCGGCGATCTCAGGCGAAACGCCTTCAAAGACCGGCTCTTTCGGAGCGGAGGCAGCGGCTGGCGCAGAAACGACCTTGGCTGGCGCTTCCTCTGGCTCTTCCTTCTTCACTGTCGGATCAAACTTGTGGATCAAGTTGATGACGATGCCGAGGGCAATCAGTACGAGGAAGACGACAGTCATGTTGATCAGCATGATGATCAACGGATTTGTCGTAACTGGTTGTGACATACACTCACCTCATTCAGTAAAACAACAATATCAAACACTATTATTATAAGTGCTTTTCAGAAAAAATCAAATTATTTTATGGGCATATAAATGATCGCTATGGGTTATGTTTCCCTCTCCCATGCCCTCTGCGCCTTTTCCACATACATGCGGCGAATGGCGGCATACTCCCCTAAGCCTTTTCGGATGGGAGAAACGCCTATGCCAGCGCGCGCGAAGCGCGACTTCCAAGAGTCCTCCGCCTCGCCTGCCATATCGTCTAGGACGTGCAAGCCGCCTGAGAGGAGCAGGGGCGCGAGCACGATCCCATGCACGCCGCGCGCCTGCAGCCGCTCAAGGACATCTGAAAAGTTTGGCGTGTCACTCTCTTCAAGGACGCCGACGTGGATTTGTGCGCCCGCCGCGTCGAGATACGCCTGCAGGCGCTCATAGACGGGATTGTGCTGATGCGGCGAGCCATGCCCCATGAGGACGAGCTCCTGTCCCGCGCGAAGCGGCATCTCGCGCGCAAGCACTTCCAAAAGGCGCGCGTAGTCCACCTCGCTCTCGAGCAGAGTCGCGCCGAGCACGAGCGCATCAAACTGCGCCTCATGGGCGCGAATCGCCGCGCAGATCTTTTTCTCGTACTCCTCGCCAGCCGTCAGATGCGTCGGCTGGACGAGCACGCGTCGCTTTCCCTCCAAATGAAACGCATCGAGCGCCTCGTCGAGGGACGGGACGATCTCGCCGCGCGCTGCCAGCCGCTTGCGGATGAAATTCGAGGTGAACGCCTGCCGCACCGTTTGCGGCGCAAACGCTTCCTTCATATCGCCAAAGATCGCGTCGATGCTCTGCCTGCGCGCCGCCTCGTCTGCCACGCCGAAGCTGACGAGAATGACGCCATCGGGCAGCATCAGCCCTGCTCCTTCTTCACGACGTCCGCAATCGCCTTGCAGATGCGGCCGAGCTGCTCCTCGTCGGGACCTTCTGCCATGACGCGGATCAGCGGCTCTGTGCCGGACGGGCGGACGAGGATGCGCCCGTTTTCGCCGAGCTCCTCATCGCCCTTTGCAATTGCCGCCTTGATTGCCGCATTCGTCTCCCAGCCTTCCTTCGTCGTTACCTTGACGTTGAGGAGCAGCTGCGGATACGTCGTCATGAGCTCCGTGAGTTCCGACGCCTTGCGCCCGCTGCGCTTCAGCGAAGAAAGCACCTGAAGCGCCGTGACGAGGCCGTCGCCCGTCGTCGCGTAGTCGGTGAAGATGATATGTCCCGACTGCTCGCCGCCGATCTTGTAGCCGTTCTTGAGCATATTTTCGAGGACGTAGCGATCGCCAACCTTCGTGATCTCCGCGCGTCCGCCCATTTTCTTGATAGCCTGATGGAAGCCGATATTCGCCATGACCGTCGTCACGACCGTATTGTACGGCAGTGTTCCCGCCTTAATCATGTCGAGCGCACACATCACGAGGATATGGTCGCCGTCGATGAGCTGCGCCTTTTCGTCGACACAGAGGCAGCGGTCGGCGTCGCCGTCGTGCGCGATGCCGAAGTCCGCGCCGTTTTCGAGGACGGCTTTCTGCAGCGATTCGAGGTGCGTTGAGCCGCAGCCGTCGTTGATGTTGACGCCATTCGGCAGAGCGTGGATGACCTTGACATTCGCGCCAAGTTCGCGCAGCACCTTCGGCATGACTTCATACGCCGCGCCGTTTGCGCAGTCGAGGACGATCTTCATGCCGTCGAAGCGCTCCTTGCAGGTGGAGAGGACGAATTCCATGTACTGGTTCTGGAGATCCGTGCGGATCTCGGTGCGCCCGACCTGCCCGCCCGTCGGGCGCTTGCAGTCGTCGTTCGTCTCGAGCCTGTGCACGATTTCCTCAAGCTCGTCCTCGACGGAATCGGGCAGCTTGTAGCCGTCGCCGCCGAAGAACTTGATGCCGTTGTCGTGAAACGGGTTATGTGATGCGGAGATCACGATGCCCGCCTTCGCGCGATGGCGACGTGCGAGGTAAGCAACGGCAGGCGTCGGAATGACGCCCGCAAGCATCACGCGGCCGCCTGCCGAGCAGATGCCCGCCGTCAGCGCCGCCTCAAACATCTCGCCCGAGATGCGCGTGTCGCGCCCGATGATGATGAGCGGCTGCTCCTCTGCCTCCCTGCCGAAGTAAATCGTCGCCGCGCGCCCAAGGCGATAAGCGAGCTCCGGCGTCAGGCTCACATTTGCCTCACCGCGGACGCCGTCCGTACCGAATAATCTTGCCATGCAGATTCCTCCTGATTCAATCGCTTAATCCTTACTATTATGCGCGTTTTGCTCCAAAATGGCAAGTGCCGCCTTCATGCCGTCGACGGCGGCGCTCATAATGCCACCCGCGTATCCTGCACCCTCTCCTATGGGGTAAAGCCCCGGCGTACATGCGGCGGCAAATGTCGTGCGGTCGCGCCGAATGCGGCATGGTGCGGACGAGCGCGTCTCGACGCCTGTCATGACGGCGCCCGCATCGGCAAATCCCGCAATCTTTCGATTGAAATGCGGCAGCGCCCCCTCCAGCGTCCGCGTGATGAAGTCAGGCAGGCATTGATGAAGGTCAGCTGTGCGCACGCCCGGCATATAAGTCGGGCGCGTCAGAAAATCCGCCGCGCCCGACGTGCCGCCGAGGAAGTCGCCGACCGTCTGCACGGGCGCGAAGTAATCGCCGCCGCCAAGGGTAAAGGCGAGGCTCTCGAGCTTCTCCTGAAGCGCCATGCCAGCAAGAACTTCCCCGCCGAAATCGTTGGGGCTGACCTGCACGAGGAGCGCCCCGTTTGCGATGCCGGAGTTGCGCCGATAGTTGCTCATGCCATTCGTCACGACGCGCCGCTCCTCCGACGCCGCCGCGACGACGAGCCCGCCAGGGCACATGCAGAACGAATACGCGCCGCGCCCCGTCACGGGGTCTTTGTACGTCAGCGCATAGTCTGCCACGGGAAGTGCGGCATTTCCCGCATCTGCGCCGTACTGCGCGCGGTCGATAAACTCCTGCGGGTGCTCGATGCGGACGCCCATCGCAAAGGGCTTTCCCTCCATCGCGACACCGCGTGCGAGCAGCATACGGTAGGTATCGCGCGCCGAATGGCCGATTCCCATGAGCACGGCGCGCGCCGGAATCCGCTCCTCGCCATTTACGATAAGCGCCGCTATGCCGTGCGCATCCGTCTCGATGTCCGTGACGTGCGCGCCAAAGCGCACCCGACCGCCGAGGCGGATGATCTCCTTTCGGATATTCTTGACGACCGTACGCAAAATATCCGTCCCGATATGCGGCTTTTGCAGATAGCGTATCTCTTCTGGCGCGCCCGCCGCGACGAATGCCGCAAGGACGTCCGCCGTATGGCTGTCGCTGATGCGCGTCGTCAGCTTGCCATCGGAAAACGTGCCCGCCCCGCCCTCGCCGAACTGCACATTCGACTGCGGATTGAACGCGCCGCCATGCCAGAAGCGCGCGATGTCGGCGTGGCGCGTGTCAACGTCCTGCCCGCGCTCCAATACGAGCGGCGACGCCCCTGCCCGCGCAAGCGTCAGCGCAGCAAACATTCCCGCTGGACCAAAGCCCACGACGACGGGCGGCAAATCACCACCCGCCTGCCATTTGGGGATAGAAAAGGACGGCAGGGGCTTCACCGTCTCCACATTTTTATCCTTTGCCAGTCGGCGCAGCGCCTTTTTCTCCTCTGCCGCTCCACCAGAAAGACGCACGTCCAGCACGTAGACGAACGCGATTGGCGCGCCGTGGTAGCGCCGCGCGTCGACCGCCTTACGCACGACTACCACCTCGGCAATCTGCTGAGGTGGCAGTAAAAGGCGATGCGCCACTAGTTCCGTCATACTTCTCTCGTCCGTGAATGGGACGGCGAAATTACGAATCCGTATCACGCGTTATCATCACTCCGTTATTCCTTCTTCTTCGCCTTGACTTCGATATGCACCGTCACGTCCTGATTCGTGACCGTCACGCCATCCGGCAGCTGAAGCTTGATTTTTTTGTCCATCGACGCTTTGACGTCTGACAATGCGATCTTGTCCGTATCGAGCGTCGAAATCCCCTTGATGGCATCCTCCGCGCCAGCGATCTCCACCTTTGCCGGTGCAGCCTGCATGGAGACAAGCGTCAGATCCTTGCTGAGATCCGTATCGGCGACGGGACGTATCGCGACGATTTTCTTCGAGAGGCCGCGCGCAAGCTGCACGCTGACATCTGAGTGATCGGGCGTAAGCGTCACGCCCTGCACCTCACGCCCCTCTGCATTGATGGCCGCAAGCGAGACCTGTTGCGTGAAGTCCCCGCTGTTTCCCGCAAGGGAGACATAGCCGACAACGCGCGCGACCTCCTTGATTGCAGACTCCGTCCCCTCTGCCGCGACGTACTGCACGGAAGAGCCGACGTGCGCGACCGTCGTCCCCGGGGCAGCTGCTCCCGTCGCGACGATCTCCGCCTTGAACGTCTTGGAAACAATCCGCTCGATCACGACCGATGCCGTATCGGGCTGCACCTCCACGAGCTCAAGCCCTTGTGGCAGCACCGTCTGGATCTTGAGTGACTTCCTGCCGGAATCCTGGTCGGACAGGTCGATGTATGCCTTGAAATCCTTTTCGGACGCATTGATGAATGCGGAGCGCGTCCCGCGCACCTTGAGCTTCGCGCTCTTCGTCTCCTGCGTGACCTTGCAGCCTTCCGGCGCGTTGACGAGCTGAACCGATACGGTGAAGCTCCCATCAATGACGGGGTTCTGCTCGTTCATGACGAAGCTCCAGAGGATAGTTGCCGCGAGGAGCGCCACAATCTTGGCCGATAGGTTGTGCTGCACGAGATTCTGGAATCTGCTAATCATTCTTTCCGCCTCCAGTTCAGCACCATGCCCTTAAGTCCTTCCTGCGGCGGATTAAAGACCGGCCGCAGGACATTTTTGAGCGATTCCATGTCGAGGTGGCGCATGATGCGCCCGTTCTCCGCGACGGATACCGTTCCCGTCTCCTCGCTGACGACGACGATGAGCGCGTCGCACTGCTCGGAAAGGCCAATCGCCGCGCGGTGGCGCGTGCCGAGCTCGGTCGAGAGCGTGCGATTCTCCGTGAGCGGCAGCAGACAGCCCGCCGCGATCAGTCGCTTGCCGCGGACGACAGCCGCGCCATCGTGAAGCGGCGTATTCGGGATGAATACGTTGAGCAGGAAATCCGCCGTGATGATCCCGTCGATCTGAATGCCCGTCGCACTGATGTCGTTGAGCCCCATGTCGCGCTCGATGACGAGCAGCGCGCCCGTCTTGTTTGCTGCGAGGACGCGGACGGCCTTGACGATCTCGTGGACGACCGAGCGCGCCTCGTCGTCGTCGAGCGAGACGACCGCGCCAAGGAACTTGCCCTGCCCGAGATGCTCGAGCGCGCGACGAAGTTCCGGCTGAAAGACGATGGGAAGCGCGACAAAGAGGAGCGTGACCGCCTTTTGCAGCAGCCATGAAATGACGTGAAGCTGGAGGAGACTGCTTATCGCGGTAATCGCGAGCAGAACGAGGATGCCCTTGACGAGCGTGATCGCGCGCGTGTCCTGAAGCATTTCGTATGCCTTATACAGGATTGCGGCAACGACAAAAATGTCCAGCACATCAAGCGGCCCTATCGTGGAGAGAAGGCCGCGAAACATTCCGTGGACTTGAAATGGAAACGACAAATCAACTGGCATACGAAACCCTCTAATCAACTTGCGAAATCAACTTACGATAAATTTACTGGTATTCCCACTAATACTTGCTATTCTCTCCCCCATGCAAAATTTCCTTGTGACCTGCAAAAAAAAATCGCGTAAAAGAAAAAACCGCCCATTCCCCGAAAAGACTAGGGATGTGGGCGGGAACGAACGTCCTAATGTTATTTGATTTCGCGAATCCAGCCTTCTGGCGCTTCGACTGTGCCGAGCTGGATGCCACGCAGCGTCTCATAGAGCTTCGTGAGGACGGGGCCCATCTTCTCCATGCCGCTCGGCAGGCAGATTTCCTTGCCGTGGTCGACGACCTTGCCGACGGGACAGATGACGGCAGCCGTGCCGCAGAGGCCGGCCTCGGCGAAGTCCGCGACCTCGCTGAGCTTCACGGGGCGCTGCTCCGTCTTGTAGCCGAGCGTCTCGGCGATGTGCATGAGCGAGCGGCGCGTGATCGACGGGAGGATCGACTCCGATTTCGGCGTCACGATCGTATTGTCCTTCGTGACGAAGAGGAAGTTCGCGCCGCCCGTCTCCTCGACGAAGGTGCGCGTTGCAGGATCGAGGAACATATTCTCGTCGAATCCATTTGCGTGTGCCGTCATGTAGGCATGGAGGCTCATTGCGTAGTTAAGGCCCGCCTTGATATGACCCGTGCCATGCGGCGCGGCGCGGTCAAAGTCGCTGACGCAGATCGTGATCGGCTTGATGCCGTTCTTGAAGTACGAGCCGACCGGCGTGCCGAAGAGGCGGAACTGGTACTCGTCTGCGGGCTTGACGCCGATGACGGGACCGGATGCAAAGAGGTACGGGCGCAGGTAGAGCGCGCCGCCCGACTCAAACGGAGGAATCCAGTCTTCATTCGCCGCAACGACCTTGTCGACAGCCTCGAGGAACATTTCCTTCGATACGGGCGGCATCTCAAGGCGCTTTGCCGAGTCGATCATGCGCTGTGCATTGAGGTCGGGGCGGAATGTGACGACGCGACCGTCCTTCGTTTTATACGCCTTCAGTCCCTCAAAGACCTCCTGGCAGTACTGGAGGATGCCCGCGCACTCGCTGATCTGCACGGTCGCGTCTTCCGTCAGGAATCCCTCGCCCCACTTGCCGTCCTTATAGTTCGCGACGTAGCGCTTCCCGATTGGCTGATAGGCGAAGCCGAGATTCGCCCAGTCCACTTTTGCATTTGCCATGATAATTCCTCTTTTCTTAACGTGAAAGTATCTCTATTCTAGTACCGCCTATACAGGTTGTCAATAGGCATACAGGAGAGAAAACATATTGTATGGATTGTAGAAACATCTTTCTTTTCACGGCGTACATCGTACTTACTGCGTAAGCAGCGCGCGCGCCGCTGGCAGTTTTTCGACGATGTCGGAGGCAATGAGCCCACATTCCTTCTCACCGTACGCGAGGTCGCCCGCGCTGCCGTGGAGGTAGACGCCGAGCATTGGCGCGAGCGCCCCCTGCATCTGCCCGACAAGCCCCGCAATCGTGCCGGCGAGCACGTCGCCTGAGCCTGCCGTCGCCATGCCGGCATTTCCCTTCGTCGTGAGAAATACGTCGCCGTCGGGGTAAGCGACGAGCGTGCATTCGCTCTTCAGCACGAAGATCGCTTGATACTTCTTCGCCGCCATACGCGCCATCTTGATCCGATCCTTCTGGATTGCCTCGACGCTCGCGCCGATGAGCGTCGCCATTTCGCCGAGGTGCGGCGTCAAAATCGGCATTTGGCGGAATGACGAAAGCGTGTCCGCCTGCCCGCGAAACGCGTAGATCGCGTCCGCGTCGAGTATGACGGGCTTGTCGATTGCCGTCGCGAAGCAGCGCACGAGCTCCATCGTCTCGGGCGCGCGCCCAAGGCCGGGGCCGATGAGCACCATGTCGCAGCCCTTTGCGAGCTGCACGAGTGCATCGAGCGCCACCGCCGTGCTGATATGCCCGTCCGCATTCTCCTTGACGGGCGTCGTCATGACTTCCGTCAGCTTCATCGCCATGAGATCCTGCAGACTCTCCGGCACGGCGAGCGTCACGACGCCGCAACCCGCGCGAAGCGCCGCCCTGCTCGCAAGCGCTGCCGCGCCCGTCATGCCGCGCGAGCCTGCGAGCACGAGGAGGCGTCCGCAAGAGCCCTTGTGCGCGTTACGCGCCCGCACGGGGAAAAGCGCTTTGGCAAGCGTCTCGTCGATGAGCGCCTGATGGATTGCCTTGTCCGCCAATAGCTCCTGCGGGATTCCGATGGTGTCGACGGAGACCTTGCCGGCAAAAGACGCGCCGCCCCCCATGTAGTGTGCCGGCTTTGGCAGTCCTAGTGCAAGCGTCGCCTCTGCCCTCACTGCGACGCTCGCGACAACGCCCGTATCGGAATCGACGCCGCTCGGCACGTCAATCGAGAGGATGGGCTTTTCCGCCTCATTGATCATCTCGATCAGGCGCAAGGTCTTTTTCCGAAGCTCGCCCGCAAAGCCTGTGCCGAGAATCCCGTCGACGATGCCATCGGCAAAGCGCAGGGCGAGGCGAAGGCGATCCCAGTCGCGGTCGCCCTCCATCGTATGGATCTCCGCCGCCATGCGATGGAGCGCCTGATACATGACGGCAGGGCTTTCCTTCAAATGGCCGCCGTCGCCCACGAGAAAGACCTTGACCTTTGCCCCCCAGTTCACGAGGTAGCGCGCGGCAGAGAAGGAATCCCCGCCGTTATTGCCACTGCCTGCCATGATGCAGATTGTCTTGCCCTGCACGCCGCCCAATAGCCTGCACGTCGCCTCCGCCACGCGGCAGCCCGCATTTTCCATCAGGACGAGCTCAGGAAGTGCATACTCCTCCTGCACGCGCTTGTCGATGTCCCGCATCTCCTGTGCCATAGATACCTTCATATTACCCCTCCATCACGCACGTAGCCGTCGCGTATTCTCTCGAATGGCTGAGCGAAATCAAAATGCGCGCTATCCTCTTTTCTGCCGCAAGGTGCGCGAAATAGCCATGAAGTGCGATAGAGGGCGCGCCGAGCGCGTCCGTATGGACTTCAATCTCAGCGAGCGCCCCGCCGCGCAAGCCCGTCCCAAACGCTTTCAGGACAGCTTCCTTCGCCGCAAAGCGCGCCGCATAGCTTGCCGCCGCCTGCTTGCCGCGCCCGTCCGCGTAGGCGCGCTCCAACTCCGTAAAGACGCGCGTCCGAAATGCCTCCCGCGCAATCGTCTTCCGCACGCGCGCAATCTCCACGATGTCCGTTCCAATGCCGCAAATCAAGCGCGTCCCTCCTTTCCTGTCATGATACCATATCACGAATCGTTCCGAAATGTTTTCATTCATTAAAAAAGCCGACAAAAGCCGGCTTCTTTCTTATTGTGGTGTGCCTACGACAGCCGCGCCGCCCATTGCAGTGGGTGTGCCGCCCGTGCCAGATCCGCCCGGATTGCCTTGCGATGTACCGTCCGCATTCTTTTTGCCCTCATTTGGGTTAAACTGCGTGCTGCGCGCAATCAGGACCTCAACGCGACGGTTCTGCGTGCGCCCTTCCTCCGTGGAGTTATCCGCAATCGGGCGGAACTCACCGTAGCCAATCGCGCTGAAGCGCCCCGGATTGATCTTGTCGTTGACCGTAAAGAGGAACTTCATGAAGTTCAAGGCGCGCTGCGAGCTCAGATCCCAGTTCGTCGGATAGCGCGAATTGCTGATCGGCACATTGTCCGTATGGCCGCTGATGATGACGCGCTGCGGGATTGATGCAAGCAGGTTTGCCACGACAGGGCCGATCTGCTGCGACTCCGCGACGAGGTCAGCCGACCCCGACGGGAAGAGCGCCTTCTCCTTGATGCGGATCATCAGCCCTTCGTCGGTCATCATCGTCGAAAGATCCTCGTCGAGCTTGTTCTGCTGGATGTAGTCGTCGAGCTCCTTCTTGACTTGTTCGAGCGTCTGATTTTCCTGGATGTACGCCGAGTTGCCCTTATCCTCATCGGATGGCATCTCCGCTTGGCGGCCTGGGCTCGGTCCCATCTGGTTGAAGAACGACGGTCCGCCCATATTGAATGCCGAGCTGAACGCCTGCGCCATTGCCGTGACCTTCGTCTGATCGGTCTGCGAGATTGCAAAGAGCGCGATGAAAAGTGCAAGCAGCAGCGTCATCAAGTCAGAATAGGGAAGCAGCCAAGCCTCGCCCGCTTCTTCCTCATGGGGTGCATGCTTTTTCTTTCGTGCCATAGCTTACTCGCCGCCTCCCTTCAGCGCCTCGCGCTGGGACTGCGGGATGAAGACCATGAGCTTTGCCTCGATGGCCGTCGGCGAGTCGCCAGCCTGCAAGGACAGGATTCCTTCAATAATCATGCGTTTCTCGCCGACCTCTTCCTCCGACAGGAGCTTCAGCTTGTTGGCAAGCGGCAGATAGATGACGTATGCTGAAAAGATACCGAGGATCGTCGCGATAAACGCCGCCGCGATCGCGTGACCGAGCTTGTCAATATCGTTCAGGTTGCCGAGTGCCGCAATAAGGCCGACGACGGCGCCGAGAACGCCCAGCGTCGGCGCGTACGTACCAGCCTGCGAGAGCATCAATCGTCCCGTCGCATGGCGCTCCTGCATGACGGAGAGCTCCGCATCGAGGACGTCGCCGACGAAGTCGGGATCCATGCCGTCGATGACCATGCCGAGGCCCGTGCGGAAGAACGGGTCTTCGATCTCCTGCACCTTGCTCTCGAGTGCGAGGATACCCTCGCGACGCGCGATCTGCGATAGCTCGATGAAGAGCTGCAGAAGCTCCCCCTTCTCATGTGTCGGCGGCTTCTTGAACGTCATGGAAAAGAGTTTCGGAAGCATCTTCATCTGATCCATCTTAAACGCGATGAACAAGCACGAGAACGTGCCACCAATGATAATCAAGAATGCTGCCGGGTTGTTCATGGCGCTGAGCGGCGCGCCTTTCAGGATCATGCCGACAAAAACCGAAACAAGACCCATGACCAGCCCAATGACGGTCGAAATTTCCAAAGTAAAAGCCCCCTTAATCCTTCCCTGCGTGACAGAGCGATTCCTTTTCTTTCTGGTTTGTTGCGAGCCCTTGCTGTTTTCCAGGCGTCACATTACATATACATATATTATTCCATAGAAATCAAAAAAATCCTAGCCATTTCGCAAAAAATTTTTCCTCACATTCTAATAAAGCACAGAAAAGGCCGTCCCTAAAGGACGACCTTCCCTATCGAAAAAACTTATGTCACGCTTCCAGCAAGAACGCCTTATACCCCTTGAACGTCTCATAGATGTCGACCTTGCTCGTCGCCTCCCACGGCGCGTGCATGGAGAGGACGCCGACGCCGCTGTCGATGACCTGCATGCCGTAGAGGCTCATGATGTAGGCGATCGTGCCGCCGCCGCCGAGGTCCACTTTGCCGAGCTCAGCGAGCTGGAAGCGGACGTTATGCTTGTCCATGATGCGGCGGATCTCGCCGAGGTATTCGGCATTCGCATCGTTCGAGCCGGACTTGCCACGCGAGCCTGTGAACTTGTTGAAGACCATGCCGCGCCCGAGGTAGGCGACGTTCTTCTTGTCGTAGGCGCTCGCGTAGAGCGCATCGTAGGCGCTCGATACGTCCGAGGAGAGCATCTTCGAGTTCGCAAGCGTGCGGCGCAGCGCGAGGTCCCCGCCGCAGCCCATGATGGCGATAATCTCCGCGACGGCGTTCTCAAAGAAGCGCGACTGCATCCCCGTCGCGCCGACGCTGCCGATCTCCTCCTTGTCGACGAGGAGGCAGCACGCCGTGCGCTTCGGCGTCTCCTCCATTTCGAGGATTGCGCGAAGCGACGCATAGGAGCAGACGCGGTCGTCCTGCCCGTAGCCTAAGATCATGCTGCGGTCAAAGCCGAGCTCGCGCGCGCGCCCTGCGGGGACGAGCGAGAGTTCCGCCGAGAGGAAATCGTCCTCCTCGATGGCGTATTTCTCCTTGATAAGCGCAAGCACGCCGTCCTTGACGGATTCCTTGTCCTTCTTTTTGAGTGGGTAGTTGCCGACGAGGATATCGAGATCCTCGCCCTCGACGACCTTTGCCGCGTTCTTTTTCATCTGCTCCTGCGAGAGGTGGATGAGGAGATCGGTCACGCAGAACACGGGATCGTCCGCCGCCTCGCCGATGTTCACCGTCACGACCGTGCCGTCCTTTTTCACGACGATGCCGTGCATGGCAAGCGGGAGCGTGACCCACTGGTATTTCTTGATGCCGCCGTAGTAATGCGTGTCGAGATAGGCAAGCCCGCCGTCCTCGTAGAGCGGGTTCTGCTTGACGTCGAGGCGGCAGGTGTCGATATGCGCGCCGAGGATCGTCATGCCGTGCTCCATCTGCTCCGTGCCAATATGGAAGAGTGCGAGCGACTTCTTCATGTTCAGCGCGTAGACCTTCGCCCCCGCTTCAATCTTGTCGCCCTTTGCGATGATGTCCGCGAGATTGCGATAGCCTGCCGCCTCTGCTTGGCGGATAGCCTCTGCCGCGCTTTCGCGCTCTGTCTTGCAGTCGGAAATGAAGTCGATATACCCCTTGCAAACGCGCTCAAGCTCCTGCTTGTCGCCCTTTTTATACGTATTCCAAGCCGAAATCTTTTCCTTGCTCTCCACGTCTTTCTTTTCCTTGTCTGCCATGTGATGATCTCCTTTTCTCTCAAAAATATTCCGCAACGATCTGCGCGAAGTCCTCACGCGTCGTCGCCTTGTTGAATTTATCGCGCAGGATTGCACCGTGCGTGATGCCGCGCGTGTACCATGTCGCGTGCTTTCGCATTTCGCGCGGTCCGATATAGTCGCCCTTGTAGGCGAGCAGGAGGTCGAGATGGCGCATGAGCGCCTCTGCCCTGTCGCGCGTGGTCGGCGCGGGCAGGCGCTCGCCCGTCCGCCAGTAATGCGTGAGCCGCTTGAAGATCCACGGATTGCCCTGTGCCGCACGCCCTACCATGACGCCATCACAGCCCGTTACCGCGCGGATCTTGTCGAGGTCGTCGAACGTCCGCACATCGCCGTTTGCGATGACGGGAATCTTGACCGCCTCTTTCACCTTGCCGATGATCGCCCAGTCTGCCGTGCCGCTGTAAAACTGCTCGCGCGTCCTGCCGTGCACGGCTATCGCATCGACGCCTGCCGCCTCCGCGAGCCTTGCCATCTCAACGACGTTCACATGATTTTCGTCCCAGCCCTTTCGCATCTTGACGGTAAAGGGCAGCTTTGTCGCCTTGCGGATTGCCGTGAGAATGGCAAAGGCGCGGTCTGGATCGAGCAGGAGCGCCGAGCCCTCGTGGTTTTTCGTGACCTTTGGCGCGGGGCAGCCCATATTGAAGTCGAGAATATCCGCCGTGCCGAGCACTTCGACGTATGCCGCCGCCTCCGCCGCCATTTCCGGCGTCGCGGCGAAAATCTGCATGGCGAGCGGGCGTTCCTTCGGCTCAGATTGGAGCATGGCGAGCGTCCGCTCGCTCCGAAAGTGGATGCCTTGGCTCGACACCATCTCCGCATAGGCGAGCGGACAGCCCATATCGTGCGCGATAACGCGGTACGCCGTATCCGTCACGCCCGCCATCGGCGCGAGGAATACGGGCGCGTCGAAGACGAATTTCCCGAGCCTCATGGATTCTTCTCCTGCCAGCGGTCGAGGTTGCGTTCATAGAGCACGCGAAGCCCCGTCAAGGTGAGGAAATGGTCGATTTTATCAATCGTCGCCGATTCCTTCATAATCATGCGCGCGAGGCCGCCCGTCGCGACGACCTTGACCGCCTCTTCAGGCAGCCCCATCTCGTGCTTGATGCGCCGCACGATCTCGTCGATCTGCCCGACGTAGCCAAAGATGATGCCCGCCTGCATTCCCTGTATCGTGTTGCGGCAGATGATATTCTTCGGCGGGACGAGCTCGATGCGCGGCAGCTGCGCCGCGCGCTGGAAGAGTGCGTCGGCGCTCGCGTTGATGCCCGGCGCAATGACGCCGCCGAGAAAGTCGCCGTTTTCCGCGACGACGTCGAACGTCGTCGCCGTGCCGATGTCGATGACGATGAGCGGGCCGCCGTACTGCTCGTGCGCGCCGACGACGTTGACGATGCGATCCGCACCGATGGAGCGCGGGTTTTCGTAGTGCAGGCGGATGCCCGTCTTGATGCCTGGACCGACGAGCAGCGGGCGCAGGTGGAAATAGCGCTCGCACATCTTCATGAGCGGCACGACGAGCGGCGGCACGACGGAGGAAATCGCGATTGCGTGGATGTCCTCCATCGTAATGCCTTGGTAGCGAAAGAGGTCATTCATCAGCATTCCGTACTCGTCGCCCGTCTTCTGGCGGTCGGTCGAAATGCGCCAATGCTTCATGAGCTTCTTGCCCTCATAGGCACCCATGACGATATTTGTATTGCCAATATCCAGTACAAGTAACAAAGTCGAATCTCCTACACAGTTATGCGGATTGCCGCTATTCTTTCCCTTTCGGGCGTATCGAGACGTCGCCCGCGACGACGCGGCGACGCCCCTCTTCCGTATCGACGAGGAGCGCGCCATCTGCGTCAATATCGACGGCGCGCCCCACGAATGCTTCCGCCTCGCCACCGGTCGCGCTGATGACGCGCACCTCCTGCCCGAGCGTCACGCTGAACCGCCGCCATTCATCAAAGACGGGCGCAAAGTCATCGCGCGCCACTGCCCGATAAAGCGAATCCATCGCGCGCAGGACGGCTTGGAAGAACGCGACGCGCGAAAGCGGCTCGCCGCGCATGATGGAAAGCGAGGTCGCGACCGCCCGTATCGGCTCTGGGAACTCCGCCTCGCCGATGTTGACGTTGATGCCCGTCCCAATGACGACGTAATTGATCTTGTCCATCTCGGCGCTCATCTCCGTCAAGATGCCGACGAGCTTCTTTCCCTCGTAGAGAATGTCGTTCGGCCACTTGATCGCCGCCTTCAGCCCGAACGCCTTCATCGCGCGCGCGACGGCGACTGCCGCCATCAGCGTGCACTTTGGCGCTTCCTGCGGCAAAAAGGCAGGGCGCAGAATCAGCGAGAACCAAATCCCCTTTCCATGCGGCGAGAAGAACGGGCGCTCAAGCCGCCCGCGTCCGCCTGCCTGCTCCTCAGCGACGACGATCGTCCCCTCTGCCGCGCCCTCTGCCGCGAGCCGCTTTGCCTCTTGGTTCGTCGAGCCGATCGTATCGTAGTACGCGATGGACGTTCCGACGAGCTCCGTGCCCAGCCCGTTTGCGATCTCGGCGGGGAGCAGCAGATCTGGCGTCTCGCGCAGGATATAGCCGTTCTTCGGCGCACTGTCGATCCGATAGCCCGCCTCGCGCAGCTCACGGATATGCTTCCAGACCGCCGTGCGCGATATGCCGAGCACGCTCGCGATCTTCTCGCCCGATATATAGCCTTCTGCATGACGCAATAGGTCAAGCACCTTCGTGCGCATGATCTCGTCCTCCTTTTTCGGAATTTGCTCCCCTATTATACAATGCTTTTCCCAGAAAAAAAAGACTGCCATGACAGCTCTTTCTCCCATCATAACAGTCTGAACTTGCTATTTACTTCATGCGCTCAAGCGCGCGATGCGCGATGTCCTTGCGGTAGAACGCGCCCTCGAACGAGATTGCGGAAACGCCCTTGTACGCCTGTGCTACGGCTTCCTTGACCGTATCCGCCTTTGCGACGACGCCGAGGACGCGGCCGCCTGCCGTGACGACCTTGCCGTCTTTTTCCGCCGTGCCCGCGTGGAATACGAGCGTGCCTGCCGCCTTTGCCTTCTGAAGCCCGTCAATGGCGAACCCTTTCTGGTACGCTTTCGGATAGCCGCCCGATGCCATGACGACGCAGACTGCTGTGCCCTTGCTCCATTGGATGTCCACTGTATCCAGCGTTCCGTCAGCACATGCGAGCATGATGTCCACAAGATCGCTTTCGAGGAGTGGCAGGACGACTTGCGTCTCCGGATCGCCGAAGCGCGCGTTGAACTCGACGACCTTTGGCCCTTCCTCTGTAATCATAAGGCCAGCGTAGAGACAGCCCTTATATGGGCGACCTTCCTTTGCCATCGCCGCGATGACGGGGTTCAGGACTTTTTCCGTCGCCTGCTGAACCATATCCGCCGTCATGACGGGCGCGGGCGCATACGTCCCCATGCCGCCCGTGTTCGGCCCTTTGTCGCCGTCATAGGCGCGCTTGTGATCCTGCGAGCTGATCATCGGGATGATCGTCTTGCCATCGGTGAAGGCGAGAAGCGACGCCTCTTCCCCTGCCATAAACTCCTCAATGACGACGCGGCTGCCCGCCTGCCCGAACGCCTTGTCCGACAGGATCGCATCGACGGCGTCAAGCGCTGCGTCAAGCGTCTCGGCGACGATGACGCCCTTGCCCGCGGCGAGTCCGTCCGCCTTGATGACGATGGGTGCGCCCTCCTTTTGCACGTATGCGCGCGCCGCCTCGGCATCGGTGAAGACCTCGTACTTCGCCGTTGGGATGCCGTACTTCCTCATCAGATCCTTGGAAAACGATTTCGAGCCTTCGAGCTCTGCCGCCGCCTTCGTCGGGCCGAACGCCTTGATGCCCGCCGCGTTCATCGCGTCTACGACGCCATCTGTGAGCGGCACCTCTGGGCCAACGACGACGAGGTCGATTGCCTTTTCCTTCGCGAGTGCAACGAGCGCGGCGTTATCCTCGATGGAGACGCCGTCCACACATTCGGCGACTTCCGCCATGCCGGGATTTCCGGGCACGGCGTATAGCTTCGGCTGCTTCGGCGACTGCGCGAGCTTCCACGCAAGCGTATGCTCGCGCCCGCCTGAGCCGATTACGAGAATGTTCATTTGCTTTCCCTCGATTACTTCTTCAGTTGCTCGGCCAGATAGTCCTTGATCATCGTGTCGTATGCTGCCGTGTGCGCGTAGGCTTCCTGTGCGAGCTCCATGCGCGTGCGGTCGTCGACTTCGCCCGCCTTCTCGACCTGCGCGGCGATTGCATCGTAGCGCGCGGGGTTCGTGACGACGGTGACGAAGCGGAAATTCTTCGCCGCAGCGCGCACCATGGCAGGGCCGCCGATGTCGATGTTCTCGATTGCCTCGGCGAGCGTGACATTCGGCTTTGCAATCGTCTCCTTGAACGGATAGAGGTTGACCGCGACGAGGTCGATTCCCGTGATCTTGTGCTCCTTCATCTGCGCGACGTGGCTCGCATTGTCACGCACGGCGAGGATGCCGCCGTGGATGTATGGGTTCAGTGTCTTGACGCGCCCGTCCATGATCTCCGGGAAGCCCGTGACGTCGCTGACGTAGAGGACGGGGATCCCCGCCTCCTTGATGGCCTTCATCGTGCCGCCCGTCGAGACGATTTCGACGCCTGCCGCATGGAGACGCTTTGCAAATTCGACGACGCCTTCCTTGTTCGATACGCTGATCAATGCGCGTTTGATTTTCATAGCCTGCACCTCGTTATTCTGTTATGTTATTCTGTTATGTTATTCTGCTATTTTCACATGGCGCCCCTCTACCTTGAGTTTTCCCTCGCAGTAGAGCTGAATCGCTTTCGGATAGATGATGTGTTCCTGCGCGAGGACGCGCGCGCCGAGCGTTTCTTCCGTGTCGTCGTCGAGGACGGGCACTGCCGCCTGCAGAATGATGGGGCCGCTGTCCGTCCCCTCGTCGACGAAGTGGACGGTGCACCCGCTGACCTTCACGCCGTAGGCGAGCACGTCGCGATGGGCGTGCGCGCCGGGGAAGCTCGGCAAAAGCGCCGGATGGATGTTCAGGATACGCCCTGCGAAATGGCGCACGAAAAGCGGCGTCAGGATGCGCATAAAGCCCGCGAGGACGACGAGCGTCACGCCCGCCGCTTCGAGCGCCGCGATCAGCGCTTCCTCAAACGGCTCGCGCCCCTCGTATTCCTTGCGGTTCACGAGAACGGCGGGAATGCCTGCTTTCTTTGCGCGCGTGAGCGCGTAGGCATCGGGCTTGTCCGCAAGCACGACGGCGATCTCTGCCGCGACCTCGCCGCGTTCAATCGCGTCGATGATCGACTGAAGATCCGTCCCGCGCCCCGAGCAGAGCACGCCGAGTTTTTCTTTAGCCATGGAACACGCCGCCTTTGATTGTCACATCGTGGTTGCCTTTCGTGACGCGCCCGATCTCGTAGACCGTCTCGCCCTTTTCGGCGAGCGAGTTTTTCATCTTCTTCGCCTCGTCCGGGGAAGCGATGAGCACCATGCCAATGCCCATATTGAACGTGCGGTACATTTCCTTCCAGTCGACGTTGCCCCACTCCTGCAGGAGGCGGAAGATCTGTGGCATCTCCCATGCGTCCGCGTCCACCGTGACGGCGAGGCCTTCGGGAATCGCGCGCGGGATATTCTCGTAGAAGCCGCCGCCCGTGATATGCACCATGCCGTGCATGTCGAACTGCTCGATGAGCGGCAGGCAAACGGCAGGGTAGAGGCGCGTCGGCGTCAGAAGCTCTTCGCCAATCGTCCGCCCCAGCTCGTCGATGTATTCATCGCCCTTGAAGCCCTTATGCTCGAAGCAGATCTTGCGCACGAGCGAGTAACCGTTCGAGTGGACGCCCGAGGACGGCAGCCCGAGCAGTACGTCGCCCTCCTTGACGCGCTCGCTCGTGATGAGCTTTGATTTATCGACAACGCCGACCGAAAAGCCCGCTATGTCGTACTCGCCTGCGGGGTAGAATCCGCTCATTTCCGCCGTCTCGCCGCCAATGAGTGCGCAGCCCGATTCCTTGCAGGCATTCGCGACGCCCTTCACGACGGCTGCGACCTGCTCGGGGTCGAGCTTTCCGACCGCGAGATAGTCGAGGAAGAAGAGCGGCTCTGCACCCTGCACGAGAATGTCGTTGACGCACATCGCGACGGCGTCCTGTCCAATCGTATCATGCTTTCCGAGCATGAAGGCAAGGCGCAGCTTCGTCCCGACGCCGTCCGTGCCCGAGACGAGCACGGGTTCCTTGTACTTGTTTGCGGCGAGTGCGAAAAGACCGCCGAAGCCGCCGAGGTCGCCGAGGACTTCGGGACGATACGTCGCCTTGACGCTGTCCTTGATGAGCTTCACGGAGTAGTTGCCCGCGTCGATGTCGACGCCGGCGTCTTTATAGGTCAGTTGCTTGTCCATTTTCCGCTCCTTTTCAGCACTTCGGCTGCTCGAATACATACTTGCTGTCGCTGTGCTCCCCTTCCTCAATCGGATAGGCGCGGTTGAAGCACGCATAGCACATCGCCTCGGGATCGACCTCGGAAACGGACTGCTTCAGCCCCTCGAGGCTCAGGAAATGAAGGCCGTCCGCCTCGATGTACGCGCGGATCTCCTCGACGGATTTCGTCGCGGCAATGAGCTCCTTGCGAACATTCGTGTCGATGCCGTAGTAGCACGGGTAGCTGATCGGCGGACTGCTGATGCACATATAGATTTTCTTCGCGCCCGCATTTCGGAGCATACGGACGATCTTGCCGCTCGTCGTGCCGCGCACGATGGAATCGTCAACCATGATGACGTCCTTGCCCTCGACGACGGAGCGGACGGCATTGAGCTTCAGCTTGACCGCCGTGTCGCGCTTCTTCTGCGTCGGCTGGATGAACGTGCGCCCGATGTAGCGGTTCTTGATGAGCCCCTCGGCAAATGGAATCCCCGCCTCGTAGGCAAATCCCGTCGCCGCCGTCGTGCCGGAGTCGGGAACGGAAATCACGATGTCGCCCTTGAAGCCCGACTCGCGCGCGAGCATACGCCCCATCATGAAGCGCGCATCATGGACGCTCTGTCCGTCGATTACGGAATCCGGACGCGCGAAATAGATGTACTCAAAGATGCACGACGCCTTCTTTTCCTCCGTCGCAAATGGGTACGACTTCAGCCCGTCGTCGTCGATGACGACCATCTCGCCCGGCGCGACATCGCGGACGAACTCCGCTCCGACGACGTCGAGCCCGCACGTCTCCGACGAGAGGACCCAGCTGCCATCCTCCGTCCTGCCGATGCAAAGCGGGCGGAAGCCCTGCGGATCGCGCGCGCCGATCAGCTTGTCCTCCGTCATGATCGTCAGGCAGTACGCGCCCTTTATGCGCCCAAGGCTCTCGACGATCTTTTCCTCAATCGTCTCCTTGCGCGAGCGCGCGATGAGGTTGACGAAGACCTCCGAGTCAATCGAGGTCTGAAAAATCGTGCCCTGATTCTCAAGGCAGCGGCGAATGGCCGTCGCATTCGTGAGGTTGCCATTGTGCGCGAGCGCAATCTTGCCGCCCGCGAAGTTCACCATCAGAGGCTGCGTATTGGCGAGCAGGCTGGAGCCCGTCGTCGAATAGCGCACATGGCCAATCGCAATATACTGGTTTTCCATGTGTGGAAGCTGGTGGCGGAAGACCTCGCTGACGAGGCCCATGCCGCGCGAGACGTCCATCCACGCGCCATCCGTCAGCGCGATGCCTGCGCTCTCCTGCCCGCGATGCTGGAGGGCATAAAGCCCGAGGTACGTCATTTCCGAGACGTTCTCCTTGCGCGAGTAGACGCCGTAGACGCCGCACTCCTCTTTCCACTTTGCTTCTGGTGTATAGCCATCAATGTCGTACATGGTTGCTCTGTTACTTTCCCTTCATGCTGCAATTTGCGGGGCAGGAATCCTTAAAGCTGTGCCGTGACGCGAGCCGCTTTCTTCTCCACATCCTCGACCATCTTTTTGCGGTAATCCGCGAGTTTTCCTGCGAGTTCTTTATCCGCGACGGCGAAAATCTCCGCCGCAAAGATCGCGGCATTCTTCGCGCCGTTCACGGCCATCGTCGCAACGGGGATGCCCGACGGCATCTGCACCGTAGAGAGCAATGCATCCATGCCGTTGAGCGGCGTTGCATTGACGGGAATGCCGATGACGGGGCGCGTCGTATAGCTTGCGACGACGCCCGCAAGATGCGCGGCAGCGCCTGCGGCAACGATGAACGCGCCGATTTCCTTATCGGGTGCAGATTGAACGAAATCGCGCACCTTGCCCGGCGTGCGATGCGCGGACGCAACGACGACCTCCGACTCGATACCGAACGACTTCAAGAGTTCCACGGCTGGCTTCAGGATTGGCCAGTCCGAATCGCTTCCCATGAGAACGCCAACTTTCACGGCAATCATCTCCTATATGTATGCAAAACAAACTACATATCCATTATCATCATAACGATGAACACAGGCACTGTCAAGAATCGGGATGCGTTGAAACGAAAGAAAGGGCTAAATAGCCCCTTCCCCATTTGCGTATGAAATGTCACTCAGAGCGCCTTGCCCGTCAGCATTTCATACGCTTCCTTATACTTTGCAATCGTCTTGTCGATGACGTCCTGCGGGAGCAGGTAGTCGCTATCTGGATTCGCCTTCAGCCAGTCGCGGACGAATTGCTTGTCATACGACGGCTGCCTCTTTCCCGCCGCATAGCCTTCGAGCGGCCAGAAGCGCGAGCTGTCCGGCGTCAGCACCTCGTCGCCCAGAATGATATTCCCCTTTTCATCAAGGCCGAACTCAAACTTCGTATCGGCGATGATGATGCCACGCGAGCACGCGTAGTCAGCGCACTTCTTGTAGATCGCAATCGTGTAGTCGCGAACCTTCTCCGCGTACTCCATGCCGTGACCGGGGAACGCTTTCTCGAGAACCTTTGCACCCTCTTCGAGCGAGACATTCTCATCGTGGTCGCCGATTTCCGCCTTCGTGCTCGGCGTGAAAATCGGCTCCGGCAGCTTCTCCGATTCCTTCAGCCCTGCGGGCAGCTTGATGCCGCAGACCGTGCCGTCCTTCTGATAGCTCTCCCAGCCGCTGCCCGTGATGTAGCCGCGGACGATGCACTCCATCGGGATCATCGTGAGCTTCTTGCACTTCATCGAGTTGCCCAGAAATCCCTCCTGCTGGAAGAAATCCGGCATATCGCCATTATCGACCGAAATCATGTGATTCGGCAGAATATCCTTCGTAAAATCAAACCAGAACTTCGACATCTGCGTCAGGACTTTGCCCTTGTCCGTAATTTTATTCTTCAGGATATGGTCAAACGCAGAGATGCGGTCGGTCGCAACCATGATGATGCTGTCATCCGCCTCATAGACTTCGCGAACCTTGCCGGACTTGAACGGCATGTACTCTTTCATCGTATCGTCTCCTCTGGTGATAAGTAACTTTTATACACACTAATCATAGCGAGAAACAGAAGGCTTGTCAATATAAAAGCCCTCGGCAGGCTATCTAACCGCCGAGGGCGCTCTATTTCATTTTGCAGCTTACTTCATCTGCGCCGCGACCTCTGCCGCGAAGTTCTCCTGCTTCTTCTCGATGCCTTCGCCGAGCTGATAGCGCGTGAATGCCGTGACCTTGACATCGCCGAGCACGTCCGCAACCGTCTTCTCGGAATCCTTGACGAAAATCTGCTCCGTCAGGCAGACTTCCTTGTAGAACTTATGGATACGGCCCTCGACCATCTTGTCGACGATCTTCTCCGGCTTGCCTTCCTCAAGCGCCTGCTTGCGGAGGACTTCCTTCTCATGCTCGATTGCCGAAGCATCGACGCCGCTGCGGTCGATTGCAGCCGGATTCGCTGCCGCGATCTGCATGGCGACATCCTTGCCGAGCGCCGCGTCGCCGCCCGTGAGGTCGAGTAGGACGCCGATCTTGCCGCCCATGTGGATATAACTTGCGATACGGCCCGCGCTCTCATAGCGGACGAAGCGGCGCAGCGAAATCTTCTCGCCAATCGTCGCCGTCGCCTCCGTGATGAGCGTCGCGACCGTCTTGCCGTCGAGCTCGCTCGCGTTTAGCGCATCGAGGTCAGCAGGGGCTGCGTTTGCAATATGCTCTGCGATCTTCTTCTCGAGTGCGCGGAACTGCTCATTGCCAGCTGCGAAGTCCGTCTCGCAGTTGATCTCGACGAGAACGCCGACCTTCGCGTCGTCGCTGACATACGCTGCGACAGCGCCTTCAGCCGCAACGCGATCCGCCTTCTTCTCCGCCTTCGAGATGCCCTTCTCGCGCAGCCAGTCGATTGCCTTTGCCTTGTCGCCGTCCGTCGCGGAAAGCGCCTTCTTGCAGTCCATCATGCCTGCGCCCGTCGTCTCGCGCAGTTCCTTTACCATTGCAGCGGTGATCTGTGCCATCGTTTTTCCTCCTACATATAAATAAAAGCAGGGGCAAGGGACAAATCCCTCACCCCCTGTTTCACATTCTGATCGATTCGGTGATTACTCGGCAGCCTGCTCTGCCGTCTCGCCGCCTTCGCCCTGCATTCCCTCCTGCACGGCATCCGCCATGCAGCCCGTCAGGAGCTTCACGGCGCGAATCGCGTCATCGTTGCCGGGGATGACGTAGTCAATCTCATCCGGGTCGCAGTTCGTGTCGACGATTGCGACGATGGGGATATGGAGCTTGCGCGCCTCAGCGACGGCAATACGCTCCTTGCGCGGATCGACGATAAAGAGCGCGCCCGGAAGCTTCTTCATTTCCTTGATGCCGCCGAGATACTTCTCGAGCTTCTCCATCTCGTGGCGAAGAAGCTGGACTTCCTTCTTCGTGAGGACATCGAACGTGCCGTCCGCTTCCATCTGCTCGAGTTCCTTCAGACGCGAGACGCGCTTCTGGATCGTCTGGAAGTTCGTCAGCATGCCGCCCAGCCAGCGCTCGTTGACGTAGAACATATTCGCGCGGGTCGACTCCTCACGGATTGCCTCCTGCGCCTGCTTCTTCGTGCCGACGAAGAGGACGCTCTTGCCTTCCTCTGCAACCGAGCGCAGGAATGCGTAAGCCTCATCAACCTTGCGAACCGTCTTCTGCAGGTCGATGATGTAGATCCCGTTGCGCTCCGTGAAGATATACTTCGCCATCTTCGGATTCCAACGGCGCGTCTGATGGCCGAAGTGGACACCGGCCTCCAAAAGCTGCTTCATAGAAATAACTGACATAATGGTGCACCTCCTGTTTTTTTCTTCCGCCGCCTTCATTTTCCCGCGCCACCCATCTCCGGGCACAGGGCAGGAATCGAGCTGCGTGCTTTTTTACACCGTTCTTGATTATACCATATCAAAAGATAGCGCGCAACGCTTCAAAATAAATTTTCTCAGCCCTAGGGAAGCCCTCACGCAAGGCTCATGATGTCGAACATCGCGCCGGGCGCTTGTGCACTATCGGGGCTGCCGTAGTCCTCTGCCGCCTGCACGTTTGCCATGCCTTTTGGGTTATAGGGCTTTTTTATCGACGGAGCAGCGATTTTTTCTCGTCCTCGTCGGCTATTATTATACAAGAAAAGCGCACTTCATGCGAGCCTTTCGCAGAAACGCGCCTTCCCTTTATTTGACTATAAACGGTTTGATGCCGCTTCTTTTTGGTTCACTTTCTCCTGCTTTGGGCCGCGCTCCTTCGCAACGGCGAGCATAAGCTTGATGCGGTTGAGCTGGTTGACCTCCGACGAGCCTGCGTCGCAGTCGATGGCCGTGATGTTCGCGCCCTTGTAGCTCGCGCGAAGCTCGTGCATGACGCCCTTGCCCGTGATGTGGTTCGGCAGGCAGCCGAAGGGCTGCAGGCAGACGACATTCGGCACGCCTTCGTCGATGAGCTTGACCATCTCGCCCGTCAGGAACCACCCCTCGCCTGCCATGTTGCCAAGGCTCACATGGCGCGCGGCAAGGCTCGCCGTGTGCTCGATGGAGTGCGGCGGCATGAAGTGGCGGCTCTTCGCGAGCGCCCTTTTCATCGGACGGCGGAAGAACTCGATGATCTTGATGAACATCTTGCCGAAGATCTGATCCTTGTACCTGCCCGCAAGCAGCTTATGCGCCGCAATCGAATCATAAGCGGAGTACAGGAAGAAGTCGACGAAGTCGGGCATGACGACCTCCGCCCCCTCGTCCATCAGCACTTTTTCGAGGTGGTTGTTTGCCACGGGGTGATACTTGACGAGGATTTCACCGACGACGCCGACTTTCGGCTTCCAAAGGGTTTCATCAATCGGCAGATTGTCGAAGTCGCGGACGATTGCCTTGATCTGACGCTGGAACTTGAAGTAATTGCCATGCGCGATCTCTTCCTTGCAGCGCGCCATCCATTTCTGGTAAAGCGCCTCCGTCGAGCCAGCCGTAAGCTCGTATGGCATCATGCGGTTGCGGACGTTCATCAGGAGATCGCCGTAAATTGCCGCCTTTATGGCATCGACGAGCATCGGTCGGTCGAGGTTGAAGGAATCCGTCTCGTCGGCGAGACCGCGGCAGGCGAATACCGGCACTTGCGGGAAACCCGCATAGCGCAGGGCCTTTCGCAGGACGCTCATGTAGTTCGTCGCGCGGCACGCGCCGCACGTCTGGAAGAGCATGATGCTCGTATGGTCGGGATCGCATGAGCCGGACTTCAGCGCCGCGATGAGCTGGCCGATGACGACGATGGCGGGATAGCACATATCGTTGTTGACGTAGCGCAGGCCGAGATCGATCGCCTTTTTGTCGGGCATCGGCGGGATGACCATATTGTAGCCGTACTTGCCGATTGCCGCCTGCAAAAGTTCGAAGTGGATCGGCGCCATCTGCGGCGCGAGGATCGTATGTGTCTTCTTGCATTCCTCGGTAAAGCGCGGCCGCTCGATAGACGTCGCGTCCTGATACGGCGCGGGTTTCCGCCTCGCGAGCGCCGCTGTCAGCGAGCGCAGGCGGATGCGCGCCGCACCGAGATTTGAGACCTCGTCGAGCTTGATCATCGTATAGATGCGGTTATGCGCCTCGAGAAGATCTTTGACCTGATCCGTCGTCAGTGCATCAAGGCCGCAGCCAAAGGAGCTGAACTGAATGAGCGTGAGATTGTCATGCTCGGCGACGAATTGCGCCGCATGGTAGAGGCGCGCATGGTAGCTCCACTGATTGACGACCTCGAGCTTGCCGCCATGCGTCGGCATGTGGTAGACAGCGTCCTCCGAAAGAATCGGCAAATTGTACGACTGAATCATCTCCGGCACGCCGTGATTGATCTCGGGGTCGATATGGTAAGGGCGTCCGACGAGAAGGATCGCCTGCTCGCCCGTCCTTTCGATGCGCTCCAAAATCTTCGCGCCGTAGTCGCGCACGTCTTGGCGGTACTTTTCAATCGCCTTGTAGCCTGCCGCAACGGCAGCCTTGATCTCCTGCTTCGTCAGCCCCTCCCGCTCGCCGAGCTCCTCGAAGAGACGATCCGCGAGGCGCTTTTCATCGTGAATGGGCAGGAACGGCTGTATGAAGTCGATGTTCTTTTCGCGCAGAATATCCATGTTGCCACGGATATTTTCCGCGTAGGAAGCGACAATCGGGCAGTTGAAATGGTTCGCCGACGGGTGCTTTTCGTCCTGCATATTGTACGGCTCGCACGGATAGAATATCTTCGTGACGCCCTTTTCGATGAGATCGACGATATGGCCGTGCGCGATTTTCGCCGGGTAGCAGAGCGAGTCCGAGGGGACGGTCGCCATGCCTTTGTAGTACATCTTCGCGCTCGACTTGCCCGAGAGGACGACCTCGTAGCCGAGGAACGTGAACACCGTGAACCAAAACGGGTAATCCTCGTACATATTGAGCGTGCGCGGGATGCCGATGCGTCCGCGTGTCGGATGCTCCAACGGACGGTAGTAGCGGAACAGGCGGTCGTACTTGTACGCGTAAATGTTCGGCGCGTCCGCCGCGCGCTTTTCCTTGCCTATGCCGCGCTCGCAGCGGTTGCCCGTGAAATATTTGCCGCCGTCCGGGAACTTCTGCATGGTGATGAGGCACTTGTTGCCGCACTGTCCGCAGCGGTATGATGTCGTCTGCGCCGTAAAGCCGTCAAGCGCCTCGGCGGAAAGAATCGAAGACGCCTCCGTGCCCGCCTCGAGCGCGAGGATTGCCGCCCCATACGCGCCCATAAGCCCCGCAATGTCGGGACGGATCACGTCGCGATCCAGCAGCTTTTCCATGCAGCGGAGCACGGCGTCGTTGTAAAACGTGCCGCCTTGCACGACGATATGGTCGCCAAGCTCGCGCACGTCCTTCAGCTGCATGACCTTGAAGAGCGCATTCTTTATGACGGAGAACGCGATGCCCGCCGAAATATCGGCGACGTCCGCCCCCTCTTTCTGCGCCTGCTTGACCTTCGAGTTCATAAAGACCGTGCAGCGCGTGCCGAGGTCGACGGGGGATTTCGAGCCAATCGCCTTTGCGGCAAACTCCGCCGGCGTCATCGAAAGCCCCTCGGCGAAATTCTGGATAAACGAGCCGCAGCCCGCCGAGCACGCCTCATTGAGCGTGATATTGCCGATCGTGCCATCCTTGACGAAGAAGCATTTCATATCCTGCCCGCCGATGTCGAGCACGAAGCTCACGTCCGGGCAGAACTCCTGTGCCGCCTGCAGGTGCGCGAACGTCTCGACCTCGCCGCCGTCGGCATGGAGCGCCGCCTTGACGATCGCCTCGCCGTAGCCGGTCGTCATCGTGCCTGCGATATGCGCCGCGCTTGGCATAGCCGCATAGAGCGATTTCATCTCGGAGACGACCGTCGCGAGCGGCGAGCCTTGGTTGCTGCCATACGACGTGTAGAGAATTTCCTTGTCCTTGCCAATCGCCGTGATTTTCGTCGTCGTCGAGCCTGCGTCGATGCCGACGTATACAGGCCCTTCGTAGGCAGCAAGATCGCCACGCTTTACCTTGTCCCTGTCGTGGCGCGCGCGAAATGCCTCATAGTCCGCTTCATCTTCAAAAAGCGTAAAGTCCGCCTGCCGCGTCTCGCTCGCCGCCGCGTCCTTCGTGCGCGCGATGCTCGTCTCAAGCTCCTTCGCGTCGATGACTTTTGCCTCGCCCGAAAGCGCCGCGCCCATCGCGACAAAGTAGTTGCCGTAGTCGACATTGACGACGTGATCTTCGTCGAGCGAAAGCGTTTCGATGAAGCGCTTTTTCAGCTCGGGCAGGAAGTGGAGCGGCCCGCCGAGAAAGGCGACGTGCCCGCCAATCGGGCGTCCCTGCGCGAGATTGCCAATCGTCTGGTTGACGACGGCTTGAAAGATGGAGAGCGCAATATCGGCCTTCTCCGCGCCGTCGTTCATCAGCGCCTGGATGTCCGTCTTCGCAAAGACGCCGCAGCGCGAGGCAATCGTATAGATCTGCTTGCCCTTCTCCGCGAGGGTATTGAGCCCTGAGGCATCCGTCCCGAGAAGCGATGCCATGTGATCGATGAAAGAGCCCGTGCCGCCCGCGCAGACGCCGTTCATGCGCTGCTCCGGCGCATCGCCGAAGTACGTGATCTTCGCGTCCTCGCCGCCGAGCTCGACGACGGTGTCCGTCTGCGGGATCAGCTCCTTGACCGCCGCCGCGCAAGCAATGACCTCCTGCACGAAGGGCAGCCCGATGCGCTGCGCAATGCCCATGCCCGCCGAGCCAGTCAGGGCAAACGAAAACTTCTTCTCACCGACGATGGTCTTCAGTCGCGTCAAATTCTTCTGGAGGGCGCTGCCGATTTCCGAGAAATGGCGCGCGTAGTTCTTGCAGACAATCTGCTTCTCATGGTCGAGCACCACGAGCTTGATCGTCGTCGAGCCTACGTCAACCCCCACATTGAGTACTGAGTTCATTATTCACACCACCTAGTGTTGTACAAAAATGGAAAAGAGCCCATTACAGGCTTCTGTACTATTCTATCGCAAACAGACGGGTGGCGCAAGTAACAATTCTTACTAACAGAATCCCAAAAGCAAAGGAGCGTCCCCTTATGGATTGAATAACACAAGAAGTTCGGTTTCGTCTAGCTGCTGTCCGCTATGTGGAGAAGCACGGACAAACAGCAGCAGCACGTAAGAGAGCTTGGCATTTATCATTTTTATAGAACCAAAAAGGACGTCACCCTGATGCTAGGATGGCGTCCTTTTTCGTGCACGTGCCGTTTCATTCACAAAATGCCCGGCACGACATACGCGAAGTGGCTTATTTACTGGGGTTTGACGCAGTTATTACATCATGCCCGGCATTCCGCCCATGCCCGGTGCGCCAGCAGGTACAGCGGCTTCCTTTTCGGGCTTGTCGGCGACGAGCGTTTCCGTCGTCAGAACCATCGATGCAATCGATGCAGCGTTCTGAAGGGCGGAGCGCGTGACCTTTGCTGGGTCGACGATACCGGCTTTGATCATGTCGACGTACTCATTCGTCAGCGCGTTAAAGCCGATGCCGTCGCCTGCTTTCTTGACATTCTCGACGACGACCGAGCCCTCGAGGCCTGCGTTGTCCGCAATCTGGCGAACCGGCTCCTCGACAGCGCGGCGAACGATCTCGACACCGACCTTCTCGTCGCCCGTGACATCGAGCTTGTCGAGCGCGCCGACGATGTCAACATACGTCGTGCCACCGCCTGCTACGATGCCTTCCTCGACTGCAGCGCGCGTCGCATTGAGCGCGTCCTCGATGCGGTACTTCTTGTCCTTCATCTCGACTTCCGTCGCGGCGCCGATCTCGATGACCGCTACGCCGCCTGCGAGCTTCGCAAGGCGCTCCTGCAGTTTCTCACGGTCGAAGTCGGACGTCGTCTCGGCGATCTGCTTCTTGATCTGCGCGACGCGGTCCGCAATGGCCTTCTTGTCGCCCATGCCGTCGACAATCGTCGTCTCTTCCTTCGTCGAGCGGATCTGACGTGCGCGGCCGAGGTCTTCCATCGTCACGCTGTCGAGCTTGCGGCCGAGCTCCTCGCTGATGACCGTGCCGCCCGTCAAAATCGCAATATCCTCGAGCATTGCCTTGCGGCGATCGCCGAAGCCAGGCGCCTTTACAGCAAGCGCCTTGAACGTGCCGCGCAGCTTGTTGACGACAATCGTCGTCAGCGCTTCGCCGTCTACGTCCTCTGCGACGATGGCAAGCTGTTTGCCGCTCTTGACGACCTGCTCCAAAATCGGCAGGATGTCGTTGATCGCGGAGATCTTGCGGTCCGTGATGAGGATGAACGGATCTTCGAGAACCGCCTCCATCTTGTCCGCATCCGTGACGAGATACGGAGAGATGTAGCCGCGGTCAAACTGCATACCTTCAACGACCGAGAGATTCGTCGCCATCGACTTCGACTCCTCGACCGTGATGACGCCGTCCTTGCCGACCTTCTCCATCGCCTCGGCGATCAGCTCGCCCGTCTCCGCGTCCGCAGAGGAAATCGTCGCGACCTGTGCGATGTCCGCCTTGCCTTCGACCTTCTTCGAGCGGTTCTTGATCTCTTCGACGAGCGCCTTGACCGCCTCGTTGATGCCCTTCTTGATAATCATGGGGTTCGCGCCCGCTACGACGTTGCGCATCCCCTCGCGGATCATAGCCTGCGCGAGGAGCGTTGCCGTCGTCGTGCCGTCGCCTGCGATGTCGTTCGTCTTCGTCGCAACTTCCTTGACGAGCTGCGCGCCCATGTTCTCGAACGGATCCTCAAGCTCAATATCGCGTGCAATCGTCACGCCGTCATTCGTGATGACCGGTGCGCCGAACTTCTTGTCGAGGACGACGTTGCGTCCCTTCGGTCCAAGCGTTACCTTTACGGCATTCGCCAGTGCGTCAACGCCGCGGCCAAGTGCGCGGCGTGCCTCTTCGTCAAACAGAATCTGCTTTGCCATCTATATTCCCTCCAAAAAATCGTATTGATTGAACCCGTGTGATCAAAGGATAGCGAGGATGTCGCTCTCGCGGACGACGAGGTACTCCTTGTCGTCGACCTTGACTTCCGTCCCCGAATACTTCGAGAAGATGACGTTGTCGCCCGGCTTCACTTCCATCGCAGCGTGCTCGCCGTTATCGAGCAGCTTGCCCGATCCGACTGCCACGACCGTGCCCTTCTGCGGCTTTTCCTTCGCCGTGTCCGGCAATACAATGCCGCTCGCCGTCTTGACGTCGCTTTCTGCAACTTCGATGACAACTCTTTCACCCAATGGTTTAATCATAGGTATCTGCCTCCTATTAAGTAAAATGCAAGTTCGTTCTGTTAGCACTCACATTACCCAAGTGCTAATCACAGTCTTTATCATAATGCCTCTTAGTCAAAATGTCAAGCCATTCCATAAAAAAAGTCAAAAAAACAAAAACCGCTGCACATTCCGTGCAACGGTATCATTCAAAGTGGCGGAGTGGAGAGGATTCGAACCTCCGCACCAGTTACCCAGCCTAACGATTTAGCAAACCGTCCTCTTAAGCCTCTTGAGTACCACTCCGTGCCGCCTAGCGACGTGTATCATAATACCATGCGCCCATAGCTTTGTCAACATGAAAAACAGCATAAAAACAAAAAAACTGGCACAGTTTGCATGCCAGTTTCTTGTTCATTCGTATCGCAGTGGATCAGCGGAGGAATACGACATTCGTGTTGTCGAGGAAGCCCGTCGCGCCATTCTCGATAAGGACGCGGTTCGCATCCGCAACGGAGAGGACCGGGTTGCCGTTATGGTTGTCGAGCCTGACTGCCTTGACGATGAGCGGGTTTCTGCCAGCGCGCGCTGCCATGCTCATATCCGTCGCATAGTCTGCCATGCCGTTTGCAATGACCTTGTCGTAGTTCAGGTTCTTATAGCCGTAGATTGGCTGGCCGTTCGCATTCTTGATGACGGGGCTCATGACCGGGTTGAGGCCAAGGCCGCGGCAGTCGACGATGACGCCCGTGAAGTTGCCAATCGCCTGACCTGCCGGAGCAGATGCTGCCGAAGATCCCTGCGGGACAGCGGGCGTAGTCCCCGGCGCTACCGTGACATCGACGCGAACCGACGGCGCTGCTGCCGGAACGCTTGCAACCGGAGCGGGGAACGTCTCAATGGCAGCCGGACGCTCCATGACTGCGCCTGCGAGCGAGGAGCCCACACCGAACATCGGGATTGACATCGTCACTTCGTATGCGCCATCTGGAAGATACTGCTCGGAAACGATCTGCGCGCCCTTGACGAGTGCACTGACCTTCGTCTTCGTGACATCGCTGACGACCATCATGTTCGCGACCGTCGACTCCGAGTCGACCTGTACGCCCTGGACTTCTTCTGCCAGCTGGCGGTATGCGTCAACGACAGCCGCGCGCTTCGCGAGCATCCTCGCCTGTGCAGCGGTGCGCGCCGTCGCCGGCGCAACGCCTGTGCCCGTCACCGTGATCGTCGCCGTACCCCAATCGACGCCGGCGGCTGCTGCAAATACGCTCGCCATGCTCATGCAGAGCACGAGCGCGATTGCCGACATAAAGACAGACAATCTTTTGATAGACCTTTTCATTGTTACTCATCCTTCCTTTGATTGAATATGAAGCAATTTATTTTACAGCATGGACTCTGCAAAATACGCATAAATGGGACATTCAATGCCCCTCGATATAGCGGCGCGTCTGGTCGGCAAGCGCCCGCGCCGAATTGACGGCTGCCTTCTGCAAGATCAGTTTCTCTGCATCATTGGAAGTCGGGCGGCTAACCTGATAGCTGTCCTCATAAGTGGAAATAATCGCATTCTTCACGACATCGATTGCCTGCACGCGGACACTGCCCGACCGGACGGGCGACGACGGTTCGCCAGAGACGACGATCTCGCCAATGAGCGCGACGGTGATTTCCGGGTAGTCATGATGGATCGCCTGAAGCACGGCATTCGTATACGCATCACAGTCCAGTGCGCGGTAATTGCCAATCGTGCTGAAGAGCGCATCCTCGTCTCCGGGTGCAAATCCCATCGCCTGGAACGTATCGTTGTAGACCTGGCGCGCTTCCTGCTCGCCTCGTTCGGCGCGTCCGAAGTCAAGCCCGCGCACGCGGATGAAGAAGTAAGCAGAGAAGTCGCCCTGGCTCTCGTTCTTCGTCTCCTGTGCGGCAGCGCCGGCATTTGAGACGGCAGCCGCAATCTTATCGACATCGACGAGAACCTTTGCGAGGACGACCATGCGCCCGCCGTCGCGCTTGCTCTGCACGATTGTTTCGGTCTGCGTATAGTCTGCATAGCGCGCTAAAAGGCGTTGGTACAGGCTTGCCGGATCAGCCTGCGGCTGCATGAGGCGAATGAGCGCTTTCTTCATCGCGCCCTTCCGCGCGTCCTCCGCAGCCGCCCCTTTGTCCCCGCCTGCCGCCTGCCCGCTGACCGTCACCGAAACGGGGGCGGCAAACGCGCCCGCTGCGGGGAGAAGCAGCAAGAGCAGGAACGACGCAGCAAGGACGGAGAGCGTGCGCCACGCATAGCTCCATCGTAGGTTCATCCGATTCCCTCCTTGGCATCCAGCGCCCTGTCAGAGCGTCAGATAGATCTTCGTGCTGCCAAGCGCGACCTCGTTTTCCGCATCAATGCGAATGCCAGGCATTTTCTTGACAATGGTTTCTTTCAGCTCCTGGATTCCCTCAAACCCGACGGCATCCACGAACACCTTCAGCTCGCCCATGCTCGTGATGGAGCTACGAATCACCTTGCAGCCTGCCTCGCGGAGGGCGTCGAGCACCTGCTGCGAGCGATCGCCGATATTGCGCACGACAATCGTCGTCTTGACGTGCTGCTGTCCGCCGCGCGTCTCGCTCTGCACGGTGCGGAGCGCCTTCTGCCCAAGCTCCTCGACGGCCGCCTGCGTCGCAAGGCGCTGCGCCTTCTCAACGGCTTCACTTTCCGAGCGGTCAATCGCCGTGAAGTACTCGGAGAAGCTGTTCACGGCATTGCTGTCAAATCCGATGATTTCAAAGGAAGCATTGACGATTGCCTTGTAGCCGCCCTTGACTGGCATAGTCTGAACCGTGCTCAACGTGCCGCGCAACAGCGCATTCTCTTCACTGCGATGATTGCGCGCGATGCGGCGAATCTCAGCACCTACGGCGGGGTCGGACATATCTGCGTAGTGACTGCTCATATAGGCACGCACATCGTCGTTGGCGACGACGCGGAAACCGGTAGTCTCCAGCTTGCTTTGCACATACTGGGTTATCTGCATCGTGTCGACCTGCCTGCCGCTTTCATTGAAAGCTGCCACGGCGACCATTAGGCCGCTGCGGCTCGATGTGTCATCAAGCGCCTCAAGCTGTCCCCTGACATCACTGAGTGCCGTGTCAATCATCGCCGCGCTCGCATCAAGGTCAAGCTGCACACAGTAGATATCATCCTGCTGCCATTCCTTCACAAGGCGGTTGACCTTGACGTAGCCATTCGACTGTGCCATGATGCGGTCGCTGACGACCATCCCCATCGCCACCTCGGTGCTGCTTGATATGTGCGTGCCGACGATGCGCTCGACGTAGCTGCGCATCGCGTCCTGCTTCGCCGCCACACGTGCCTTCGCCACATTTCCATTCTCGATGGCCGCCTGTCCTTCGACGATTTCCGCAGCACATTCGGGCATCGCACTGAAAAGCAGCGTCCCCATGCAGAGGAGCATCCCAAGCCCTTTCTTCCATCGCGTCATATCCGTCACCGCCTTTTATTTGTTTCCCTTCGACTGCTGCGCTAAGTCATACGACGCGTCAATCAAGAGCTGCGTATAGAGATCGGCTTCCTTATATTCGATGTAGACATCGCCGACCTTATACTCACGCACAGGTGGGTCAGTGACACGAGTGGCCTCGCCTTTTTCCCGCCCCTCGATAGGACTCTTCTTCAGCCAGACCTTATACATCATGTCGCGCTTGACATCCGATTCCTTTTTCGTCGCGATTTCGCCCTTTGCCACGCCAGAGAGATTCAGAGCAATCTCATGCTTGGGTGCTTCCATGGAAAGACGGATCGACCCCGTCGGCGTGCTGATCTGCGTCGCATAGAGTCCGGACGACACGTCCTTCTTCCAGACGCCTTCGCCGCGCGGCGGGTAGACGATTCGTCCCGTCACATTCTGGTACTTCGTCGTGTAGAAATTGCCGATCATATTCTGGATAAAAGGGAGATTAGAACCATAGGCTTCACGCGCGCGGGGGGAGCCAACCTCCACGGACGTGACCTGATACGTTTCCGCCCCACTGTCAAGCGCCTTCATCTCGATGTTGCGCAATACTCTCGAAGCGAGATTGACCTCCATAGATGCAATCATCCGCTCCGTCACATCTGCGTAAATGCGCGCTTTCTCCTGTTCGGAAAAAGGCGTCGTGCGCAAATGGCTGAGGTCAGCTCCTTCCACGATATACGAGTTAGCGGGGATCATCGCCAAAATGCGCCATGAGTTGCTTTCCTCGTCCGCGCTGCATATTGCAAGGCTGAGACCGCTGAATATAATGGAGCGGTAATAGTCCTGACCCGTGATGGAATAGTGTGTGTCGAACGATGTATCAAGCGTGACGAGCGGGATCAGCGCAATCGGCGTGTCGAGGTTCGTTACGCTGCGGATCGATCCCAGATCTGTACTGCCTTCCTGAAGCACAAATGGAAGCTTTCCCTCTGCTGAGAGCGTCCGCAGGCGCGCCGTGAGTGCCCGCGAAATCCGCGACTGCATGCCCGGTTGCTCCAGAAAGGGGTGGTAGTCGCTCATCGGAAGGACGGTATCTGTCCACATGATTGCCGGCTTTCCTGCCGCCTCAATTCCCTGCGCGCCGAACGCAAAAAACGCTGCAGCAGTCACTAGCGTTGCCATTATCGAAAGGATAGATCGACGAAACATACGCCGTGTAATAAAAATCACGTTCAAATCCCCTTTCCTACGATTTGTCATATAGAGAAGGAAAAGCGTCCCATCATGGGCAACGCTTTTCCTAAATTTATCTGCCGAGCAATCATCCTTGAATGCTTTTATTATTTCCCTTATCAACTTTTAGGAAGTTCACAACTATTTAATCATATTCTATATCGGGATTCGTCCATTGTCAAGATTCAGCTGTGTATCCCGCCATTATTGCGGCAGGAGCTCCTTCGCCAGATTCCTCGCTTCTTTCTTGGACGGCTCCTTGACATTCATCTTTTTTTCAAGAATATTCGCTGCGTCCTTTCTCCTCTTCGACTGCTCACGCTGAATGGCAAGGACTTCCTGGAGTGGATTTATCGTATCCAGAATTTGCGCAGCAACAATAGCGGTCTGCGCATTGTCTTGCTGGTTGATGAGCTGAACCGCGATTGCAATAGCCGCGCCTGCATGAGCGATTGCACTCGCCGTGCGGTCATTTGACGCGCGCCGGGCTGCTGCCGACTTCTTAAGGAGGTCTTGGACACGCTGATAATCAGCGGGATCTGCAGGTGGCTCAAACGCATATGCCCGCGCCTGAATATCCTCCGCAGAAGGTCCTGCTGCGAGAAGCCGCTGCGCTGCGCGGATATTCGTGCGATCATTTGAAAGCGTCATGAATGCATCGTGCTCCGCCTGCATCAACTCCGGATTCATATGAATTGCCTCATTGAGATAACTACTTGCGTGTGCTTTTAGGAGCGCAGAATCAGCGAGGTCCTGGAGAAGTTCCTGTCGTTCGGCTTCCAGTCCCTCAATCGATGGAAGTGCCGCATTCAATATATTCCAAAAACTAAATGCTTCTACCTGCTTCATACCAAGTGCAGGCTGTGCCGTGCGATCCAGTGTCATAAACTGCCCCGAGACGACAACTGCCAAGATCATCATGCCCGTCAAGATTTTTTTGCGTCCTTTCATGGACATCCATTCCTTTCTCAAGCGCAATATTATAAGATACGTATTATAATACCCTAAAATCTTCACGATTGCAATAAAAACTTTCACTCAATCATAACAAATCACCAATCTTTATGAACAAAAAATAGCCGCTGGCTGCGCGGCAAACGCCATGCAGTCAGCGGCTATGGTCTCACAATCAAATCATATTCTTGACATAGGAATCGTAGAGCGCCTTGAGCTCCTCGACCTTGTCGTACATCTCGACCTGCAGGCCGGATGCCGTCGCGTAGTCCCCTTCATTAAGCGCATGGATGAGCAGCGTGAAGAGCGACTTCTCGTCGATGCTGTCCTTCGCGAGGTAGCTGCGGAGGTTGTTGATCTTGTTCCAGTTGTAGGAATCGAGATCCGTGACGTAGTCCGACTTGATTTCCTTCGCGACGCGCACGATATTGCGCATGTCGGGAATGATGCGGGCGATGAGCTCCGTCTTCCAGCGCAGGAGCGCGCCTGCACGGAATGCATTCAAAATCTGCGCGCGCAGTGCGCCGCCTGCCTGAATGACGGCGAGCTTCTCCGGATAGTTCTCGAAGTTCTGCATATTCTCCCAGACCGTTGCGGGGGGCGCGCCGAAGAGGCGATTGCGCTCCTCTTCCGTGTAGTCCTCGAATACGTCGTCCTCGCTGCGGTACGCGCGATCCTTTTCGAGGTAGAAGCCCTCTGCGCCAGCGTCCTTCGATAGCTCGGTGAGGCACTCTGCCGTCGAGTGCGTCGCGCACGCCTCGATGCCGTCGAGGCAAGCGGAGTAGATGGCCGCGAGCACGAGGTATGTATTCGTATACGGGTTGCAGGCGCGAAGCTCGAAGCGCGTCGCATACGGGTTGCCGAGGTCGCGAATCAGGCCGGCGAGAATCGTGCGGTTGCGCGACGGAATCTCCGGCGTATGGCCGAGCGAGGTGACGATGCAGACCGGTGCCTCGAAGCCGGGCTTCAAGCGGTTCAGCGAGTCATTCGTCGCGGAGACGAACGGGTTGATGACCTCGTAGTTCTTCAAGAGTCCCATGAGCGCGCCGTAGCCGATTGCGCTCATGAAGTCCTTCTTCTGGTCGTCTGCCGTGAAGAGGTTGTGCAGCTTGCCGTCTTTCGTGATGGCGGCCATGCCGATATGCGTATGCTCGCCGTTGCCCGCGAGGCCAATCATCGGCTTCGCCTTGAAGTTGACCTCAAGACCCATCGCGCGGAATACTTCCTTGACGATCGTGCGGACGAAGAGCTCATTATCAGCCGCCTGCAGCGCATCAGCGAAGCGCCAGTCGATCTCAAGCTGCTCGCAGACGTGCGTCATCTGCCCGTTCTCGTTGATCTGCGCCTTGAGCCCGCCGACCTCCTTATGCCCCATCTCGACCTGGAAGCCGTAACGGTCGAGTACGGTCAGGCACTGCTCGAGCGCCGTACGGACGATGCCATGCGTGCGCTCCCAGTACTGCTCGGAAAGCACTTGGGAGGCAGACATCTCCTCGATTGCCGCCTCCTCAAGCGGCGTCTTGACCCAGAACTCAAGCTCCGTCGCCGAGGTGAACTGGATATCCGTGACATCCGCGCCGTTCACGCTGCCGAGGCCTCCGATCTGCGGGTGTTTCGTAAAGAGCGCAAGCAGCTCTTTCTTGACATACGTCAGCGTATCGGCGAGCGCCGCACGCGAGTCGACGCGCTTGCCCTCGTGGATGAGGAACGACGGGATGCGGAGCGTGCCGACGGGGCGATCCGTTTCCTCATCGTAATTTTCCATGTTGTAGTCGACGAACCAGTTGACCGACGGATCGATTGGCATATCGACCTTTGCGTTGTTGAGCGTCGCGACGCCCGTCAGGACGACGGAAGAACCGTCCGTCTGGACAGCCGTTCCCGCATAGAAGTCGTCAATATCCTTGAGGAAAATGCGAATGGGAATCTTCTCATCCGTGTCGTTGCCTGCCATGTCGATGCCGACGAGCGAGACGAACTTGATCTCAGGATGCTCCTGAAGTGATTTCAGAATATCTTCCTTCTTGGAGTTGGCGGGAATTACATATAAGAGCTCATCCATTTTATACCCCTTTTCAATTTACGTGGTCGAGAGACAAAAAACCGCACGGAACAATCCTTCCTGCGAGCAGGCGGATACGATCCGTGCGGCGCCATTGCCACATTGCTATGCGATTACGGGTGTTATGATAGCACAGCACATGCGGCTTGTAAAGGCATTTTCGCGTGTATACATCACGCTATTTCCGCGTGGCGGAGGAATGGCACGATGGACAGCCCCCGCCACATGACGAGCAATTGCCGCCACAGCAGTCCTCCCTGCCCGCGCGGAAGTTCCGATAGACGTGACGGAGCGCATAGAAGAGCGCGACTGCCACAAGCCCCCCGACGATAAACGTCGCCATAAAAATCCCTCCTCCTAGAAAATCCAGTCCTGCTCAGTACCCCAGCATCTTGCCGATCTGGTAGACAATAAGGGAAACGAGCCATGCAATCGCAAACATATAGATGGCGGAGAAGCCGACCCATTTCCAGCCGCCCGTCTCCTTCTTGATCGTGCCGAGCGACGTGACGCACGGCGTGTAGAGTTGCGAAAAGACCATGAAGGACAGCGCCGACAGGCTCGTGAATGCCGAGCCCATGCCCGTCTCAAGCATCGTCGAGGCCGTATCGGCCGCGTCCTCTGCCTCCGTCGAGACATCGCCCGCGCCGTAGAGAATGCCAATCGTCGCGATGACCGTCTCCTTTGCCATGATGCCGGAGAGGACTGCCGCACCAGCCTCCCACGTCGCAAAGCCGTGGAACGTGAAGATTCCAGACATCCAGCCGCCGAGCGTCGCGAGGATGCTGTCCTCGATCTCACACGGGCCGCTGAAATTATAATTCGACATAACCCAGAGCAATACGGATGCCGCAAAGATGATCGTACCGGCCTTTACGAGGTAGCCCTTGCCCTTGTCCCACGTCTCGAGGAGAACCGACTTCATATCGGGCATACGGTACGGCGGGAGCTCCAAGAGGAACGTCGAGCCTTCTGTCTTGAAGATCGTCGAGCCGAGCGCCTTCGCCACGAGAATCGCCATAATCATGCCGGTCAGGTACATGGCAAAGACGACATTGGCCGCATCGTCAGGGAAGAACATCGCCGCGAAGAGCGCCATGACCGGCAGCTTCGCGCCGCACGTCAAAAACGGCGTGACGAGAATCGAGATCATGCGATCCTTTTCCGAGTCGAGCGCACGCGCGCCCATGATGGCAGGAACAGCACAGCCAAAGCCCATCATCAGCGGCATGATGCCCTTGCCCGTGAGGCCGCAGCGGCGCATGATCGGGTCCATGATGAAGGCGATACGCGCCATGTAGCCCGTTCCATCCAGAAACGACAGGCAGAAGAACAGGACGAAAATCAGTGGGACGAACGTCAGGACCGCACCGACGCCGGCGATAATGCCGTCCGTGACGAGTGAGACCATCCAGTCGGCGACGCCTGCCGCCTCAAGCCCTTCCTTTGCAAAGTCCAAGAAGTCTTCCTTGATGAGCACTTCGAGCTCGTCTGCAATCGGCTGCCCGATCCAGGTAAACGTGATCTGGAAGACCGCATAGAGGATAGCGAGGAAAATTGGCAGGGCAAGCACGCCGTTCGCAAGATAGCGGTCGATTTTCTCCGAGCGCGTTGCGCCCACGTTCTGCGCCGTCACAGCCGCCGTCATGACCTTGTCGATCAGCGCGTAGCGCGCCTCGATGACCGCTTCGTCCTTTTCCGATTCCGAAAGCGAGCTCGCCTGAATCTCATGAACCTTTGCGATATGATCCTTGACCATCTGGCTCGGCTGGTAATTCGCCATGACCGTGCTCGTGAAGATGTCGAGCAGCTTCCGCGTGCTCTTGCTGCTGCGGCCAACCGTCTCGACGACGGGCATGCCGAGCGCTTCCTCCATCTTCGCCGCATCGATCTTGATGCCGCGCCGCTGTGCATCGTCCTGCATATTGAGGTCGATGAGCAGCGGAATATCCTGCTCCAAAAGCTGCACCGTCAAGAAGAGATTGCGCTCGATGTTCGAGCTGTCCACGACGTCCACGACGAGATCCAGCTTCGTATTCATCAAGTAATCAATGACGATTTTCTCCTCTGGCGAGCGCGCGTTAATGCTGTACGTGCCGGGCAGGTCGACAATCGAAATCGCGCGATCCTTATAGCGCGTGTAGCCGACCTTCTTGTCGACCGTGACGCCCGGCCAGTTGCCAATCTTCTGACGTGCTCCCGTCAGCTCATTGAATATGGTCGACTTGCCGGTATTCGGATTGCCAGTAAGTGCTACTGCTAATAATGCCACTTAAAACTCCCCCTCAGCCAATCTGCTCGACTTCGATCTGCTCCGCGTCCTCGCGGCGCAGCGCGAGATTGTACGAGCGAATGCCGATCGCAATCGGATCGCCCAGCGGCGCCGAACGCAGCACCGTGATTTTCGTGCCGGGTATGAGCCCCATGGACATGAGCCTCTGCTTCAGCGCAGACTCACCGACCTGAAGAACCTTCAGCGTCATTCCCGTCTTGCCGTCTTTTAGGGTCAATGCAAGATACCTCCTCCATCATACACAAGAAACCCCCAACGATAATGAAACTATATATACAATAAGCATGATAACCCATTTCAATCCGTTCGTCAAGAAAACGAGAATGAATATACTCAGTCTAACAGAAAAGCCGCACCGGGATTGCGCCCTGATGCGGCTTGCTTTCTAGTTTATAAGGATTCTCCTCTTGTGACTTATACTTTGGGAAGCACTGATTAATTCAGCCGCCCATCTTCATTTAATCAGCACTTCCTTTGGCTTTTGAAAATCCCCTCCTGTATTTTTCCGCTTCTCACCTATCAATTTTTCTGCACACATCGCCAAACACGCAGCCCTCGCATTTTATTCGCTTGCCGCAGCGCGTCTTGCAATGGTCGAGAATCAGCCAATGGTACCAGCCATACATATTCGCACTACGCTCTATCCCATCCGTCAGGAATGCCCGCCGCTCCTCGTCCGTCTTGAAATCGTACCCCAGCCGCGCCATAAATCGCCGCGTATAGGCATCCAGCACAAAGGATGGCATACGGAACGCATAGGTCAGGATTGCATCCGCTGTTTCCGCACCAATCCCAGGCAAGGCCAGCAATTCATCTCGTACCTCCAGCATTGGTTTCTGTGAAACCTCAACCACCTCGAAATCATATCCCTTGAACCATGCTGTCAGCTTCTTCACATACCTTGACTTCGCCTTATAAAAGCCACAGGAACGAATCAGTGGTTGCAGGTCCTCCTCGCTTAGGCTATCCATGAATTTTGGGCTCAGCCGTTCTCCTAGCTCGGCCACGGTTTTTTCGACATTGTTCCAAGATGTATTCTGCACCAAGATTGCTGTAATCATGATAGCATATTCGTCTCCCGGCCACCACTGCACAGGTCCATAGCTATCAAGCAGTCTGTTGTAAATCTGCTGAGCAGTCAACATTTTATCACCGCCAATAATTCCCCTCATGATTTTCACTGCACCAACGCGACGGGCGAGAGGACGGTCTTGCCGTTGCGATTCGTGAAGATGTCGGCGCGCACGCCGAATACGTCCGCCAGCAGGTCGACGGAAAGCACGGTCTGCGGCGCGCCCTGCCTGTAAATGGCGTGATCTTTTAGGACGGCGATTTCGTCTGCGTACTGGAGCGCGTGGTTGATGTCGTGCAGCACCATAATGATGGTCATGCCATACGTCTCGTTGATGTCCGTCACGATCTGCATGACTTCAAGTTGGTGCGCGATGTCGAGGTACGTCGTCGGCTCGTCGAGCAGCAGGATCTCGGGCTTCTGCGCAAGCGCCATTGCGAGAAAGGCGCGCTGGCGCTCGCCGCCCGAGAGCGTCCGCACTTCGCGATCGCGGAAGGCTTCGACGTGCGTGACGCGCATCGCCCACTCTACCGCCTCGCGGTCTTCCTTGGGATTGCTCGCGCGAAACCATGCGCGGTAGGGAAACCTGCCATAGTCGACGAGGCGCGCGACCGTCGTGTCGGGCGGCGCTTCCGCCCCCTGCGGCAGAATGGCGAGGCGCTTTGCGAGATCGCTTCGCCCGATATGGCGAATGTCCTTTCCGCCGAGCGTCACTTCCCCCTCGTAATCGCGCGACAGGCCTGCGATTGCACGCAATAGCGTCGATTTGCCCGCTCCGTTTGGCCCGATGATCGCCGTCCGCTTTCCATGCGGGAAGGCAATCGAAAGATGATCGAGTATCGTATGCCCCGCAATCGTCACACTGAGGTCTTTTACGATCAGCTCCATCATAGCTCCCTCCTCAAAAGAAACAGGAAGAACGGCGCGCCGAGCGCTGCCATGATGATGCCGACAGGAAGCTCCACGGGTGCAAAGGCAATGCGTGCAAACGTATCGCTCGCCATGACGGTCGCCGCACCGAGAAGCGCGGCAGCGGGGAGCAGGAAACGGTAGTCCGAACCAACCATAAGGCGCGCGGCGTGCGGGACGATGAGCCCGACGAAGCCCAGCAGGCCGACGACGGAGACGGCGCTCGCCGCGAGCAGCGCCGCGATTGCCGTAAGGAGGAGGCGCGTCCGCTCGACGGATAGCCCGACACCCTTTGCCATCTCGTCGCCGAGCTGGAGGATATTGAGGTGGCGCGCCGATAGAAGCGCAAGAATGCCGCCGCCAAGCGTATACGGCCAGAGCATCGCGACGTGCGGCCAGCTGCGCGCTGACAGACCCCCGACCATCCACATGAGTGCGCTGTGCACGCGATCGCTGTATAGGATCATCAGCGCTGATATGCCCGCGCCGAAGAAGGCGGAGACGGCGACGCCTGCGAGGATGATGCGGATGGGGCGGATGCCGTCCTTCCACGCGAGGATGTAGATGAGGAGTGACGCCCCCATCGCGCCGACGAAGGCTGCGGGCGTCACGAGCGGCGTCGCACTCGGATAGAGCAGCATGACGAGGATGCCCAGAAGCCCCGCGCCCGACGAGATACCGATGATATGTGGATCGGCAAGCGGATTCTTCATCACGGCCTGCAGGATCGCGCCGGAGAGCGCGAGGTTCACGCCGACAAGCGCGGCGACGAGTGTGCGCGGCAGGCGTATGTTCATGAGGATCTGCTCATGCGTGCCTGCCCCCGCTCCCGTCAATGCCGAGGCGATCTCGTCGAAGGGGATTGCGACCGAGCCGAGCATGACGCTGATGATGCCGGATGCAAGCAAGAGAACGGCGAAAAGCACGAGCAGCACCACCTGCCGCCCGTGCTTAGCCAGTGCACCACTTTGTGCTACTGCGCTCATTTTTCAAATGCCTCCGGGTAGATGCACTTCGCCATCGTGCGGACGGCGTCCGGGTAATGGATGCCGGGGCTCAGCAGGAAGAGATCCTGTGGCAGATAGTAGACGCGCCCGTTCTTCACGGCATCGATCGTCTGCCATGCGGGATTTTCCGCCATCGTCTTGTCCATGCCTGCCTTGATTTCCGCCAGTTCGCCCATGCTCGTGATGAAGAGAATCGAGGGATTCTGCTCGACGAGCGTCTCGAGGCTGTACGGCGCGGCATCGGGATTCTTTTCGAGCGGCGTCATGCCAGCGGCGACATTCTCCTCGCCGAGCAGATTCGCGACACAGCCTGCGATGCTGCCATCAAGCTGCACCGTAAGCCCCTGACTCGTCGAGTGGATGATCGCGACGCGCTGCTTCTCCTGCGGCATCTTAGCGCGCACGTCCGAAATTGCCTGATCCATCGAGGCGAGCAGCGCCTCCCCCTTTGCCGTCTCGCCCGTGATCTTTGCCATGACATCAACTTCCTGCCGGACATCGTCGTAGCTCTTCATATCGAGCACGACCGTCTGAACCCCGTTTTCCGCGAGCGTCGCGGCGAGCTTTTCGTTCATGCCCTTATTGATGATGACGAGATCCGGCTCACAGGCGAGCACCTTTTCCGCGTCAATCTGATAGACCTTGCCGACGCTCGCCTTGTCCTTTGCCCAGTCGGGCATCTTCGTCTTGGAGTCGGGCCTCCCGACGACATCGCCGCCGACCTCGTGAAGCGGCTCGAGGAAGGAAGCCGACGTCACGACGATGCGCTCCGGCTTCTTCGCGAGGACAATCTCATGACCGTCGGCGTCCTGGAACGACGCAAATGCTGTCCCGCTTGTGGAAGATGCGCTCTCTTTCGGCGCGCCGCACCCCGAAAAGGCGACGAGCGAAAGCATACTTACGGCGACGAGCGCCATGCGGATAAACGATCTCATGCTGCTGCCCCCTTATCGCACGCTGCGGCGCGTCAGAATCGTCGAGAGATAATTGAGCTTTTCCCCGCGGTGCGCCGCGACATCGTGGAAAATCTGCTCGCCCTCCAGCCCCGCGCGGCTCACGAGGACGGCATTTTCCGCAAGGTCATGCGCTTCAAGCATCTCGACGACCTCGGGGAAGTTCTTGTAGACCTTCATCAGGACGACGTTGTCAGACGTCTCCATCGCGCGCTCGATCTTCTCCTGCTCCGCCGTCGCGGGAATGATCGTCAGCACCTCGTTGCCCTCGACGATCGGATAGCCGACCTGGCTGCCGATTGCGGCGAAGGCGGGAATGCCGGGGATCGTCTCAATCCGCACATCTTCATGCTCCAGCAGGCGGTATACATAGATGTACGTGCTGAAGAACATCGGGTCGCCGAGCGTCAGGAACGCGACATTCTTCCCCGCGCGCAGCAGCGCAAGGATCTCCGCCTTATTCGCCTCCCAAGCCGAATCATTCTGCTCAAAGCCCTTGACCATCGGAAATACTTGATAGACAATCTCCACGTCCGGCTTTAAGTACGGCTTTGCAATCGAGAGCGCGACGCTCCCCTCTTTCTTCTCCGTTTTCGGCGCGATGAGCACGTCCGCTGACTCAATCGCATGAATCGCCTTGACCGTCAAAAGCTCCGGATCGCCGGGGCCGACGCCAATTCCATAAAATACACCGTTTTTCATTACAAGTAGCCTCCCAACATATACAACACCCTTTCTAAAAGTAAAACAGAATCAAAAGGATTCCCTCGCCTATTATAGCACGCGCGAAAAAAAATTGCCCCCGTGCACGGAATTTTTCATTTCCGCCCACAGGGGCAATCGCTTGACTGGTCTGTTATATTCTCAGCTGCGGCCGAACTTATCCTTCAGGATAACGTCGTGCGAGCCGCCCTCGACGATGCTCGTGGACGAGACGAGCGTGATCTTCGCCTTGTCGCGGAGCTCCGGCAGCGTCAGCGCGCCGCAGTTGCACATCGTCGAGCGGATCTTCGCGAGCGAGATGCTGACGTTGTCCTTGAGCGCGCCCGCATAGGGGACGTAGGAGTCGACGCCTTCCTCAAAGGAGAGCTTGCGCGCGCCGCCGAGGTCGTAGCGCTGCCAGTTGCGCGCACGGTTCGAGCCCTCGCCCCAATACTCCTTGAAGTACGTGCCGTTTACCTTGACCTTGTCCGTCGGGCTCTCGTCGAAGCGCGAGAAGTAGCGGCCGAGCATCAGAAAGTCCGCGCCCATCGCGAGCGCAAGCGTCATGTGGTAGTCGTGGACGATGCCGCCATCGGAGCAGACGGGGATATAGGCGCCCGTCTCCTCGCAGTAGCGGTCGCGCTCCGCGCAGACGTCGATGAGCGCCGTCGCCTGCCCGCGCCCGATGCCCTTCGTCTCGCGCGTGATGCAGATCGAGCCGCCGCCGATGCCGACCTTGATGAAGTCTGCACCCGCATCCGCGAGGAAGCGGAAGCCCTCCGCGTCGACGACGTTGCCCGCGCCGACCTTCACGTCCTTGCCGAAATGCTCGTGGATGTACTGAAGCGTGATGCGCTGCCACTCGGAGAAGCCCTCCGAGGAGTCAATGCAGAGGACGTCCGCACCCGCTTCGATGAGGGCAGGGACGCGCTCCGCGTAGTCGCGCGTGTTGATGCCCGCGCCGACGATGTAGCGCTTGCCCTCGTCGATGAGCTCGAGCGCGTGCTCCTTGTTGTCCGTGTAGTCCTTGCGGAATACCATGTAGCGCAGGCGCTGATTCTTGTCGACGAGCGGCAGCATATTGAGCTTGTTTTCCCAGATGAGGTCGTTCGCCATCGGCAGCGTCGTCGTGTCGGCGTCCGCGTAGACGAGCTTCTCAAACGGCGTCATGAACGTCTGCGCCTCAACGTCCATACCCATGCGCGACGTGCGGTAGTCACGGCTCGTGACGATGCCGAGGAGCTTGCCCGTCGGCGTGCCGTCCTCCGTGACCGCCATCGTCGAGTGTCCAGTCTTGGCCAGGAGGTCAAGGATCTCGCCGAGCGTCGTCGTCGGGCGGATGTTCGAGTCGCTGCTCACGAAGCCCGACTTGTAGTTCTTGACGCGCGCGACCATCGCCGCCTCCGCCTCGATGCTCTGCGAGCCGTAGATGAAGGAAACGCCGCCTTCCTTCGCGAGCGCGATTGCCATCGTATCGTTCGAGACCGCCTGCATGATCGCCGACGTCATGGGGATGTTCATCGAGAGCTTCGGTTCTTCGCCCTTTTTGAACTTGACGAGCGGCGTCTTGAGCGAAACATTGTTCGGGATGCACTTGTCGGACGAGTAGCCCGGAACGAGAAGATACTCCCCAAACGTATGTGACGGTTCCTTAAAATAGAATGCCAACGTAACCTCTTCCTTTCTTTTCGCGACTTGCCTGTCTTAAGGATATTGTTGCTATTCTACTATAAAGGAAAATCCCTGTCAATCCGTCCTGCGCGCCTGTCGTGCATCGATAATCTTTTTCGCATCCGCGTCCGAAAGCGGCTCGTAGCGCGCAAATTCCCGCGTGAAAGAGCCGCGCCCCTGCGTCAGTGAGCGCAGGTCGGTCGCAAAGCGGTAAAGCCCAGCGACGGGCACTTCCGCACGGATCTCGCTCATATCCTTTCCGCTGTGCTCGATGCCGAGAATGCGCGCCCGCTTCGCGTTCAGCTTGCCGACGACGTCGCCCATGTAGTATTCCGGCGTGCGCACGGTCACCGTATCAATCGGCTCCAGGAGGACGGGCGATGCCTCTAGGACGCCCTTTTTGAGCGCGATTGCCGTCGCCGCCTTGAACGCCGCCTCGGAGGAATCGACCGTGTGGTACGAGCCGTCGTAGAGATTGACTTTCACGTCCGTCACGGGATAGCCTGCGACGATGCCTGCCGCAAAGGTCTCCTCAACGCCTTTCTCAACAGCGGGGATATACTGGCGCGGCACGCTGCCGCCGAAGATTGTCTCCGTAAATACGTTGCCCTCACCCGCGCCCTGTGGGCTGATCTCGAGCCATACGTCGCCGTACTGCCCATGCCCGCCGCTCTGCTTCTTGTGCTTGCCCTGCACCTTGACGCTCTTGCGGATCGTCTCGCGGTAGGCGACGCGCGGCTCTTTGAGCTTCAACGTCACGGAGAACTTGCGCGCGAGCTTTTCGACGAGCGTCTCCAAATGCACCTCGCCAATGCCTGCGACGATCGTCTCGCGCGTCTCGGCATTCTTGCGAATCGCGAGCGTCGGGTCTTCCTCCTGCTGCTTGTAAAGCGCCGCGAATACCTTGTCCTCGTCGCCCTTCTTGCCGGGCTCTGCCGCCATCTCCAGCATCGGCTCGGGCGTATGGATTGCCTCGTACTCGATGGCGTCCGCCTGCGCGCAGAGCGTGTCGCCCGTCCGCACCGTCTGGAGCTTCGCCGTGACGACGATGTCGCCCGCCGCTACGCGCCCCAGATTCTCCTGCTGCTTGCCGCGCATCGTGAAGAGCGTGCCGACGCGCACCGTCTCGGACGCATTCGGGTGGTAGTACGAGGCGTCGCCACGCATCTCGCCCGACAGGATGCGCAGGAAGCTGAGATGTCCGACGAAGGGGTCGACGATGGTCTTGAAGACCTGCGCGGAAAACGCATCTTCCGTGCGCCGCTCCTTGATCTCGCCCGTCCCCGGCTCCGTGCCGATGGCCACCTTGAAGTACGGCGTCGGCAGGTACTCGACGATGCCGTTCATCAGCTTGCGGATGCCGATGTTCGCCTTTGCCGAGCCGCAGAATACGGGGAATATCTTGCACGCCTGTATGCCCTCGATGAGCGCTGCTGCCGCCTCAAGCTCCGTGATCTCCGTCCCCTCAATGTACTTTTCAAGGAGCTCGTTGTTGAATTCCGCAATCGCCTCGATGAGCTTCTGCCGCGCTTCCTCGACCTCGACCTCGATGTATTCGGGGATCTCCGTCGTCAGCGCCTCGTCGTCGTGCGTCATGATTTTCATGTGAAGCGCGAGGAGGTCGACGACGCCCTGGAATGCCGCCTCTTTGCCGATGGGGATCTGCACGGGAACGACGCCAGTGCCAAAGCGGATGCGCAGCTCCTCGACGACGCGGTCAAAGTCCGCGCGTTCGCGATCCATCTTGTTGATGAAGAAGGCGCGCGGCAGTGCCGCCTCCTCGGCATACTGCCAGACGCGCTCCGTCTCCATCTCGATGCCGGAGCGCGCCGAGACGACGATGAGCGCGCTGTCTGCCGCGACGAGCGCGCCGAGCGCGTCACCGACGAAGTCAGGATAGCCCGGCGTATCCAGGAAGTTGATCTTATAGTCATGCCATTCGCAGCAGGCGAGCTTCGCGCCAATCGTCATGCCGCGCCGCAGTTCCTCCGCCTCGTAGTCGAGCGCGCTCGTCTTGTCCTCGACGCTGCCGAGGCGCTTCACTGCGCCCGCGTCAAAGAGGCAGGCGTCGAGCAGGCTCGTCTTGCCCGTCTTCCCGTGGCCGAGAACGGCGACATTGCGCAGATTGGTGCTTTTGTATGACTTCATAAAACTATCCCTCCTATATTTTTTATAGGGAACGCTGATAAAACACGAATAACAAGGCTTGCGTTATCCACAGGCATCAGTTCTACAGTTTCCCATTCAAAAAGTGGAAAAGCATGCCCACATCTCTTTCTTTCCTTCCCCGAACCTCCCGTTTGAACGGGATTTTCGAGAAAAAGGGCACACTTATCCCGTTGTCATGCAAAACTCTCTCTGCCTTCCCGCCCGCAGACACATAACGAGATTCGCCGACGCAAAGAGCAGATCGTATTGCAGAAGGTTCTTCCTGAGTCCGCGATACCTTGTCTTACCCGCATGAAACAGACGCTTCACAATGAGAAAAGGATGCTCCACCTTGCTGCGAACCGAGGCTTTCGCATGCTCGATCTGCCTGTCCCAATTCGTCCCTTTGTATTCTTTCGTCATGCGGTTCTGCGAGGGTCTTTGGGCAATGCGGTAGTCCACGTCTGAAAGCTCGGACCTCTCTCGGATTTCCGTGCGTTTTTCCACACCGAGATACCCCGAATCCCCATAGACCGCATCTTCGCGGATCAGTGCATGGGTTTGGGTAATGTCGTGCACGTTGGCGGCGGTCGCTGTGATCGTATGGACGTAGCCTGTTCCGGCATCCGCACCGGAATGGATCTTCATGCCGAAGTACCACTGATTCCCCTTCTTCGTGGAGTGCATCTCAGGGTCACGGGACTTTGTCGCGTTCTTGGTCGAACTCGGTGCATGAATGATGGTTGCATCAACAATCGTGCCGCCGTGCATGATGAGTCCAGACGCGTCTAGGCGTTGTTTCACATCATCGAAAATCTTGCGGGCGATGTCGTGCTTTTCCAGCAGATGCCGAAAATGCAGAAGTGTCGTGGCATCGGGTGTCTGTTCTGTGGAAAAGTCAATCCGCAGAAAGTGTTTCATGGCATAGCTGTCGTAAATTGCATCCTCGATTCCCTCATCGGAAAGACCGAACCAGTTCTGCATAAGGTACATACGCAGCATGGTTTCTAGGGGGATCAGTTTTCTGCCGCGCTCTTTCTGGACATAGTACGGCGCGATGAGTGCCATCCATTCGTTCCAAGGAATGATGGATTCCATGGCTTCCAGAAAGGCTTCACGCCGTGTTGTTCTCTTGCGGTTTGCGTACTCCATGTCGGTAAAGGTTTGCTGCACCATGATGTTGCCTCTCTCTCGTCGTGTTGCTGTTTTCCTCTATTGTAATATTTCGGAGCTCAATCGTGCAACAAAAGAATTTTTCAGTGTTTCCCTAACACCTCTGTTTCTTTTCACTACCACACTTTACCGACCATGAACCACAGGCGGTTCTTTGCCTTTGCCTCCTCGCTCGCGTTCCGCGCAAGGCCGATGCGGCGCGCCCAGTCGAGGCGCAGGAAGTAGTCGCCGGGGCGGC
>ERZ772960.251-NODE-251-length-52052-cov-6.134354_pt1 | contig 52052 bp, 47 predicted proteins | sample MGYA00580678_ERZ772960 | MGnify/ENA primary metagenome ERZ772960 (study PRJEB29015, sample SAMEA2737930) | human oral metagenome | biome: human oral; feature: human-associated habitat; material: dental | place: China | collected 2059 ...
TCGACTATTGAACGTGTGCGCGCACGCGCACGGCTAAAAACTTTTTCGGAAATTGGTATTTCCTGCAAAAGTTTTTATGAGAGGAAGCTATGACGACCGATACGGCAATCGATTCGACGGATGAACGGCAGCACGACGAAAATCGCGACCGTCTGCTCGACAATGCGCACTGGGCGGACGTGCTTGTGCAGGCGATGCCGTATTTTAAAAAGTGGGTCGGCAAAGTCGTCGTCGTAAAGTACGGCGGCAACGCGATGCTCAACGACGAACTGAAAGCGGCGGTTATGAAAGACCTTGTGCTGCTCAATACGATCGGCGTACACGTCGTACTCGTACACGGCGGCGGTCCCGAAATCAACAAAATGCTCGATCGCGTCGGAAAAGAAAGCAAATTTGTCGACGGCTTGCGCTGTACCGATGCCGACACGATGGAAATCGTCGAAATGGTTCTGTCCGGAAAACTCAATAAAGAGATCGTCGGTATGCTGCTGCGCGAAGGCGGTAAAGCCGTCGGTTTGAGCGGCGTTGACGGCGGTTTGATCCGCGCAAAAAAAATCAACAACGATAAAATCGATTACGGCTATACTGGCGAAGTGACGGAAGTGCGTCCCGACATCGTCGCTTCCCTTTTGTCTCAAGGATTTATCCCCGTCATTTCGACCGTCGCGGTCGGAGAAGACGGGGACACGATTCGATACAATATCAACGCGGATACCGCCGCCGCCAAAATCGCCGTCGCGCTGCATGCGGAAAAATTCGTACAGCTTACGAACGTGCCCGGCATTTTGCGCGACACCGGCGACGCGTCTTCCCTCATCGCCCGCGTATCGAGGGCGGAAGTCGAAGCACTCGTAAATGATGGCATCGTCGCCGGCGGCATGATACCGAAAGTGGAGTGCTGCATAACGGCGCTCGCGGGAGGAGTAAAACGGACGCACATCATCGACGGACGGGTGCCGCATTCGCTCCTCATCGAAATGTTCAGCGACCGCGGTATCGGCACAATGATTTATTAGGTTGAATGGAGAGCTTTGAAAATATTTAACTAAATGAAGCGATGCTTACGGCGAAAATGACCGACGTACAATCTTTGCAGCTATATGCGAACGCGGCTTTCGCAGCGGGTACCCCCGTTAAAAAAGCATAACCGTTCCGTATGTAGACACCGCGAGTTTGCGACGCAAACTCGTCAGTGAGGCGAAGCCGAACGTCGCTTCCGCAAGCTGAACGCACAAAGTCGCACGCGTGTCTCCCGCTGCTACGCCGCATCGTGCACACGGCACGCGGTTTCGGCACGCGGTCGGAACCTCGCCGTAAGCATAATTTTGTTTATTTTCCAAACTTGCCATTCAATTGGTGAGCGAAACGGATGGAAAAGGGACTGTCTCAAAAGTCAGTTATTTTTTAGACAGTCCTGTGAGTTTTGGCAAACTCAAAATTATTTTAATTAATAAATTGAGGGGCGGATTATGGAGAAAAAAATTGTTAATAATTACGGAAGCTTCGACGTCGTTTTTGTAAAAGGCGAGGGTGCCGTTCTCTTCGACGCGGAAGGAAAGCGGTATATCGACTTTATCGCAGGCATCGGCGTAAACTCTCTCGGGCACAACTACGCGCCGCTCGTCGAAGCCGTGCAAAAACAGGCTGCGCGTGAAATCCATATTTCGAATTATTATCTGTCGGATGCGGGTGTCGCATTTGCGGACGAACTGCTTTCGGCGACGGGATTTTCCGGAGGCTTTTTCGGCAACAGCGGCGCGGAAGCGAACGAAGCTGCGATCAAGCTTGCGCGGAAATACGGCTATATGAACGGCGGGGAAAAGCGCCGCACGATCTATACGCTTGAACAATCGTTTCATGGCAGAACGCTTGCGACGCTCACTGCGACGGGACAGGAAAAATTTCATCCGCCGTATTTTGCTCCCTATGTCGCCGATTTTAAAACGATCAAAGCGAACGATTGGAGCGCAGTCGAAACGGCGTTCGACGATACGACAGCCGCGCTGCTCATAGAATGTGTGCAGGGCGAAGGCGGCGTAAACCTCGTCGATGCCGAATGGGCGTGCGCAGTATCCGACGCCGCGCGCAAAGCGGGAGCGATCGTTATGGCCGACGAAGTGCAAACCGGCATGGGAAGATGCGGTACGCTTTTGGCAAGCGAACGGCTCGGCTTTTGTCCCGACGTCGTCACGCTTGCAAAGGGAATCGCAGGCGGTATTCCTATGGGTGCCTGTCTTTTCCGCGGTAAAGCCGACAAAGTGTTTTCCTCAGGCGACCATCAATCAACCTTTGCGGGAAATCCGCTTGCGTGCAGCGCAGGCCGCGTCGTGCTCAAAACGCTTTCCGCTCCTGGATTTTTGGACGACGTAAATCGAAAGGGCGATTATATCAGAAACAGTATTTCCGGCTGGAAGATCCCGATAGTCACCGACGTGCGCGGGCTCGGCCTCATGATCGGCACGGAAATTGCGGGAACGATAAAACCCTTCGATGTGGAAAAGCGCTGCCTTGAAAAAGGATTGTGCGTATCGACGGCGGGTGCAAACGTGATCCGCTTTTTGCCGCCGCTTACGATCACGGACGAAGAGATGGTCGCAGGGCTTGCAATATTCCAAAGCGTACTCAAAGAGTATGTTTGAAAGTTTTAGGAATAAAATCATATAATTTATTGATTTTTATAACTTTTTGGAATATAATAAAGATGTGGAAGTGAGACGTAAATTTGATGTGGAAAGAATAAACCGTAAAGAATATCTTGAGCGATTGAATAATTTAAAGCATAAAAAGCTTATAAAAATTATTACCGGAATCAGGCGTTGCGGAAAATCTACGATTTTGGAGATGTTTCGTGACCGGCTTTTGCAGGACGGGGTTGAAGAAAAGCAAATCTTCTTTATCAATTTTGAAGATTATGAAAATAAAGAATTACGGAATCCCGATAACTTATACAAATACATAAAAAAACGCTTAACTCCAAAAATGAATTACATCATTCTTGATGAAATTCAGCGGGTGGAAGATTTTCCGGATGTTGTGGACAGTCTTTACATCAAGAAAAATACGGATTTGTATCTTACCGGTTCCAATTCTTCTTTGCTTTCGAGCGAGATTGCAACCCTCATAAGCGGCCGTTATGTAGAAATAAAAATGCTGCCTTTTTCGTTCAAAGAATTTGTAGATGCAACAAAACAAGGTGACAATCTTTCAAAAGCCTACAGACAGTATGTGACTACCGGTTCTTTTCCGTATGTGCTGGAACTTTTAGAGACTCCGCAGGAAATAAATTCATATCTTGAAGGAATCTACAATACAATTTTGGTAAAAGACATTATCGACAGAAAAAAGATTTCCGATACGACGGTACTGAAGAGTGTAACGCAATTTTTGTTTGACAATATAGGGTTGGAGCTTTCTTCCAAAAAGATTGCAGATACCCTCATATCAAATAACAGAAAATCGGATCCCAAAACAATTGAAAAGTATGTGAGTGCACTTGAAGAAAGTTTTATTGTTTACAGTGCAAGGCGCTACAACATTAAAGGCAAAGAATATCTCAAGAGTCTTGAAAAATACTATGTTTCAGATATTGGTCTTCGTAATTTTATGCTTGGGAAAAAAGCGATGGATGCGGGACATATCTTGGAAAACATAATCTATTTTGAACTTTTGCGACGAGGTTACGATGTCTATGTCGGTAAAGTCGATACTTGTGAAGTTGATTTTGTTGCACAGACGCAAGACGGCAATACTTACATACAGGTTGCTGCAAGCGTTCGGGATGAACAGGTACTGGAAAGAGAATTAAAACCGCTGAAAGCGATCAAAGACAACTATCCGAAAATGATTTTGACCTTAGACGATGACCCCATCGGTGACTACGACGGAATAATACGCAAAAACGCTTTGGATTGGCTGATGAAACGGTGAAAATCGGAAAAATAAATATGAGCGAGCCCGTTGCACCAAACGTATTGTTGTTCATTTTTATGAAATCCGCTAAAATAATCCATCATGGTTACACATACGACGATCGATGAAGATACGCTCGAAAAGCTGCTGTATCTTTCCCGGCTTTCGCCCGAAAGCACCAATTTAACGATATTAAAAAAGCAGGTCGATGAAATCATCGGCTATTTCGAACTCTTGTCGAAATACGACGACAGCGAAAATCCTTACGATGCGTATCCGTCGACGGAGGCGGATAAACTGCGCAAAGATGAAGTCGTAGCGGGCTTGGCTATGAGCGACGTAAAAAAGATTTCGAAAGATTTTATGGACGGCTATTTCCAAGTGCCGAAAGTATTGGGCGAGGGCGCGTGATGAATTGTACGATACGTGATATGCGCGCGGCGCTGAAAGAAGGATCTGCGACGAGCGCGGACATTATTAAAAAATCGGCGGCGGCTTTCGAAGCGGATAAAAAATCGGCCGTACCTCTTAACGCATTTCTTGAAATATACGACGATGCGCTTACAAAAGCCGAAGCGGCGGACGCGGAAATCGCGGGTGCGCGCAGTTCCGGCACGCTCGACGCGCTCTTTTCGGAAAAGCCGCTTTTGGGTTTGCCGTTTGCGAACAAAGACAATATTTCGGCGAAGGGCAAGCGCTTAACCTGCGCGAGCAAAATCCTCGAAGGCTATGTCGCTCCCTACGATGCGACGGTGATCGCGCGCCTCGAAAAAGCGGGCGCCCTTCCGCTCGGCCGCTGCAATCAGGACGAATTTGCGATGGGTTCTTCGACCGAATATTCGATCTACGGAGCGACGAGAAATCCCGTAAACCGCGACTATGTTTCAGGCGGTTCGTCAGGCGGTTCGACCGCCGCCGTTGCCGCGAATCAGGCGGTTTTCGGACTCGGTACCGAAACGGGCGGCTCGGTGCGCTTGCCGGCGAGTTATTGCGGCGTGTACGGTTTAAAGCCGACGTACGGCGTTTTGAGCAGGTGGGGTGTCGTCGCGTACGGCAGCTCTCTCGATCAAGTCGGCATCCTCGCGCACACGCCGTCGGATATCGCCGAAGCGCTTTACGCGATGTGCGGCGCCGATATGTACGACGATACGAGCGCTGATTTGCCTGAAAAAGAAAAATTATTAAATCTCAAACCCTGCGGCAAAGAAGCGTTTTCATCTTTAAAAATCGCACTCATCCGCCAATTCCTCGAAAACAAGGGACTCGATGCGGATGTCGGAAAAGTCTTCGACGAAACGCGCAAGTGGTTTGAAAGCAGGGGCGCGAAAATTGAAGTCGTCGATATGCCGGTCATGGATGCCTCCGTCGCAAGTTATTACGTACTCGCGCTTGCCGAAGCCGCGTCGAATTTGAGCCGCTTTGACGGCATCCGTTACGGCCGCCGCGTCGATACGGGAGAAGGCTACGACGAGCTGTACGTACATACGAGGAGCGAAGGTTTCGGGGCGGAAGTAAAGCGCAGAATCGTCATCGGCAATTACGTTTTATCCGAGCAGTTTTCGGGCGACACGTATAAAAAAGGCATGACGGTGCGCGCGCGCATTCAGCGCGAAATGGCCGCACTCTTTAAAACGTACGATGCGGTGCTCTGTCCCGTCTGTCCGACACCGGCGTTTAAGCTCGGTCAAAAAACGGACAATCCGCTTGAAATGTATTTGAGCGATCTCTTCGTCAACTTCGTAAACCTCGCGCGCATCACCTCTCTTTCGGTACCGGCCGGTATCACAAAAGAGGGACTGCCGGTCGGCATTCAATTCGTCGGACCGATGTTCGGCGAAGCGAAGATACTTGAGCTAGCCGAGGCGTGGGAAGCCGATCATCCCGGCTGCGGCGTACCGCTCGGCTCTCGGTAGAATTTATTAGATTCAATTTCGAGTTTTTAAAACTCGAAATTTTCCAACAGTTTGAGGTATCAATGAATGGCGAGTTTTGAAAATAAATAAAATTATGCTTACAGCGAAGTTGCGACCGTATACCAGAACTGCTTGACGTGTGCGGGATGCGGCGTAACAGCGGGAGACACGCGTGCGACTTTGTGCGTTCAGCTTGCGCAAGTTTTGCTTTAAAAGCACAACCGGAGCGTAAGCGGGGATTCCGCTGTGAGAGCCGCGTTCACATGCGTCTACAAAGATTGTATGCCGGTCATTTTCGCCGAAAGCATATCTTTTGCTAATATTTTCAAAACTCGACATTTGATCTATTAATTATATCGGCAGATCGCCCGAGTGCGGTTTTTTAGGAATGATGTATGGCAATCGATAAATACGAAATCGTAATAGGCTGCGAAATACATACGCAGCTTTTAACAAAGACAAAAGCGTTTTGCGCGTGCGAAAACCGCTACGGCGGTATGCCCGATACGCGCGTGTGTCCCGTGTGTCTCGGACTTCCCGGTGCGATGCCGCGCGTAAGCGAAGGCTACGTCGAACTCGGCGCCGTTGCGGGGCAGGCGCTCAACTGCCGCATCGCGCGCTTTACGAAATTCGACCGCAAGCATTATTTTTATCCCGATTTGGCAAAGGGCTACCAGATTACGCAGTACGATATTCCGTTGTGCGCCGACGGGTACGTCGATTTGCCCTTTATCCATTATCCGGAAGACGAGCGCCCCGGCGGAGCGAAATGCCGTACGGTGAATTTCAAAGGCGAAAACTGCATCGTCGACAACCGATACCGCCGCGTACGGATCGAGCGCATTCACCTCGAAGAAGATGTCGGTAAATCGCTGCACCTTGAAGGCGCGCATTCGTATATCGACTACAACCGCTGCGGTACTCCGCTCATCGAAATCGTAACGAAGCCCGATATGACCGGTCCCGAAGAAGCGGCCCTCTTTATGCAGACCGTGCAGGAGATCCTCCGTTACGTCAAAGTGACAAAGGGAAATCTCGAAGAAGGCAATATGCGCTGCGACGCGAATATCAATTTGAACGTGTGGGAAAACGGCACGCTGTATCATACGCCCATTTCCGAAATCAAAAACTTGAATTCGTTCCGCGCGATAAAAGACGCATGTACCTATGAAGCAAAACGCCAGCTCAAAGAATTCGAAACCGATCGGCAGCCCTTTAATGCGGGTTTTAAAGTGACGATGGGCTGGGACGAATCGAAAGGCGAAACGGTCGTTCAGCGCACGAAGAATTCATTCGTCGATTACCGCTTTGTCGTCGAGCCGGACATCAAACCCTTCAGCGTGAGCGAAGCGCTTATCGCGCGGGCAAAAGAAGCGGTCGGCGAGCTGCCCGAAGCGAAGCGCGTGCGTTTTATGAAAGAATACTCTCTTTCTTCGTTCGATGCGGAAACGCTGACTGCGACGCGCGAGCTTGCGCTGTGGTTCGAAGAAGCTGCAAAAAAATCGAAAAGTCCGAAACGCGCCGCAAATCTCATCCTCACCGAACTGCTCGCAGTTTTAAACGAAAAGCAGGAAACGATCGATTCCGTTTCGATTACGCCGCTGCACATCGCCGAGCTCGCGGACGCCCTCGAATCCGATAAGATCACGAGCAAGCAGGGAAAGGTCGTTTTCGAAAAGATGCTTGCAACGAAAAAGCTGCCGTCGGAAATTATTAAAGAAGAAGGCATGGAGCAGGTAAACGATACCGGCGCGATCGAAAAGATCGTCGAAAGCGTGCTTGCCGCAAATCCGCAGGCCGTCGCCGATTTTAAAAACGGCAAGACGAATGCGCTCGGCTGGCTTATGGGGCAAGTGATGAAAGAGTCACACGGAAAAGCGAACCCGAAACAGGCGACGGAATTGCTCAAACAAAGACTTTCGTAAAAGGCGGGATCGACGCGCAGCGGGAGCGGGTGTGCGTCGGTTTTGCCAAAGCGTGTATATACTGTAACGGACGCTGTGGCATACGTTCTTCATCCCTCTATTCGTTTTGCAATAACGTATCAAGCGTTGTATTCAAAACTTTTGAAAAAGCTAGAAGCTCTATATCTGTAACGAACCTTTTTCCGCATTCTATGCGCTGAACGGCGTTTTTATCGAGGTCGATACCGAAAAGCTGCATTTTATCCGCCAGCGCACGCTGAGAAAGCAGTGGATCGGCGGCTTTTCGCAATCGAGAGATATTTTTTCCTGAAATATTGTTTTGATCGCCGTTTCTGTTTTTATACATATTTTTGACATCTACTGCTTGTCAATATCAAAAATATATCTTATAATCATCTTATATATGACATTCACTAGATGTCATATATAGAGCATATGTACAAGGAGGCTGAAAAATGGCAAGCATCATTTTGGGAGTAATCGGGTTATTTTTTGTTTTGTTGGGATTAATTCCGCTGTTGGGAATTATGAATTGGCTGGGAATTCCCTTACTGGTTATAGGATTGGCGTTCGGGATTGCAGGTATTGTAAAAAATAAAAGACGCGGTGCAAATATTGCCGGAACAATAATTTGCGGTATTTTTATGATTATCGGTACGGTCAGACTTATAGTAGGCGCTTCTATGATGACAAATGCCGCAAAAGCTCTGCCGAATACGGTTGAAAAATTGGATAATACAATTGAAAAATTAAATGATCTTTCAAATTCGCTAAACTGAAATCGTACAGGGGTTTTTATGAAAAAGAATGTTATGCGGGTGTGTGTTTTTGCAGTATGTATGAGTTTTTTTACCGGCTGTATGTCTACTAACTCAAAAAAACAAGAAATTGTTTATACGGAAATAGACGGTAATCAAGATAATTGTGAAAATATTGCAATAGAAAAAATAGAGGCCGGTAGTAAATGGTTTAAAATAGTAAATGCATCTATTAGCAAATACGGAGATTCCGAATGCTCTGTCAGCGGTATAATAGTTAATGCAACATCGTTTATACAAGACAATCCCGATTTTTTTGAGCGAATTGAATTCGACAAAAAATATACGGTATATATAAAACTGAAAAAAGAAAGGTTTTTCCTGTTTTTCGTAGATACATCGCTTGTATTAGAAAGAATTGAAGGATTAAGAACCGTAGACGAAATAAGAACAGAAAAAGCCGAAAAAGAGGCTGCAGCAGAAAGAGCAGCAGAAAGAGCGGCAGAAGAAAAAAGGATAGCGGAAGAAAAGGCAAGAGCCGAAAAACGGAAAATTCTTAATGAAAAAGCAAGCGTTCTTGCAAAAGGATATGTATATCACGGCATTGATGAAAGCGATAAAAATGCGAAACTTTTTGACGGCGGCGCATTGGAAGCCGGACACGCATATTATATTTCATCATATCTGATTTCTGCGGGTGGTAGTATGGGTGGAGCTATCGTCAGTCTTTTTCGCGATCCTCATTACCGCTATGTAAACTACATAAGTCAAAAAGTAAAAGGTGAAGTTATCAATGCTGAACGTTCAATTTTCGGGGATATAAGCGTTGTAGTAGCCGGAGGAAAAGCACCTCTGTATATACCTGTCATTCTCGGAGTAGTAGAATAAATAAAGGAGAAAAGCTCGTATGGACATTAAAGATTTTACCGATGAGGTCATTGCTTTTAAAAACAAGTCGATAACCGACGAAGTATTTTTACTTATTCAAAATAACAGAGATTTTATGCAAAAATATTTGCAGTTGGTTGAAGAAAAAGGTCTTGCAGCTGTCAACAGACATATAGGTTCGGCTGTGGTGCATAAATACGGATTATCGGGGGAAGAAGGAAATATCAATAAAGAACCGAAAAGTACGCTTATTTCCTCTCATCAAAAATTTGAATAAGCGGTTTGGTACTGAATAATATTTTTAATCCCCATACCCCGACGAAAACATCGGGGTATATTGTTCTTATAAGGCGGTTGGACTCGGTTATGTACTGCACCTCATATCTCACTCTTTTTTGTGACACTGTTTTTGTTTTGTATTAGCATTGATTAGGATGCAAAAACCTCATCATCGGTAAAAAAATCTAAAAACATTTATATGCGTACTGTGGCGGAGCCGCCCTTTTTTCGCTATACTGTTTATAATGACATCGATCGATTTTTTGGCATCGGAAATAACAAAGCGCTACGGCACCGTGCAGCGCGCGCGGGGCTGTTTTTTGTATACGAGAAAAGGCGTACGCCTCACCGACCTCTATCGGGAAGGAGGGCGGGCGATACTCGGCTGGAAGGGAGGCGCGGCGCTGAAAGTTTTTAAAAATACGCTCGACCGCGGACTTGTCGGAAGCTTCGATACGGACTGCGGGGGGCGCATCGCGAGGGCGGTGAGTTCGCTTATCGGGGATGAGCGCGTCGCGTATGTGTATACCGACCGTACTTCCGCGCTGAAAACGGCGTTGGCGTTTTCGGAGAGCAGTACCGCTTTTTGGAAGCCGTGGAATCCGAATGTTTCCGACTATCGAAAAATCGACTGTGTTATCGTAACGCCGCCGTTTCCATGGGCTTCCGCGCTGTATTTTATCGCAGTCCGTCCGTCCGTACGTCGAGAGCGTATCGATGCGGGTCTTGTTCCGGCGGCATGCGAGCGCATTCCGGCAGCCCTTGCGGCAGCTGCGGTGAGGGCGATCTACGATTGTATCGCTTCGGTAAATCGCTTCGAAGAAAAAGATTGGTTTATCTACGATACGGTTTTAACAAAATATTGGACGCGCGAAGGGCCCTACCTCTATCCGAAAATCGCGGAAGCGCGCTATGCCGATTTTTTGCTGCACTGCCTTGACTGCGAGGTAGTCGTAAGCTGCGACTATAATGTGCCCTCGATCGTTCCGTTCGGCGCGGACAGGGGCGTATTTACGAAGTTGAAAAATACTCCGTTCGAGTAATTGCAAATCGATTGTTGGGGAAAACAATGACGCAAGGGGACATACTACTGTCGATTATTAAACTGGTGCTGGGCGGCATTTCGGCATTTTGTGCGATCATGCTGTGGTCGAAAACGCGGGATGCCGCATGGATGTCGCTCGCTGCGGGCGTCGTAACGTCGTATGCGAGTTTCGTGTACGATATGATGACAAAACTCGGCGTCATCCTTCCGAACGCGTTGACCGTCGCCGGTATTCCGCTTCCGACGCTTTTGTTCGCCGTCGTGCCGAGCTGTTTTTTTATCGTCGCGTTTATCCTCATGATCAGGCGGAACCGATGACGGCCGCTGCCGCGTCTTATTGGCAAAAATTTTTGCAGAGGAGGGGGTGCAATTCCGACAAGCGCTGCGCCGGCGAAATGTGTTTTGAAGCGGAGGAATTTTTCGGCGACGAGCTGCTCGCGCTTGTGCTTGCGGGAAAAAAGACTGCATTTTTTTCAAGCTATGCTTCGTATATTATAGATAACGAAGAGCTCCCCGCATCGAGAGAAATGTACGTGGTGCTTGACAGAAGCGGTAGTCCGCGGTGTATTATCGAGCTGACTTCCGTGCGGATCGTTCCGTTTTGTGAAGTGACGCGCGAAATGGTGATCGCGGAAGGCGAGGACGAATCGCTTGAAGCGTGGCGAGAAAAAGAGAAGGAATATTTGGAAGATGAGGGAGAGATCGTCGGCTTTGCATTTGCCGAAGATATTAAACTTGTTTTTCATGAGTTTCGTATTATCGATTAGATTAAATTATTAATTAATAATTTAAGGAAAGTTACCGAAAACGGAAATTTTGGAAACTTTCGATTATTGTTAGGAGGTATCGGTATGGCAACGACGGAACGGCGTTCGATCGGGTATATGCTTACTCAGATCGCGCTCGGTTTGTATTTCTTCGTGACGGGAATTTGGACGCTGCAGGGCGGCAACGGCAACGAAATCGCGGCGGCGGTAAAATCGGTTACCGGCGGAGACACGGCGAGGATCGTCTGCCTTGTGTTCGGGATCATCGAAGTGCTTGCGGGTCTTTTTTTGCTGCTCCGCATATTCGTGACGTTCAGTTCTCCGATCGACACGATTCTCATGGTCATCATCATGATCGCGTGGATCGCGGCGATCGTGCTGCTCGACTTTATCGGCAGGGGCGCGCTGCCGTCGGGGAGCATCGATTCGGTTTTGCGCTGGCTCAGTACGCTTTCGCGGCACTTGCTCGTGCTCGGCGGGATCGTTATCGTAAAAAATTGACCGTAAGCGCGGAGGATGCTCATGGCGTTCTCCGCACGGGGGACGCCGCGTAGAACAGCGCATTGCACCGAATTCGCGGCGGACAATGAAGTCGGCTTTAAGCTTTCCGCTGTCGGCATGTGGTGACGACGAAACTCGTCTGTACTGACAAAGGCGACGGCTTGAAAGAAACGGTTAGCGTGTTTGAGGGCGGTTCCGTCGCTTATCAGGGCGCTTCGACGTTGATAGTGATATCCGGATGCTCGTTAAAGAAGGCGGAAATATTTTCTATTGTCGACAGCAAGTGCGCTTCCATCGCTTTTTCCGCTTCCGTGCGATTATGCGCCTGCATCGTTTCGAGCAGGATTTTATGGTGCTTGATGCCGAGTGCCGCTCCTAAAATGCTCACGATGCTTTTCATAAGCGGCAGCATATAATCTTCCATCGCATTTTGCTGTATGAGAATGAGCGGATTCTTTGTAAATTTTCCCAAAAGCATATGAAATTTGAAATCCGCCTCGGCATGGCGCGGTATATTGTTTGTCGTTGAAAGCATTTCGTCGTAGCAGGCTTGCAGTTCGGCAATTTCCTCGTCGGTTATGCGCTCGGCGGCAAGGCCTGCGATGCCGCGCTCGAAAATCATGCGCGATTCCAGCGCCGACAGAATATATTCTTTACTGTATACGGTTTGCGGCGGTATAAGCGCGAGTGACGTGCCGTTCCGGGAAATAACGACCGCTCTTTTTCCCTGCGCTATTTTGATAAAACCCTTGCTTTCCAAATCCTGCAGCGCCGATCTGATCGTCGTTTTACTGACGTGATATTCGCTGCAAAGCTGGCTTTCGGCGGGGATTGCGGAATGCAAACTCCATTTTCCGCAGAGAATTTTGTGTTCCATGTCTTTTGCAATACGCTGTCGTAACATCATTTTTCTTTGATTTTCTTTTAGGATCTCATTATAATAATTTTTTTCTCCGTTTATGTCCAGTCCATAATCATATCATTTATAAATATAATATATAATATATGTTATAAAAAGTATATTGTATGATAAATAAAATCATCAATTTATAGCCCGATGGTTTAATAGGATCATCGAAATATTATTTTAAGAATTTATATAATTCATTGTAATATAATAAATTATAGTGATAAAAAATTTCTTGACAGATGATATACTGTATGTTACTATAACTTATAATCTAATTTGGAGAACGTATATGAAAGCATTGTATTTTACAGCCGATAAAACGATGGAATTACGCGATATTGCCGTACCGGTACCGAAAACAGGGCAATATCTTATTCGTGTAAAAATGTGCGGTATATGCGGTTCCGATTTTGAAGGTTATATGGGTAAAACGGGGCGCAGAACTCCTCCGATGATTATGGGACACGAATTTGCGGGCGTTATAACCGAGGCTCCGGAGGGCGGAAAATTTAAAAAAGGTGAAAGCGTCGTCGTGTTTCCGAAGCCGTTTTGCGGAACCTGCGAATACTGTAAAAAAGGGCTCGTAAATGTGTGCACTTCGGGAATCTGTATGGGTGTGCTTTCGGCGAACGGTGCGATGTGCGAATATGTCGCCGTCGATGAAAAATATTTGATTCCGTTTTCACCGAAAAAGCTTCCGTACGATATCGCATCTATGACGGAGCCCCTTTCGGTCGCATACCGTGCCGTCTATAAGATCAGCGACGAAGAACTTCAAGCGAGCGATCATATCGTCGTCATCGGCGCCGGTACGATCGGCTTGCTTGTAACGGCAATGCTTACCTATAGGAAGGCAAAACACATCATCGTGAGCGATACGCAGGAATTCCGCTTGGAGGCGGCGAAAAAGATGGGTGCGCATACGGTCGTGAACCCCGCTTCCGGCGATTTCGAAGAAGCAATCAAAAAGGCGACGGACGGGAAAAAATGCGATTTTTCAATCGAAGCCGTCGGGATTTCCGCTACGGCGGAATCTTCTCTCGATGCGCTGAAAATCGGCGGTACGGCTATTTGGATCGGCAATGCGCAAAAGATCGTTTCAATCAATATGCAAAAAATCGTTACAACCGAGCTTTCCGTCCGCGGCAGCTACGTATACGATTTCGACGGTTTTAAAAAATGCGTGGAATTGCTCCAAGACAAAGTCATCGATGTGTCGTCGATGATCACGAATACGTATAAATTGCAGGACGGTGTGGCGGCATTTAAAGCGCTCGAAAACAACACGGATGGTAAAATGCTCAAAGTTATGCTGGAGGTGTAACATGAGCGTAAGCGGAAAAACGATACTGATCACCGGAGGTGCGGGCGGACTCGGATTTACAATGACCGAAGTTTTGCTTAAAAACAAAGCGAATGTCGTTATGCTCGATGTTGCAGCCGATGCCGGAAACAAAAAACTTGAAGATCTTAAACGGGCGGGATACGATGCCGTTTCGTTTATGCAAATCGATGTGACGAAAGAAGAAGATTGGAAGCGCGTCGTCGATGCTTCAGTCGAACGATACGGCAGGATAGACGTCCTCGTCAATAACGCGGGTATCAATATCAGAAAGCCGATCGAAGAGATGAATATTTCCGAATGGAATACGATGATGTCGGTCAATACGGGTTCCGTTTTTCTCGGATGCAAATACGTCATTCCTATAATGAAAAAGCAGGGCGGCGGTGCGATTATCAATACGTCTTCGGTGTGCGGCCTTGTCGGACACAAATATACGCCCGAAGCGTATACGGCTTCAAAAGGTGCCGTGACGCTGCTGACAAAAGCCGTCGCATCGCGTTATGCACGGTTCGGCATACGCTGCAATTCCATCCATCCGAGTACGGTCGACACACCGCTTGTGCAGACACTCTTTAAAGATCCCGCGCGCAAGGCGGAAAGACTCGGCGAAGTGCCGCTCGGCAGGCTTTGTTCGGTGCAGGATGTTGCAAATGCGGTTTTGTTTCTTTCGGGAGACGAAGCGGCGTTTATAAACGGGCTTGCGATGACGGTAGACGGCGGAGTTACCTGTTATTAAACAGTTTTAGGAGGCTGTATGAGGTCTGATGTTGATGTGAAAAAATTGAAACTGATGGCTGCAAAAATGCGGGGGAATATCGTTGAAATGATCCCTCCCGGAAAAGTCGGCCATCTCGGCGGCAGTTCGTCGATCTGCGATATTCTGTCGGTATTGTATTTTTACCGCATGAAAAATCTCGATCCGAAAAATCCCAAAAAGAAAAATCGCGACCGTCTTTTGCTGAGCAAAGGTCACGCCGTACTCGCTCAATATGCCGCGCTCGTTGAGCTCGGATATTTCGGGCGCGCGGAGCTCAAAAAGGTAAAAACTTTCGGCGGCATGCTGCAGGGACATCCCGACATCGATAAAACGCCCGGTCTTGAAGCGGTAACCGGTTCGCTCGGTCAAGGCTTAAGCATTTCGGCAGGGATCGCTTCCGCGCTTAAACTCGATAAAAGCGGCGCAAAAGTATTTTGCGTGTGCGGTGACGGCGAACTTGCCGAAGGGCAAATTTGGGAAGCGGCGATGAGCGCTGCAAATTACAAACTCGACAATCTCTGTCTCTTTATTGACAAAAACGATGTGCAGGCGACCGATGCCGTTCGCGCCGTCTTTCCGATGACGACCATATCGGGGAAATTTGCGGCGTTCGGCTGGCACGTCATAGAAATCGACGGGCACGATATTCCGCAAATAATCGACGCCGTCGATGAAGCCGATTCCGTAAAAGGTGTGCCGACCGTTATCGTTGCAAATACCGTCAAAGGTAAGGGCTTCCCCTTTGCCGAAGGCAAGGCGCAGTTCCACAATGCCGCGCTCGACGAAAAACTGTACAAAGAAGCGCTGAACTGTGTTGAAATTATGAAAAAGGAGGCTTCAAAATGAAAGTCGAAAGTTTGCGGAAAGCCTACGGCGACGCCCTCGTCGCTTTGGGTGATAAAGATAATCGCATTGTAGCGCTTGAAGCCGATCTCGGAAAATCGACGATGAGTATTGCGTTTGGCAAAAAATATCCCGACCGTTATTTTCAGATGGGAATCGCCGAACAGAATATGATATCGACGGCGGCGGGTCTTGCGCTCACGGGAAAGATTCCGTTCGCGAGTTCGTTTGCGGTTTTTTCTTCCGGTCGGCCGTATGATCAAATACGTTCGTCGATCGCGATTCCGAATTTGCATGTTATTATCTGCGGTTCTTCAGCCGGTTTATCAGATTACGGTGACGGAAAAACGCATCAAAGTATCGACGATATGGCGCTCATGCGCGTTCTTCCGCACATGACGGTTTTGTGTCCCTGTGATGCGCACGAAGTACATCGGATGATGAAAGCGGCGCTCACCTGTAAGGGACCGGTGTATATCAGAATTTGCCGCGCGGATCTGCCTGTCCTTACCGAATCCGAAACGAGTTATTCTATCGGTAAGATGATCGAGCTTCGAAGCGGCAAAGACATCGTTATCTTCGCATGCGGCGTTATGGTTTCGCAGAGTCTTAAAGCGGCCGAAATTTTGGCAAAACAAAATATCGACGCGAAAGTTGTCAATCTGTCGACGATAAAGCCGCTCGACGTTAAACGATTGAGAGCACAGGTAAAAGGCATGAAAGCCGTTATAACGGCAGAAGAACACAATAAATACTGCGGTATGGGTTCGGCCGTTGCAGAAGTTTTGTGTGAGACGGGAATTCCGATCGGTATGGTTGCCGTCGACGATTGTTTCGGTACAAGCGCGGAAGATTACGACAAGCTGCTTGCCGCCTATCATCTGATGCCGGGAGATATCGCTGCCAAAGTGCTTTCGATGCTGCGCAAGTGACAAAATATTCGATTCGGAAATGAAAATCTTTTATGGGGGATATTATGAAAATAGGATTTATCGGGCTCGGCATTATGGGAAAGCCGATGGTCAAAAATCTTTTAAAAGCGGGGCATGAAGTCGTCGCCTACGATATCGTCGCCGAAAACCTGCAGGCGGTCGTGCGCGACGGCGCTGTCGCGGGAAAAAATGCCGCCGCGATCGCAGCGGTATGTCCCGTCGTCATTACGATGCTGCCCAATTCTCCGCATGTTAAAACCGTTGTTATGGAAAAAGACGGTATACTTGAAAGCGCAAAAGCAGGTCTCATCCTTATCGACATGTCTTCGATCGCTCCGCTTGCCAGTAAAGAGATCTGTGAAGCTTGTAAGAAAAAAGGCGTCCGCATGCTCGACGCTCCCGTTTCCGGAGGAGAACCGAAAGCCATAGACGGAAGCCTTTCGATTATGGTCGGCGGCGATAAAGCGTTGTTTGAAGAGATGAAACCGATCCTTTCGTGCATGGGCGCTTCAATCGTTTTATGCGGAGACGTCGGTGCGGGCAATACGACAAAACTTGCAAATCAAATGATCGTTGCGGGCAATATCGCGGTTTTGGCGGAAGCGCTTACACTTGCAAAAAAAGCGGGCGTCGATCCCGAAACGGTTTTTCAGGCGATCAAGGGCGGTCTTGCCGGCTCGACGGTTATGAACGCAAAGGCGCCGATGATGATCGAAGGAAATTTCAAGCCGGGGTTCAGAATAGATCTGCACATTAAAGATTTGAATAACGCGCTTGAGACAGGTCACAAAATAGGAGCGCCTATGTTCCTTACGGCGAACGTGCAGGAAATGTTCGAAATCCTCCATGCGGACGGATGCGGTTCGGACGATCACAGCGGACTTGCAAAATATTATGCAAAGATTTCCGGCTCAAAAATAGGAAAGTAAAGGAGGAATGATAAATATGAAATGTATTGCAAAAACGCTGCTCGCGGCACTCGCATTGACGACGCTGGTTTTTGTCGGCTGTAAAAAACGAGCCGAGTCATCGGGAGCTCCCGCAGCTTCGGAAAAAGCGGGCATCGGCGATGTTTCGCTCAGAGATTCCGATACGTCAAAAGCCGATGTAATTATCAGATTCTGCTATTACGATACGGCGACGTGGCCGAACATTGCGCGCCTTCCGCTGCCGGAACACGCCTATGCGCTCACGTTCAAAAGTATGGTCGAATCGCTTTCCAACAATACAATCGCCGTCGAATTATATCCGGGAAATATGCTCGGCGATACGAAAGCGACGATGGAAATGTGTATGTCGGGCAGTATCGAAATGGTAACCTGTACCGGAACCGTTTCGGCTTTGATGCCGGAACTTCAAGTTATTTTCCTGCCGTACGTCTTTAAAGGCGATGAAGTCGCATGGGATTTTTTCGACAACAGTCCCATGTGGAAACGCATGTGCGAAGAGCTTGAGAAAAAAAGCGGTATGCGTATGATTTCCGTGGGACAAAACGGAACGCGGCATTTTACGAACAACGTGCGTCCCATCCATTCACCGAAAGATATGAAAGGTTTGAAATTCCGCGTCATGCAGAGTCCGATCTATGTCAAGATGGTCGAAGCGATGGGAGCAAGCGCAACACCGCTCGCATCCGGAGAAATCTACACGGCGTGTCAGACGAACGTGGTCGACGGACAGGAAAATCCCATTTGGAATATCGTCGCAAATAAATGGTACGAGGTACAAAAATACATCACGCTTGACGGACACACGTGGAGCGAAAACTTCGTTATGATCAACTCGAAGTTCTGGAATAAGCTTACTCCCGAGCAGCAACGTATCATCGAGCGGGCCGCCTATCATGCACAGCAGGCTGACCGTGCGGCTGAAGATCTCGCTTCGCGTGTTCTCGACTTCGACGTTATCCGTCAGACGATGGAAGTATACGTTCCGACAGCTGAAGAACTGAAAGAATTTCAAGATGCGGCGGCTCCTACATATACGTGGCTTCGCGGACAAGTCGGCGATGCCGTCGTTGACGAATTCCTTGCCGAAATCAAAAAATCGGAAGTGAAATACGGATACTGATCCGAGTGTTAATGAAACTGTCCGAGAACGGAAGTTTTCGGACAGTACCCGGAATCGCTGCGCAATTTTACGGATGTTAAAAGCGCTGCTGAAATTGGCCAACGATTTTAACCTCTGTCAACTTTATTGAAAAGGAAACACCTATGGATATCGTCGACAAAATATGTAAAATCGCGGCAAAAATTGCTACCGTGCTTTCCGGATTTTTACTCTTATCGGTTTTTGTCGTTCTCTTTATCGAAATAAGCGGACGCTTTATGGGAAAGAGCCCCTCGTGGACGGAAGAATTGTCGCGATGGGGACTCGTTGCGATGTGTTTCAGCGGAGCGAGTGCCGCGTTGTATAATAAATCGCATGTCGGCGTAAATATCATCGTTACCCGGCTGCCCTTCCTTGTTGCGAGGATCTGTACGGCAATCGCCTATCTTTGCGGCATAACGCTTTGCATTTTTTTCGGTTATTATTGTTTTTTGGCCGCAATTAAGACGGTAAATTTAAAAGGCGATATCATTCCCGCAGCGATGATCTATGTGAAAATGTTTTTACCGTTCGGCTTTTTTATGATGCTTATCCAGCTTATAGGCGGATTGATAAAGTTATTCGATAAGCGGCTTACGGCGATTGCCGGTGTTACAGTCGGAAGTTAAGGCGGAAACTATGAGTATACTGATTTTGATTTTTATACTGCTTGCGGTAATCGGGTTGCCGATAGCATTCGTACTCGGCGGAACGTCTCTTTTTTATTTTTCTTTTTTAAGTAGAGTTCCGATGGAAATGATTGGACAAAAATTATACGCCGGTATCGATAACTTCGTTTTGCTCGCAATTCCGTTTTTTATCCTTGCAGGCGAATTGATGAACCGTTCGAAAATCACCGATGCGCTCATCGAATTTTCACGGATTCTCGTCGGAAAAATTCCGGGTGCGCTTGCACAGGTCAACATCGTTGCGAGCGTTTTTTTTGCCGGCATAACCGGTGCGGGAGTCGCCGATACGGCAGCTCTCGGTTCCATTTTGATTCCCGCGATGACGAAAGAAGGGTATACGCCCGAATATTCTGCGGCCGTCACCTGTACGTCATCGGTTATCGGCCCCATCATTCCTCCGTCGATCGTCATGATCATCTATGCCACGTGTACCGGCGAATCCGTCGGCGCTCTGTTTGCCGCGGGATTCGTTCCGGGTTTGATGATCGCGCTCGCGCTGATGATTATGTGCTTTTATTACGCGATTAAACAGCACCATCCCCGCAGAACGGAAAAGCTTACGGTGAAATTCGTTGTGGCGACGATGCGTAAATCGGTCGTTGCGCTTTTGTGCCCGATAATTCTCATCGCCGGTATTTTTTCCGGTTATTTCACTCCGACGGAAGCCGCCGCGGTCGCGTGTCTCTATGCGATTATCGCGGGTATGTTTATATTGAAAACTCTGACGCTGAAAGATATTTGGGAAAGTTTAAAGATAAGCGTCGTTTCCGGTTCCGTCATCTTACTGCTCATTTCCATGGCCGCTCTCTTTGCACAAGTGCTTTCGATAGAGCGCGTTCCCGCCGCAATCGCAACCGGCATTCTCGCTTTTACACAGAATAAATACGTATTTTTGCTTATTATGAACGGCGTTTTGCTTATTGCAGGTATGCTTCTCGATGCCGGTGTCAATGTCATGCTCATTGCTCCGATTCTGTTGCCGGTCGCGATTCGACTCGGTATTACACCGCTGCACTTTGCGTTGGTGCTCCTTGTTAATCTCAATATCGGGCTTGTAACTCCTCCGATGGGTGTGTGCCTCTTTGCGGCCGCTCCCATAGCGCGCGTAAGTTTTGAAAAAGTTGCGAAGGCGTCGCTGCCGTTTATCGCCGCCGAATTCGTTGCGCTGCTGATTATGACCTATGTTCCCGAATTGATTTTATTTGTCCCGCGTTTACTCGGTTATCTGTAATCCATCTCACCATCCGCGGCGGATATATGGAAGCCGGCTTCAGGTATTCCGCTGTCGGCGTGCGGTGAAATCGTTTGAAAATAAAAAAGGGGGCTGTCTCAAAAGTCGATTACTTTTTCGACAGCCCGTCGAGTTTAAAATTAAGTCTTTGTATTATAATGCCTTAATTTTAAACATCGCATATAAAATAAAGAAAGCCGTCCAAAAACTGAAGTTTTTGGACGGCCCTTTTTTATCCGCTTTCCGTTTCGACGAATCGGCGAATACCGCTGACGACACGCCTGTGTGCGGCACACCGCCTGACAATGCAGACGATGTCCTTATGTACGACCGCCGTCGGAAACTTCCGTTTTTACCGCGCGTATTCTACGATGCGCGTTTCGCGTATCATCGTGATCCTGATCCTGCCCGGATAGCGCAGATCCGATTCGATTTGTTTTGCGATATTCTGTGCGAGCGGTTTTACCTCTTCGTCGCCCACTTTCGCGTTGTCGACGAGGATGCGCAGTTCGCGGCCGGCTTGAATCGCGTACGCTTTTTCTACGCCGGAAAAACGTTCCGCCGTCTGTTCGAGGTTTTCAAGACGCTTGACGTAATTGTCGATCGTTTCGCGCCTCGCTCCCGGACGCGCGGCCGATATGGCGTCGGCGATCTGCACATACACCGCTTCCAAGCTCGTCGGTTCGATGTCGTTGTGGTGAGCCGCGATCGCGTTGATGACGCGGGGATCCTCGCCCATTTTCCGTGCGATTTCCGCGCCGATTTCCGCGTGATTTTGATCGCTTTCCGTTTCGGCTCCTTTGCCGATATCGTGGAGCAGCGCCGCGCGTTTTGCAAGTTCGCGGTTTCCGCCGATTTCCGCAGCGAGGGCGGCCGCGATCATCGCCACTTCTTTCGAGTGCGTGAGTACGTTTTGCCCGTAGCTCGTGCGGAAATAAAGCCGTCCGAGCGCTCGCACGCCTTCCGTCGGCATATTGTGGATGCCCAAATCGAACAGCGCCTTTTCGCCTTCTTCGTAAATCTTATTTTGCACCTCGTGCGTAACTTTTTGCACGATTTCTTCGATACGCGCGGGGTGAATGCGACCGTCGGATATGAGCCGTTCAAGTGCCACTTTTGCGATCTCTTTGCGCACCGGATCGAAACACGAAATGACAACCGCTTCCGGCGTATCGTCGATGATGATATCGACGCCGGTGAGCGTTTCGAGCGTGCGGATATTGCGTCCTTCCCGTCCGATAATACGTCCCTTCATCTCATCGCTCGGAAGCGATACCGTCGTAACTGTGATATCGCTCGTAACTTCCGGCGCGAGGCGCTGAACGATCGTCACGAGTACGTCGCGCGCCTTTTTTTCCGCAGTGAGCTGTGCTTCCTGTTCGATTTTATTGAGCAGTGCCTGTGCATCGTGGCGAGCGTCGTTTTCGAGGTTTTTGATGATGAGCTCTTTTGCCTGCTGCTGCGAAAGCCCCGATACGTGTTCGAGACGCTTTCGGTATTCTTCTTCCTGCGTCATAACCGACGCTTCGCGTTTTTTCAGCGATTCGACGCGATCGACGAATTCCTTATCGCGCTTTTCGTAGTCGGCAGCCCGTTGATCGAGGAGCTCCTCTTTTTTATTTACGCGGGCTTCATAGCGCTGTACTTCGGCCCGTCGTTCTCTGTTTTCCCGTTCCTGCTGGTTTCGTTCCCGAATGAGTTCATCTTTTGCATTGAGCAAAATTTCTTTTTTCTGTGCTTCAGCTTCTCGAATTGCATCCTGTTTTACACGTTCAGCTTTTTGTTCTGACGCAGATAGTTGAAATCTGGCATACAGCCATCTAATAATCCATCCAAGAATAATTCCTGCAATCGGGAGAACAATGAATAAAATGATAGTATTCATCTGTGTCTCCTTGCGTGCGTGGTTATAGAATAATTCACCATACATAATAACGTACAATCTTCAAAATGTCAAATCGAAAGCTGTCAATATCGAAAGCTGTCAAATCGAAAGCGAAAGATTTGTAGAAAGATTTACGCATATTTATGTGTAAAACGGGAAAATTCGGAGAAGAAAAGAGAAAATTGAAAAGAAGATGGACAAAGGCGATCGGATTTGAACCGACTGCCACAGGATAACCTGCCTCAGCTCGGTTTACCCGATCGGATTTCTTTATTTATTCTATCGTTTATTCGATTTAATCGATCGGTTCGGGAGCTGCGATAACTGCTCGAGTGTTATACCGTCGAGATACGAATTGATCGTTTTTTCAAGACCTTCCCATAATTTAAGGGTTGCGCATATTGACCGTCTGCCGCACTCGTTCGTTTCGGCTTCCAAACATCTCACCGGCGCCAAATCGCCTTCAGTGATGCGCAGTATTTCGCCGACGGTGTATTGATTTTGCGGCCGCGCAAGTTTGTATCCGCCTTGCGGTCCGCGCACGCTTTGCAAAAGTCCGTATTTGCTCAAAAGAGAGGTGATTTGTTCGAGATATTTTATTGAAATAGCCTGCCGCTCCGAAATATCTTTTAACGGGATAAATTCATCCTGATTGTGCTGCGCCAAGTCGATCATAAAGCGGAGCGCATATCTGCCGCGCGTCGATATTTTCATATTTTCCTACCGAAAAACTAATATATCCGATTATATCGATTTTGTAAAGAAAAAAGGAGGAAAATCGGCAAATTACTTTATTATACTATTTACATTTTTATAAAAAATGCTATACTGTGCTCTCCGAAAGTGCCGCAGCGTTTCAACGGTGCTTTGAAAATATTTCATTTTAAAAAGTTATAAAGAGAGAGAATTACAATGCAATCTGACTCGAGCATCGATTTCTTCGACGAAAACGAACGGCGGATAAATATCGTCGTTGTAAAGTTGTACAGTTTATTTACGTTCGCGGGTCCCGTTATGCTCGCCGCGCGGTATTTCAATATCTTTCCGAAAGCGAATTATACATTTTTATTCGCATATACGCTGTATTTTGCCCTTACGAGTCTTTTTTTATTTTTGTTTATACGGCTTGTTCCCTATACGCATCATACGAAATATCTTGCACTCGGTATGCTCGAGACGATCGTTATCTTTCTTTCAATCGTGCCGGGTATATCGGTTTTTATTTTGTACATACTCGTGCCCATATTGAGCTGTATGTATTACAATAAACGCTTTACGTGTCGGGTCATTATCGCCTGTTATATCATGATGATGATATCGCTGTATATCAGAAGCCGCGCGGCACAGCCTTATCCTGCGGGGACGCTCTACGGCATACGCTGGTTTATAACATACGGTACCGGGGCAACGCTCGAATACGTGTTTTGCGTTATCCTTTCGTACAATGTCGTATCGACGGCGCACGCGAGCCTTCAAAAACAGTACCAACAGGATATACGTATCCGTGCCATGCAGACCAAACTCATCGCGGGTTTTGCAAACCTCGTCGAATCGAAAGATTATACGACGGGAGAACACATTAAACGTACGAGTGAATACGTGCGGCGTATCTGTCTGAAGCTGCGAGAACTCGGTTATTATACCGGCGAACTTACCGACGATGTCGTCGACACGATGGCAAAAGCCGCGCCGCTCCACGATTTGGGAAAGATAAGCATTCCCGAAGATATCCTTTCGAAGCGGGGGCCGCTGACCGAACAGGAATTCGACATGATACGGAAACATCCGCTGTACGGAGCGAGCTTGATTGAAAAATATCTTTCGGGTATTGAAACGGACGAATACACGGAAACCGCGCGGGCTATGACACTCGGTCATCACGAATGGTGGAACGGCGAAGGTTATCCGCTGCATGTTTCGGGAACCGATATTCCCCTTGCCGCGCGCATTATGGCTGCGGCGGATGTGCTTGATGCGCTGCTGAGTAAACGTCCGTATAAAGAAGCGCTTTCGGTCGACGAAACGATCAGTGCCATTAAACGGCTGTCGGGCAGACAGTTCGATCCGAAAGTCGTCGAAGCGGTGGAAGCGATCCGCGCAAGTCTTGTCGCCTCTTAACGCCGTCCGGCATTATCCGAGTTATTGAATAAAGGTCGTCAATAGTATATTATTATTATATGGTCTGGTCGATAGAAGAGTTTATTGATAAAAAAACCGTCGATGCCCTTTCCGTATTTGTCACATCGAATGATGAAAAAGAGTTTTCTCGCGCAACGGATATCATCGTACAAGCATTCGGCTTTGACAATCAACCGTTTTCGCGAAATAACGCGAACGACGACGCCAAACTGACGGTGAGTTTTAAAAATAATCTTGCATTGCTTATTCAAAAAACGTGGGTTGAAAAAACGGATATCGAATTAAAAGAACGTGTTTTGTATCAGCTTGAACAGTTCCGTTCCGATTCCGCGCAAACGTGGAAAGCTTCTTATGCTCCGTTCCTCGATATCCTCTACAATGCGGTATACCTTATGTTCGGAGAGCAGGTTCATACGGACGATTTCAACGAATATGCGCTTCGTATCGATCCGGAATTCGGCACGTACTGGTGGTACGTCGGCAGCCTGCCGCGAAGCGCCGACTGGCCCGAAATGAAGTGCCGTGATGCGATTTTGCTGGGAATGTACTTTCTTGCAAATTATTAAAATGCGGCCGGGTTCAGCGTGTTCCCGGCTTTTTCTTTTTTGAGGCTGACGATGGATTTAAACAGTGTATGCGCTTCTCTCCGGCGAGGAGCCGAAAAACTTGCCCTGCAAACCGCCGCGCAAAAAAACCGCGCGCTTTTTGCCGTTGCCGACCGCATCGATTCCGGCCGTTCCGCGCTCCTTGCGGCAAACGCGCTCGACGTGAGCCGTGCCGAAAAAGCGGGTATGACGCGCGCTCTTGTCGAAAGGCTTTCGCTCGACGATAAAAAAATAGACGATATCATTGCGGGTATGCGCATCGTCATCGCTCAGGAGGATCCCGTGGGCGAAGTCGTCGCCGGCTGGACGACTCCGAACGGTATGCGGATACGCCAAGTGCGCGTTCCCCTCGGTGTCGCAGCGATCATCTACGAATCGCGGCCGAACGTTACCGTCGACGCCTTTTGTCTCGCATACAAAAGCGGCAATGCGATTTTGCTGCGCGGATCGTCTTCCGCACTCGAATCGAATAAAGCGCTCGTTTGCGCGATCAAAGACGGATTGCAAAAAGCGGGCGTTCCCGAAGCGGTCGAACTTTCGGAAAGCGAAAGCCGCGAAGACGTCACGGAGATTTTGCACGCCGTCGGAAAAATCGATGTCGTGATTCCGCGCGGCGGCAAAGCGCTCATACAAAACGTCGTGCAAAACGCGCGCGTGCCGGTCATCGAAACGGGAAGCGGCGTGTGCCATCTCTATGTCGATGAAACGGCGGACGCGGCGACGGCGGCGTCGATTGCCGAAAACGCAAAGCTTCAGCGTCCCGGCGCGTGCAATGCGATCGAATGTATTTTGGTTAATAAAAAAATCGCGGTCGATTTTTTGCCGCTGCTTGAAAAAAAATTGGCCGGTCGTGCACAGCTCCGCGCGGACGATGTGTGTTATCCGATTTTGAAAGCTGCCGCAGAAAAAGACGAAGCTGCAAAAGGCGGGCTCTACGGGGCGGACTGCGTCGTGCGTGCGAAGGACGAAGACTTCGGATTTGAGTTTCTCGATTACGTGTGCGCCGTCCGCGCCGTCGACTCGGTCGACGAAGCGATCGAATTCATCAACGCGCACAACACAAAGCACTCCGAATGCATCGTAACGAACGACCTCTCTCACGCCCGTAAATTTCAAGCGCGAGTCGATGCCGCCTGTATCTACGTCAATGCGTCGACGCGCTTTACCGACGGCGGAGAGTTCGGCTTCGGAGCGGAACTCGGCATAAGTACGCAAAAACTCCATGCGCGCGGGCCTATGGGTATCAAAGCGCTGACGACGACGAAATACGTCATCGACGGCGAAGGACAAATTCGATGAGTGAAACGGAAGCGGTAAACGGAAAAGCGATCGCGGAAATTATTAATCGGTCGCGGAAAATCGTTATTAAAATCGGCAGCAACACGCTTGCGGATGCGACGGGTTTGCCGAACGACGGCTTTATGGAAAACTTCGCGCGTCAATCGAAGACGCTCATAGACTGCGGCAAACAGCTCGTCGTCGTGTCGTCCGGCGCGCAGATCAGCGGGCTTGCGACGATCAAAGAGTGGGCCAGAAAGCGCGACGTTCACTACCGGCAGGCGCTGTGCGCGATCGGGCAGGTCGAACTCATGGACAGATGGCGGAGCGCGTTCAATAAATACGGTCTGCATATCGGTCAGCTGCTTTTGACAAAGGACGATTTTACGAACGATCACCGCACGCTCAATATACGGAATACGCTTTTTACGCTCGTCGACGAAGGCGTCGTTCCGATCATCAACGAAAACGATTCGGTGTCTTTCGATGAAATCAGAATCGGCGATAACGATAATCTGAGCGCGCTGACGGCGGTTTTGTGGAGCGCGGATCTTTTGATTTTATTCAGCGACATCGACGGTGTTTACACCGATAATCCCAAGACGAACAAAGACGCAAAACTCGTTGCGACGGTAACCGATATCGCGTCTCTTCGAAAATCGATTACGATCGGTGCGACGAATTCGTTCGGTACCGGGGGCATCGAGACGAAACTCGAAGCGGCCGAACTTTCGACGTCGTACGGTATCCCGCTCCTTCTTGCAAAGGGTACGGACACTGCGCTTGAAAATCTTGCGGCGGGAAAGGAATGCGGCACGCTCTTTTTTGCCGATGAAGAAAAATTGCTGCAGGATATCAGGCGGTCTTGAAACGCGCGTTGTTGTCTTTGGAAACCGGCATTGAATACGCGTTTGCAAAAACGGCGGTGCGTACGGCCGGTTGTTGATTATTAATTTTTTTAAAGCGAGGCGGATATGGCGGATGCTTTCGATATGAAAAAAATCACGGTAAGCGTTATCGGCTGCGGTGCGATGGGCGGAGCGGTTATCCGCGCACTGTGCAAAAAAATCGATCCGCAGTCGGTGAAAGTGAGCGCAAAACATTTCGAACACGCCGAAGCGATCGCGGCGGAAACGAAGTGTACCGCAGTAAAGACGAATACGGAAGCCGCCCGAAAAAGCGATTATATTTTTATCGCGGTAAAGCCCGCTTGCGTTCTTTCCGTGCTTGAAGAGATTTCGAACTCTCTCAAAGACGATGCGACGGTCGTTTCCATGGCCGCAGGCGTTCCGCTCGAAGCGCTCTCTAAAGCTTCGGGAAAACCCGTTGTGCGCATTATGCCGAATATGCCCGTTTCCGTAGGAGAAGGGATGACCGCCCTTGCAGCTTCAAGCGATGTAAGCGAAGAGCGCGTTGCGGCTATATGCACCCTCCTCGAAGCTTCGGGTAAAGTCGAGCGCGTCGATGAAAAACTTATGGACTGCGTAACGGCGGTGAGCGGTTCGGGGCCGGCATACGCGTTCGTGTTTATCGAAGCGCTTGCCGATGCCGCAGTCCGCTGCGGTATGCCGAGAGATGCGGCCTACGTCTATGCGGCGCAGACGGTAAAGGGAGCGGCCGCTGCGGTTCTTGCCGGCGGAAAAAGTCCCGCCGCTCTGAAAGATGCCGTATGCTCTCCCGGCGGCACGACGATCGAAGGGGTCGCCGCTTTGGAAAAAGGCGGATTCCGATCGGCGGTATTCGATGCCGTAAAAGCCGCCTGTGAAAAATCCGCCGCTATGAGCAAACGGTAAGACGCCGGCTTGTTTTCGCAAATCGGCCGGGACATCACCGAAAGCGTATTATCGGGTGTTTTGCAAAGTGCTTTCGATACCATTCAGCTAATCGATTCCACTTCTTCTTTGGTAAGGCCGGTCATCTGCATAATAAAATCAAGTTCACAATTTGCATTTTTCATCAGCCGTGCCGTTTCAAGTGCTTTTTGGTATGCTCCATCGGAAAATCCTTGTTGTATGCCTTGCACAAGACCTTCGCTTCTACCTTCCAATCTGCCCTCTTCCCGCGCGTCCATCTCGAATCCCGACATAAAACGGTATTCCTGCCGTGCCTGTTCGTTGTGTTTTACTGCCTGTATCATCGTTTCTATCCTCTCTGTGTATTCCGTATTCGCCGTTCCGGTTTTGACATACTCTAAAAAGCCTTTGAGTTCCGCGTCTTCGGCTTGCCTAAACGCTTGTGCATTTATTATAACCTTTTTTGTCCCGTCGCGTAAGGGTGTTTGCCCGTCTTCGATACAAATATTTTCAAACGTGTAAAGGGGCTTGTCGTTCCCGATCGCATCAAACAAGCACACAAAGAGGATATAACTGTCGTTTAATGTTTTGTAGTGAACACCCTTGTCCAAGAATGCGATGTCAAGCGCCGCCTGATAGTATCTCATGCGCTTGGGGATATTGTACTCGTTGCTTACCTACATCTCAATGTCGTACGATTTCCCCGCCTCGTCTTTTACGAGCAGGTCGAGCCGCACCGATTTTGCTTCAATGCCGGCTGCTACAGTGTTTTGCGGCGACAGGCAGGCAATCTTCCCGATTTTATCTGACAAGATCATTTCGAGAAACTCTTTACAAATGCCTTCATCCTGCATAACCTTGCAAAACATAAAGTCATCAGCGATGGTTAAGGCGTCAAAACTTTTTCTCATACAGGTCTCCCCGCAAAATATTCACTATATATATCGCAGAGATATTGCGATTTCGGAGTTTTTTGAAACAATTTTAGAGAAGGAGCTGCGGAACCGCTGTTTGGGGCAGTTACGGTTATTTTCATAAAAACCGCGTAATTTATCACTTTATCGGCGATATATAGGTGAAGCGATTTTTTGTCCGCACTATCTCAACAACTGAGGATATCCCCATGGAATATACCCATAAACCCGTCGACGAACTCTCCTTTACCGATGACTTTATGTTCGGCACGGTCATGAAAAATAAAAACCTACGCCCGGCCGGAGCGGTGCCGCAGACAGCCACCGGAGCGAGCGCAAGCGAGCGAGGAGGCCAAGCGTGAGTGAGCCGCGAAGGGCGGGATCTTCCGATACGTGCCGTCCGAAAAAATTAATCAACATACCCCCGACGCAGAGCATCGGGGGTATGTTGTTCTCATAAAGTGGTTGCAGTCGGCTTTAATACCCTTTGTTACGACGCAGCCTCGCAGCGAAGCTTCAAGCGGCGTCGGGGGTATTAAAGCCTCCGCACGAGTAATTAATTATGAGCGGTACTAAAGCCGGTTTCGGATCGCGTCGATAAATTCCCACGAGTTGAGCACGCGCTCAGGTGCAGGGGAGGCGAGGCGCGCTATGTCGCCGGTCATCTCTCCGTCTTCGATCGTCGAAAGCGTCGCCTTTTCGAGGCGCCCTGCAAAATCGGTAAGCGCTTCGGTGCCGTCGAGTTCGCCGCGTTTTGTGAGCGCGCCCGTCCATGCGAAGATGAGTGCAACGGGATTCGTCGATGTCTTTTCGCCTTTTAAGTAACGGTAGTAGTGTTTTTGCACCGTGCCGTGAGAGGCTTCGTATTCGAATGCGCCTGAGGGGCTGACGAGTACGCTTGTCATCATTGCGAGGCTGCCGCACGCGGATGCGATCATATCGCTCATGACGTCTCCGTCGTAATTTTTGCACGCCCACAGCATACCGCCTTCGCTTTTCATAATGCGAGCGACGGCGTCGTCGATGAGCGTGTAAAAATAAGTGATGCCGGCTTTTTCGAAGCGCGTTTTGTATTCGGCGTCGAATATGCGCTGAAAGATTTCTTTAAATGTGCCGTCGTAGGTTTTCGAAATCGTGTCTTTTGCGCCGAACCACACGGGCACGTTTTTGTCGAGCGCGTAGGTAAAACAGCAGCGGGCGAAGTTTTCGATGGACGCGTCGAGGTTGTGGATACCTTGGATGATGCCGGCGCTTTTCATGTCCATGATCGTTTTGCGGATCTCTTTGCCGTCCGTTCCCGTAAACACGAGTTCGGCTTTTCCCTCGCCGGGCGTACGGATTTCACAATTTTTGTATACGTCGCCGTATGCGTGCCGGCCGAGCGCAATCGGTTTTTTCCAACACGAAACGGACGGATTGATATTGTTTACGAAGATAGGTGTGCGGAACACGGTGCCGTCGAGTTCCGCGCGGATGATGCCGTTCGGACTCGGCGTGAGGTGCGAGAGTTTGTATTCTTCCATGCGCGCCGCGTTCGACGTGATCGTCGCGCATTTGACGCCGACGCCGAGCCGCTTGATCGCTTCGGCCGAATCGTAGGTTATTTTATCGTCGGTTTCATCGCGCTTTGTTAAACTTAAATCGTAGTATTCGGTTTTGAGATCGACGTAAGGGGAAAGCAATTTGTCTTTGATGAGCTGCCATAACACGCGCGTCATTTCGTCTCCGTCGAGTTCTGCGACGGCGTTTTTCATCGGTATCTTGGTCATGGCAATGAGTATAACTTCTTTCGCTCTCATCGTCCAGCTTGCGGTTTGGTCTGCGTTCTTTTTGCCGTTTTGTTGCAGGCATTCGTGTCGGATCGGCGACGCTGCATTTCGGCTGCACTCCATGCGTAGCTTTTGCCGTTTTGCGTTTTGTTGCACTGTTTTGCGCGATTCGCTAAAATGCGGTTATGATAGAAAGAAACCGATGCTTTGCCAATCTCACTGCGGGCTATCTCTTTCCCGAAGTTGCGCGCCGGAGTAAAACTTACGCGGCTTCTCACCCCGATGCGAAGCTCATCAGTTTGAGCATCGGCAATACGACGGAACCGCTCGAGCCGCATATTTCGAACGCGATGTCGGACTATGCGCGCGCCCTTGCGACTCCCGAAGGTTATTCGGGTTACGGCGACGAACAGGGGCTTTTTGAACTCCGCAAAAAAATCGCCGAAACCTTTTATGAAGGCATTGCGGAAGCCGATGAAGTGTTCGTGTCCGACGGTGCAAAATGCGATATTGCGCGCATACAGCTTTTGTTCGGAAGCGGAGTGCGCGTCGCCGTGCAGGATCCCGCATATCCCGTGTATGTCGACGGATCGGTACTCATCGGTGCGGCGGGCGCACCGCGTAACGGCGCATACGAAGGCATAAGCTATCTTCCGTGCACGCCTGAAAATAATTTTTTTCCCGATTTGACAAAAGTGCGCGACAACAGCATTATCTATTTTTGTTCGCCGAACAATCCGACGGGCTACGCGTCCACGAGAGAAGAACTCGCCCGCCTCGTCGATTTTGCAAATGCTCACGGATGCGTCATCGTATTCGATGCGGCGTACGCGGAGTTTATCCGTACGCCCGGGCTTCCGAAATCGATTTTTGAAATAAGCGGCGCGCGTACCTGTGCGATCGAAATCAATTCGTATTCGAAGCCTGCGGGATTTACCGGCGTCCGGCTCGGCTGGTCGGTCGTACCGAAAACGCTTTTATATGCCGACGGCACTCCCGTCATCAAAGATTGGTCGCGTGTTATGACTACACTTTTCAACGGTGCGTCGAACATCGCGCAGAGAGGCGGACTTGCAGCCCTCGATCCCGAAGGCCTTGCCGAAATGAAAAAGACGATCGATTATTATCTTGAAAACGTCCGTGCGATCGGAGAAGCGCTTTCCGGCGATAATTTTGCAAAAGCGGGAGTACACGTTTACAGTACCGGAAACTCGCCCTATCTTTGGGTACATTTTCCGAAATACACGAGCTGGGAAATCTTCGATAAAATTCTCGACGAATGCCGTGTCGTAACGACTCCCGGTTCGGGGTTCGGAGAAGCGGGCGAAGGTTTTTTGCGTTTCAGCTCTTTCGGTCATCACGAAGCCGTAAACGAAGCGTGCGCACGGCTTTCGGAGCTGAAGTTATAAATTAATAATTAACAGGTCAAATATCGAGTTTTGAAAATATACGCTAAATAAAGCCGTGCTGTCGGCGGAAACCCATTCGCCGGTTCACGCTGTTCATTGCGCTCACCGGCGAGTTTGTTTTGCAAACTCGCCGCGTATGCCGCGGTGTTTCGCGCTTACAGCTGCATTTTGTAGCCGAAGCTGCACTCGAATGCGGCGGCGGGAGAATTTTTTATTAAATCGGAAATGCGGATTTGTACCATGGAACGGTATTCTCCTCTTCCGATTTTTGCCGCGGCATACGGAGTGACGGCGATCGTCGGCAGAGCGGAAAAAAGTCCGACAAAATTCGACATATCGATATAGGTTTTATCCTTAAATGAAAGCGTATTGTGGATGCCGAACTCGAACCTTTGTGCGCCGAGATATACCGAAGCGTTGCAAAGCGTAACATTAAAACCGAGCGTATCTCGTATAAAAAGCAGTTCGCTCACGGTGTCGGAAGGAAGGCTGAACGCGGCGAGCATCGCCTGATACGGCGACAAGCGCATACGGAATTCCGCGAGCAGGTAGATGCTTGAGATGTCGAACGAAAAAGTGTCCGAACCTCGTCTGAGCGGCAAGTCGTATACGCCCGCCTGCATAAAAAGTCCGAGCGGCGTATAATTGTTTCCGACAAGCATGGTAATGCCTGCGTGCGCGTACAGAGAGTCGATGAGGAGAAGCACGTCTTCTCCCGCGCCGTTTTTGTTTTTCATCGGCGAATTGACGCCCGCAGCCGCGTCGAGGATAAAATACTGATAGGCGCACGCGAAACGCACATCGGCGTTCAATACGAAATTATTGTCGGGATTTTCACGGTTGACATAGAGGTAACCGCCCGTCGCTACGGGCGCATCCGAAAAACGTACGATATCGGAAAGGCCGATGCCGAACAGCGGACACACGATCGAGCCGGAAAGCCCGAGCCAGCTTTCGGTGATTTTCGAAGAGATCGCTTCTATGCCGAACTGCCGCCGCAAAAACAAATCCGATCCGATCGGCTCGTACGTACCGGCGAAAGCGCTGAAAAAATTCGTGCCGCCGTAAAATTGTCTGCGGTAAATGAGGGACAGTTCGTCGATTTTGAAATCGGCCGGCGTTTTATTAAAAATCGTATTGTCGATGATATCGTCGGTGCGGAGCGAAAATTCCGCGCGCGCGATGAGATTGTTCGCCAAATTGAATTGGCCTGCAAAAAACGACTGCAGTTTGAGCTGCATGTCGAAAGAACCGCTTGTATCCGCAAATCCGAGGTCGGCTTTGATGCCCGTATAGCCTGAAAAAAATCCCGCAGCGAATCCGCGATGAGCGAGTACGGCGGACAATGCGTATATGATAAAAAGCGTTTTCCTTCGGTTCACGACGGTACTCCTGAAAAAAAACCGTATAGGGAACCTCTAAAAACTGCAGTTTTTAAAGGTAACTTTGAAAATACTATCGTTATAGTATCGGCAAAAAGAACGAATAACTGTATCGGACAAAGGGCGTAAAAATGAATGAAATTTTCCGTTTAGCGCTTGAATTATCTTGGTTTCCGTATATAATAACGGTATGAGCGATTATCTTGATCCCAACAATGAAGAGCTGTTGAAAGATTTTTTTGCCGAAGCCGAGCAGCAGGTGGATAATCTCGAAAGCAACGTGTTGGTCATAGAAAACGATCCGACGAATCACGAAGCGATCGACGAAATCTTCCGCGCGGCACATACGCTGAAAGGCGGATCGGCAACGGTCGAAATGAACGAAATTGCGTCGTTTACGCATTCGATCGAAGACATGCTCGACGAAATCCGCTCCGACAAATTAAAAGTTACCGAACCCGTCATTGATGTGCTTCTCAACTCCATCGATGTTATCAAAGCGATGCTCGAAGCGCGCACAAACGGTTCCGTGTACTCGAAAAATATCGACGATCTTATCAATACGATCCATTCGTATAGTTCAGGAAAAGGCGGAAAAGCTTCTGCCGTAAAATCCGCTTCGAAAACCGCCGCCTCGAAAAAGGCGCCGCCGAAAGCGGAATCTCCGACGCCTGCCGTATCCGCGGATATGGGTTTTGTGCGTCCCGAACTTTCCGAAAGCGAATTCTTCGAACTCAAAGAAGCGTGTCAGGGCAATCAGTCACTGTGGTGTGTCGCCGTAAAATTCGACGAAAGCAATCCGATGAACAGCGTCGGCGGTATTCAAGTGTTCGCCGTGCTCAAATCGCTCGGCAGTGTTTTGAAAACGGTGCCCGATTTCGATGCGCTCTACGAAGACACGTTTTATGAAAACGTTTATTATTATATCGCGACGGCGGAAACGCAGGAAAAGATCGAAGATACTGCATTTCTTAATGACGTGACGCTTGCTACCGATGCGCAGCGCATCGACTCGTTTGACGGTGCGGACGATGAAGCGAAAATCGCCGAAGATGCCGCGTCCGTTTCCGGCGAAAACGACACATCCGAAGAGACGATTCCTTCCGCGCAGTCTGCCGCCTCACAAACGGCTGCTGCGGCTCCGGCACATACGGCGCCGACGGGTTCCATACTGCGCGTGGATTCCCGCCGTATCGATTATTTATTAAATCTCGTCAGCGAAACCGTTATCACAAAGGCGGCGTTCAATCAACTTTCCATGCAGCTTGTCAATTCGTTTCTCATGTTTCAAGGCATGGAAGCGAATTACAAAGAAAAAATGCGGCAGCTTTTTGAAATGCTTCCGCAGTATCTCGAGAGAATCGAAAGCGGCACTCCGGTCAATGACGTAAAAGATGAAATCATGAGCGACTACGGAGATCTGTCGAATCTCTTCGACGCGTACGTTTCCGAAGTCAAAAGTGCGACCGATAAATTCCGTTCGTCGACCCAGAACCTCGGACGTATTTCGAGCGAACTGCAGGAAGGCGTCATGAAAATCCGCATGGTTCCGATCAGTCAGATTTTCAGCCGCTTTCCCCGCGTCGTGCGGGATCTGCAGCGCGATCTTAACAAAAAAATCGATTTGAAAATCGAAGGCGAAGATACCGAACTCGATAAATCCGTCGTCGAAGATCTGCTCGATCCGATCATGCACTGTGTGCGCAATTCCGTCGATCACGGCATCGAATCCCCCGGCGATCGCAAAAAGGCGGGCAAACGCGAAACGGGTACGGTGCTTTTGAAAGCGTCGAACGAAGGCAATATGATCATCATCGAAATATCGGATGACGGCGGCGGTATCGATGTGCAGCGCGTTCGCCAAAAAGCGGTTCAAAAAGGTCTCATCCATCCCGATAAAATTTTGACGGATCAGGAAGCGTTCAATCTCATCTTCGAACCGGGATTTTCGACGTCGGATAAAATCACAAATATTTCCGGGCGCGGCGTCGGGCTTGACGTCGTCAAAACGATGATCGAAAAATTGAACGGCACGGTATTCGTTTCTTCGGTAAAAGGACGCGGTACAACCTTTACGATCAAGCTGCCGCTGACGCTTGCGATTATACAGGGTTTGCTCGTCAGAGTCGGAAGCGAAGTGTATTCCATTCCGATTGCGAGCGTCATTGAAAGCCAGCGCATCAAGCTGAGCGAAATAAACACGATCGACAACTACGAAGTGCTCAACGTGCGCAACGAAGTTATCAGCATTTTGCGCTTTTCACGCCTGTTCAATATCCGCGAAACCGACGAGGATAACGACGGTTATTGTTTTATCGTCATCGTCGGTTCTCAGGAAAAGAAAATCGGTATTATGGTTGACGGACTTATCGGCGAAGAAGACGTCGTTATCAAACCGCTTCGCGACCGGTTTACGAATTCGCCCGGCATTGCCGGTGCGTCCATTCTCGGTGACGGTTCGGTATCGCTGATTATCGACGTAAGCCAGCTGCTTGAACTCGGCGTGCGTAAAGAGATAAACGCCCAGCAGGCGATCGGTGCGAATAGGTGAGTGAGGTTCCGATGGAAGAAAAGACAATACAGGATCGGTTGAAAAACGCTTTTGCCGTGGCGGAAGCTGCTGCCGTAAATACGCGCGGCAATCTGTCCGTCGTCGATTTCAGAATGGTATCGTTTTCGCTTTCCGGAAAAGATTACGGCGTAGATATCATGCATGTCAAAGAGATCGCGAAGGCGGGGCAGTTTACGTATGTTCCGAATACGCTTCCGTTCGTGCTCGGTGTGTACAATCTCCGCGGCGATATCATTCCGATTATCGACTTACGCCTCTTTTTCAATATCCCCATACCGGAGCGCACCGACAAAAAAAACAAGCTTGAAAGCTTGCTCATCCTTTCCGTCGGCGAGCAGACTTTCGGTGTCGTCGTCGATAAAATCGATAAAGTTCTCGGCGTGCAAAAAAGCAAAATTCAGCCGCCGCATCCTCTGTTCGGCGATATCAATATCAAATATATTGCAGGTATCGTCGAAGCGGATAAGCGCCTCTACATTTTGCTCGACGTCGCGCGTATTTTCAATACACGTGTCGGCGAAGAAGAAAAGGGCCGTACCTATACCAAACAGGTTTTCCATACTTCCGCATCCGATGCTGCGCCGCAGATGCCGGTTTCAGCCCGTAAAAATGCCGCAGACGCGATGGATGAACGAGCCGCCGCCGCTGCGAAACCGTCCGCTTCGCAAACGCAGAGCAGCACGCCCGATACGTCGGCTCAGGATTTGAAATTCATTATCGAAAGCTTAAAGACGTATCGAAAATTTACGGTGACGCCGCTCAACGAGCAGTGGGTGAACGCGCGTTTCGACTCATGGAAAGAAGAGCGCGGCAAGGGCAAATCACAGCTGCAAAACGAAAACGACGCCGACCTTTTTTTGTCGCTGTTTTGGTCGCCGTGTACGGGTACGTGGTGGACGAAAGCTTATGCCGACTCCGTATACAAAGTCCTGCCCGATAACACTGCAAAGCAGATCTGCGTGTGGAATCCCGGCTGCGGTAAGGGTATGGAAACTTATTCCCTTGCGTGCATACTGCGGAAAAAATATCCCGGAGCGCGGCTTCGAATTTATGCGCAGGATATCGATTTGCTCAGCGTTTCGAATGCACCGCTTATGTCCGTGCCGGATGCCGCCGCATCCGATTGGTATGCGCCCTTTTTGACCAAAAAAGTAAACGGCGAATACACATTTACACAAGACGTAAAAGATAGTATTATGTTCGAGTACCACGATTGTCAGCATACGAATCAGCTTCCCGCAATCGATATTATCTTTGCGCGTGACGTTTTGTCGCTTTTGCCGCAGAGCGGACAGGAAGCGGTTATTACCGACTTCGATGAAAAGCTCAAGGCAAACGGTATCATCGTTGTGGGAGAAAACGAAACGCTTCCGGCCGGAGTCGGTTTTATTGAAAAGACAATAGGTGCACTGAAAGTGTACACAAAAAATAAATAAAGGGGACTTGAATGAGAGTAGAGTATATTAACCCGTTCGTTGAAACTTCTTACAGCGTTTTGAAAGAAGTGCTCGGGGGAGCCGATGTAAAGCGCGGCGATCTGTATCTCAAATCGACGGCCATGCCGATGATGGGGGTTGCCGCGCTGGTAGGTCTCGCCGGCGATGTTGAAGGACGCGTTCTGTACGATATGACGATCGAAACGGCGCTGAGTATCGCTTCGAAAATGAACGGCGAAACGCTTCCCGAATTCGATGATTTGGCAAAAGCGACGATCAGCGAACTTGCGAATTTGATTACGGGACAGGCGGTTACCAAATTGCAGGAACTCGGATTTAAATTCGATTTGACGCCTCCGGCGCTTTTTGTCGGTCAGAAGATGGAAATCGCGGCTCTCAGCAGCGCTCACACGGAAAACGTCGAAGCGCTTATCGTCCCGCTTATTTCCGAATGCGGTAAAATCGAAGTCAATGTGGCAATACGTGAACGTACATAAACGGCAGGAGTGTAGAATATGAAGACAAAACAGGATTTCCCGACAATTAACGATCGGCCGCAGGAAGGGCTGAAAGCCGACGGATCGAAGATCCGCGTATTGGTTGTGGACGATTCAATGTTCGTTGCAAAGCAGCTCGGTCAGATTCTCTCAAGCGAAGGTTACGAGATTATCGCGACGGCTGCCGACGGTAAAGAAGGTGTGGACAAATACAAAGAACTTTGCCCGAATGTCGATCTCGTAACGATGGATATCACTATGCCGCGCATGGACGGTATCACCGCGCTCGAACAGATTATGACGTTCGACAAAAACGCGCGCGTCGTTATGGTCAGTGCGCTCGGTAAAGAAGAATTGGTAAAAAAATCTTTGCTGCTCGGTGCAAAAAACTACATCATCAAACCGCTTGACCGCAAAAAGGTTTTGGAACGTATTTCTTCAAGCATGAAATAAAGTGCCGCGATGCGGGCTGTCGAAAAAGAAAACGACTTTTGAGACAGCCCCGTTTCAAAGAATCGTATTTGTCGTTTCCGCATTTATAAAAAGTTTGTACCCCTCTTTTGCTTTCAAAATATGGATTTCCGAAGTTTTTTCGTCGAGATATGTCCGTAATCGCGATATAGCCGAATAGATCGTGCCTTCTTTTGCACATATACCTCGTTTCCGAAGCAGTTGCTGCAGTTCGGGAATGCTTACCGCCCTGCCTTCATTTGTAAACAGGATTTCGAACACGGAAAAGATCGAAGCGGAGAGTTGTTTCTTGTATACGGCAAGAAGCGCTTCATGCTGCGTCCTATCTTTTTCGTCTTTTGAAAAACCGGATGTTCTCGATATGCGATCGAGCGATATATGCGGTTTTGTGCCGTGAGTTTCGACCGTTTCGGCAATCGTCTTCAGCGGAGGAAACAAAGAATCGATATCGAGCGAACCGATATGTCCGTAGTACAGATTGAGCGCCATAATCCAATGCTTCAGGCGCGAATCGGCATCTTTGGGAAACGGACTGTTATAAAACAGCAGCGGGATGGAACATCCGATATCGTGCATGTATCGATAGATATTGAAAATGCTGTGATCGTAGGTGAGATAATCGATAAGGAGCAAATCGGGACAGGTTTTTATCTTCAAAATCGATTTGTAAAATTCGTCCGAATTTATGTAGGTATTGCACGTATGGCCGTTGTCCTCCAGTGCCTTTGTGATCTTTTTACATGCTTTTCGATGCTTCGTGTAAAAATAAAATGTCATCGCCGGTTTCTCTCATCAAACCTTTGTACTTCCGCTTGCTGTAAGTATATCGATTATATTGTAGCATGAAAAATCCGCCTTGACTAATATTTCTTTTTTTAGGATTATTAAGAGCATTATAAAAACTGCGGATTAAAAAGCGGCGCTTAAACGGCGAGACGCGTTTTAAGGATGTTATGAAAAAAAATACGATAACCCGCGCATATCTTGAATCGTTGCCTTTTTCCGACTTGCTTGCGCTTGCTGACACGTACGGCATAGATGTGCCCGATAATTTGAACAGACGGTTTCTCATCGGTGAACTCCTCGATGTTGTAAAGGAAACCGGGAACGATTCGGACGATATGATTGTCACTCGGGAAAAAGATGAAGCGCAGTCTTTATCCGAGCGGCTTCCCGAATCCTACAATGTTACGGAAATAGAAGCGGTACTCAGAAATCCTGCGTGGATTTACGTCTATTGGGACATAGGCGAACGCGATATCCGCAGTTTAAAAAAACACGGAGATTATACGATCTTTCTTCGCGTCCGTTCTTTTTCAGATCGTGCGGCTTCAAAGAGCGAAGATGCGTATGATGTGCAGATCGATCAAGGCGATACGTCGGAATACCTTTTGTGTCCCGCAGGCAAAAAAATCATTCGTGTGGAACTTACCGCTTCGACTGCGACGGGAACGACCGTACTCGCTTCTTCGTGTTCGGTTGAAATTCCGCGCTCTTCAAAACTGCTTACTCATATCCGTCCGGGCAATGACGGCGATATAAGACCGATTGCAGCCCTGTCGGGTATAAAAGAACTTTTGCTCGATCATTATGTACATCATCGTGAATCGTTTTTCTAAAAGCACCTCTGAAAGTTCTGTCGGATTTTTAAAGGTGCCGTCGAGTTTTAATTTTCAACATCGGAGACTGCGATGGCAAATAAAAGAATTGTTTTATTAATTTCAAATCTTCAGGAATTCATCTATCACACGGGCGCCGAAGAAAAAAGATTTGCGGCGGAGATGAATCGCCTGTATGAATCGATTTCATACGTCTATATACCGCTGCTCAATATGTTCGCTTCGCTTGAAAAGGACGGTGTTCCGTTTAAAATTGCGCTCGTGATTTCGCCGGTGCTGTGTACGCTTTTGAAAGACCCCGTCGTGCAGCAACAGTACATCGCGTGGCTCGATGCGAAAATCGAACTGGGTAAAAGCGAACTTGAGCGCTGTAAAGACGATGCTGCGATGTGCGATGTCGTTAAATTTCATCTTGAAAAAGCGCAGGAAGACCGCTTTTGCTTTACGGCGGTGTACGGTCAGGATTTATTGAAAAAGATTGCCGAATATCAAAAGAAGGGATATGTCGAACTGCTTGCAACTTGCGCTACGAATATTTTTTTGCCGCACTATGCGGATATGGGCGAAGTGCTCAATGCGCAGATAGAAACGGGGTTATACGCTCATCGTTCGTTTTTCGGAGACCGCGCGAAGGGATTTTGGCTTCCGGAAACGGGTTATATTCCGGGGCTCGAGCGGGTGATGAGCACGTACGGCGTGGATTATACGGTACTCGATGCGCGTTCATTTCTTTTTTCCGACGATATCGCTGAAAAAGGGATATTTGCACCGGTCGTCTGCGGCGGAAAGACGGTCGCGTTTGCCCGCGATAACCGTACCGATGAAGAAGTTTTCGGAGAAAAAGGTTACGCATCTTCTTCCGTCTATTGCAACGTCAACCGTGACATTGCATTTGAGCTTTCATTCGAACGGCTCGCACCGTACTTCCGCGGTGCTTCATCGCGCTATGCGTCGGGCTATCAATATTACAATAAAGGCGCCGAAAAAAAAGGTTCCGATTGCCTCTACGATCCGATGCGCGCCGCCGAACAAAATAAAATCGATGCGGCGGCTTTTTTCGACAAAAAGCTCGATGTACTCGTGCAGGCGGAAAGTCTTTTGCCGTCCGTGCCTCAGCTTTCACTCGTGTGTACATTTTCAGTCGAACAGTTTTTGCAGCAGTGGCATGAAGGCGTCTCATGGATTGAAAACATATACCGCTACGCGAAAGACAAACCCGCTTCGTTTTCGTCTTTTGAAGATATCATCGCCGCACAGGGACATTTGCAAAACCTGCAGCCCTACTGCAGCGCTTCGATCGGTTCGGGATACGGAGAAACGCTCATCGCAAATAAAAACAGCTGGATGCTGCGTCATGCGCGTAAAGCAAGCGAACGGATGATCGATTTGGCCGAACGTTTTCCCGACGATACGGGGCTTAAAGCGCGGCTTTTGAATTTGAGCGCGAGAGAACTTTTGCTTGCGCAGTCGTGTACGTGGGCAAATATGATATGGGAAGGCACTTTCCCCGAATATGCCGAAGCGCGTTTTACGGAAAGCATCGGCGCGTTTATAAAGGTTTTCGAATCGCTCGGCGCAAATACGGTGAGCACCGAATGGCTTACGTCGTACGAAGCGAAGCATCCCGTGTTCCCGTGGATAAATTATCGGATTTTCAGTAAAAAACGATGATGCAATGGGGCTGTCTCGAAAGCCGCCTGCTTTTTCGGCAGCCTTCCGTCTTGTTAATTTTGCAGGGATTGTGCGTCGCGGATGCGCTGCTGCAAATCGATTTGTTTTTGTGCGCTTTCGATTCCCTCTGCTGCGGGAGTAAAGCGGGGATCGAGCGCGAGTACTTTATTCCATACTTCGACGGCTCCTCGGAAATCACCCTTGGCGAAGAGAGCGAGTCCTTCGCCGTATAATCGTTCCGCTTCGCTTTGCCGCTTTGCTCTTCCGCCGTCGCCGAGCAGTATTTTTGCGCCTGCGCTTATGTGATTTGACGGAAAAGGATTGAACGATGAAAATCGGTCGAAAGTATAGGCCGCTTCTAAACGCACGCGCTTAAAGAGCGTAACGCTTATGCCGCCGCCGGCGCTTTGAAAACGTATATAAGGGGCGTTTTCGGCGGCGGAAAAAGTACAGCCTGCGAAAACCGCTAAAAAATCGGTGACGGTCAATTCGACGGCGCAGCCGGCAGTTCCGAGTATATAGTTTCCGATGTTCGAAAGATTTACGGGTTGATTGAATTCCGCAGCGGCAAGCAGCCGTTTAAGGGGCCGGTAAGACAGTCCGAGCGAAACGCTCGTCGGAAGCGGATCGTCCGTTTTAATCTTTTCTCCGAAGCCGGTTATCGCGGCTCCGGCATTGCGGACACATAAGGCCAAACGCAGGTTCGGCTCTCGTGAAGCGAAAAATTTGCCTGCATTAAAGCGCAGCATGACACCCGCATCGGATGCAAGTGCGAGGGCGGAACGCGAAAGGCTTGCGGAACTTATGATCGATCCCGATGCGTCGGGCATACTGCGCCATGCGGTTTTCAGATTTGCGCCGAGCGCGATCCCTTTAAAATAATAACCGGCGAGAATATTGTATGATATGTTGAAGGTTGCCGACGCTTCGGAATAGAGGCTGTCCGCACTTCGTTTGCCGAAAGCGCCGTATTCGTAAAAGGGGACGTAAAAAAATCGGAGTTCTCCGCCGAATCCCAAATCGCCGTGCCTTGCGGCCGCAGCGGCCATTTCCATCGCCGCTCCCGCGATCCATATATTGTGAAATAATGCGATTTCGTTTTGTTCAAGCAGCGAGCTTGCCGCCGGATTGTAATCGATACAAAAGCTGTCGTCCGAAACAGCCGTATATGCGCCGCCGAGCGCTTCAGCCCTTCCGCCCGACGGAACGGTGAGCGAATAAAACGAGAGGGCATTTTCATCCGTATTTGAAAACGCGGACAAGGCTTTTGCGAACGAGCCGGCTCCGGTAAAATCGAGGGCAAAGGCGCGAATCGAAATACAAAAAACGAACAGTAACGGTATACGAGCAAAAAATGTTTTCATCATCGGCATTTCAGTATATCATATTTTCGGCATTTTTTCTCGACTTCGGGATTGAACATACCGAAAATATAAGCAGGCGTATGCAGACCGGTACCGTAGGTTTTTTCGCAAAAACATGATACAATATATTTAAACGGGAGATTGCAATCCGTTAATAATGAAAAAAATATTTTTAGCCGCAGCATACTGTATTCTCATTGCCGCGCCGTTTTTTGCAAAACCGAAAGACGACAGCCTCTCCCTCGCCGAAATCGACCGGCTCATTCGGGAGACGGACTACGATGCGGCGCTTTCTGCGCTTTACGAGTTCAATGTATCGCATCCGGAACGCTTCGAAGATATGCAGCGACGTGTCGGAAAAATTATTAAAAAACTTAACCTCTATACCGCAACCGCTTCGCAGCTTTTCGACACTGTGGAAAATGACCCCGAAAACGGGGAAAAAATATTGGCGATTATCGCGAAGCTCGAATCGTTGAAAAAAAATCCGACGGAGCAGCAGCTTTCGTTTATCCGCGAAGCCCGATCGGCAGCGCAGTTTACGATGTATCGAAGGCAGCTGTTTTCGATTTTGCAGGCGAGTGCGGATTCGGCGCACGGCGGCAATTATACGGATGCCGTCGAAAAAGCGGAAAGCGGCTTTTTTATGTACCGCGATGATTTTTTTAATAAACACACCGATGCTCTCGAAACGATTCCGGTACGGAGCGCTTTGTCTTATGTCGATGAGCGGATCGCCGCATATAAAGCGCTCGAAGAAAATCTGCAGAGCTCGGTACGTTCTTTTTCCGATGCCGTCCATTTGGGCGATGTCGAAAAAGCGCATGCTCTGTTTCCCGCCGTGCAATATTCTTTCGGGGAATTTGCGGAATTGCGGAACAGTATCTATCGGCTCGGTTTTGAACTGTGGAATATGGGGCAGACGGAAAACGCGACGGTAAGCGATGCGTCGTTTTTACCTTTCGTTTCTCGTTTTATTCTCGGCATCAATACGATTGCGGACTCCGGTGTTTTAGGCGCGATGAATTGCGAATGGGATGCCCTTACAAAACATATGGAAGACGAAATCCGATGGATGCTTATACAGAACATCGATTCTTTCGTTTATAACTTGGACGCCGGCGCGTTTACGGGCGAAAACGCTTTTCCCGAGCAAAAAGAACTTTCGGCATGTATGTCGTTTGCGGAACTCGGAAAATCGATAAACGCTTTATATATGCTCAGGCGTGCATTGGACGGAACGCCTGAAAAATCGCGCTTTTCAAATTTCGGGCTATCGGTCGATTACGGCGCGGCTCTCGCTTCCCGTTTTTCGGTTTTGCTCGATGCGGGTAAAGCGATGACGGCCGAAAGACAAAAAGCGCTTTCGCTTCCGGAGCCGGCCGATTACGACCGCGCGGCAATAGACGGAAAAGCGTATACGGACTCTCTTCTTGCTTCCGTCGAATTTATTAAATCCGAAGCGATGAAGATTTCTCAGGATAATTTCGAACTCTCGCCGGAAGCCCGTGCATACCTCGGAGCGCAGTATACGGAAGACGATGAAATAATCCCCTTCGATACCGCCGTCGGCGCATACCGTAAATTTTCCGGGGATGCGGCCGACTTCAGCCGCAATGCCGAAATTGAAGTATGGCAGAAAATCGCCTCGTACTATGCCGCATGCGGCGCGTCGTATGAAGCGGCGCGGTCAACGGATTTTGCCAATATCGAAATGCTCGAAGGCGAAAACTTCGATGAAGGTGTCGGTACGAGATTGAAATATCCGCTTCAAACGGCGGAAGCGGCTGCCGCTTTTCAAAATGCGCTTGCGGCAAATACTGACGTCCTCGTTTCGGCGCGGACGCTTTTGGCACGGGGGCCGTATGCCGATACGTACGCATTGCCGCTGAAGCGGATTTGCGACGCGATTACCAAACTCGATTCGTTTGCACCGAAAGCTCAAACCGTAAAAACCTATGCGACCGAACAGGTCAATGCGGCACGGCGTGCAAAAGACGAAGCCGATTTGAGGTATGAGCAGGCGAAAAAGGCGCTTTCGGCGAACGACTTCGCTGAAGCTCGCGGAAGGCTTCAGGAAGCGCGTACGAAATACAATGAATCGCTTTCGTATCAGGAATCGCCCGAACTGCGCAAGCTTTCCGATGAGCGGCTTGCGTCTTTGGGCGAGCGCATTCAAACGCGGCAAAACGAAATCGTCGTCCGCCGTGTACGCGACATGAAAACGAAAGCGCGGAACGAATATTACAACGGAAATTTCAGCGCTGCGGAATCCGTTTTGACGCAGGCAAAAGCGCTGTGGGCGATGACGAATATCGACGAAGATGAAGAGATAACGTCGCTGCTCGCTTTGGTCGGTACGGCGCTTTCGCTTCAGGCGGGGCGTGTTCTTTCTCCGTCGGCACCGCTCTATCCGGAGATGTCGCAGCTTTTAAGCATTGCACGGCAGTATTTCAACGAAGGACAGAATTTATTAAAAAAAGGCGATACGGATGCGGGAAAAGCGCTTCTCGCCCAAGCGCTGCAAAAAATTCAAGAGCTGCAGCTCGTCTACCCGCGCAATCGATCGGCAAGTCTTTTAACGCTGCGGATCCGGCAAGTGCTCGATCCTTCGGGGTTTGCGTCTCTGTTTGCCGAGCGCATCGAAATGGCGAAAGCGAATTATAAAACGCCCGACAAACGGCAGTCGGCTTATACGGATTTGCTCGACTTGTATGAAATCGACCCGTCGTATCCGGGACTCGCCGCTCTCATCTACGAAACGGAAATCGATTTGGGGATCCGCCGCCGTCCTCAAGACCGCGAGGCGATCGCTCGTGCGGCATCTCTTACGAAGCAGGCGCAGAGCGTTGCCGACAGTGCAGGGCGGGACGAAGTGAAACTTCGCGCGGCGCTCTCTCTTGTCAATGAAGCGATTTCTCTCGATCCGAACAACAATGCGGCGCTCCTTTTGAAAGATCGCATACAGATTGCGATCGGAGGCGAGACGCTTATCGTGCTGTCGTCCGAAGACGAAGCGAAGTATCAAAAAGCGGTCACCGCTTTGCAGAGCAATGACATCGTTACCGCAAATGCGCTCGTCGAAGAACTCTTACAAAAACCGTCAAATAAAAACTCTTCGAAGATTATCGATCTGCAAAAAAAGATCCGGGCGCTGCTGTGATGAACCGAACGATAGCGATAATAAAACGCGTTCCTTTGTCCGCGCTGTGTGCCGCACTCTTTTGCATTTCCGTTGCGCCTCTTTATGCTCAATCGATGTATTGGGAAAATGCCGTACGCATAACGGAGGGCGATGCCCGTTTTCCCCGTGTCGTAACGAACGGTAAAAAAACATGGGTGTTTTGGGAAGAGATCGATACGAAAAACGAAACGATAGGACTTTCGTGCCGCTATACCGATACGGACGGTACGGTGCGGACGAATCGCCGTTTCGCCGGTCTCTTTCCGTATTCGGGGAGGATACCCGACATCTATTCCGCTGCGGTTTCAAAAAGAGGAACGGTAGCTGTTGCAGTGCTTTCGGGAAAAAGAACGATTTCGATTTTCACGTCGTCCGACGACGGCGCTTATTTTACCGAAGTGAAGATTCCCCATTATGACGAATCTTTCGTCGCACCTCAAATCTATGCGACTTCGCGCGGCACTTTTATGCTCTTTGTGTCGCTCGGACAAAACGCTTCGTTTGCAATGTATGCGGCGGCATCTCCCGACGGTTTTGCATGGTCGGAGTTTTCTCATTTTTTGCCCGCCGATTCTCAAGTAAATCCGTTTATTCCCGTACTCAATTCGATGCCGAAAAGCGATGTCGTTGTTTTTCAAGCGCAGTATATCCTTGAAAACCGCATATCCTATCAGCTTTATGCGACTTTTTCTTCCGATGCGGGAGTGACGTGGTCGATGCCTTTGCTGATCACCGGCGCTTCTTCGCTTGCACCCGACGATAAACACGGTTTTTCCGCGTATCACAATCAGCGTCCGTTTTTGTTCACGCGATCGGGTGTTACGTATATCGCATGGGAGCGGACGTATTACGCTTCCGAGAATTCGCATATTTGGGTCGGACAGCTGACAAAAGAGGGAATCGTTGCCGGCACTGCAAAACAAATCAGCGGAGAGGGGAATGCGAACCGCGCCGTCCTCTTTTCGTTTAATAATACTTTGTCCGCCGTTTGGTTCGATACGAGGATCGGCATCGAAACGGTGCGTATGGCGCAAAAAAAGGGGCCGCTTTGGGAAGAGATTACTCTTTCATCGGGACGTGTTCCGAGCCTTTTCGCGTTTCCCGTTATCACCCGATCGAAATCGAATGTCGAACGCCTCGCATTCGTGTGGCAGGAAAATCCCCAAAACGGAAAGCCGGGTATCTATCTTCTTGAACCCGATATTTCGGTTGCTCCGCCTTCGATCAAACCGCTTTCGTTCGAAACGGGTAAACGCGCGAAGGAAAGGCGCGTACGCTTCCGCATCGAATTGCCTTCGGATTCGTCCGGCGTCGCCGGCTATTCGTGGAGTTGGTCGCAAGACAAATCGACCGAACCTCCCGATACGATTATGAATGCTTCGAAAGAGCGGACGGTCGAAGTAAATGCGTCTGCCGAGGGCAAATGGTATTTTAAAGTACGAACGGCGGACTATGCGGGAAACCGATCGGATTCGGCAGTTGTCGAATATTACCTCGATTTGACGGCACCGGCAAAACCTTCGATCAAACTTCCCGAAACGGATAAGGCCGGCTTTATCGATTCGAATTCGTTCGACATAAGCTGGCAGCCGGATGCGGCCGACAGCGATATCGCCGGCTATACGTGGCATTTGCAGTACATTGCACCGATCGATGATCGCCTTGTTTACACGAAGCGTCACACGATGCGGGTGAGCGTTGACGAAGCGAAAGCTATGGCCGCTTCGTTTTTGACATCCCGCGCGGATGATATTCGGCACGCTGAAAAACCGCCGAAACGCATACTCGGAAAAGAGCGCCGTACTTCGTATGCAAACCGTAAAAACGGACTCTATGCGTTTTCCGTTGCGGCCATCGATGATGTCGGCAATATAGGCGAAGCGTCTACGGTGCCGCTCCTGCTTAACAAATATGTGCCCGTCACCTATATTACGTCGGTCGCCTCGTCGAGCGATATGTTCGGAAATCTTACGATCGATATCATCGGCGGAGGTTTTACTTACGACGGAACGGTAAATGAAATATATATCGACAAGGACGGAAAGGCTCCCTATGATTTGACGCTTCGGCGGAGCGAGGGAACGTTCCGAGTAGTGTCGGACAATCGCATCGTCGACATACGCACCGGCACCGCGCTCGATGAAGGCGCGTATCATATAGGACTTGTACATTCCGATCGCGGACTTTTTATGAGCGGCGTGCTTTTCCGTGTCGAAAAAAAAGGTACGGTGAAAATGGAACGGCAATACGCTTACGGTTCGCCGTGGCAGCCGATTAAAACGGCATCGCCGTATCATATTCAAATCGGAACGCTTTTGTTTTGGATCGTAATTGCCCTTGCAGCGGCAGGGTTTGCGTTTGCCCTTTTCGGCTTGACGGAGACGGTACGGGATACGCTTGCCGTCCGTATGGAAATACGCGCGCTTATTGCAGGAGATAGTATGCCTCAGAGGAAGAAAAAACGATTTATGCAGCTCAAGTATAAAGGCATCAGCCTCAGATTCAAATTGATGCTGTTTACGACGCTTCTCGTCATCGTTACCGTAGTGCTCGTTGCGCTGCCCTTCGGCATCAATATGGTGCGCACACAGCAAAGTACGCTTGCGCGCGGGCTTTCCGAACGGGTTGATATGCTCCTCGAAAGTTTGTCTTCGAGTACGCGCGTCTATATGTCGACACAAAATATTCTTGAAATGAATTATCTGCCCGATCAAATGTCGTCGCTCGAAGAAGCTCGGTACGTAACGATTACCGGTTATCCGTCGAACAATGCGAATACCGGTCTCGGGTATGTATGGGCGACAAACGATCCCGAAATTCTGCAAAAGATTTCGAACTCGACGCTCACGTACGGGGTGTCGGAGATAACGAATGAAACCGTTCGGGAAATCGCTCGGCGGTGCGAAAAACTCAATGATGCCGCCGCAAAAGAGGTGGGAGGCATTGCAGCCGATATAGCCGAACTCAATGCCGAAGGCATTTCGCTTGCGCTGCGAACCGACGAGCGTTCCGTTGAGCGCCGCGAAGAGATTGCCCGGATCACGACGGAACTTTCGACAAAGCTGACCGTTTCGCTGAATGAGCTTGCGGCAAAAGGAAGCGGTTCCGTTCCTTCGTATGATTATAATCATTTTGACAGGGTAAACACCGATTATCTTTTTTATCGGCCGGTACTGTATCGTTACGGCACTTCGCAGGAATATGTGAGGGGTATCGTCTTTATGCGAGTATCTACGGAAAACATCGTTGCAGCGGTCTACAATGCGCGCCGCATCGTGTTTTTGACGGCTCTCTTTATTGCACTCTTTGCCGTTCTGATCGGTGCCGCCGGTTCGTTTATACTTGCATCGATTATCGTGGCTCCTATCCGTGAACTTGCGCGCCACGTGCAGATCATCGGTGAAACGGCGGACAAGATGAAGCTTGCGGGGCACGATATAAAAATCAAAGGACACGATGAAATCGGGCAGCTCGGAGAGAGCGTCAACGAAATGACGCACGGACTTGTTCGGGCGGCAAAAGACGAACGGCTGCTCATGGACGGCAGGGTTGTTCAGCAGACTTTCCTTCCGCTCGTGACGGGCGAAGACGGTGCAAAAGGAACGTTTGCAAAACTCGACGAAGTCAATCTCCGGTGTTTCGGTTATTACGAAGGAGCGACGGGAGTTTCGGGAGATTATTTCGATTATAAAAAACTTGACGACCGCTGGTATGTTTTAATAAAATGCGATGCCTCGGGACACGGCGTTCCCGCAGCTCTTCTCATGACGATCGTCGCGACGCTCTTCCGTACGTATTTCGCAAACTGGTCATACGAGCGTAACGGTACGCAGATCGATACGGTCGTTTCGCAGATAAACGATTTTATCGAATCGCTCGGCATCAAAGGAAAATTCGCTGCGATAATCATCTGCCTTTTCGATACCGTTTCGGGCGATGTGTATATGTGCAATGCGGGCGACAATATCGTCCACATATACGACAATATGGCACGAAAGGAAACCGAGTTGACGCTGTTTGAAACGCCGGCGGCCGGCCCGCTTCCGTCATCTCTCGTTAATATGAAGGGCGGATTCAAAGTCGAAAAAACTCACTTACAAAAAGGTGATGTGCTTTTTCTCTATACCGACGGCATCGAAGAGGCGACGCGGAAATTCCGCTCTCCGTCGTTTGACGTTATACGATGTGCCGAAAAAGGTTTGCATCCGGGAGACGTTCACGGCAATCATAAGGTCGGTGAAGATTCGGAGCAGCTTGAAAGCCGCCGCGTCGGTGAAATCATCGAATCGGTATTCGCGCGGGGCGTTTATACGCTCAAAAAATTTCACAATCCGATTCCCGACGAAGAACTCGTTTTCGATTTTTCGACATGCAAAGGTACGATCGAAGAAGCCGTCATCGCGCTCGTATCGGTTGAAAAAGTGTTCCGCATGTATAAGTCGCCCGACGTAACGGCAGCCGATGTCGTGCGCGTTGACAAAAAAATTGATGAGTTTCTTGAAAAGCATTTCAATCGATACAATTATTATTGCGGCGTAAAACAGGAAAGCGCGGAAGGAACGAATTATTTCGAATACGCATATCTCCGTGAAGACGAACAGCTGGACGATTTGACGCTGCTCGCCGTCCTCCGCCCGTAAAATATTTCGCCGAAAATATTTTATAAAAATGTTTGCAACCGCGGCGATTTGTGTGTATATTATAGGGGGAATGTACAGGAGGTTGTATGGCTATCGGTGATAAAATCAAACGATATTTCGACAAAGGCGTGGAAGCGTCTAAGACGGCATTCGACAAAGGGATGGAAGCGTCTAAAACCGCGTTCAATAAAGCGAGCAGCGCCGTTCAGGATTTCAGCGACAAAAGCGTCGTCCGCATAGAAAAACATCAATTCGAAACGAAAAAAGAAGAACAGCTGCTTGCACTCGGGAAAAAAGTTTTTGAAAAATTCTCGGGTGGTGCGGCGTCTGCAGTTCGCGGCGATGATGCCGAGATCGCGCCGATCGTTGCGGAAGTAAAGCATTGCGACGAAGAGATTGCAAAACGCGAAGAGGCGCTTGCTCAAAAGCCGAAGCAGGACTGAACGTTTAAAAGCGCCGCTGAAATAGCGCGGCACTTTTAACTTCGAGTTTTCTGTCGAAAACTCGCTGATATACGTGTGCGCCGCTTGAAACTTCGCGCTTACGCGCTCGTTGCGAGGCTTGCGCACTAATGCGGCATCTTCGGAAGTTGACACTTCCTGCAATGCCGCATTTTAAGGAAGGTTTAAAAGCGCCGCTGAAAT
>ERZ772960.252-NODE-252-length-51896-cov-3.407149_pt1 | contig 51896 bp, 42 predicted proteins | sample MGYA00580678_ERZ772960 | MGnify/ENA primary metagenome ERZ772960 (study PRJEB29015, sample SAMEA2737930) | human oral metagenome | biome: human oral; feature: human-associated habitat; material: dental | place: China | collected 2059 ...
TAAGCCTCTCCTCGAGTATTCATAGATTGTATCATAGTTTGAGCCATCGTGTCGGTCTATAATAAATATTCGGCTACAAAGATAGTACTTTTTTATAAAAAAACAAAAAAATAAAATTTAAATATTGGGGCTGGGTGGGCAGATCAATTACAAGAAATTATTCCTACATTCTTTCATTTTTAATTCTTAACTTTATTCGTCCCAGCCCCACAATAAATGTTTACTTGTTCAAGAAAGGGTAACGATAGTCGACGGGTGGCGTAAGTGTCTCTTTGATGGTACGAGGCGATATCCAACGGACGAGGTTGAGGTATGAGCCTGCCTTGTCGTTAGTGCCCGAAGCCCTCGCTCCGCCAAACGGCTGCTGGCCAACAACGGCTCCCGTAGGTTTGTCGTTGATATAGAAGTTGCCGGCGGAGAACCTCAATGCCCTCTCGGCAGCGAGAGTGGCGTAGCGGTCACGTGAGAATATCGAGCCTGTAAGTGCGTATGGTGAAGTGCGGTCGCACAGGTCGAGAGTCTTCTCGAAGTCTTTGTCGTCGTAGACGTAGAGGGTGATGACAGGTCCGAATATCTCCTCTCTCATAGTCTCGTAGTCGGGCTTTTTTGCCTCTATTACGGTAGGTTCTACGAAGTATCCCACACTCTTGTCGCACTTGCCTCCAAAGACGATTTCGGCGTCTTTCGACTTCCGTGCACGCTCGATATAGCCTGCTATGTTATCGAAAGCCACTTCGTCGATAACGGCATTAACGAAGTTCGAAAAGTCGCGGACATCGCCCATCTTGATAGTTTTTAGCATAGCACCGATGTTGTCTTTGACCTTGCCCCACAGCGATTGGGGGATATAAACACGCGAAGCTGCCGAACACTTCTGCCCCTGATACTCGAACGCCCCCCTTACGATAGCCACAGCCAGCTCTTGCGGGTCGGCACTCTTGTGAGCGAAAATGAAGTCTTTGCCGCCCGTTTCGCCGACGAGTTTGGGGTATGTACGGTATTTGCCGATATTTTCTCCTACGGTCTTCCAGAATGATTGGAAAACGGCGGTAGACCCTGTGAAGTGTATGCCTGCCAAGTCGGGGTGAGCCATCACTACATCGCTGATAACGCTGCCCTTGCCCGGCAGGAAGTTGATGACGCCGTCGGGTACGCCAGCTTCTTGAAGTATCTTCATGGCGTAGTAGTTCGATAGCAGAGCTGTGGTAGCGGGTTTCCACACCGTTACATTGCCCATAAGCACGGGGCTGATATTGAGGTTGACGGCGATAGCCGTGAAGTTGAACGGAGTGATAGAGTATACGAAGCCTTCGAGCGGGCGGTATTCTACTCTGTTGATACAGTCGGCCGTCGGCGAGAATGGCTGGTCGGCGTATATCTGTGCGGCGTAGAAGGGGTTGAACCTCATAAAGTCTATCGCCTCGCAAGCCGAGTCTATCTCTGCCTGAAAAGCATTCTTGCCCTGTCCGAGCATACAGGCGGCATTCATCACGTAACGATACTTATGAGCAAAAAGTTCTGCCGCACGCAAAATGATACTTGCTCGGTCTTCCCAAGGGGTGGCTGCCCACTCCTTACGAGCATCCAGAGCGGCGTCGACGGCGGCTTTGACCTCTTTTGCCGTACACTGGTGGTAGGTAGCAAGCACGTGTCCGTGTTCGGTGGGCATTACTACCTTTCCGAGTTTACCTGTCTTCACCTCTTTGCCTCCTATTACGAGAGGTATCTCTATCGAGGTATTGTACTGTCGTTTCAACTCTTTTTCGAGTTCTCTACGTTCGTTGCTCCCCGGGGCATAACCCAATACGGGTTCGTTCTTGGGTTGCTGAAATCTAAAAATAGCGTTGTTCATATTGATTATATTATTAATTATTAGAATAATAGTTTGTAAATATAGGTTTTGTTGGTACAAAGTTAATATAAACTTTTCGAACCGACAACAACTCGATTTATCTTGTATTACTAAAAAATGTATTACATTTGCCATTCAAAAATCAAAAAAATCGATAGACAATATGTTTAAAGAAGTATTAGCAATAGGCGGCAAGCCGGGACTTTTCAAATTGGTATCATACGCCAAAAACTATGTAATAGTAGAATCGCTCATCGACGGCAAACGACAGCCGGCTTATCAGAGCGAGAAAATATCTCTACTGCGAGATATAGTGATGTTTGGCAACGGCGGAGAGAAGAAACTGAACCAACTCTTCAAGGCGACATTCGACCTCGAGGGTGGTGCTAAAGTCGATATCGATACTAAAAACAGCAATGCTCTGCAGGATTTCTTCGCTAAGATATTCCCCGACTTCGACCGAGAACGCATCTATCCGAACGATATAAAGAAGTTCGTAAGTTGGTATAATATACTTATAGACTCGAAGATAACCGATTTCGACGAAGTCGAAGAAGAACAAGACAATAACGAAACGGGCAAAGAGAAGAAGCCTCAGGCAGAAAGAGCCGACAAACCCAAGACGGCTGCCCCAAAGAACACGGCAAAAAAGGTATCGACCAAATCGGCAGCACCCAAGCAAGCTACTCGCGTATCGATGAAAAAGGGTTCGTGACCCACCCGACGATTCGCTGCGGTAGCAGCGAGAGCTATGCGCTCTCAATCGTTGCCGTAAATAGCTTTTTAGTTAGAGAAACAATAGAGAGACAGGGCTCGACCGCTTCGTAGCAGTCGAGTCCTGTCCGTTTTTTTGATGCTCACTCCTTTCTCGATATTCGAAGTAAAGTAAGCTATCTGTCGTCGATAATCTGCATTATTCTCTCTGCCACGAGTCTACCTGCATGCCCTGTCCTTTTTAGTCCTACTCGCTTCTCGAATGCGGCATATCGCTCGCGAAACTCACCGTAGCTATTATCTGCAATGATACGGATAATATCACTATGGCTATATGCTATATCGAAAGGCAACTCATCGAAACCGAAATAATAGCCTCTCTCCTCGGCATAGTCCTTATAATCGGCAATATACAAAACGACAGGTTTCCCTACTATCATAGCGTCGAACATTACCGACGAGTAGTCGGTAATCAATAAGTCGCACGACATTATTAGCTCCTGCATATCGGGGTAGTTGTTGGCATTCTCCGTGGAGTCGAGGTTTTTTATTAGCTCTTCGGGGTTCTTTATGTTTGGGTGCAGTCGCACCAAGACCTTCCACTTCTGTCCGGTCGAAGCCTCGAGCTGCTCTTTTATCTCTCTCAGATTCAGGTCGTAGGGATTGTTGCTATAGCTCTTTCGGAATGTCGGCGCATAGAGACATATTTTCTCTTCGCTGCTTATATTACCGAAATAATCGAGTACCTTTTGTCGTATCTTCGGGTCGGGGCAGAAAAGGATATCGTTTCTAGGCGAGCCGACCTCCATAATCTCTCCGTCGAACCGAAACGCCCTGCGACAGATAGTCGTAAAGTGCTCGCTGTTAGAAATCATCAAATCGGTCATACGAGTATCGTTTTTCATACATTTCTTGTAATATTCCACCATCTTATCGATAGCGTCGTACTCGATTTTCTTCAGTTGCAGGTCGCCGTGCCAAGTCTGAATATAATACTGTCTCTTTCTTTTCTTTACATACTGGTCGAACCTCATATTGTTGACCCAAATTTTTGCGGTCGCAAGGTGATAAAAGTATGCTATACTACCGATTTTCACCTGTCGTATTTCGTGTGGGATATTGGCATATCTCTTCGTCACCAACCAACAAACATCCACTTTGGCGGCGGGTAGGTGTTGGTATATATATTTTGCATTATCGCCGAATCCTTGCCCCGAATAGTTCGAAAAAATGATTTTGTTTCGCTTTATACCGCAAAGTCTGAATATCAATAGCGGAAGGCTCAATAGATTGACGAGATTCAGTCTTATGATGATTTTTTTTATTGGGGCAACGACGTGTAGACGCATAATTTTTATCTTGATTTTATTAAGAGTGCCGAAAACAACCGTTTTTCGAAAACACATCTATTTTTCCGACTGCAAAGATACAAATTTTTGAAAACAAGGCTATCGAGTAGCATTGAGGTCGGATATAAACGATTACTTCGATGGCAATCTTTAGTTCTTTTCTTATCAAGTACTTTATACCGACAACAACCGATTTCTGATATGGAATTAGTATAAGATGAGTATATGACGAAACGAAACCAAAAGATATTATTATCGTAGATATGATATTTCTTATTCACAAAATTTGTAATTGAATATTACCTTTGCATTCCGAAACCCCTAAGCCGCATAATATTTGTGAATGAACCACGTAAGATAGAACTGCTTGCCCCAGCCAAAAACGCCGACTACGGCATAGAGGCGATACTGCACGGAGCCGACGCCGTATACATCGGTGCACCGATGTTCGGAGCCAGAGCCTCGGCAGGCAATACCGTAAACGATATCGAGAGACTCTCGGAGTTTGCCCACCGATACCACGCACGTGTATACGTGGCAATGAACACCATACTCGAAGACAAAGACTTAGCCGATGCCGAACGCCTATTGCACGAACTATACAACGCAGGTACCGACGCCGTCATCATTCAGGATATGGGCATATTGCAGCTGCGGCTACCACCTATCGCTCTACACGCAAGTACACAGATGGACAACCGCACGGTAGCAAAAGCTGTCTTTCTGGAGCAGGCGGGGTTCTCGCAGATAGTATTGGCGCGTGAGTTGTCGCTCGACGAAATAGCTGCCATAGCTCGTTCCGTTACAGTACCGATAGAGGTATTCGTACACGGGGCATTGTGCGTATCGTATAGCGGACAGTGCTATCTGAGCAATGCTCTGACGGGGCGTAGTGCCAACCGTGGCACCTGCTCTCAGCCGTGCCGCTTGCCGTACGATATTACAGATAGCAGAGGACGGGTGATAGCCGCAAAATGCCATGCCCTCTCGATGAAAGACCTCAACCGTACAAACGACCTCGAAGCCCTACTCGATGCAGGTGTAAGCTCGTTGAAGATAGAAGGACGGCTAAAAGACTTGACCTACATCAAAAACACCGTATCGCTGTACCGCCGTCGGCTCGACGAGATACTCGCCCGTCGTCAAGAGTTCGAGCGTGCCTCCGACGGCGAGAGCCGTATCACATTCGAGCCGAATATGAATAAGACGTTCAATCGCGGCTTTACCGACTATTTCCTGTATGGACGTAAAGAAACCGTATGGTCTGCCGATACTCCCAAGTCCATCGGCGAGGAGGTGGGCTCGGTCGTAGACGTCGCTCCGCGATATATTACGCTCAACCTCAAAACAAAGCTAAGCAACGGCGACGGACTGTGTTTCTTCAACCACCGTCGAGAACTCGAAGGCATTCAGGTAAATCGTGTAGAAGACAATAGAGTCTTTCCGCTCTCTATGCCCGTAATAAAAAAAGGCACAAGGGTGTTTCGCAACAACGACCGCGAGTTCGATAAGTTGCTTTCGGGCAAAACGGCAGAGCGTAAAATAGCTGCCACCATAGACCTATACGAACTCACCGACGGTTTTCGGCTTGTAATGACCGACGAAAAAGGATACAGCTATCAAATGTTTCGCCAAGCCACGAAAGAACCCGCACAAAAAGACCAAAACGAAAACATACGTACCAACCTCAGCAAGACGGGGCAAACCATATTCACCGTTACCGACGTACGCCTGCATCTGACGAGCAATGTCTTTATCCCTGCCTCCGTACTATCGCAATGGCGGCGCGAACTGACCGACGGACTGCTCTGCGTAAGGCTTGAAAATCACCCTCGCCGCACGGTAGACCACAAACCGACACATCACGCCTTCCCCGAGCCGACCATAACGTACCTCGGTAATGTTGCCAACGGCAAAGCACGTTCGTTTTACGAACAGCACGGCTCCGAAGTGCTACAACCGGCATTCGAGATAAAACGGCAAAAAGACGTACCGCTGATGTTTACCCGCCACTGTATAAAATATTCTCTCGGGTGGTGTCCCAAATACAACAAAGCCGTATCGCCCTACACCGAACCGTTTTATCTGATACACTCATCTACCCGCCTCCGCCTTGAGTTCGACTGCCAAGCCTGCGAGATGAGAGTGTACAAGGTCTGACGGCGGTATGATATTGGGAAACAATACTTAGCTAATATCGAAACTTAATAATCGCTCTACCGTCTAAATCTTAGAAATATTATTAACTTTGCCAATTGTATTATATACTATACAAAACAACAACCAATTAAAAATAATGCCATCCTGCAGATACGTAATTGCAGGTCAGAAGTTTAAGACGATATGAGAGTATGAAATCGAATATAACTATATATAGAGCAATTGACTTCTTCTGTGGCGGAGGCGGTATGACTTGCGGTCTTCGTCAAGCGGGTATAAATGTAATCGCCGGAGTTGATCTCGATAGGGATGCAAAAGAGACTTACGAATATAATAATCCTGGCACCGTCTTTATTCAAACAAATATCAAAGATTTAAGAAATGATTATTTTGAACAGAGTTTCAACTTGCAAAAAAATGATGATAAAATGATTTTTGTAGGATGTAGTCCCTGTCAGTTTTATAGCATAATACATTCCGATAAAGAAAAATCGTTTCACTCAAAAGATTTATTAATGGACTTCGCTCGTTTTGTCGATTACTATAAACCCGGATATGTGCTTGTTGAAAATGTCCCCGGAATTTTAACTCACAAAGACAGTATATTACCGGTTTTTCTCGAAAAATTAAAAGAAATCGGATATGACAATATAATATATAAGATAGTGGATATGAGTTATTATGGAATACCTCAAAGTAGAAGGAGGTTTTCGCTAATAGCTACTCGATTGAAAAATGCAAACATTCATTTACCCATTCCGGAGAAAAAGAGCATGGTGCTTCGTGAGGCTATCGGACAAAAAAACGGATTTCCAAAAATCAAAGCGGGAAATAAAGACAAAAGTGACTTTAATCACTCCGTAGCAGGCTTAAGCAATAAAGGACTACAGCGAATGATAAAAACACGACATGACGGAGGAAGTAGATTGGATTGGGCCAACGATGGCGAATTACAACTTAGATGTTTTGTTGGCAAAGATAATAGCTTTAAGGATACTTACGGACGTATGTGGTGGAATAAACCGTCTCCGACAATCACAACTAAGTTTTTCAGCATTTCAAACGGACGTTTCGGACATCCCGAAGAAGATCGGGCTATTTCATTAAGAGAAGGAGCAACCATACAGACTTTTCCTAAAAATTATATTTTTAAAACCGGAAGTATTGCGGCAACAGCAAAACTCATAGGTAATGCCGTCCCTCCGGAATATGCAAGAAGACTAGGTGAAATCCTTATAAATTCAAGAAAAAAATGAAAGAATCATTTTCGATAACCCCCAGAATTATTGCTCATTTTGGTGAAGATTTAATCAAGAATGAAAGCATTGCTCTTCTTGAACTGGTTAAAAATTCTTATGACGCATGTGCAAGTACTTGTATCATAGATTTTAATACGAATAAGGAGCAACTGGAATCCTTGACAATAACCGATGATGGCTTCGGGATGAATCTAAACACAATTAAAACCGTATGGCTTGTTATTGGAACAGATTTTAAGCATAAAAAATTGGAACCTAATTGTTGCGGAAGATTTCCTTTGGGAGAAAAGGGGATTGGTCGTCTTGGAGTTCACAAATTAGGAAATAAAATCACATTGATTAGTAAAACGGAAAACGATAAAGAAGTACATCTCAGCATTAATTGGGCAACCCTAAATCAGGCAAAAAAAATAAACGAATTTACTGTTGAAGTTGATGAAAATGAGACGCCTATCCATTTTAAAGATGGCAAAACCGGTACTCGAATTATCATCAATGACCTTAAAACAACTTGGGATAGAAGGCAAATAAGAGAGGTTTATAGAAATCTGACATCTTTGAACAGTCCGTTTTCCGGAGCAAACGATTCGTTTAAAGTGGATATACGTAGTAACTCAAATCTTTTTTCCGGTCTTCCCTCTTTTGATGACATCAAAGACAGTGGTCTGTATTTTGGGCACTGTGTAATGAAAGGAGGATTGATCGAGGACTTTAAATACGAATTTAAGCCATGGTCTTCTTTATCTAAGGTTGATAAAGGACGTAAAGTGGAGAAGAAGCACTTAATTGAAGAAGACCTTTACATAAAAGGCATCAAGGAAGTAATAGACGAAAAAGGGAAAAAGAAAAATGTAGAATATGATATTGATTTAAACGATTTCGAAATTGGAGACATAGAGTTTGATGTCATCATTTATGAAATGGACGCTCAAATTTTCAGCTTCGTTAATGCGGAAAAATCCAGTATAAAATCCTACTTAAAAGAAAACGGAGGAGTTCGTGTTTATCGTGATGATGTTCGTATTTACGACTATGGAGAAAGAGATAATGATTGGCTTGGAATAGATTTGAAACGTGTTCATAGGGTCGGCGGTAATGTAAGTAACAATATTATTTTAGGCTCTGTTAAATTAAAACGCTCGCAAAGTTTCGGACTTAAAGAAAAAACCAATAGAGAAGGATTTATTGAAAACGATTCTTATGTTGCGTTAGTAAATGCCGTTGATTATGCTTTATCACTGATTGTTAGGGAACGTAATGTTGATAAAGCGCTATTAACAACTCTATACAAAAAAGATAGAGTGATAGAACCTGTTCTTTCCGATTTAAATGACGTTATTGAATTGGTAGAAAATAAAATCCCTGAAAAAGAGATTAAAGACGAAATTTTAAAGTATTTATATAGAATAAATGAACAATATAAAGAGGTCAAGGAGGTTCTTATAAAGAGTGCCAACGCCGGATTAAATTTGAGTGTTGTTATTCATGAGATTGAAAAACAGGTTGCGGCATTAATCGGTTATGCGAGTAGTGGAGAGAAAGAGCATGTTATTGCTATTTCTCTCAATCTCGAAAAGATTATTCGCGGATATTCGGCTATGATAAGGAAATCTTCGATTGGAGAAACCACATTATCATCTATTGTTTCGACAGCGATAAACAATTATTCGTTCCGATTTTCCGACCATAAAATAGAAGTTTTTGATAATTGTAAGGATAATACATTAAAGGCATATTTAGCAGAGGCCGAATCCATTTCAGTATTGACCAACTTATTGGATAATTCCATATTTTGGCTTAGTTATGCACGTAAAGAAAACAGAAAGATTTCCGTATATATAACAGACCAAATAGAAGGATATAATTCGGTTATCATTTCCGACAACGGACCGGGATTCAATATTCCGACGGATGTTGCCATTCAGCCGTTTATTACGGGCAAACCGCATAATATAGGTATGGGGCTTGGGCTACATATTGCCAATGAAATGATGATAGCAATGAAAGGACAACTATTATTTTTAGATAAAGATGAAATTTTTCTTCCTAAGATCGTTCAACAAAATGAGATTGATAAAGCGATTATTGCGCTTTGTTTTCCCAAAGAAAAGAAATAAAGGAATAACTATGATAACTGATTTTATTGATAGCGCGTTGGTTATTGATGATAAACCGGAAGACGTAAGTAACTTAATTAGAGTTCTCGAAGATAATGGTATAGCGGTTACATTTTATGAGCCTGATAATATCAAAGGCCGTGCAAAATTGAAAAATCGTAAAATCATTTTTTTAGACTTATACTTGGATAAAACAAGTACGGAGCTTAAAGGACATATCGCCAAAATTCGCAAAATACTAAAAGAAAAAATAGGAAATAATTTTGGGACTTATGGAATTGTTCTTTGGTCTGCCCATACGGATGAGATAGAACAACTGCAAGAAAAAATACAGAGTGATAAAAATAAAAACGAATATACGTCACCTTCATTTTTAGTCGGATTAGATAAAGTCAAATATATGAAAAATGGGGGAGATTATTCTTCTCTATTTGTCGATATAAATACGGCACTACAACAAGATCCTTCGGCAACATTTTTTATGGAATGGTATAACTCCGTAAAAACAGCGCAGGACAACACTATTTCTAAGATTTATTCTCTAATTCCTGATTATTCAGCAAGAGCAAACGATTTTCTATGTATTCTTCAAAAAATGGCTTTAAACTATACTGGAATTCCTAGCGATCAATTAAATGGGTATCCTTTGCATATTGATGCATTTAAAGCATTTGATGATATTTTACATGCGGAGTTGATCAATTGCCAAAAGTCAGGGGCAAATATTTTTTCCAATTCGTTACAAGCATTCTCTAAACCGAATTATTTGCCGAACATCTACGCTCATATAAATGCAGCACTTTTAATTGACGAGAATAATATAGACCAAAATGTCGTTATTCCGGGAAATGTCTATGAAATAAAAGGAGCTAATAGTCCTTTCAAATCAGATAAAGCACCTCAAGGGGCAAAAAATATTGTTATCGAAATTACACCACCCTGTGATTTCTCTAATAAGGATAAAAGAGTGAAAGCAAGACTTATAGGAGGTTTTTTGATTAACGCCGAGAGTGACCCGAAAAAGCAAATTGATGGTCTAAAATGTAAAAAAGAGTGCTTTTATTCGGAAATATATCCTGTTATTATTCCGCAGGATGCTGTTCCACAGATTCTTATTTTAGATTTCAGATATTTTGGAGCAGAAGAAGATACTAACTTGAAGAATGAAGATAAGTACAAAATCCTTTTTAGAGCAAAACCTAAATTATTTGCTGATATAATACAGAAATTTTCTTCTCATGCAGCAAGACTTGGATTATCGGTGATTCATCCTTAAAATGTCTGACATCTATTCAAAATCCAAACGTTCCTCAATCATGTCTAAGATTTCCGGTAAAGATACCAAACTGGAAATCTTAGTTAGAAAGTATTTGTTTTCCAAAGGATTTAGATTTAGAAAGAACGTAAAAGATTTACCCGGAAAACCGGATATAGTTTTGCCCAAATACAAAACTATAATATTTATCAACGGATGTTTCTGGCACGGACACGAAAATTGTAAAAAAGCAATATTACCGGCAACTAACACCAAATTTTGGAGAGAAAAAATATCCGGAAACATTATAAGAGATAAGGGAAACATCCAAAAACTTAGAGAAATGGGGTATAAAGTAATAACCGTTTGGCAATGCGAACTAACTGCCGATTTCTGTGAAACAACCTTGAATAATCTTTTGAAAAAAATACGGGAATCTCAATAACTATTCATCAACCACGCAAAAGTACCATCCCAATAAACAGACACAGTTGAATCCGTGCATAATACGGTTTCACACGGATAGTATTATGTTTACAAAAATCCGAAATTGCATACACGACATGAATGACATGTACACGAAAACGCAAAATCGTGTACATATCAGAAGCAATATGTACACGAAAACGCAAAATCGGATACATAATAATTGTAATTAACTGTATATTAATACTGTATATCGAAGAGTAGGTGCACTGCCTTACTTGCTGCCATAGCATTGGGATTAATGCCCAACTCTCCTTCGGGGATAGTGCTCCCATGTCGGTCGAAATACTCTACCCACGTGGGGTCAAACGCTCCCGTCGAAGCGTTTTTGAATGTCATTACATTAGGCGAAAAAGCGTCACGCTGACCTGCTGCCACAAACATCTTGTAAACCAATTCGGAGCAATACATCGCCGAGTCGTTCCAATCGAAGGCATAGTCGTAAGGCTTGTTTAGCTGCTGTCGTCCGTACGCTTTCAGACGTTTCACGTCGAACTTATACCTCTTGTCGAGCCGCCCGAGCACCACTCTTACCGTTTCCCCTTTAGCCGGTAGTCCGAACAACTCTATGGGCGTCAGGCACACACCCTTTCCATGTGTTGCCTCTACGACCATCCACCGCTTGCCCTCTTTTATCAACACTCCCACGTGCGAAAAACGGAGATTACCCGTCGAGTCCGTTACGTCGCTGATAGCATCGGACAAAGCGTTGTTGCGTGTTTCGCGAAACAGTATATCGCCCTCACGAAGCTTACGGGCACTATTGGTGTTACAGGTATTGAGCAGTATTACGATAATAACGGCAAGGTATTTCATCTTACATTCTGAGGTATTTGGAATATTCTAAAAAATCGTATCTATTTACACAACCGATACACGCAGAGACCGATAGCAGACGCAAGCGTGTTCTTAAAACTCGCTCGAGAAGTGGAACTTGATGTTTTTGAACTCCTCCTGTGCCATTTGCAGTATATATCCGCTCTCGGCGAGGAATACGTCGCGGTCGTGGATGTCTTTTGCCATATACTGAAACTTACGGCGGCGGAATTGTTCGAGCTCCTTCGGGTCGTCGCACTCTATCCAGCAAGCCTTGTAGAGCGACAGCGGCTCCCAACGACACTGTGCTCCGTATTCGTGCAGCAAGCGGTACTCGATGACCTCAAACTGCAACTGTCCGACGGTGCCGATGATCTTACGACCGTTGTTTTGATGAACGAAGAGTTGTGCCACGCCTTCGCCCATCAGTTGCTCTATTCCTTTGTTAAGCTGCTTACTCTTCATCGGGTCTGAGTTTTCGATATACTTGAACATCTCGGGCGAGAACGACGGCAACCCCTTGAAGTGCAGGTTTTCGCCCTCGGTGAGCGTATCGCCTATCTTGAAATTGCCCGAATCGGGCAGACCCACTATGTCGCCTGCGAAGGCTTCGTCGACGGTCTCTTTTTTCTGTGCCATAAAAGCCGTGGGCGACGAGAATTTAAGCTGTTTGCCAAGCCTTACGTGGAGGTATGGAGCGTTGCGTTCGAACCGCCCCGAACATATCTTGACGAAAGCAATACTCGACCTGTGGTTCGGGTCCATATTGGCGTGTATCTTGAAGACAAAGCCGCTAAAACCCTCATCTGTCGGCACTACCGTGCGTTCGACGGCAACCGTAGGCAACGGACTGGGGGCTATCTGCACGAAACAGTCGAGCAGTTCGCGGATACCGAAGTTGTTCAGTGCCGAGCCGAAAAAGACGGGGGCAACCTTGGCATCGAGATACCGACGGCGGTCGAAGTCGTCGTACACTCCGCCGATGAGTTCCAAGTCTTGTCTGAGCTGTGCCGCCTGTCCGCCGATGTGCTCTTCGAGGTCGGGCGAAGCGATGTCGGTGAACTTTATCGACTCACCGACGGTCTGCTTGGCAGGCTTGTATAGGTTGAGATTTTTTTCGTAAATATTATAAACGCCTTTGAACGTCTGCCCGATACCGATGGGGAAGCTCAGCGGACAAACGCCTATCTGCAGCTCGCGTTCGAGTTCGTCGAGCAGGTCGAAAGGGTTTTTGCACTCACGGTCCATCTTATTGACGAAAATCATTATCGGCGTCTTACGCATACGGCACACCTGCATCAGTCGGCGGGTCTGCATCTCCACACCCTTGGCGCAATCGACCACTATTATGACGCTATCGACAGCCGTCAGCGTACGAAACGTATCTTCGGCAAAGTCTTGGTGGCCGGGGGTGTCGAGGATATTTATCTTGTAACCGGCGTAGTCGAAGCCCATCACCGAGGTAGCCACCGATATGCCGCGTTGCTTCTCTATCTCCATCCAGTCGGAGGTGGCGGTCTTTTTTATCTTGTTAGACTTGACGGCTCCCGCCACGTGTATGGCTCCGCCGAACAGCAACATCTTTTCGGTGAGCGTAGTTTTCCCCGCGTCGGGGTGCGATATTATGGCAAAAGTCCGCCTTTTGTGTATCTCTTCTTCGTACATTCTCTGTTTTTTATATTTATAAAAGATAAAATTTCAAACGGGGTGGCAAAGGTAATAATTAATTACTGTCCGATAAAAGTTTATGCTTAGCTACCAAAGGAGAAAAAAACAACACTTCAAAAGAAAAACTTACCCCCAACAATCAGCGTGATAATCAAGAGGCAAGTCAAACGAATAGTACCCTCGCAGGGAATCGAACCCTGATTTGAAGTTTAGGAAACTTCCGTTCTATCCATTGAACTACAAGGGCAAATACCTTTCTCTTTTTTATCGGGATGCAAAAGTAATCATTTTAGTCCGATTATTCGCACTCAAACGGATAATGTACCTGAGCATAAGGCATAGCACCGCTATCGAACCATACGTCTATGAGGTCGGCTTCTCGCTTCATCGGCTTGCCAGAAGGCGATACCAGAATTATATTGTCTACATACGGACGATGCAGGTCGATATTCTTTTCGCTGTAATTATCGGCAGTATAGACACCTACCTCGAAGTTCTTATACGGGTTGTCGGTCATTATGCCTGCCTCGATAGACTTGTCTATCTCCTCGATGAGTTCTGCCACAGAGCCGATACATATCTCTTCCTGTCCGTCGTCGGTACGCCATATCGGCAGTGGAGTACCCCAATAGCGGCTACGCGATAGGTTCCAGTCTTGTAGGTTTTCGAGCCATTTGCCGAAACGCCCCGCCCCTGTCGATTGAGGCTTCCAGTTGATAGTATCGTTGAGGGCAATCATCTTGTCTTTTACCGCAGTAGTACGGATAAACCACGAGTCGAGCGGATAATACAATACGGGTTTGTCCGTACGCCAGCAGTGCGGATAGTTGTGAGTGTGTTTCTCTATCTTGAATACCTGCCCACGCTGCTTGAGCTCCATACAGATGTCTACGTCGAGAGTAACGTCGGTATCGCTCAGATGTTGGTCGTAAGCATTTTTTACAAAACGCCCCGCCCACTGTCGGTATGACGGCAGATTGACATTAGTTTTTACAAAATTATCGTCCAAATCGCTTATGTCGAAATATTTTCCCGTCAGGTCTACCATCGGACGAGTGTCGCCTTTCTGATCTACCACAAACAGCGGAGCGATGCCGTTCTGTTTTGCGACCTTGTCATCGTCGGCACCAAAGGTAGGAGCGATGTGTACGATACCTGTACCGTCTTCGGTAGTTACGAAGTCGCCGCAGATAACCCTGAAAGCCGATAGCTTGCTGCCTGCAAGTATTGGGTTTACCCAGTCGAAGAGCTGTTCGTACTCGATACCCTCCATATCTTTACCGCTAAACTTAGCCAAAAGCTCATATTCGTTTTTGCCGACTACACTTGCCAAAAGCGATTCGGCAAGTACCACCGTTACACTCTGTTTGGTGTACTGGTTTTGCGTTTTTATCAATACGTAATCGATATTTGCACCTACTGCCAGAGCAGTGTTCGAGGGCAACGTCCAAGGCGTCGTAGTCCAAGCTACGAAAAACACGGGCTCGCTGCCTGCTTTTTGTATAAGAGCCTGTGCCTGCGGAGTACTGTTTTTTACTTTGAACTGAGCAATGCAGGTAGTGTCTTTCACATCGCGATATGCTCCGGGCTGATTGAGTTCGTGCGTACTCAACCCCGTACCGGCAGCAGGCGAATAGGGCTGTATGGTATATCCCTTGTACAACAACCCTTTACCGTACAACTGTTTGAGCAAATACCAGAGCGTCTCTATATAACGGTTATCGTAGGTTATATACGGGTCTGTCATATCCACCCAATAGCCCATCTTCTTCGTAAGGTCTTCCCACTCGCGAGTATATTTCATCACCTCACGCCTACAGGCATCGTTGTACTGCTCCACAGAGATGTTTTTGCCGATATCTTCTTTGGTGATTCCCAGCATTTTCTCAACACCGAGCTCCACGGGCAACCCGTGTGTATCCCAGCCGGCTTTGCGTTTTACCTGATAGCCCTGCATAGTCTTGAAGCGGCAAAAGACATCTTTTATGGTACGAGCCATCACGTGATGTATGCCCGGCATACCGTTTGCAGACGGCGGTCCCTCGTAGAATACGAACGAGCGATGTCCTTGGCGTTCTTCCACAGAGCGATGGAAGACATTGTTTTCTTCCCAATACTGCAATATATCTTTATTTATATCGGAGAGGTTAAGTCCTTTGTGTTCACGAAAATACTTCATTTTATCGATTTCTTTTTACGAAGTCGCAAAGTTACAACTTTTTTGGAGAATTACTTGCAGAAAAACCTTCTCTGTTTGTCGCTCTACATTGATATATAAAAAACTACCTCTCGTAAAATGATACGGGCGGTAGTTTGTGTTATTGGCTAAAACAAATCCGTATGTGTTTTTTATCTCTTAAGCCTTGAGTTCAGATATTCGAGTACTTCGTTGGTAACTATCAAAGCGTCATCGGCATACAATACATTACCATTCTGGGAGTTCGTCGATATTATCATTGCAAAACGTTTCGGGTTATTTATAGCTTTGATAGCCATCGAGAGGCTGTCTTCGATTTGTTTGGAGAGTTTCTGTTGGTTTTCTATGAGCTTATTTTCGAGCGACTCTTTGTATTTGGCAAGTTCTTCGCCTTTGCGTTGCAGACGGGCTTCCTCTTCTTCTTTTCTTTTGACGCTCATAAAGCCATTGTTGGCTTGTTTTGTCTGGAAGTCTACCACTTCACGTTGGAACGCCTCTGTCCGTGTGCGGAGTATACGTTGACTCTCTTCCATCTTCTTTATCATCGACTCTCGGGCTTCAACAGCAAAAGTATATTTTGCCAAAACCGAATCCGTATTTACCACTCCCAATACGAAAGCGGCAGTGTCGTTTTTTATTGTCGGAAGAGCCTCGTTTGTGTTTATCTCTTTCGACGATTTGCCTTTACAGGCTACCAATAGCGATAATGCTACGAAAAACAATAGTGATTTTCTCATTGTCTAATGATTTATACGTTCGTGCAAAGGTAATATATTATTTCTATCTCACACATACAATAATAGTTAAATCATACTATTTGTGTATACCGTACATCTGTTTTTTGATAAATATTCCTCTTTTATGGCGATATTGTTTGTTAAAATAGGAGCATTCACTCCCGTGCCGACTCTCTGTGGCGACACTTCGACCAGAGCCTCGTCCCACGCCCCCATATCTATGAACGATTGCAAGAGTTGCCTACCTCCTTCCACTATTACCGATACTACTCCTTGTCGGTACAAGAAGTCGAGCATTTGGGGGATGATATTTTGCTCGAAATCGAGCTTTACGAAAACGATATTTAGGTGTGTTTCGTCTTGTATACCGTTAAAAACTATAGTCCGTGCCGTGCCGTCGAATACACGATAATTACGGGGCGTTCGCAGATTTTTATCTATAATGATTCTTATCGGATTTCTTCCTATCCACTTGCTTACGGTCAGATGAGGATTGTCGAGAAATACAGTGCGTGTGCCTACCATTATCGCGGCTTCGTGGGTACGGATTTGGTGGTTGAGGGTTTTGGTGATGGTGTTAGAGATTTTGAGCGGAAGTAGCTCGGGACTGTCTCTGATGATATCGATAAAACCGTCGGCAGTCTGTGCCCATTTCAGTATAATATATGGGCGATGCCGCCTGACAAATGTGATAAATCGCCTATTGAGCAGGTGGCATTCTTCCGCCAATACTCCTTCCGTAATATCGATACCTGCCTGCCGAAGCTGACCGATGACTTTTCCGTTTGTCTTGGTATCGACATTGCGCATACCTACGACGACGCGAGGAATGCCACTTTTTACAATCGACTGTGAGTCGGAGGGTTCGAAGTTCATGTATAGAGTAGAGTGTCGGAGCAGAGACTTGTCCATTACCGCAGCAATAGCATTATCCTCTGCGTGAGGTTCACCGCAACGACCATAACCCTCTCCGATGATTTTACCGTTGTGTACGACGACCGCACCTACCAAAGGACTTGGCGAAGTCTGTCTTTCGGCGTAGCGGGCAAGTGTAAGGCATCTATTGATATGAATTTCGTCGTTGTTCATAGGCAATGGTCTATTATTACGTCACAAAATTATAAGTTCACCCAAAACTCTCTATGCCCTTGATGTGATTATGTCTATTAGTAAACCCATTGCAAAAAAAACGCCTATAAGACATATTCCTTATAGACGTTTTTTTATTCTTGCTGTGTTTTAGGGGGTAAAAATTTATTTACAGCAAAAGTTCCAACAAAGGCCATGGCAATTACTATAAGAAAATTGCCAAAAGCCTCGTATGTCGTAAAGAAAGCCCTTATTGTAAAACCTATCAATACGCATAGTGCCGATAGCCCCGATAAAACTTTTAGTCTCAATGATACATTCGGTATAGCACCACTTACAAATGCGGACAATCCTAAACCGATTGAGAACCATAGAAAAATGTTGCCTAAAGCGGTCGCTATGTGAAAAAGTTTTAGAGTCACCCCTGCCAATTGGAATACAACCGTAAAAATCAACAAAATATTCGTTGGTTTGCTTGTGTTGTTTTTCATTTTCTTAAAATTTAAATTTTCTCCACCTTTATATTTACCATATAATCATCAAAATCGAGGGCTTCAAAATCGTCCAATTTCTCTACTCTCTCTAGAGAATTTGCTAAAACTTGGCTCGAAATATATGAACCAAACTCGATAATAGTGTCGTCGGTATGTTCGTTTGCCTCTACCTTGACAGATATTTTGTCGGTTATCTCGTAATTGTTAGCCTTCCTGATATTCTGTATACGATTTACCAACTCGCGAGCAATACCTTCGCGCTCCAGCTCGGGCGTAACGGTAATATCGAGTGCCACCGTGAGTTTGCCCTCGCTTGCCATAAGCCAGCCGGGCATATCTTCGGTGGTGATTTCTACGTCAGCCTCACAGAGGTCTACCTCCTCTCCGCTCGGCAGCGAGAAGGTGTATCGTCCGCTCTTCTCTATCTCGTTTATCTCTCTATTGCCGAAGGCGGCGAAAGCAGCGGCTATCTCTTTCATCAGCTTGCCGTAACGCTTGCCGAGTGTCTTGAAGTTGGGTTTTATCTTCTTGACGATATTGTCCATCTCCGTATCGGGCGATAGCACTTCGAGGTTTTTGATGTTTACCTCCGTCTTTATGAGCTCTGCCACATACTTTATCTGCTCGAAGGTCTCCGCATCGTTCGTAGGCACAACGGCTTTTAGCAGCGGCTGCCTTACCTTTTTGTCTGCCTTGCGACGCAGTGCAAGTATCATCGACGATATCTGCTGAGCGTACTGCATACAGGCTTCGAGGTTTCGGTCTATCAGACCTTCGTCGGCTTTGGGGAAGTCTTGCAGATGTACAGACTCGCCTTTTTTCGGCGAACCGTTGAGGTCGAGCCAGAGACGCTCTGCATAGAACGGGGCTATCGGAGCCATAAGTTTCGCCACCGTCAGCAGACAGGTATAAAGTGTCTGATAAGCGGCTATCTTGTCGCTGTCGTACTCACCGCCCCAGAACCGTTTGCGGTTGAGACGCACATACCAGTTCGACAGATTGTCGTTGACGAAGTCCTGAATGGCACGCCCCGCACGAGTCGGCTCGTAGTGTTCGTAGTGCTCGGCGACCTCTTTTACCAAAGAGTTGAGCAACGACACTATCCAACGGTCTATCTCGGGACGCTCCGAGAGCGGTATCTCCTTTTCGGCGGGCGTGAATCCGTCGACATTTGCGTAGAGAGCAAAAAACGAATAGGTGTTGTACAGCGTACCGAAAAACTTACGGCGAACCTCTTCGACACCTTCGACATCGAATTTCAGGTTGTCCCAAGGCGACGAATTGGTCATCATATACCAGCGCAGCGGGTCGGAGCCGAAGGTCTCTATCGTAGAGAAAGGGTCGACGGCATTGCCGAGACGTTTCGACATCTTATTGCCGTTTTTATCGAGCACCAGACCGTTGGAAATAACGTTCTTGAACGCCACACTGCCTTTTATCATCGTGCTTATGGCGTGGAGCGTAAAAAACCAACCGCGTGTCTGGTCTACCCCCTCCGATATGAAGTCGGCGGGGAATACTTCTTTGAAATCGGGTTTATTGTTCATTTTACAATGAAATAGATTCTAAATGAATTGTTTATTTATAGTACAATATTATTTTCTTTCGGCTGAAAAAAGGCTCTAAACCAATAAAAATCACTTACCTTCGACCAACTCTTCGGTATCGATAGCGATTGCCAGCTCTTCGTTCGTAGGAATGACTGCAACGCGTACTTTGGAGTTCGGGAAAGTCAGCTCCGTCTCACGCCCTTTTATACGGTCGTTAAGCTCATTGTTGAAATCCACGCCCAAGAACGCAAGGCTGTCGCAGACGTATTTACGCATAATAGGCTGATTTTCGCCCACACCGCCGGTAAATATTATGGCGTCTACACCGCCGAGTACGGCTATATAACCGCTAATATATTTCAGTATGTAATAGAAATACATATCCATAGCGAGTCGGGCACGTTCGTTGCCCTGCTCTATGGCGTTTTCTATATCGCGCATATCGGACGATACGCCCGAGACGCCCACAAGTCCGCTCTTTTTGTTGATAATATCGTTTATCTGCTGTGTGCTGAGGTTCTCTTTATCCATCAGATAGGTGAGCACCCCCGGGTCGACACTACCGCTTCGAGAGCCCATCATAAGCCCTTCGACAGGCGTCATACCCATCGACGTATCGATAGACTTACCGTTTTTGATAGCGGTGATAGAGCCGCCGTTGCCGATGTGTGCGGTGATAATACGCGAGTTTTCGAGGTCGATACCCAGAAATTCGCAGCCGCGTTTTGCTACATAGCGATGCGACGTACCGTGGAAGCCATAGCGACGGACACCGTATTTTTCGTAGTAGTCGTACGGAAGTGCATATATATATGCATACGACGGCATCGTCTGGTGGAACGACGTATCGAATACAGCTACCTGAGGCACTTTGGGCAATATCTTTTGTATGGCATATATACCTTTCAGGTTGGCAGGATTGTGCAGCGGAGCGAGGTCGACACACTCCTCTATCTTGTCTATCACCTCTTGGTTGATGACAACCGACGAACAGAATTTGTCGCCTCCGTGAACCACTCTGTGTCCGACAGCATCTATCTGGTCGAGCGATTTTATGGCTCCATATTTGGCATCGGTCAATGTTTTGAGTATTAGCTCTATACCTGCGGTATGTTCTTTTATCTCTTTTGTGATGACCTGCTTGCTGCCATCGCTAAGGGTAAATTTGAGGAACGAGTCGGGCAAACCGATTTTTTCTATTCCACCCGAGGCGAGCTCTTTTTGTCCGTTCATATCGTACAGTTTGTACTTGATAGACGAACTTCCACAGTTCAAAACTAAAACTTTCATTGCATTTACTTTTTTATTTATTTAAACTTCAATATATTACATCAATAGAAATAACTTTGCAAAAGTACAAATATTTTGGCGAATACAAATAGGTATTGTGTTTGAGACGACTACGATACGTTATATCCGTATAGTTATCAATCAGAAAAGGCTGCCCCAATATAGACAGCCCCTTCTTCCAAAACAAATTAATTTAGTATTATATTTATGAAAAAGTTTTATTTTTATTTCTTTTTTTAATTGAGGTCTACTACGTAGTGTTTTATTACGCCGGCTCTATTGATACCTGTTACAAGTAGTACTTTATCGGTAGCTTCGCTGTTTAGAGCCTCTGTGTATATATCTTTTACCTCTTTTACCGACGATACGGTTTTGTTGTTTATCTTCAATATGATAAATCCTTTATAGATACCCGCTTTTGCGAATAGTCCGCCACGTTGTACTTCGTCGACAAGTAAACCGCCGTTGTAGTTGAGGCGCTGTTTTGTCTGTATCGATAGCGGTTCGAGCGTAGCTCCGAGTCTATCCATATCCACAGCTTTCACTATGTTGGTGTTTTTACTGCTGTTTTTCAGTGTAACGCGTAAAGTTATCTCTTTATTGTTGCGATTTACGGTTACATTTATATTATCGCCCGGACGATATGCCGCTACCTGCTCTTGAAGTTCGGCTACCGACTTTATCCGTACGTCGTTGATAGCCACTATTATATCGCCTTGCTTTATTCCTGCGTCTTTTGCCGACGAATTGCTGACAACATCGTCTACATAAGCACCGTCCATAGTCTTCAGGTTTTTGTCTTTTGCCAGTTTATCGTTGATATTGGCTATCTTCACTCCGAGTACGGCGCGTTGCACTATGCCATAATCTTTGAGGTCTCTGACCACTTTACTTACTATAGTGGTAGGTATTGCAAATCCGTATCCTATGTAAGAGCCTGTTTGCGAAGCAATAGCGGTGTTTATTCCAACGAGTTCTCCGGCAGTATTGACAAGTGCTCCGCCGCTATTTCCCGGATTTATAGCGGCATCGGTCTGTATAAAACTTTCTATCTTGCGTTCGGAAGGAACTATGTCCATTTCTCTTGCTTTTGCCGATATTATACCTGCCGTTACCGTCGAGGTAAGATTGAACGGATTGCCGATAGCAAGTACCCATTCGCCTACTTTGAGATTGTCGGAGTTGCCTATGGTTATGGGTTGCAGGTCGGTAGCATCTATCTTTATCAGAGCCACGTCAGTCGAAGGGTCGGTACCTATTACTTTGGCTTTGAAAGTACGTTTGTCGTTGAGAGTTACCTCTATCTCTGCCGCATTGTCTATGACGTGGTTGTTTGTGACGATATATCCGTCGGTCGAAATTATTACGCCCGATCCTGCTCCGGTAGTAGCTTCGGGCTGCTGAAAACTACGAGGCTGTCCGAAGAAAAAATCGAAAAACGGGTCGCCAAATTCTTGAATCGAATTTTTCACCTCTTGCTTCACTTTTACATGTACTACCGAGTGTACGGTTCGTTCGGCAGCATACGTAAGGTCGGTAGAACCTATTTTCGTATCCGACATCGAGGCGAATTTCACAGGAACTTTGTCTTTTGCCGTCGGTGAAAAATAGTCGGCGTTATACTGTCGCTTTTCGTAGACTTTTATAGTAGCAATAGAGGTCGTAGCCGATAGCAATATTGCTACTAATACTAACATTAAATTCTTTCTATTCATAGTTGTTTCTAAGTGGTTTAAGTGTAATTGAAAATATTGTTTACATCACTAATAACGATATTTCGTTCCGTTTATTGTGTTAAACCGACGACAAAAGTAATACTTTTTCTTGTTAATACGATATTTTGCGACGAAAAAATGCGATAAATTAACCTATTTAACATTTTTGCTGCCCATATGAAAAACATCATTAACAATTAAGAGATATAGACATCGTTGCTGTTTTTTACCTTATCCGCTATGCTATTAGAGGCAAAAAGATTAAATTTGCGACATTATTTTATTATATTTGAAGCTATGTTATTCATAAACGGTACGATAAATTCGGGCTCTGGTTTCCGCAGAGCCGACCTCCGCATAAAAGATGGTAAAATACAACAGATAGGCATATTACAGCCCGATGATAGCGAAGAGGTGATAGATATCGCGGGTAAGATATTACTTCCCGGCTTCGTCGATGTGCACGTGCATTTCAGAGAACCGGGCTTCGGCTATAAAGAGACTATCGAGAGTGGTAGTAAGGCGGCGGCAGCAGGCGGATATACTGCCGTATGCACTATGCCCAATCTTGCACCGCCCCCCGACAGTGTCGCTAATATAAATATCCAAAAGGAGATAATCGCAAAGAGTGCTGTGGTGAAGGTATATCCGCTTGCTACTATCACCGTAGGTCAGAAAGGCGGCGGTAGTCTCATAGACTTCGATAGTATGAAGCACGAAGTAGCGTTCTCCGACGACGGAAGAGGCGTACAGAGTCGCGAGATGATGGCAGAGGCGATGAAAGAGGTAGCCAAATTCGATGGTATGATAGTAGCTCACTGCGAAGTAGACGAACTCGTGAAAGGAGGCTATATCCACGACGGAGAGTATTGCAGTCGGCACGGTCACAAAGGGATATGTTCTCGTAGCGAGTGGGAACAGGTAGCTCGCGACGTAGAGCTCGCAAAGGCTACCGGCTGCCGATATCACGTATGCCATGTATCTACGAAAGAGAGTGTCGACATCATACGCAAGGCTAAAGCCGAAGGCGTACGGGTAACCTGCGAGACGGCACCGCATTATCTTATCTTGTCGGACTTAGACCTCGAGGAAGATGGGCGTTTCAAGATGAATCCTCCTATACGAAGCGTAGAAGATAGAGAGGCTCTAAGAGCAGGGCTCATAGATGGCACTATCGACGTCATAGCCACAGACCACGCTCCGCACTCTGCCGAAGAGAAGTCGCGGGGACTGGCTCGAAGTGCTTTTGGCATCGTAGGGCTCGAGACTGCTTTTTCGCTTATTTACACCCATTTGGTCGAGAAGGGAATCATCTCTTGGGAGCTACTTATAAAGACTATGTCTATCAACCCGAGGCAGATATTCCGACTTGGCGGGGGACTCGTAGAAGGTGCTCCTGCCGATATTACCGTCATAGACCCTGCCGCAAAATGGACTATATGCCCCGACAAATTCGTTTCGAAAGGCAAAGCCACTCCCTTTGCCGACTGGGAGGTCGACGGCAAGGTAGAGATGACTTTTGTCGACGGTAAAAAGGTGTTTTGAGGTATTGGAGAAATTTTAGCAATTAACTTAATCGTAAGTATCAAGACAGCTATTTTCCCTTCCCCAAAAACACCGTCTACAAAACAAATAAAAAAAGCGTCCGACAAGGGTACCATTTAGTCTTGTAAATTTATTAATTTTGCAGCCTAAAAAATAAAACGAAATATAGAGATGAAAAGAGTATTGGTTTTGGGAGCCGGCGGGCAAATCGGCTCCGAGCTTACGATGAGACTTAGAGAGGTATATGGCAATAGCAACGTTGTAGCTACCGACCTGCAGCCCGACCGTCTGACACAAGCTATAAAAGAGAGCGGAGTATGCCTCCCTTGCGACGCTACCGACGGAAAACAGATAGCCGACATTGTCGACAAATATAAGATAGACGGTATTTTCAACCTCGTTGCAATACTCTCGGCTACCGCCGAGAAGAATCCGATGATGGGCTGGAATGTTGGTATGGGAGCGTTGCTCAACTGCCTCGAGGTGGCTCGCCAATACAAAGCGGCTCTATTTACACCGTCGTCTATCGGAGCATTCGGACCCAACACGCCTCTCGACAACACGCCGCAAGACACAATTCAACGTCCTCGTACCATCTACGGCGTTACTAAGGTCTCGGGAGAACTGCTATCGGACTACTACTTCGAACGTTTCGGCGTCGATACCCGCTCGGTTCGCTTTCCGGGACTTATATCGAATGTCTGCCCTCCGGGCGGAGGCACTACCGACTATGCCGTCGATATCTATTACGCTGCCGTCAAGGGCGAACGTTTCGAGTGTCCGCTACGGAAAGGTACTCTACTCGATATGATGTATATGCCCGATGCTATCGATGCGGCTATTCATCTTATGGAGGCAGACCCCACGAAGCTCATTCACCGCAATTCGTTCAACGTAACGGCTATGCACTTCGACCCCGAGGCAATATACGCCGAGATTCGCCGACACAAGCCCGACTTCGTAATGGAGTACCGACACGACCCGCTAAAGCAGAAGATTGCCGACTCGTGGCCTAACTATATGGACGACTCTTGTGCAAGAGCCGAATGGGGTTTCTCGCCCAAGTTTGACCTACCGAAGATGACCGTCGATATGCTCGATAAGCTATCGAAACGCCTATTGAAATAGAAAGTAAATGAATATAACAGTAGGGGGCAACGCGTAACGGTTGCCCTTTTTTGTTTAAACTCCCCGCCCTTCGTAATTCCTGATTCGTAATTTGTAATTTGTAATTCGTAATTGATTAGTATCTTTGCATTTTGTTTTAAATAGCACAGCGATTATATATGTTTGAAAATCTAAGCGAAAGACTCGAAAGGTCGTTCAAAATACTCAAAGGACAGGGCAAGATAACGGAAATCAACGTAGCCGAAACCCTAAAAGACGTACGCAAAGCACTACTCGACGCCGACGTAAACTACAAGACTGCAAAGACATTCACCGACGAGGTAAAAAACAAAGCCTTGGGAATGAACGTACTTACGGCTATCAAGCCCAACGAACTGATGGTAAAGATAGTCCACGACGAGCTGGCGGCTCTGATGGGCAACGAGCACACGGAGCTGAATCTGAAAGGTTCGCCCGCCGTAGTATTGATGTCGGGACTGCAAGGTAGCGGTAAGACGACGTTTTCGGGCAAATTGGCAAATATGCTCAAGTCGAAGCGTGGCAGACATCCGCTATTGGTTGCCTGCGACGTATATCGCCCTGCCGCAATAGAGCAACTCAAGACACTCGGCAGCCAGATAAATGTCCCCGTATACACCGAAGAGGGCAACAACAACCCCGTCGGCATAGCCGAGAACGCCATAAAGCACGCAAAGAAAAACGGTAACGATATAGTGATAATCGACACCGCAGGACGCTTGGCAGTAGACGAGCAGATGATGACCGAGATAGCAAACATCAAAGCAGCGGTAAGCCCGCAGGAGATACTCTTCGTCGTAGACGCTATGACGGGGCAAGACGCAGTAAACACCGCCAAGGCATTCAACGACCGCCTGAATTTCGACGGCGTAGTGCTCACCAAACTCGACGGCGACACCCGAGGCGGTGCGGCTATATCGATACGCAGCGTAGTAGACAAGCCCATCAAATTCGTAGGGATAGGCGAAAAGCTCGATGCCATCGACGTATTCTACCCCAAACGTATGGCAGATCGCATACTCGGTATGGGCGATATAGTATCGCTCGTAGAGAAAGCACAGGAGCAGTACGACGAAGAAGAAGCCCGCAAGTTGTCGAAAAAGATAGCCAAAAACCAATTCGGTTTCGACGACTTCTACAAGCAGATACAACAGATAAAAAAGATGGGTAACCTCAAAGACCTCGCCTCTATGATACCGGGTGTAGGCAAGGCTATCAAAGACGTAGACATCGACGACAAGGCATTCGTCGGTATCGAGGCTATCATACAGTCGATGACACCGTACGAACGAGCCAATCCACAGGTACTCAACGGCAGCCGCAAGGCTCGAATCGTCAAAGGCTCGGGACGCGACATTCAGGAAATCAACCGCCTCGTAAAGCAGTTCGAAAGTATGCAGAAGATGATGAGAACGGTTCAGAGTCAGGGCTTACGTAAAGCGATGAAGTCGAAACGACGCTAAGGAGCAATCGGTCTTTTACAGATGAAAAAACACAGGCTTTATTTATCGGTACTTTTAGCAGTTGTTGCGGCAGCGTTATCCGACATATCGGCACAATACCGTATCGTAGGCTTCGAGGGAACGGATACCGTAGACCTCGGTATTGCCGAGCAACGAGGAGGTAAATTCGTTTTACCCAAAAACATAGCTAAGTACACCAAAATAGAACTTGTCGCCGTCTCGCAGACATACGCCGACACCGAACGCCACTTGCGGCAGCTGCAAAAGGCTTACCTCGACAAGTCGCGAGAGCTGATATCCACAGAGATAACCTATATAACAGACCACCTCGACTTCGCCACACTCTACTACTCGCCTATCTATGCAGACTATCTGGTGAGTTGGCTGAGCAGCTACAACTTCGTGGCTACATCAGTAGCCGACTTCGAGCAGCGTCTGTCGGCAGATGCCGTCGGCACAATATCGAGGCTTATGATGAGCGACCAAACTAAGATAGCCGAGAATGTAGCAAAAGACCTCGCTATTTTTGCCTACCGATATGGTTTCGCAGCCACCACACGCCATATAGTCGAGTATATGAGGCGTATCGACAAGAAGTTTGTAAGCCGACACTCCGACCTTAAATACATCGTCGACAAAGACCTTGCCAATACCCCAAAACAGGCAGCACACAAGATAGTGGGGCTGGATTCGAAACTACTCGCCAATTGCCTGATAATCTTTTTCGACTCGGGCAGCCAACGCAGCACCGATGAGGTAGATAAGATTATCGATAAATACAGCTCTCTGCAACATAAAGGCTTACGCGTCATATCCATCGCCTCCGATACCGGCTTGGAGCAATACAATGAGTTTGCCAAACGGTTGCCGTGGGTGGATAAATTATGCGACCAATATGGCATCAAAGGCGAAAACTTCGAAAACTACGGTGTATTCGATACTCCGGCAATCTTTCTGACCGATGAGGAGGGCAATATCATCCGAGCCGGCTCGGATTTGGATAAAGTCATTCAATAAACAAAATACAAACAGGTATTTATGCGTGCCGTTCAACTCATACTGATACTGATAGTCTTTTTCGGAGCCAATGTCTATGTATTCTATCGGCTTTTTATGATGACGCCGACCGTCCTGCCTCTGCAAATATTGCTAATACTTGCAGCAGTGATATTGCAGTTACCGTTTTTCGTATCGCTGCTTTTGGGCAATAGCCTGCCTACAAAGCTTGTATCGGTGCTTTACCAGATAGGTACATCGTGGATAATTATTTTCCTTTATCTGTTCATTATCTTTGCTTTATTGGATATAATCAGTTTTACACACCTCATAAACATACGACCGTTGATCACTCACTCGTGGCTCGCTTGGGGCGTGCTTATAGGCTTCGTCAGCATATTGCTAATTGTGGGTAATATCGTGTATTACAACAAAAAACGTGTAGAAATAGACATCAAAATCGACAAACCTCTCACTCGTCCGCTCCGAATAGTGGCTATCAGCGACCTACATCTGGGATATGGGATAAAAAAAGACGAGCTCGAAGGCTGGATAGGACTCATCAACGCCGAAAATCCCGATATTGTACTAATTGCAGGCGATGTGGTCGATAATTTTGCCAAACCACTATTCGAGGACAAAGTTTACAAGACATTACGTCGGATAAAGGCTCGCTATGGCGTCTATATGGCTCTGGGCAATCACGAGTATATCGGCGGAGAGATAGACCGTAACCTCAACTTTCTGAGCCAAGCAAATGTACATGTGCTACGCGATAGTGCCACATTGATAGACAATACATTCTACATCATCGGACGCGACGACGCTTCGAGGAAATACCGCAATTCGCTCGCCAATATCACCGACCGCCTCGACCACACCAAACCTATGATAGTACTCGACCACCAACCGAGCGGTTTCGAAGAGGCTCAGAAATGCGGTATCGACCTCCTGCTGAGCGGACATACTCACGGCGGACAGGTATTCCCTATAAGTCTGGTAGTGAGGGCTATTTTTAAGCACTCGTACGGCTATCACACGGCAAACGGCACACACTTCTACATCACGTCCGGACTTGGCATCTGGGGCGGCAAGTTCCGTATCGGGTCTCGCAGCGAATATGTGGTAATCAACCTGCAAGGACGGTAAAGATATTATTCTTTCAGAAAAAACATTATGACATTTCACGGCAAAATGCAAATAAGTGAGTGTTTTTATTACTTTTGAAAAAAAATAACTATCTTTGCACCCACAAGACAAATAAGAAATAGTGTTTCATTAGGTAGGGAGTGTCTTGCTCTGCTTATTATATTAATTTTTTAAACCAAATTTATTTATGAAGAAATTTTTATGTTGTCTATTAGCTCTGTTTGTGGGGCTTGTAGCCGGTGCCGACATTATGGCACAAGACATGTCGAAGTCTATAAAACTCGGCGTCGTTTCGGGACAGGCGATAAGTCTCAATATAAAAGCCTCTGCCCCAAATACGATAGTGAAAATCAAAAGCGGTGCGTTGGATACCAACATTACGGTAGGTAACACTTGGGCCGGATTTTCCGACTATCAGGCAGGAGCCGATACTATGGTGGTATACGGCGACCTTACGGGATTCAGTTGCGAAAGCAATAATGCTAATGTTACTTCTCTGGATGTAAGCAAAAACAGCGGACTCTTGGAGCTGATGTGCGATAAAAACAGCATCATAAGCCTCGACCTGAGCCAAAACACCAATCTTGTAAAGCTCGATTGCAGCGAAAACAATCTAACAAGTCTCGACGTTACGCACAACACAGCCCTCGAAGAGCTACACTGCAGGAAGAATCGCATCACGACACTCAACGTATCTGCCTGTACTTCTCTGAAAATGCTCGTGTGCAACGACACTCGGATAGAAGGTCTCGACCTAAGTTCGCACCCGTTGCTCTTGAAGCTATTTTGCTTCAACACCAAGTTAAAGAGTCTCAATATCGCAGGAGCAAACAGTATCAAAGAAATTCGTATGTGGAATACCAATCTTACCGACTGTCAGCTCGATACTCTGTTCGGTACGTTGCCTATACGTCCGAGTGCCGACCCCGATACTATCTACCTGAAAAACGGTGGAGCTCCCGACCTCAACGTCGACGGATGCCGCGACACTATCGCTACTAATCGTAATTGGAAGGTACTCAATATGGCAGCAGGAGGAACCACTCCTATTGTCAATACCATCTACACGTGCGGAGTAGACCATAATAGTATTATCACTATCGGTGCAAAAAGAGGAAAGAATATATGGTTCGACCTCGTAGCTACCGCCCCAAATACTTTGATAAGAGTAAAAAGTGGAATGCGAGATACGATTATGACAGTAGGTACGGCGGCTATGGGTAGAAAAGAATTTTTCGCCAATGCAAAACTTATATCAATATACGGCAAAGTATCGAAGTTCGACTGCCACGACAATGCCGACAACATCTATGCTATCTCTACAATAGCCCATCAGAATATTACCGAAATCAACTGTTCGGGCAATAGCAACCTTAGCATTATAAGAGTAGAGGGCAATCCGCAACTTGTAAGGCTCGATGCCTACGGCAATGCTCTATCTGCTTGCGGACTCGACTCCGTATTCAGCGCTCTACCGACCCGTCTGGTATCGGACGACGCTAAGATATTCATCAAAAACGATAACGCTACCAACCCCGGTGTCGACGGTTGCCGTGATACCATAGCCACACACAAACAATGGAAAGTATTGGACGCTAACGGTAATACTGCAATACAGAACGACCAGAATGCTTATAGCTGTCCTACCAGTTCGGGGTATGGGCTCAATACGGATATAAAGATGAAACTTACAGTCGCAAAGGGTTCGACCATCAAATTTAGTCTTATGGGAAATAGAATTCCGGAGCTTAGTAAGATTGTTTGCGGCAACAAAATACAATATGCCGTAATCGATACTGCCGATAAGACTATCAACGTACAAGTACCGACCGATGCTACGGAGATCGTAATATACGGCAATGTTTCGAATTTCAATTGCTCAGGAAATAGAGACAACCTCACAAATGTATCGATAAGCAACAACCCCGAACTATTGAGTCTCGACTGTTCGGCAAATGCTATCGGCAATCTCTATTTGGAAAAAAATAGAGATTTGGTATCACTAATATGCGGAAGCACCAAAATCGGATATCTCGACGTAAGCATGAATACGAATCTCTTTTCTCTTTGGTGTGACAGTACTAACATAAGCAGCCTCGACCTAAGGTATAATGATCAGCTCCAGAAGCTGATTCTCTCGGCAAATCCGAAATTGACTCGTCTAAATATCGAAGGTGCCGACCGCCTGCTACTAATAGCTATCGACGGTTGTCGATTCTCCGACTGCGGGCTCGACTCCATATTCAAAGCTCTGCCTGTTCACATACCGACGGATAATGCTACGATATGGATAAAGAACTCTTCTTCTTCGAACAACCCAGGCGTCGACGGATGCCGCGATACCATTGCCACAAATAAGCATTGGACAGTACTCGATAAGCAAATGAAGAGAATAAAGAATACTACCTATACTTGTGGCTCCGGTACAGATATACCTACCGTATTTGCCGAAGGCTTCACTATATCGCCCAATCCGTCGAAAGACTTCGTTACCATCGAGTCGTCTGCTACCGACGAAGAAATCGCAGTCACCGACCTCTCGGGACGTAAGCTACTGACCGCACGTATCGCCGACGGCAAAGCCGTACTCGATATAAGCAGTCTGGCCGAAGGAATATACCTCGTACGTATAGGCAATAGAGTAGAGCGATTGATAAAAGAATAAGTGTTCTTCTTAAATATTTGTTGATTGAGGAGCTTCTCGCAGTAGACGGGGAGCTCCTCTTTTTGCCCTCGTACGAAAACTTCCTTAGTAATTTTCAGATTACTCCTTAGCGATTTTAGAATAGCTCTTTACACAAATAAAAAAGGGCTGCAACGTGAGTTACGCCACAGCCCCTCTCTGGCAATATTTTATAATAATGTTTATAGCTTTTCGAAACGTGCTTGGAAGAAGCGGAGTGCTTTCGGTTCGTAAACCATCTTCAAACCGCGTGCTTTGCTGCGTTCTTTGTAAAGTTCGACAACACCGTCTACTACGATATCGAAGTGCGACTGAGTGTACACACGACGCGGGATAGTAAGACGTATGGTTTCGAGCTTCGGTTCGTGTTCGTGTCCGGTTACTTTGTCGCGACCGGCAGAGACGATACCGCGTTCCATCGAACGAACACCACTCTGAACATAGAGGTCGGCAGCCAAAGCCTGTGCTACGTAATGTTTTTGCAGAACATTCGGATAGAAAGCCTTAGCATCGATAAATACGCCGTGTCCGCCGATAGGATGGATTACGGGGATACCTGCTTCGATGAGTTTATTACCCAGATATTCGCTCTGTGCGATACGATGACGCATTGTGTCGTCGTCGCAGGCTTCGAGCATACCGCGAGCCATTGCTTCCATATCGCGTCCTGCCATACCGCCGTAGGTCTGCAAGCCTTCGTAAACCACTACGTAAGCACGCATCTGTGTGGCAGCGTCGTCGTCGTTGCAAGCGGCGAAACCGCCGATATTGGTGTGGAAGTCTTTTTTACCCGAGCAGGTAGCGGCGTCGGTATACGAACACATTTCGCGGAGGATTTCCTTTACCGATTTGTCGGCGTAGCCCTTTTCACGTATTTTGATGAAATAGGCGTTTTCCATAGCACGAGTGGCGTCCAGTACCACTTTGATACCGTTCTCGTGAGCCATCTTGCCTACTGCACGCAAGTTTTCCATAGAGACGGGTTGTCCGCCTGCAAGGTTTACGGTAACACCTACTGTGATGTAAGCGATGTTTTTGGCACCTTTCTCTTTGATGAGTTTTTCGAACTTGTTGAGGTCTACGTTACCTTTGAAGGGCGATTTGTCGTTCGGGTCGTGAGCTTCGTCGCAGATAACGTCTACGAAGATACCTCCTGCGAGCTCTTGGTGCTCTCTGGTGGTAGTGAAGTACATATTGCCCGGTACGTACTGCCCCGGCTTGATGAATGTTTTCGATACGAGTTGTTCGGCACCGCGTCCTTGGTGTGCGGGGATAAGGTGTTTGTAGCCGAAACATTCGTGCATAGCATCTTCTAGGTGATAGTAGTTTTTAGAGCCTGCGTATGCTTCGTCGCCGAGCATCAGCCCTGCCCACTGGTTTTCGCTCATAGCGTTGGTGCCCGAGTCTGTCAGCAGGTCGATATAAACGTCTTCACTTCTGAGCAGGAATGTATTGTAACCTGCTTCTTTCATTGCTTTTTCGCGATATTCGCGAGTTGTTACTTTCAGAGGCTCTACCATCTTTATCTTGTATGGTTCTGCCATCGGATACTTTGTGAAATCCATAATTTCGATATTTTTTATGTTTGTTTAATATATGTTGTTCGGTTCACTATCGACTTCTCACACGAAACGGAAAGAAGCAGAATCGTGGGGGCAAAGATACTATTTTTTTACCGAATAAAAATTATCTCCTATTTTAATTACTTATAAATGTTTTCTCCTAAGATTCGAAAAGTTGATGTACTTTTGCACTGTGTTTCATAACGTCTTCCGATGAATACCGAGCAATTTATACATACAGTATCGGAATATGCCTCCTCGGGCGAACAATTTCTATTCGTAATCGACTTCGAAAAGCAGAAGCCTTTCTTGTGCCGACTATCGGAGGCTGCCGACTACAATATTTTTTACAATATCAAAGGTAATACCAATGCCCGACCATATCGCTACGTTCGTAAAGAGGTCGTTCTCAAAGCCCATCCGATAAGCCGAGAGGCGTTTGCCGAGCGGTTCGAATATGTGGTGCATCAGCAGAATATAGGTAATTCGTACCTGCTTAACCTCACTTCGCGTACTCCAATAGAGATAAACATGAGCCTCGAAGAGATATTCCACGCCTCCCGGGCTATGTACAAACTGCTATTCGGAAACGAATTTGTGGTATTTTCTCCCGAATGTTTCGTAAAAACCGATGGCAATACCATCTGTACCTTCCCTATGAAAGGCACTATAAATGCAGATATTGAAGATGCTGCCGCCACACTTATCGGCAGCCTCAAAGAGGAGAGCGAACACAATACGATAGTAGACCTTATGCGTAACGACATATCGATGGTAGCCTCATCTACCGAGGTGAAACGATACCGCTACATCGAACGTATCGACACACACAAAAGCCGTATCTTGCAGACAAGCTCCGAGATAACTGCATCGTTGCCTGCCGATTGGCGACGACACTTAGGCGCGATTCTTTGGCGACTGCTGCCGGCAGGGTCTGTGAGCGGTGCCCCAAAAGAAAAGACATTGGAGATAATCCGCAAGGCAGAGGGTGAACCTCGCGGTTACTACACGGGAGTATTCGGCATATTCGACGGAGCAAACCTCGACTCTGCCGTAATGATACGCTTCGTCGGACAACGCAACGGCAAGCTGTTTTTCCAAAGCGGTGGGGGCATTACCGCTCAAAGCAGCTTAGACGATGAGTACAACGAACTTATAGAGAAAATATATGTACCCGTTGTTTGAGACATTGTGCATAGACAATGGGCATATACGCAACGCCGAATGGCACTGTCGGCGGTTCGAAACGTCGTATAGCTCTCTCTATCGCCACTGCCCCACTTACAGCCTACTCGACAATACCCATATCCCGTCCGAGTACTGCACGGGCAGATTCCGCCTACGAATAAGCTACAACGAGTCGTCTACAAAGACAGAGATAGAGCCGTATACTACAAAAGACATTACAAGGCTCAAGGTGAGGGAGGTAGCTTCGTCGTTCGACTACTCGCTTAAATATACCGATAGAAGCGTTCTAAACTATCTATTCTCACAGAGAGGCGACTGCGACGATGTTTTGATAATAAAAAAGGGTATGGTAACCGACACCTCGGTATGCAACATTGTCTTTTTCGACGGACAAAAATGGATTACCCCCTCTACCCCTTTGCTCTGCGGCACAGCTCGGGCACGACTTCTGGCAGACGGCACTATCGAAGAGCGGCCGGTTGCAGAAAGCGACATACACAAATTCGAGGCATTTCGCCTTATCAACGCACTCCGACACTTCGACACCGTAGCGACTACAACGACAGATAATATTATTGATTTTTAAAAATCGATATTCCGACAAAAAACATTACCTTTGCTCACAGATAATTTTTCGATAGCGTACGAGACGCTAAGTTCTTTTTAAGTAAAAAATATGTCATTGAGAAGGGTTGTTATCGTCGTTCTTATATTGTCGGCATTGGCTATATTGATTTTCAGTATACGGTTCAATGGCAAGCTACGCGATGCCCTCTGCTCGGAGATAGTAATCGAGATACGAAACGAGAAACCCTATTCGTTCGTCTCGAAGCGGGCTATGATGGAGGCAATTGAAAAAGCGGGACTGCAAGTGGTAGGGCAACGAATCGAAGATATAAAGCTCGATAAGATACGATCGGTAATAGAGAAAAACCCATATATACTCTCGGCGCGGTGTTACGTCTCGAAGGCAAATAAATTGTATATCGATATCGAAGAGCGGCAGCCGATGTTTCGAGTAGTCAACTTCGACAACTACTTTGTCGACAACCGACGAGTAATGCTCGAGAATCCTATCGCGATACCGACCTATCTGCCTGTCGTAAGCGGTGCTGTTACAAAGACTTTCGCACAGAACGAGCTATTCGATTTCGTGGCATACATACAAGCCGACGAGTTTCTGTCGAAACTCATACAACAGATATATGTCGGGCAGAATCTGAATATCGAGCTTATTACTGCTCTCGGAAACCAGGTGATAAAGGTAGGGCGTATCGGCAAAGACAGTGGTTTCGAAGCTCGCTTGAGGCGGCTGAAAAGCTTCTATCTATCGAAAACACTCAACCACATCGGTTGGGACAAATACACTGCTATCGACCTGCGATTCGACAAGCAGATAGTATGCAAGAGATAAAAAAACTAAATATTACGTTGTTCAATAACACATATAAATGGATAAAAAACTAATAGTAGCAGTCGATGTAAGCAATAATACTTTATCTGTGGCGGCAGCATATAAGTACCCCGACAACCGTATCGACATAGTCGATTATCGGCGACAACCCATAGATATAGACACCTCCAACGGTATCATACACAACCCGAATAATATTTTGAGTCGGCTCAACGATTGTATGCAAGACATCGAACGCCATCTCAACGTAAAGATAGGGCGGTATTATCTCGGTATAGAGCCACATACGCTCCGCAGCGAGACGAAACAACTTTCGACTACTTCTGCAGGTAACGACATATCGCAGACCATCAATCGCCTTACAGAAGAAGCGAAAAACACATACTCACACGACGAACGTTCGTTTCTTTGCTCGTATCCTTTAGAAACCTATTTGGGAGCCACAGTAAAAGGCGACTTCCTGATACTCTCGCTCGCCGACGAGGTAAAGACACAAATCGACAAAATATTTGCCAATCTATCTACCGAACGCAAAGCGATATTGCGTATAGCTCCTACTGTAGAGGCCGATACGTTTGTTGCAGAGAGTCGTAAGAGCAAAGGGGTACTGTTTGTAGACTTCGGCGGCGAGGTAACGTCGTTTGCACTGTACAAAGACCAGTTTCCGCGTCTGGTAGGGGTACTTCCTCTCGGTGGCCGACATATAACGAACGATATTTCGGCTCGATTCGACTTCGACTTCGATATTGCCGAAAAAGCCAAGATTCAATTAGGCGTTTCGTCGACTGCTTTCGTCAAAGAGGAACAAAAGTTTAAATTAAACCCCAAATCGGCAGTAAGTACAGAGTATTCGAAGACCGAACTTGCCGAAACCATCGAAGCAAGGCAATGCGAGATTATAGACTTTATTCTCAAAGAGATAGACTTCAGAGACTTGAAGTCGTCTTATGAGTCGATAGTTGCAGTCGGCAATGCCACGAAACTCCGTAACTTCAAAGAACTGCTCGAAAATCAGACAGGCAAGCCGGTAGATGTCATCGATAGCACCTTCATTTTTAACGATAAAGAGATAAACAATCCTTTGCTTACTGCTATGCTCGAACGTGCCGAAGACGATTGTACGGCAGCCGAGAAACCTGCAATGCCTACAGCCTCCGTAGCAAATAAGAAAAACGAAGCAAAGCCGCCAAAAGAGAAGAAAAACAAGAAAGAATCTCGGTTTGGATGGATGAGGAGTATGTTCGACGACGACAACGAAAGTAAAATATAACGAATAGTTTATACTGCAACTTTATCAATATGATATTTTAGATAAAAAGTAATGACTGCCCAAGACTTATTGAATGACATAAATTTCGAAAATCTAAATTACACTATGACTGCCAAACACAATATAATAAAGGTAATAGGCGTAGGTGGCGGCGGATGTAATGCCGTAGCCAATATGTACAACGACAATGTCGAAGGGGTGACTTTCGTAGTATGTAATACCGACGACCAAGCCCTGCAAAACTCGCCCATACCGAACCAGATACTACTCGGCGACGCCGGACTCGGTGCCGGCAACGACCCCGAGAAAGCTCGCGAAGCTGCCCAAGCATCGCTGGCGGAAATACGAGATATGCTCATAGACAATGCCGAAGGCGTTACGGGCAAAGACGGAAGTCTCAAGATAAATACCAAAATGGCATTCATCACCGCAGGAATGGGGGGCGGTACAGGTACGGGAGCGGCTCCGGTCATCGCCGAAGTATGCCACCAACTCGGTATACTTACCGTGGGAATAGTAACTATACCGTTCGACTTCGAGCCGCCTAAAAAGATGCGTCAGGCTCTCGACGGCATAGCACGAATGAGCCCTTTCCTCGACTCACTGCTTGTAATACGCAACGACCAGATACCGAAGATATTCCCCGAACGTAAATTTTCGTCGTTCATGCGGCTCGCCGACGGCATACTGGCAAGTGCAGCCAAAAGCATTGTGGAGATAATCACCAAAAACGGATACATCAACGTCGACTTTGCCGATGTGTGTACCACGCTCAAAAACGGCGGACGCACCATAATCAACTTCGGGCAAGCATCGGGCGAACACCGCGTTACGAATGCCATAAAAGAGGCAATGAATACTCCATTGCTATTCGAGTATGAAGTAGAGAAGACTAAAAAAATGCTCATAGCCGTTTATACATCGTCGAGTAATGAGATAACGGCTATCGAAATGTCTGAAATAAAGTCGCTTATGGAAACTCTCGACAAAGATATCGACTTTATCTGGGGAGCCTTCTTCGACGACTCGCTCGGCGATGAGGTGAAAATCACATTGATAGCCACCTGCTCCGACGACAATGTCGTACCAAAGCCTATCGACGTAATGATAAAAAACAACGAATATACCAAGATAAAAGACCGCTCGACCTTATATATCGAAGACCTCGACTCTCAAGAACTACTGAAGCAGATTCAAGAGATACCCGCATACAAGCGTGTAGAAGGTTTATAGAGTGGTAGACAACTCCATATCTCAGAGAAAAAACATCTATTAGAAACACATATATTTAATATTAATTGTTATACAAAAAAAGTAATCAAAAAAATGAAAGTAAAAATCAGTTTAATTGCTATCGTTATAGCAGGTCTTATCGTCGCAGGAGCTTGCGGCAGTTCTACAGGTAGTATCGGTGGTTCGTCTTCTCCTGCATATAGTGCGGGTCAGTCTTTCGGAGGCTCTATACTCAACCTGTATTCTATTTACAAACAAAACGGACGTATCGATCTTTCGAACGCCAACACATTGCTGCAGATATCTCAGTTGGCAATGACTACCAATACGGTAAAAGACAATCTTAAGAACAAAGATTTCTATCCGAACTTCGTGCAAGGAGCGGTATTCGGCTCGCAGCAGAAGGTCAATGAGGGCAATATCGGTACTATTATCGATACCCTTACCGGACTCAACCTCGGAGGTATAGTAGAATCGGCTACAAACGGTACTATCGATTCGTCTACGGCATCGAGCGTTACGTCTGCTCTGTCGTCGATATTTAACGTTATAGGTAAGTAATTAGCTTATCGTCAATCGTAACGTATTATCCTTCAAGCAAGAAAAGCTCTCGATTTCTTTTGCAAAGAATATCTTGAGCTTTTTTTGAAGGGATGTTATCTTTGGAGTATCTTTCCTGCAAAAGAAATAAATATTACAACAAAAAAATAGTTCACAAACAGTTTCAGCTGTAAAATATAATATTATGATAGAATACAATTATCCCCTATTGCGACACAATAGTTTCGGTCTCGACGTCGTAGCCGAACGTTTTTTCGGTTACTCCACCGACAGCGAGCTCAAAGACTTTCTCCGCTACGAATACGATCCTTCTACTCGTATGCTACACATAGGCGGCGGCAATAATCTTCTCTTTACGGGCGATTTCCACGGCACCGTCCTTCACTCTTCGATAAAATATATCTCTATCGAGAGCGAGACCGACGACAACGTATTTGTTCGGGTAGGGGCAGGTGTTGTCTTCGACAACTTTTGTCGACAGGCAGTCGAATGCAACTGGGGAGGAGTCGAAAACCTATCGCTTATTCCGAGCCAAGTAGGTGCCGCAGCGATACAGAATATAGGAGCATACGGGGCTGAGGCAAAAGATACTATCGTAGAGGTAGACGCTATAGAGATTGCCACTGGCAAGAGACGTACATTCGGCGTAGAAGAGTGCAAGTATGGCTATCGAAGCAGTATATTCAAGACCGCTCTCGAGGGGCAGTTTGTAGTAGTATCGGTACTCTTCCGCCTCGATAAACACCCGAAACCGAATATCGAATATACAGCACTCAGAGATTTCTTCGACCACGACTATACTCCGAACATAGAGGAGGTACGAGATGCTGTCATATCTATACGCCAATCGAAGTTGCCCGACCTTAAGCGGCTTGGCAATGCTGGCAGTTTCTTCAAAAACCCTTATTGTAACAGAGCCGATTTCGAACTCCTGCGCCGGCAGTACGACGATATGCCACACTACGACGTTTCCGACGACTTAGTGAAAATCCCTGCCGCATACCTTATCGAAAAGTGCGGGCTTAAAGGCAAACACATCGGCAACGTCGGTATATACGATCGGCAGCCGTTGGTAATAGTAAACTACGGAGGAGCCACACCAAGAGAGATAATAACTCTTGCCGACGAGATTCGACAGAGTGTTCGCCGAAAATTTGATATCGACCTTATGCCCGAGGTTATTTATGTTTAGGTCTATAATGCTTATATATTGTTTTTTGCTAACTGAAACTTCCATAATTGGAATAAAAATAGTACCTTTGCAAAAAAGTAAATTTTTCGAACAATGAGCAACGACCCTCAGCAGATACTCGAGTTGGCAATGCGGAAAATTGAGTCGCTTAAGGCAGACAATGAGCTGCTCAGAAGAGATATTGCCCGCTTATCGGAGGTCGAGGCTCAATACAAAGATTTGCTTGGTAATTATGAACGGTTGAAGTTGGCACGAGCTTTCGGACAGTCGGAAGACGACAAGAAGAGGGCATATCGCCGACTGACCAATATGATTACGGAGATTGATAAGTGTTTGGAAATGCTCAACGATTAAAATCACTATTCCGATGGACGAGTCAGAACGTCAGAATATAACGGTAAAAGTAGCAGGTAATATCTTTCCGCTCGAGATAATAAGCGAGCAAGAAGAGTTTTACCGCAAAGCGGAAAGTATTTTCAAGCATAAAATGGAATATTACGAAAAGAAATATACGGAAAGCCCCCGAAATGCTATCGTTGCAATGGCTGGTTACGATATTACGGTATGTTTTCTAAGGTATATAGACTCTATCGACAATACGCAAGCTCTCAGAGAACTCGAAAAGCTCATTGTCGGCAAGGACGACGGATAAGGAGACTCCCGTACCCTTTTTTAATCGGCTCTGCAGAGCGACGAAGCAAGCAGTAATATCTTAAACGACATTCGATCTCCGACAAAACAGACGGTAGCAATACGGTTTGTTTTTGAAGCGTGCTGTATATCTTCGAGGTATGCAGTAGATAAAGTATTGTATAATAGGATGTAAAAGTAACAAAGAATCTAATAGAAAGATGAGTATATTATTTATTACGATTGCGCTCATTGGAGGCATAGGCATAGGTGTTTTGGTAAACTACCTTATCGCCCGAAGCAAAGGCAATACCATACTGAGAAAAGCAAAAGACGAGGCAGAAAGTCTCAAAAAAGCCAAGATGCTCGAGGCTAAAGAAAAATTTATAAACCTCAAAGCCGAGTATGAAAAAGAGGTTGCCGAACGAGAACAGAAGTTGAGGCAGATAGAAAACCAGCACAACCAGAAAGAGCAAGCCATAAAGCAGAGATACCAAGAGATAAACCACAGAAATCAGGAACTGCAAAACGAGAATAAGAAACTCGATGCCGTACGCGAAAACCTCAACAACCAAATCGTATTGGTCGACAACAAACGCAAGGAACTCGACAAGCTCAAAGCCCAAGAGATAGAGAAACTATCGCACATATCGGGTCTGTCGGCAGAGCAGGCAAAGGCACAACTCGTAGAGTCTATCAGAGACGAGGCTAAGACAGAGGCTATGGCTTATGTATCCGAGATGATGGAGGAGGCTAAGATGACGGCAAACAAAGAAGCGAAGCGTATTGTCATACAGACGATACAGCGTGTTGCCACCGAGACGGCGATAGAAAACTCCATCACCGTCTTCCACATCGACTCCGACGAGTTGAAGGGACGCATCATCGGACGAGAAGGTAGGAATATACGTGCTTTGGAAGCAGCCACAGGCGTAGAGTTCATAGTAGACGATACACCTGAGGCAATTGTACTTTCGGGATTCGACCCCGTAAGACGCGAAGTAGCACGCCTGTCGCTTCATCAGCTCGTTACCGACGGTAGGATACACCCCGCACGTATCGAAGAGGTAGTAGCCAAGACACGCAAGCAGATAGAGGAAGAGATAGCCGAAGTAGGCAAACGTACCACTATCGACCTCGGCATACACGGACTGCACCCCGACCTTATCCGCCTGGTAGGTAAGATGAAATATCGTTCGTCGTACGGACAGAACCTGCTACAACACTCTCGTGAGGTAGCAAACCTTTGCGCAATAATGGCTGCCGAGCTCGGTCTGAACCCGCAGAAAGCAAAGCGTGCTGGCTTGCTGCACGATATAGGCAAAGTACCCGACGACCAGCCCGAACTGCCGCACGCAGTATTCGGTATGAACCTCGCCGAGAAGTACAAAGAGAAACCCGATGTATGCAATGCTATCGGTGCTCACCACGACGAAGTGGAGATGACCTCGTTGCTTGCCCCGATAGTACAGGTTTGCGATGCTATCTCGGGGGCTCGCCCGGGGGCTCGTCGCGAAATCATAGAGGCTTACGTAAAACGTCTCAACGACTTGGAAAATCTGGCTATGAGCTACGAAGGCGTTGTGAAGACCTACGCCATACAGGCAGGTCGCGAGCTACGGGTGATAGTAGGTGCCGACAAGATAGACGATACGGCTATCGAAAAACTCTCGTACGATATTGCAAAGAAGATACAGGATACGATGACCTATCCGGGACAGGTGAAAATCACCGTTATCCGCGAGACACGCTCGGTGAGCTACGCCAAGTAGTGCAGAATGACAAACGTTTTTCGATATGACGAAGTTTAGTGTCAGGCTCGGGATAGTCCCTAAAATAATCACAGTCGCCTGCTTTATCATTATGTCTTTTGCTTTGATAAAATTGACGCAGGTATTGCTCGAAGACGGTTTTAACATCGTCTACTTATCTTTGATTATCTTATTACTTATCTCTATCGTAAGTCCTGTATTCACAATGCCTGTATCGATATATGCGTTGGACGACAGGCTTCTGCTTAAGAAATTATTGGGCAGCAAGACCATCTTTTACAGCGATATAATCGTTGCAGAGCGCTTCTATACGAAAAGCGACATCAGAATCTTCGGCAGCGGAGGATACTGGGGTTTTTTCGGGATATTCTCCAACCCGAGGATAGGGCGTTATACTGCATTCGTAGGTGATTACAAAGAAGCAGTCCTGATACAGGTAGCAATCGCAGGCGGTTATAAAAGTTATGTGGTAAGTTGTCGCAATTACGACGAGTTTATAATGCTGGCAAACAACAATCGTGATATACGAACGATATTTTCGGCAATCTATCCACAGGTGTTTACACAGTCAAAGCCGACCTTACGGTAGCTAAGATAGTGAAACTGCTGACTCTTCAATTAGAAATTACGATAAAGGCGAAACGTACGTTTCGCCTTTATTTATTCTTCTTACGATTGAATACTTAAACCATTCAATATTTAAACGCTTAAACATAATTTGCTTTGCACAGCTAGTCGTAATTCATAATTGATTTTTTTGTGTTCGTCACTTGTTTGTCTGTATCTCTCTCACTTAAACGATTAAAACTCTTAATTTTTATCGTCCCCAAAACAGCTCCCTAATACTCCAAAAGAGTAACTATCTCTACCGTCTGCATCTGTATATGCAATGAGCTAATACTATGCCGACAGCCAGACCGACGATTAGAAATACAGCTAATATCTTTATTCGAGAGAAAGAATAGACCATCATATCGGGCGACATAAAGTTTATCACGTGGTCTTTGTTTGATGCGTAATTCGACAGAAAATCTCTCTCTTTTATAAGTTTTTTAAGGTCTTCATAATAAAGCCTTTTAGACGACGAACCTATAGTAATACCCTGTTTTTTAGTGTAGTCTAGGCTCAATCCACCCTTATCGGCTTGGAAGTAATCGTATTCCGACAAACGCTCCAAGCGGTCTATCTCTTTATTGTAGAAATTTATCTTAGCTATAGTCGTCGCCTTAGCTATCGAATCTGTTTTACGAAGGCTCTCTACATTGTCGAGATAAGATACTAGTCCCTCCATATATGGCTTATAATCCATATTACCTCTGAATATAAAGCAGACAGAAAACATATAAGGTACTACCCTATTTACCGTATCCGACATTATGTAAGCGTTGTTTTCCATCGCTATAACGTCGGGTACAGAGTCGTTCAAGAAGTCGATAACAGGCAGTAACATTATCTCTTTGAGGTAATTATTTTGTTGTTGAGTGATATTGAATTTCTTATTGAAAAGGTCGCTATTTGTCTCTTTCAGCGAATTGAGCACCCTTATTTCGTTTTCTAGCGCCAGTCTGTTTTCGGTAAAGAAAGTAGCCACCCCTTCGACTCTATATTTAGTAAGTATAGGCAGAGTAGCGACATATCCCAGAGCAAAAAACACCACCATAGATGCCATCAGCACCCAGAAGTATTTTACAGATAGGCATACTGTTAGCTTTATAAAGCGAAAAATCTCGCAAAGGCATTTTTTCAATTTTCGCCATATTATTATCAGCAATTCCAATAGGGTTATTTCTCGTATATCGGTCATAAAGAGTTTGTTTATAAATACATAAAATTCTATTCGGTGCAAAAGTACAATTTTTTTATCTGATAATAGCAAAAGCAGTAACTTTGTAGAAAAATAATTTTATGAACAGACTAATATTTGCCACCAACAATAGCCATAAGTTACAAGAAGTTAGCAGTATGCTTTCGGGTCTTTTCGATATTACGGGTCTGAGCCAGACCGATTTCTCGGGCGATATACCCGAGACAGCCGAGACCCTGCAAGGCAATGCTTTGATGAAAGCCAAATATATATACAATATCTTGGGAGAGAATTGTTTCGCAGACGATACAGGGCTCGAGGTAGAGGCTCTCGGCGGAGAACCCGGAGTATATTCGGCTCGATATGCCGGCACCCCCGTCAACTCACAGAAAAATATCGATAAACTACTGAAAAAGCTAAAAAATATCGATAATCGCAATGCATCATTTAGGACGGTAATAGCCCTTATCCTCGATGGGCAAACTCATTTCTTCGAAGGGACGGTAAAAGGGACTATCACCACCGAACAGCATGGCGAGAAGGGATTCGGATACGACTCGGTATTTGTCCCCGAAGGATACGACCGCACTTTCGCTCAAATGACAGACGACGAGAAAAACAGTATAAGCCACCGAAGCCGTGCGGTAGCGAAGCTAGTCGATTTCTTGAAATCAAAGACTCAGTATTAACCGACGCTCCATATAATACTGTCTATTAAAAGGGTGGAAAAACGATAGTTAAACCTTTTTAGACCGATGTATTCTAAGAAGATAAACACTAATAACAATTAATTTTTTTATACTATGAAACCTCGTATTTTATTATTTGCATTGGCTTCTGTGCTTTCACTATCGATATTTGCACAGCAGACCGTTACCGTAGAGGCTACTACCGACGATATCAGCGACAATCTCGACCTCAAAGCGGTAGGGATAATATTTGGTAAGGCAAGAAACCTCGAAGAGTTCGAACAAATGATAAACGATTGGAGAAATCCAATCTCTAACCTCGACCTCAACTACGACGGTGAAGTAGACTATCTCCGCGTATTGGAGTCGAGAGATCGTAAAAATCACATTATAGTCATTCAGGCTGTTTTAGCGGAAGATATATACCAAGATGTAGCTACTATCATCGTGTCGAAAAGACGCAATAAGCCTGTAATACAGATAGTAGGCGACCCATATATTTACGGAAGAAGCTATATCGTGGAGCCTGTATATATTTACACTCCGGTCATTTACAGTTGGTTTTGGAGCCCTTCGTACGTAAGGTGGTATTCTCCATACTATTGGGGATATTATCCTGTGTATTACAGACATTACTACTGTGTGCCCTACTACGACTATTTCTACTATATGAGAGACTATTACTCCCAATATCATTACGTAAGCTACCGATACGTAGACCGTCCACGTTACGATTATGTCGAATCGCAAGTGTATAGAGATATGTCGCGTAGAGACTACGATACACGGTATCCAAATAGAAGTTTTTCGAGTCGTAATGCGTCTTATTCAAATGTATACAGCCGCAGAGATATAGAGAGAAGTCGTGGAGTGAATTATACTCCGTCCAATACCGAAGGGCGTAGCGGTACTACTCTTCGCGACCGCTCAAACGATGTTCGTACTCCCGACATAAATCGTTCGAGAATAGCCACTCCCGATAGCCGCACAATCGACCGCAGCCATAACGATGTTCGTAATCCGTCAGATAACAGTAGAAGTCGTTCAAACACACCGAATACCATCGACAGAGACGATGTGCGCGTACCCGACCGCAGCATCCGTACGGATGCCGATTCGCGTGAAAGACGTGTGGTAATAGAAGACAACAATAATAGCTCTCGCTCGGCAGACCGTTCACGACGCTCGACGGACGAATCGTCGGACAGACGGCGAGTTGTAATAGAAAATAGAGACAACAACACCAATACTCGCTCAAACGATAATTCGTCGGAAAGACGACGTGTGGTGATAGAAGACAACGACAATAGCACCCGTTCGACAGACCGTTCTCGACGCACGACGGACGAATCGTCGGACAGACGACGTGTAGTAATAGAAAATAGAGACAACAATACAAATACTCGCTCAAACGATAATTCGTCGGAAAGACGACGTGTAGTAATAGAAGACCGTAACAATAACGAACGGAGCAGACGGCTCGATGGAGGCACGACAGACAGACGCTCGACAGTCGAAAGCAATAGTAATAGTCGTGGAAGCGATAGAGGACGTACCGTCGACAACGATACTCGTCGCAGTTCGTCGTATTCATCTTCACGTGAGTCTACAAACAGTACGCAGAGTACTTCCGCACCAATATCACGCTCGAGAAGTATTGGCAGTTCAGGCTCGGAAAGTATCAGAAGCAGTACTCCATCGTCGGGCAGTTCGAGTAGTTCGTCGTCGAGCGGCGGTAGCTCGAGAGGAGGAAGCGACAGAAGTAGGAGATAAAGATTTTTATAAAACAATTTACCCGTGATATTAATTAAGCAAAGATAATCTTTGCTTAATTAATTATCGGACAATGCGTAACAAATATTCTTTCATAGTAAAATTTTGGAGTTACAATCTATAAGCAAAATCATTTTTTTATTTATTACTGCTCGGTATATGTCAAAAAACGAAAATAAATTCCACACAAAATGCGAATAGAACAACTGACTTTTACGAGATTTCTGGCTGCAATACCGATAGTATTGTTTCATTATAGCAGAGAAATTTTTCCGTTCAACACTCCGGCACTTAACTTCTTGGTAGTAAATGCCAATATGGGTGTCAGTTATTTTTTCATTCTTTCGGGGTTTGTTATGGCTATTGCCTACGGCAACCGACAGAGTATCGACTTTGGTGACTTTGTAAAACGGCGTTTTGCAAGGATTTATCCCGTACATTTTCTGGCAATAATATTGCTGTTGGTATGCTTTGTTGCGAGAAATTCGCCTTGCTCCGACTATCGGGGATTACTGCTAAATCTTACCCTGCTGCAAAGCTGGGTGCCGGGGTTCGCTCTGTCGTTTAATGTACCTGCTTGGTCGCTATCGACAGAGATGTTTTTCTATCTGTCGTTCCCATTTATTTTCAACCGCCTGTATCGTATCGAAGGCAACCGTAAGTATCTGATATACATTACAATATTTTTCTTCATCATTGCTCAGATATTACTGCATATTGCCATCAAGCCAACTCCTCTGGGCGAGGCTTCGACGCAATTCTTAGGTTTTGCTATGTATTCGCCAATAACGCATATAAACGAATTTCTCATAGGCAATATAGCAGGTTTCTTTTTCGTCGAAAAAAAGATAAAACCACGCAACTACGACTTACCGATAATAGGACTTCTCGTTTTGTTGATATTGACATTCAAATACAACACCTTCTTTATACTTCACAATGGTCTGTTGGCTTTTATATTCGTTCCATTCATACTATTATTATCTGCAAACAACGGATTTATCACCAAGTTTGCCAATATGAAAATCCCCGTATTTCTTGGCGAAATAAGTTACAGCATCTATATCTTACAGTTTGCTATCGTTACACTGTGGGGCGAAAATTCGGTCAGAACCAATGCTACGTTTTTTTATCCGTATCTAATATCGCTAATCATTGTGGCAGCTCTTAGTTTCAAATACATAGAGACACCGCTGAGAACCATCATTACCAAGACGGATATAAAGCAACTATTTTTTCGAAAAAAGATAAAGTAAATTTCGGATATGCAAAGTTCCGATAATGTACGTCATAGTTATGACAATCGGTATAATGCCTGCATCGTGGGAAATTGATACGCTTTCATCAGTTTTTCGCGAACTGTCTCAAAGCCCTTTTTTGCCGCCTCGTAACCGAGATGAAATATTTCGTCCATTCGGTCTTTGGAAGTCTCGAAAGTACTATAGTCTGTTGATTTTAAGGGCAATATACACCAATCACACAAATTGTCTTGTGTTGCCACATTTTGCTTCATCATAATTTCAATAGCTCTGAGAACCACCGATTTGATAGAGCCAAACTCTTTACTCTCTTTGGCTGTCGTCTCTTGCGTATCCAAATTTACACCAATGAGAAAATCGCATCGCCCCTGTATGATGTTTGCAGGGAAGTTAGCTAAAATACCGCCATCACAGTATAGCCTGCCTTCAATCTGCACGGGCGAAAATACGCCGGGGAAGGCACTGGAAGCGGCAATGGCTTCCTTGGCTTTGGTGTATCGGTTGAATGTTTTGAGCCGTCCGGAGTTGATATCCGTTGCCGATATGTAAATCTCTTTAGGAAAATCAACAAGTTTGGTTTCCCCGAAAACATCATCCAAATATTCGATAAATTTTTCCGCATCCAACAGACCTGCTTTGCTGAACGAAAGATGATTCCACGAAAACAATTTGACCGATTTGAAAAAATCTAAAATCTCGGTAGGTTTTTTTCCGATAGCGTACAGTCCTCCGACGATAGCCCCTGCACTCGTACCCGAAATAACGTTTATCTGTATATTCTTCTCTTCCAAAAACTGCAATACCCCTGCGTGTGCCAACCCCTTGTGTCCGCCACCCGAAAGAGCCAAACCTATTGATGCATTATTATTCATTATTGTTTCGTGTTATTGTAAAAATCTTACCCTGACCTCGACGGAATAGAGTTGTCTGCGGGCAGCAGGCGACAGAGTCGATGCAGCGACGAGTTTAGAAGCGTCTTTCTCGGTAACGATAATAGTAGTGCCGCGGTCGGCTAAACGGTTGATAAACTCAATATCGCCTGCCGAAAAACGATGATGGTCTGCGAACGCCGTCCGCTCCATTGTGGTAGCAAAGGGGCGGAGATAATCGTAAAGACTATCGGCACGGACAACGCCTGTAATAACGTGCAAATCGTGTTTGCAGTCCATATCCAAAGGCTCGCCAGAGAAGATGTTGCGGGGCGGGAAGAAATCGAGTGTCGAAAAACGCAGTTCGATACGCTCGGGCAAACCAAGCCTCTGAGCCCACTGCTGCTTGGCAGCTTCGCTAATATCCGAAGGACACTTGGACACAATCACCTCGTCTGCACGACGGATACCGCAGCGACACTCTCTGAGCCTACCGTAGGGCAATATTCGGTCTTCGAAGATGGGACGCCCATAATCGACCAACACCACCTGACGACCGGCTGCAAGACGTCGATACTGAAAACCGTCGTCGAGCAGTATGATATCGGGTTTCGCCTCTTGTGCCATAAGATATTTTACGGCACGGACACGGTCGCTGTCTGCCACAAGCATAATGTGGGGAAATTTCCTGAAAATCTGATACGGCTCGTCTCCGATACTATCGGCTGTCGAACGACTGTCGGCGACGACCATTCCTTTTGTCTTGCGTCGGTATCCACGACTGACGACAGCCACACGCTTGCCTTCGGCTGAATATCGGCGAACGAAATACTCTATATGCGGAGTCTTGCCCGTACCGCCAACAGTGATATTGCCGACGGTGATAATAGGAAAATCGAAGCGGTACGACCGAAGAATCCCCAAGTCGTAGAACAAATTCCTAAAAAACGTAATAAGTAGATACATCGTCGCGACAGATGAGGCAAAACGTTTATCTGATTCTGGCTCCGAGTTCGGTGGAGAACGCCTTTTGCAACTTACTCATAATTGTCTCTATCTGGCTGTCTGTAAGAGTCTTATCGCTGTCTTGCAGGATAAAATTGACGGCATACGACTTTTTACCTTCTTCGAGATTTTTCCCTTCGTAGACATCGAAAAGAGTAACTCTCCTGAGCAATTTTCGTTCCACATTGTAAGCAATATTCTCTACCTGAGAGAATGTGATATTTTTGTCCAAAAGCAAAGCCAAGTCTCTCGATACTTCGGGGAATTTGGGTATTTCGGTCAAATGCACTGTGTGTCGGACACTCTCAGCCAAAGCCTCGTCCCAAAAGATATCCGCAAAGAAGACATCTTCTTTTATATCGAAAGTTTTCAGAATGCCTTTCGACACCACCCCGAGCACGGCAAGCGGTTTGCCCGAAGATGCCGCCAATGCCTGACTATAAATATCGCTGTCGAACTCTCGGACAGACAGTTTGCCTATACCAAGACGAATGAGTATGTTCTGCACATACGCTTTCAGGTCATACACCGAGGTGGCTTCGTCTTTCCTCAGCCAACTCTGTGGCAGGCGTCTGCCGGTAATCCACAAGCCGAGATGTTCGCTCTGTGAGTACGCAGCCAACGGGTCGCTGTCTTTCGGGGTTTCGGCAACGTAACGATAGCAGTTGCCGAACTCGTAAAATTTTAGGTCGGCATTCTGTCTGTTTATGTTGTAGGCAAGACTCTCGAGTCCGCCGAAAAGCAGTGTCTGCCGCATAACATTGAGGTCGCTGCTAAGAGCATTCATCACCGAGACGCTGTTGCCCGAAGGATAAGTCGTCAGGCAGTCGTAATACTGACTCTTGGAGAACGAGTTGTTCATTATCTCGTAAAACCCGTTAGCCGTAAGCTGTTCGCTAATGATATTCTGCAAATAATGTCTATCCGGTTTCGTACGGTACAATACGGGAATCTTCGCACTTTGCGAAAACTCTATATTATTGTACCCGTAAATACGCATAATATCCTCGATTACATCTACATCTCTACGTACGTCGGTACGATATGCCGGCACGCGGAGGCGATAAACAGTATCGTCGGAAGCAGTATCTTTGGAGACAATCGCTATTTCGAGTCCTTCGAGTATGGTCTCGATAGTCTGTGTATCTATATCTTTACCCACAAGAGAGCGTATTTTTGCCAACGACACACAGACCTCGAAGTCATCTATCGTTTTAGGATAAATGTCGACTATATCGCTCGCTACGGTTGCTCCCGTAATACGAGCAATCATCGAGGCGGCAATACCGAGTACATAGATAGTGTCGTGTGGATTCACTCCACGCTCGAAGCGGAAACTGGAGTCGGTATTCAGCCCGTGATAACGTGCCGATTTTCGCGTACCGACGGGGTCGAAGTAAGCACTCTCGATGAATACCGATTTGGTATCTTGGCTCACTCCCGAGTGCAATCCTCCGAAGATACCTGCCAGACACATAGGTTTCTCGGCATCGCATATCATCAGGTCTGCCTTTGTAAGAGTGCGTTCTACGCCGTCGAGAGTAACGAACTTCTCGCCCTCCACGGCATTGCGAACTATTATCTTATGCCCTGCTATACGGTCTGCATCGAAGGCGTGAAGCGGCTGCCCAAAAGAGTGCAGCATATAGTTGGTAATATCGACCACATTATTGATAGGGCTGAGTCCTATTGCCAACAAACGATTTTGCAGCCATTGCGGCGATTGGTCTACTCCGACACCTGTAAGACTTATCCCTGCATAGCGAGGACAAGCATCGCTATTGTCTACTCTGACCTCTATTTTCGGGTTATCGTTGCCTTTAGGTGCAATACTTTCATCTAACTGCGGACGACGAAGTTCGGCTGCGATGCCGTGAGCAAAGCAGTATGCGTACAAATCGCGCGCTACGCCGTAGTGCGAGATGGCATCTGAGCGATTTGGGGT
>ERZ772960.253-NODE-253-length-51836-cov-5.594465_pt1 | contig 51836 bp, 42 predicted proteins | sample MGYA00580678_ERZ772960 | MGnify/ENA primary metagenome ERZ772960 (study PRJEB29015, sample SAMEA2737930) | human oral metagenome | biome: human oral; feature: human-associated habitat; material: dental | place: China | collected 2059 ...
GGAGTAAGTTCTAAAAGAGTATGATTGTGGGGCGTATCAACACCTTATTATAATGCTTTGAGGTGCAATGCAAGTGCAGGCAGAGCATGATAGCGCAGTGCATCAAGTGCGAAATATAATGGTACGAGGTGTAATGTAAGCGCTGTAAGCGCGTAAGATATCAGCCCAGCGCATAGCGCTGGGTATATGATGTTCCCCTAAATGGAGCGCTGTAAGTGCGACACATCTTTACCAAACATCTATTTGAAAATGAAATAAAATAGTCGTTCGCGCCTTGCTTTCTGCCTCGTTTTCCACTTCGTCCTGTGGAACCGTGTTGAAAGGCTATAGCCCTTAGCTTGTAAAAGCTATGTTTTTACACGCTTAGAATTATGCTTTGATGCTGTCAGAGCTATGCTTTGACAGCATCAAAGCATAGCTTTTTCAACGCCAACGCGTAACTGCTTGGTTTTCATGGGAAAGAGATGATGGAGAGAGAGGGCAGCAAAGACAATACAAACGCTCGGGATTCATCTTGGGAAAAGACACTTTTCTCCCTGCCGATGCCGACCGATGGAAATTTGAAAACGGGCATATCCATCGGCAGAAGACGAAGTATCGACCATAAAAAAGAACTACCGAAGTAGTCCTTGCTTTGTGCGCTTCAGGATGGGCTTGAACCAACGACCCCCTGATTAACAGTCAGGTGCTCTAACCAACTGAGCTACTGAAGCCTATTTGCCGTTTTATTTTGCGGTTGCAAAGGTAGTGCATTCTTTTGAATTCTCCAAACTTTTTCGTAAAAAATTGTCTTATCGTTATAAATTACGACAACTTTTCAATGAAAAGACAGCATTTCCCGCGATAAAAATGTATTTTTGCAAGAGAAAAGAAAACAGGACATGTGGAATATGAAAAAAGGCCTTTTGAGCATCATTTTGCTGCTTCCGGCACTTGTCGGCGGAGCACAACAGAAGAAAGACCATCACTTCGATGTAGCGAAAAATATAGAAACATTCAATGCGATTTATAAGAATCTCGACTTGATGTATGTCGATACACTCGATGCAAGCGAGGTAATCGGTACGGGCATCAATGCCATGTTAAGGTCGTTAGACCCCTATACGGAGTATTACCCTGAAGATAAGGCGAAAGACCTTAAACTGATGATTACCGGAAAGTATGCCGGTATCGGCGCACTCATCAAGTACAACATGGCCATTCAACGCGTTGTCATAGACCAACCCTATGCCAATATGCCGGCAGCAGAGGCCGGTTTGAAGAAAGGAGACATCATCTTGTCTATCGACGATACCGTGATGACGGATAAAGACGCAACTGTGGTGAGCAGTCGGCTGCGTGGTAATCCCGGCACATCTTTCATTTTAAAGATTCAACGCCCGTCTACCGGCAAACGAATGCAGTTTAAGATAACGCGAAAGGCTATCCAAATGCCCGCTGTACCCTACTACGGCCTACAGGAAAATCATATCGGTTACATCCAGCTGAACAGCTTTACGGAAGATTGCAGCAAGGATGTGCGTCGCGCTTTCTTAGATTTGAAGCGCCAAGGCATGAAAGGTCTCGTGCTGGACCTTCGCGAAAACGGGGGCGGTTCGTTATCGGAAGCCGTATCCATCGTCAACCTTTTCGTGCCGAAAGGCCTGTCGTTGGTCACCACCAAAGGCAAATTGAAACGCGCGAACCGGACTTACACGACCACAGCAGAGCCTATCGACACGGTGATGCCTGTGGTGGTATTGGTCAATGGCGGGTCGGCCAGCTCAAGCGAAGTGACCTGTGGGTCTCTGCAAGACCTCGACCGAGCCGTCGTTTTGGGAACGCGTACCTACGGGAAAGGACTTGTTCAGATACCGGTAGACCTGCCTTACAACGGTACATTGAAACTAACGACCGGTCATTACTATATTCCCAGCGGCCGGTGCATACAGGCTATCAACTATAAGCATGCCAACGGTGGATATAAAGAGCACATACCCGACTCTCTGACGCGGGTTTTCCATACGGCAAACGGCAGAGAAGTACGCGACGGAGGAGGCATTAAACCCGACGTGGAGGTAATGCCCGACTCCTTACCCAATATCGCCTTCTATCTGGCCTCTGCCGGACGAGACTCCACGGAGGTACTGTTCAACTACGAATTAGATTACATCGCTGCTCATCCCACTATTGCTCCACCGGCTCAATTCGCACTGAGCGATGCCGATTATGCCGACTTTAAACGCAGAGTTCTTCAAAGCCGATTCACTTACGACAGAGAGAGCGAGAAGTATTTGAAGAACCTTGTGAAGCTGGCAAGATTCGAGGGATATTATGATGACGCAAAGGCCGAGTTTGAAAACCTTGAGAAGAAACTGAGCCACAATATCGCCAAAGACCTTGATATCAATCGGGAGAAACTGAAACAGCTGATTGCTGCCGACATCGTAGCAGCCTATTATTATCAGGCCGGCACGATAGAGAACGGATTGAAGTATGACAACCAAATGAAAGAAGCTGTGAGGTTGCTGCTGAATCCGGCAGAATACAAAAAGATATTGAACGGGAAATAAGACGCTGACGGATACATTTCTATAGGAGAGCGTACACGCCACTACATCTCGAAAGCAAAGAAACGGCAGACGCGATGCCCGCTCTTTACGGACAACAGCAGTGCCGCCATGTTGCGAAAACATCGGGGGAAACTGACAGAGGCCGACCGACCGACAAACGGCAGACCGGCTTTTTCTTAACAAGATAACACATGACATTTAGAGAAAACATTGCAACGCCCCTCGTGCAGACCCTCCATACACACGGAGAAAGAAAGGCTTTCTGCATTGACGGCATCTATTACACTTATAGAGAGTTGGCCGATGCCACGGCGAAAATCAGGCAAGCAGTGCGCCGTTTGTCGCAAAACATCGTGGCACTGGAGGCACATAACGACCTTTATACCTATGCTTCTATCCTTGCGCTCTGGTTAGAGGGGAAATGCTACGTGCCCCTTCATCCGCACCAACCATTGGAACGCTGTCTCGATATCCTGTCGCAATTGGGCACCGACGTGGTACTCGATTCGGGCACCGCTACGCGATACACCCGCCAACAGGTGGTGATGACGACAGCATTGCCCGCCGCGGAACAGGTCGACGACACCCCCGTAGCGGCTGATGATGCAGATTACGCCTATATCCTTTTTACCTCCGGCAGCACGGGACGTCCCAAAGGAGTGCCCGTTATGCGAGGCAACGTGGCAGCTTTCGTCGATGCTTTCCGCGCCATGGGTTGTCGGTTGAATGCCGACGACCGCTGTTTGCAGATGTTCGACCTTACCTTCGACCTCTCCGTACAATCCTTTCTTCTGCCCCTTTTGCACGGTTGCTGCATCTATACCATCGGACACGACCGCATCAAGTATCAGGCCGCGTTCGACCTTCTCGATGCTCACGCCATCACGTTTGCCCTGCTTGTGCCATCGGTGATTCACTATCTGCGTCCTTATATGGAAGAAATCGAACTGCCCGAGCTGCGTTACTCGCTGTTCTGCGGCGAGGCATTGAGCGCTGATGACACGGAGCAATGGAGCCGAAGCGTACCCAACGCACGCATCATCAATGTCTACGGTCCTACGGAAAACACCATTTACTGCACGGCCTACGACTTCCGGCGCGACGGAAAAAACAAGGAGAAAAACGGCATACTCTGCATTGGACGCGATATGAAGGGAACGAAGAGCATCGTCGTCGATGAACAGGAACACGTTGTCTGTGCAGGAGAGAAAGGCGAATTGTGCCTCTCCGGCAAGCAACTCTTTCCGGGATATTGGCACGATGAGGCAAAGAACAGCGAAGCCTTTTTCACCGTCGACGGCACGAGATATTACCGAACGGGGGATATTTGCAGCAAAGATGCCGATGGCGATCTGCTGTACTATGGGCGCAAAGATTCGCAGATAAAGATAGGCGGCTATCGTATCGAACTGAGCGAGATAGAATGCGTGGCGCGGAAATTCTATCAGGAAACCCGTGCTGTCGTGGCTTTGCCGCTACCCGACGAGAGCGGCGAACCCCGCATCCATCTGGTTGTAGAGGGTGAGGCAGCCGTGCAGAGCGACGAGCTGCAAGCCTTTATGCGCCGGTTCCTACCCGTCTACATGCTACCTGCCGAGATACATCGCCTCGACACCTTTCCACAGAACATGAACAACAAAACCGACCGCCGGCGCATAGCCGAGCTGATAGGTGGATGAAAACAACATACACAATGGAAAAAGAAGAAATTTTAAGTGGCGTAAGCCGCGTTATCTGCCGCGTGTTAAACAAAGAAGCATTGCAGATAACTCCCGAGACTACAGCCCATGACGTGGATGGATGGGACTCACTGTCGAACATGAAGATTATCAGTGAGACCGAGAAAGCGTTTGGCATGAAGTTTAAACTGCGCGAAATCGTGCGTATGAAGAATGTAGGCGAGATGTGCGACGTCATCGCCAGCCGGCTGTAAAGAGGCCGATGCGCAGCATTCGTCCACGGATACGTGAGCTGGAGCACATGCCGACAAGCGGATAAAAGATGACAGAAGGCTATGTCATCCTTATAACATGTAGACGGGCTGTCTCATGAGCGATTGAGATTCAATGATGACAAGACGCTACGGCTCCATTCCCCATTCGCATAACAATATTTTATAATTATGGAATTTCTCTCTATACCTTTCAGTATCTGCCTGATACTGACCTTTGTGCTTTACTATGCCCACGTGCAACGACAGTGGCAGCGAGGATTGCTGTTGGTGTCGAGTGCCGTTTTCATCGGCTACTACGACATCGTTTACCTCGTCTATACCTTGGGCATTACGCTGTTCACGTTTTACTACGGTCGATTCCTCGCTCGTATGCAGGCACGCGGCTCGGCAGGCTACGTGCTTTCCGGCGGTATCGTCGCACTTGTGGGCACTTGGCTGGCGGCGCGTTACTGTTCGTCGGCCTTTCCGCTGGGCATCTCGTTCTATACATTTCAGGCCATCGCCTACCTCATCGACATTTACTGGGAAGAAGAGCCCGAGGAGAGCCTGCCCGACTTCTGTCTTTACATGATGCTCTTCATGAAGTTTCTATCGGGACCTATCGAGCGCAGCTATGACCTGTTACCCCAACTCAAACAGTCTCATGCTTTCAACTATACCAAGGTGGTGGACGGCATGAAGCTGCTGCTATGGGGAGCGTTTATGAAGCTCGTTATCGCCGACCGGCTTGCCACACCCTTAGACAGCGTGTTCGCCGACGTGCATTCGGCATCGGGCATGCAGTTGCTCGAGGCCACACTTATCTATCCGATTCAATTGTATGCCGACTTCTCGGGCTATACGAATATGGCGCTCGGACTTGCTGCGATGTTTGGTTTCAAGCTGTCTCCTAACTTCAATCGTCCGTTTGCGGCACTTTCCACGGGCGACCTTTGGCGGCGTTGGCACATGTCTCTGTCGTTTTGGGTGCGCGACTACGTATTCGTTCCGCTCTCTGCCTCTCTGCGCAAGTGGGGAATGTGGGGTGTATCGGTCTCGTTGTTGGTCACCTTTGCCGTCATCGGTGTATGGCACGGCGCGGGCTGGACGTTTGCCATCTACGGATTGATACAGGGTGCGGTCATCATCTACGAGACCGTCTGCGCCCGCCAACGCGACCGGATGAAAGCCCGAACCCAACGCCATCTCTACGCTTTCGTCATGATACTGCGCACGTATCTGCTCTTTGCCCTCTCGCTGCTGTTCTTCCGTTTAGAGACCGTCGGAGAGGTGATATACACCTATGCCCATCTGCTCGACGGCATGGATACCAACGTGAAAGAGCTGAACTTAGGTATGAAAGACTTTTATTGGATTGTTGTGGCCATCGCCACCACACTCATGCTCACCGTGGAGTACATCCATTCGCGCATCAATCTGCTTGAACGCACCACACAGTGGCACACCCTTTGGCGTTGGACGGCCTACTTTGCATTTGCGTTTATCATCTTTCTGCTCGGTGCTTTCGGCGTAGAAAACTTCATCTATATCCAATTCTAAACCCCTCTCTGCAATGACAAACAACGATAAGATACCGGCCACGCACATGCTCCTGCGCTTCTATGCAAAGTGCTTGCTGCTGGCCTTGCCCTTTATTGCCCTGTGTGCCGCCTATGTGGCGGAAGACCCATTCATGGTGTTGCGCAACTACGACGACTACGACCACCCCACCTTATGCCAGAATGAGGGCATGGTGTCGTGGCTTAAATACAAGAGATACCGCAGCAAGATGCACTACGACTCGTTCATCATGGGCTCTTCGTGCACCATGGCCTACGAGTGTAGCGAGTGGAAAAAGTATATCAAGGGCAGTCCGTTCCGCATGTTCTGCAATGCCGAAGGAATGGCCGACATCCTGCAAAAGGTGGAAGCACTCGACAGAGAGCCGCACCAGCGCATCAGAAATCTGCTCATCGTTTTAGAAGACCGCATGGTGATGAAAAGCCGCATGCAGACCGATGCCATGCACATCATGCCGCCCGAGGTGTCGGGAATGGGATGGGTGAAGTACCAGACCACTTTTCTACAGGCATTTTGCAGTCCCTCCTACCTCTTCCCCTACGTGAAATACAAATTAGGATGGGCAGACAAGAAAGAAATAAAAGGCATCGTAAACACCGATGGAGCCACTCACACGCGCTATACGAACGATGCCGTATTGACAGAAGAGCACAAGATAGACAGCCTCGGTAACGATTATTGGAAGCAAGGCGCATGGGAAAAACAAGGCAAAGAGCCGCAGCAATACAACGTGTTGCCGGCTTATTTGTCGGAACCTCAACAAGTGACGCTCCGCAAAATCGCGGCCATCTGCCGTCGCCACGGCACCGATGTGCGCATCATTATCGGGCCTTCATACCATCAGACGGCCTTCAACCCCGCCGATGTTGCCGTGCTCCGGCGCATCTTCGGCAAAGCAAGCGTCTACGACTTCTCCGACTCTGCTCATCACGCCCTCACTGCACAACACAACTACTACGACCCGCCGCATTATCGAAAACAGGTTGGCCGGCAGATTCTCCGCGAGGTGTACGGCGCATCTCCCAACAGGCGCTGATACCCCTCTGTGCAAAGGGCAGAGGAAGATCGCAACGAGCGAGCCGTTTTTTGCTCACCTGCAAACTTTTTTCTGCTCACCAGCAGAATCTTCTTTGCTCACCAGCAGAATTGGGGATGCTCACAGACAACTCTTCAGTCACTTGCAAACAGACATAGAAGGGGGTGGAAAGTCAATAGCTTTCCACCCCCTTTTCATGCATCTACACCGACTTGTGTAGTAAACCGTGGGAACTTACAGCTGCTCGTTGGATAATATGCGGTCGAGCTGTTCGAGAAGAACGAACGGGTCTTTCTTTATCTCTTTTAGCTTAAGCTCCTTGCTGTCGAGGTAATCCACCATCTTGGGGAACCGTTTGAAGCGGTATTTCAAGTTGGCACGCAGGCCAATGGTAATGGCGTTAGTAGGCACGAAAAAGGTAACGGCTATGTTGTCGCCATCGATGCAATAGCTGCATGGAGTAGACGTTTCCCTACCCATGGTGCCATACGTCCACGAAGACACCGACAGAAAGCCTGTCACATATTTGCCTTGATACACCACCAGCCAGAAATACTTATGCCCCGAGGGTTTCATGTTTTCAGGATGGGTGAGCGCTTTGATGGCGTAGAGCGACCAATATTCCTTGACGTCGCCCGTCTCCTCATTCGTACAAACCAGCTTCTTCACATCGTTGGCATGATACGTGGTAGCGTCTTTACCACCTTTCGTAGCGGTAATGGTAATCTCATCCATGTTCTTCACATTCTCCGGACCATAGGTTCCGTAGCTGGCTTTCATGTACCAGCCTTCCACTTTCTTCCCGTCGTTGAGGGTAAGCACACACTTCACGTCGGGTTTCTTTTTCGCCAAGGCCGGAGCGAGACACAGCATTGACAGCAGTAATGTTGCAAACAGTTTCAATTTCATATTCGTTATGTTTTAAAGTTAGATATGCAAAGATAAGTAAAATCCCCACAGCCTCTCACAATATTAGATAGATTAACACAACTTTTTTTGCCGATTGCACGAAGCCAGGTCGTTAAATGCAATTATCATATTTTCTTATTGTATACTCTCTTATTTGTGTTATTTTGTTGTGATATCATCATTTTCAATGGTATCACCTACACTACGTTTATGGAAATCCTTGCCAAAACGGTAGCTAAGCGTAATGAATAGCATTGAGGTGGCGAAACGGTATTTACTCTGTTGTTTAAAATCCTTCAGTTGATAGACCGTGCGCCGATATTGATTCCAAGCAAACATATCCATATACATTAATGATAGGTCAAGTCGATTGTTACACAGCGATTTCTGCACCGTAAAGTTTAACATCGGCTTCATGTATGTAGTGGCATTCAGCGTCCGTTCCTTGTCGGTATAAGACCCAGATAAGTCGAAAAACCAATTCTTTGGAGCCATATAACTGATATTGAGTGTACTGGTGACGCTCCAACCGGTATTGCGTCCCATAATCAATGCTCCCGTTTTGTAGGCAGGGGATAGACTTAATACCGTATAAGCCGTCCCTATTGATACATTGAGGTTGAGAGCGTTGGAGAAAAAAGGTTTGCTGAAACCTACATTCAGTCTATACGTTCGGTCTCTGCCGGCATTCTCATAGGTAGCAGTCGTATGGTCGTCCTTATAAATTTGCGTAATAATATCTTTAGTATGTTCCAAAGAAGTTTCAACTGTAATGTAGCTGTTTTGTATCTGACCTGTATAGTCTATTGAAATTCTGTCGGTGAATTGTGGACTCAGAGATGTATTTCCCTTTATCTTCTCATACTCGTTCAAGTAATAGATCTCGGGATTCAAGTAATCTATACTCGGACGTTCTATCCTTCGGTTATAGGTAGCAGACAGACTACCGAAGTTTCCATTGTAATTGAGTGTAAGGGTGGGTAGCAAGGAGAAGTGTTTCAGGTGGGTTTGTGAGAAACTATAGCTATCCCATTCACCACGTAGTAATGCCAATAGGTCGAAGCGATTGCTCAAAGCGAACCAATCTTTCAGGTAGAACTGTTGCACATAGGTATTATAAATCATACTCGACGTAGTTAATAGATGATGGCGGTAGATACTTTTATAACCTATCGTGCTGCTATGAGAAAGACCGAACAGTCGCAGACTATCGGTTTCATAAAGTACCTCGCCCGTAAGTTCGTGCATACGTCCTCGATAATTATAAGGCGTTGGTACATCCACCTTGTCGGTATTTGTATAGTAGAAGTAGCGCATCTTGGCAAGGATTTTGTCACGGGGAGTGGGATTGTAGCGGGTAATGGCATTGGCAAAATGACTGGTGTACTCTTCATTCAGTTTGGGATGACTGTCGGGCATACCCACCATTGACAGCATACTTTTTCTATGGGTGTTGTAGCCGGAAATAGAATAACCGGCTGAAGCCATCCATTTCGGTGAGAAGAATAAATTGGTTCTCATCCCGCCATAGTATTGGTGTACATGAGCCTTGTTTTCTGAACGGAGTTGTTCTACCCCGCCTTTCGTTGTTGTAAGATTTGTACTTTGATAAGAATAATGGTGTGATGCCAAGGCCGTGACTTCCACTTTATCAGATCGATAGGAGACATCCGGGGTTATTTCTGTGCCTGGGGTTATCATCTGCCCACTGACATCTACCGAACCTTTTATTTGCATTGTACGGATTTTCTTTCGGATAAGATTGATTTCCCCTGCATATTTATCCTCATTGTTTCCCACTTTACGTATCTCCACCTTTGCGATATCCTTGGCATCTATCTTGCGTAATGCTTCTTCATCAATCTCAATGCCATCAAGTAGCAATTTAGCTGTGCGGGACTGCCCCAGTAGAGTGAATCCCTGTCCGGTTTCTATCACACCTGGAAGACGACATAATGCCTGATGTATCCGTGCCGTCTCAAGCAGTCCTTTCGTGTCGAGTTGAAAGACTGTTTTTCTGCATTCACCTTGGATATTCGCCGATAACCCACTACCTTAACTTCGTTTAGAGAGACAGGTGCAAGGATAAGTGTTTGCTCTTCTTTGGCGGAAAAAGATACGATGGTATCTAATGAAGCATATATGAAATGGGCAACGTGCACCCGAATCGTACGACAGCTGTCGGATGTCATCGCCCGATAATCATAGCATCCATTATCATCGCTTACGGCGTCCACCGATTTTCCACAATCACCTATACGTATCTGCGCCCCTTTTACAGGTTGTCCATTCGTGTCTGTAATCCGTAGTTTTAAGATTGATTCTTGTGCCGAGGCGGTAAAGCAATACAGATAGAGTGCTAAAACAATGACAAAACTTTTGCGGTAAGTCTTCAGACTTACCGCAAAGACAAATAAACGCTTCATTTTATCTTATACTTCTCTCCATTTTCCAATAAGGATAGTCCCATGCTTTGTTATGCCACAGGCTCCTTTTCCTACACAGCCAGCTTTAGGGGTTGTTTGTGAACCGCCACCCGGGGAGGAACCACCACTCGAAGCATTTACTGTCGCCGTTGTAAATAATGCAGCCAAAGACATGGCACAACACGCAACAAAAAGTCTAAATAATTTACTCATAGAATAATAAATTTAATTGTATGCCTATTCTTTATAAAGATTCTCGGCTTCCTCTACTTGAGTCGAAGATTATCATCTGTAACTCTTGCATGACAAAGATAATAATAATTAATGTAATTTTTGACAAAAATATTTTGTAAAAGTTGGTAATTTTGTATGTTTTTACACTTCTTCGACAAAAGCTCTATAAGTTTTACGGGGCTATCAGGTGATGGAGTGCATCAACGAACAAGTTAAGCGTATGACCATCCTTATGTACTCACGGTGTCGGTCAATACCCCAAAGAAAAAGAACTTTTTAAATTGAATTGTCGTGTAATTCGGAATTTTTACGTAAGTTTGCGAGAGACAAAACAGATATCTACCTATTACTAACTGTTATGAATATGAAGAAACATTTACTTTCACTCGTAGTCCTGTGCGGACTCTCACTCATAGCTTTCTCGCAGACGATGCCGTCGGAGAGAATCGTGCTCAATGTTGCAGCCGATGCGACAAGCGTGAAGTTCACATTCCGGCTTACCGACAATTCGGCCTCGTTGCTCTGCGATTTCGGTGCCGGAGAGGTGGTGAAGAGCTTCCCGTCGAATACCGATGGCTCGCTCACCGTCATGGAATACACTTTCGCTACGCCCTCTGTTGCCGAACGTACCATTACCATTGCTGCCGACAAACTGAAGACGCTGCGGCTCACCAGCAGTAAGACCATCAACGGCATCAATGAAGTGCGCTCTTCCGTGCTGAAGGATTTCAATGCCGACTACGTTTCTCTTGCCACACATGGTAAAGTAGACGTGTCGTTATGTCCGGTGCTGTCGACACTCACACTCACAGATACCGATGCTTCGGAGGTAATCCTCCCCAAAAGCGACCACCTTAAAACAGTGCAGGTATCGACTACACTGCTGCAGAAAGGCAGTCTTACGAGCATCAACCTGACCGATGTGCCGAACTTGGAAGACTTACTCATCAAAGGCGCAAGTATAGACACGCTCGATTTGCGCAACAACAAAGAGCTGAAAGTATTGGTTTGCTCGTTCGGAAAGAAACGCATGAGAGCCATCTTAGGGGCCAAGGCGTTGCAGAAGATTGAACGATTAGACGTGCGCGGCAATGCACTCGGATTCGACCAGATACCCGACCGTGTGCTGCAAGATGTGCCCATCGAGCAGTTCCAATACACCCCTCAACGCGCGTATCATATCAATCCTGCGTGCATCAATGGCTATACGATAGACCTCTCGGCACTCTACACGGCCAAAGGCATCGTAACTACCAACAACATCACCACGTTCCGGTGGCACTATAAGAACGGGAAAGCCGATAAAAAATGGAAGGATGTACCTGCCGACAAGGTGCAGAATGCACTCGGAAAATTCACTTTCGACCCCTCATTGGCCTACAACGACAGTCTCACACTCTACGTCTCCATGTCCAATCCGGGCTACCCTAACATCGGAAGTGCCCTGAGCAATAACCTCTTGAGTGTGACGACGTATATCCCGCTGAAGCCTACGGGCATACAGACCGCCGTAGAAACGAATCCCACCATCGCGCGAACCGCCGAGGGCATCAGCGTAGAGACCGACCGACCGGAGCCGGCCACATTGTGGAACATCGGTGGTCAACAGGTGTGGCAGGGCACCATTCCAGCTGTTATCAACCTCGACAGAGGTCTCTACATCCTGCGTACCGAAAGTGGAAAGCGGGTGAAGTTCATGAGGTAATCTACCTTTCGGATGCACCTGTCTCCCGCTCAAAATGATGGAGATTTACATAGACTTTTTGTTTTCATTTTATTTGATAGCTACTCTTATGTAGTATTTGAGGGTGTGCCCATCCGGACACATCCTCTTTCTTATTCCCTTTTGCCGACAACGCTCCCCAACGCTCATGTTTCTCCATGCCCAGCCTCTTATCCTATTCTTGTCGATTCGTTGAGAGAAAATGCTTTTCATCCATCACTTTTTCGCCCCTTTTTCTTATGATTCTTCAGTATTTGATACCCAAAAGTTCGGGATTGCAACTTTTAAGGGTCGTAAAGTTACGATTGATAAGTCGGCATTCGTGCTCCGTACGGATGGCGTTCGTCCTATGTACGGATGGCGTTTATATAAAGAAATGTCGGCAACCTTTCTCAGCGCAAATCATATCGTTTGTGAGATGCTGTCGCACTTACAGCGCTTATTCTTGTCTTATAAACGGTTAAAATGTAGGGTAGTGGAAATCGCGACTACATACCCTTTGTGTTTGAGGGGCGTAGTTCGTTTCTATAAAGACGTATTAGCCATCTGAAAATGCTAATAAACAATCTGAAAAGTGGCAATGAACAATCATTCCGCATTGCATACTGTGTTGGAAGAAAAGCTGTACGAAGGAAGGTCAGAGGTAGAGAATGGCCTCATTGCCTTCGTTCATCAGCAGGTCGAGTATGCTCATATTGGGTAGGAACCCGTGTTTTTGCTCGTAGACTTGATAGTAGCGGCGGGGGGAGAAATCGGGGTCGGGCAAGGGATGCTTCGGGTCAATGACATGGCGCAGGTCGGGGGTTGCTTGGTAGTCGTGGTTAGGGAGAATGCAGGGTGAGATGTCGAGTAGTTCGCACATCTTCAGGGTAATTTCCATGTTAAAATCATAGAGAAACGTCCACCGTTTCTCAAAGAAAGGCCGTAAATCGTCGGCATAGTAATCGAAAAAAGGCGATTCGCCATAGGCACTTGTGAGGGCATTCCAGTGGATGCGCCGCCAATCTCCGTGGTCGCTGATACGTACTTCACTCATGAGTTGCTTGGAACCATTGGCGCGCTCTGTAGGAACAGTGAGAACCTGACGACCGCCGGTGGTGGGAATGATGCAGCGATTGCGGTAAGTTTGTTTGACGAAATGCTCATGGGCATCTATCAGTACCGCGGGATAGTGCGCCAGCTTTCCGTACCATTGCACGGGGCCGAAGTAAGTGGAAGAGAGCAACACATGCGCTTCGCAGTGCGCTTCCGTTGTGTTTGCCGCGGTGTGGTATACCCTCTGGCTGTCGTCCGTTGTGGCATTCTTATCTATCGGCATTACCTTTGAGGCATGTGCTATGGTCTATTTGATATGCTCTACACAGTTGAAGAGGCGATGCCAACGGATACCTGCAAAGCCTTTTCTGTCGGGGTCTGATGACCACCAAATAAATATCGGTTTGCCTACGATATGGTCTTCGGGCACGAAGCCCCAATAACGGGAGTCGGCCGAATTGTGGCGGTTGTCGCCCATCATCCAATAATAATCGAGTTTGAAAGTATAGGAATGCGCCTCTTTCCCGTTGATGAAAATCTTTCCGTTGCGCACCTGCAGGTCGTTGTCCTCATATACCTTAATGGGGCGTTCGTAGAGAGGTAGGTTGCTCAGGGTGAGGGCAACGCTTTTACCCTTGGCCGGAATCCAAATCGGTCCGTAGTTGTCGCGCGTCCAGCCTGTGACAGCATTGAGGGGATAGAGGTCTCCTGTAGTGGCATCTGTATTGAGTTGGATGCTCTGAACGAGGTCTTTCCTCGCGCTCAATACCTGCAGGGCGTGTTTCGTCAGCGGCATATACCCGTTTTGATTGAGGCTCGTCAGGTCTTCTATGCTGATGTTCAGTTCTTTCAGCAGGTCTTCGGGCAGGTTTTGCTTCAACTTCACGAAGTAAGTGTACTGCACGTTTTCGGGCTCTTTGTTGGCCTTTCCGTTGAGGTAAACGATACGGTTTTTTATCTGAAGTGTCTGTCCGGGCAAGCCGACACAGCGTTTCACGTAGTTCTCGCGACGGTCTGTAGGTCGTGTAATGATGTCTCCATATTCGTTGGGATGCTGTTCTATATAGGCGCGCCCCGTAGCATAGAGCTTATCGAAGAACGCACGTTGCTGCACCGGGGGCAGTTTGGCCGGATTTACTTGCGTAGGGGCGGAGAGTTGGTAGCCGAAAGAGTAGACCATCTGATAGTAGTCTTGCGCAGCCCATCGCTCATCGTTTACAAGGGTATCTCCCGCAGGGAAGTTGAATACGACGATGTCGTTGAGCTTCACCTTGCCCAATCCTTTCACGCGGCGATAGTCCCAGTGCGGGTATTCTATATAGGATTTACAGCCCAGCAGGGGCAGGGTATGTTGTGTGAGTGGGAGAGTGAGCGGGGTTTGGGGGATACGCGGACCATAACTGAGTTTGCTTACAAAGAGATAGTCTCCCGTAAGCAAGCTCTTCTCAAGTGAAGAAGAGGGTATGACAAAGTTCTGAAAAAAGTACAAGTTAATAAAATAGACAGCCACTAAGGCGAAGACAAGGGCATCTACCCAGCTCATCAGAAATCGCACGGGTGTCTCTGCGTCTTTCCACCATTGCCACCTTATTTTCTTCGAGATGTATGCATCGTATATAAAAGGTACGACCAATAAGCCCCACCAACTCTCGACCCATAGCAGAAAAGTGAGATATAAGACGATGACAATGGCAAACTTTATCCATTGTCGTTCGGGATTTACAGTTTCTTTTTTCATCTTTTACAGTTGTTTTCTTAATGATGAATGCGGCATTCGCTGCAGTATTTCAGTGGTTGCAGAACCTGAGACAGAGGCCTGCGGAGGGGTATCAGAACCTAAAGAGGTCGCTCATAGTGAGCAGTCCGTCGTGGGTTTGCGTGTATTCGGCGGCCAACACCGCACCCAAGGCAAAGCCTTCGCGGTTGTGGGCATCGTGGGTAAGGATGATGCTGTCGGCTATGCTGTCGTAGATGATACGGTGGATGCCGGGCACTTCGTCGCGGCGAATACTCTCAATGGATAGCACATTGCGGGGCATTTCGTTGCTTCCCTCCACCGTTCCGTCGGCCTTTCGCTGCAGGCCTTTTGCCCACCGGTCTTTCCTTTGCAGGGTATTGATAATGTCTTCGGCCAAGGTAATAGCGGTACCGGACGGCGCATCGAGCTTGTGCACATGGTGGGTTTCCTCTATTCGAACGTCGTACTCGGGGAAACCGTTCATAACTTGCGCCAGATACCGATTGACAGCAGAGAATAAAGCCACACCGATGGAGAAATTGGAAGACCAGAACAGCGTCTTGCCCTCTTCGTTGCACATCCGGCGTATCTCGGCACCATGCTCTGCCATCCAGCCCGTGGAACCCGACACCACTTTCACATCGCGTGCAAAAGCCTTCATATAGTTACCATAAGCGGCCTGCGGGGTGGTGAACTCCACAGCTACATCGGCCGATGAAAAGGCGGCACTTTCAAAGGCATCAGCATTGTCTACATCAATGATACATACGATTTCGTGCCCCCGACACTTCGCTACCTGCTCCACGAGCCGACCCATTTTCCCATAGCCTATCAATGCTATCTTCATCTTCGTTTGCCGTTTTCTTATGAGATGGCAAAGGTACTGTAAATTAGACAGTATGCAAAATAAAAACGTCCTTTTTTACTACTGTCGCCTATTTCTCGCCCGCTTGCTTCGGTTCTTATCCCCTTTCATCATCAATAGGTACCCTTTCTACTCTCTTTGCTCTTCCAACTCACGTACAAATTGTGTCGGTGTAATGCTGCAAACATGCTTAAAGGTACGCACAAAGCTGGAGTAATCGTTGAACCCGCATAGGGTAGCCACTTCGCTGAAATTCCGTGTCGGTGTCTTGGTTAATATACGACGAGCCTTGCTCACTTTGACACGTTGCAAGAAAGCCTTGGGCGTATGACCGGTAAGTGCGGTCATCTTTCGGTGGAATTGTCGGCCACTCATACACATGGCAGCGGCAATCATCTCTACATCAAAATCCTTCCCTTGGTTGAGCATCAGGTAGATGCGGTCGGTAACTTTGGTCAGAAATAGTCTGTCGGCATCATTCTGAGGTGTGGCATCATGCCCGCTGCTCTCGGATTGGGCGTACTTCTCGCGCAGGAGTCTCCGCTGTTCTAACAGTTTCTCAACGCGAGTGCGCAGTTCATCGCTATTGAATGGTTTGGCCAAATAGGCATCGGCACCGGCCTGCAGTCCCGCAACGCGATCTGCTTCGGTTATTTTTGCTGTGACAACGATGATAGGCACATGGTTGATAATCTCGTCATCGCGCACCTGTCGGCAGACCTCCAAACCATCGGTATGCGGCATCATCAGGTCGGTAATAATGAGGTCGGGCACGAGTTCCTTGGCTTTTTTCAAACCTTCGTTTCCATCGGGAGCGTAGAGTATAGCGTATCGGTCGGCGAGACGACTGCCGATATAGGCTGCCACATCGGCATTGTCTTCAATCACGAGGATGCGAGGTGTATCATCGTCAAGTAGCTCGCTGTCTTCGGGCAATGCGGATGTAGAGAGCGAAACAGGTACAGGCAGAGCAACAGCAACCGGCTTCCTTGCCGGTTTCGTAGGCTTATGTATGGGAAGCGTGATATGAAAAGTCGTACCGCTGTCCGGCACGCTGTCGACACTGATGGTACCTCCTAAAGTATCGACAATCTGTTTGACGAGTGCCAGCCCTACACCCGTACCACCGGTATGACCAGATGCAGTGCCTTGATAGAAGGGTTCGAAGATATGTGTAATGTTATTTGCATCGATACCACAGCCGGTGTCAGCAACCGACAGATGCAGGAAGCCATCTCTGTGGAATACATTCACGGTGACCTCTCCATATTCGGGTGTGAACTTCAGAGCATTAGATAGGAGGTTGTTCATCACCTTATTTATATAGTCGGCCACGAAGTTGGTCTCCACGTCACCGTCATTCACATACTGTAAGGTGATGTTCCGACTGTTTGCGTATGCCCTGAAGCTTTCCACGGTCATACCTATCTGTGCTACAATGTTGCCGCTTTGCCAATCGGGGTCGCCCACTGCCGACTTCATCTTCGATATATCGAGGAGCTGATTGATGAGGGTAAGCAATTGACTGCCCTGCCTTTCTATGGTTCGCGATTTCTCTTTGAGGTCGTCGGGCGTGTCGTCGGCAGCGGTAATATCACGGCTTAGTCCCAATATCACAGTGAGTGGTGTGCGTATCTCGTGGGTGATGTTGGTGAAGAAGTTCTCGCGCAGTGTACTCATCTTTTTCAATAAGATATGATTTCGTCGCCGCAGTCGTCCCGAGTAGAATAGGAAAGCGATCGACGAGACAAACAGTAAAATCAATAGAAGACTTGTATAGAGGATACTACGTTTGGCAGCGCGTTCCTCTTCAGCTTCCTGTTTGACGCGATCTATCTCTTCGGTCTGCATCCTGCGTTCGATACTTAGACTCAGATTCTGTATACGGTTCATTTTCTCTATGTCTACCACGCTGTCTTGCAGTGAGGTGGCTTTCACATGGCAGGCTAATGCCCGGCGGTAGTCGCCTTGCTGCTCGTAAATGCGGTAATATAGGTCATAGATTTCGGCCAGATGCTCTTTGGATTTGATCTGAGTAGCGGTGGCTTCCGCCTGTGCCAGGATCTTGAGGGCACGAGCATCGTTGCCCATGGTATGGTCGATCTGTGCCAGTGCCAACAGTGATTGCAGAGCGTGCCACTCGTCTTTCGAGGCTTTCATTCTTTCAAAGGCGGTATGGTATTCGGCGTATGCTTTGTCGTTTTGTTTCTGTTGCTGGTAGAGTTCGCCGAAATAGGTATGACAAAGGGAGATGCCTATATCGTTGTGGGCCTTTCGGTTGAGTTCCATTGACTTGCGATAGTACACCCAAGCTGAGTCTATCTGTCCTTTGTGCCTGAAGATGGAGCCGATATTGGCATAATTGATGGCCTGCCCTACGTCACTACCCAGTGCTTTCTCGCCTGCCAATGCCAACCGCAACACACTGTCGGCACGCTCATAGTTGCCTATCGTCATGTATATATTACCCAGTCCGTTGAGCGATTTCACACGATTCTTGCGGGCAGTGAAAGACGTGTCTGTACAAGCGTCGCTTAGTCGAAGCGCACGGTAATGGTATTCCTGTGCAGCATCGAGCACCCCCAATCGCCTGTAGTTTGTACCTATATAGTTGAGTGCTTGCACCCGCTCTATCGTATCGTCCAAGGCTTCGGCCTGTTTCAAGCCTTTACTGTGAATATTCAATGACTCGTCAAACCGGCTGTTGTTGCGGAGCATTTTCCCCCATTCGCGCAAAGCCACGACACTTCCGAAGAGGTTGCCTTCGGCTTCAAAGCGCTTTTGTAGTTGAACTATTGAGTCGATGGAATGCACTCGCGACACGATGCTGTCCATCTTGCGGCGTTCTTCAGGTGTAACCGAGTGATGATGATGCCTACAGGCTGTAAAAAGAAAAGGAATGAAAGAAAGGATGCAAAGTACACCTATCGCGCTTCCTCTACGCATCGCGGCCGTTGCGTTTTCATGTAAGCAGGGTCGAATGTGAGGGGTAGATACGTTCTCCATACCAAAGTTTTCTACAAAAATAACATTTTTTTTGGAGAAAACAAATAATCCTTTACATTTTCTATCTGTAAAGGAGAAATGCCGTGTCTGCTATTCAGTAGCCATATATACCGAATTCATGGTGTTTCCCTGACTGAAAAAGAATACAATAAACAACCTCTTTCATGAGATTTGTCCCAGAAAGAAGAGTTTACGCAGGCCTTCCTAAACAGGAAGGAAATATACAAAAACGATTTACAGGGCGGTAAAGGCGGCCACAAAACCGAACACGGTGCCGGGTAAATTCGCAATGGTCACCGGCCAATCGCGCCGTTCTTTAAACAGTCCGTAGCCAACCCACAACGTGCAGTTTATACCTGCCATGAAGGGCTGTATGAATGTTCCCTTATGTCCGCCAAGGTTCTGTAGTATCTGCGGGAAGTAGAAAACATACATCAAAATAGATGTTACCATGCCTATCCATCCCAACGTTTCAAAAAACTTCTCTTTCTTCATGAACTTCTGTCTTTATGTTGTTCAGTAATCTAATACAAAAGGAGTCTATAAAAACAAAAATCCCTGCAGCCCCGAAAGGCCACAGGGAAACACCCCTTAGTGGGCGCTGAGGGATTCGAACCCCCGACCCTCTGCTTGTAAGGCAGATGCTCTAAACCAGCTGAGCTAAGCGCCCCATGCTTTCTTCTCTAAGCGGTTGCAAAGATAGGGGGTTTGTATGAAACCACCAAACATTTTCGACGTTTTTTTTATCGAAGACCGAAAAAACATCTTTTCGGCTGTGATAACATCTTCTTTTCGCACGTTTTACAGTTGCTTTTCGTATCTTTGCACATCAATTATTCATTAAAAAGACATTCAGATGATGGAAAAGGTAGTGAGTGGTATACGCCCGACAGGATTTCTTCACTTAGGCAACTATTTCGGGGCGGTGAAGACGTTTGTTGAAATGCAGCACAAATACGACTGCATGTTCTTTATTGCCGATTGGCACAGCCTCACCACAAGCCCTAACCCCGACGACATCAGACAGAGTGCACGTATTATTCTGGCCGAATACTTGGCCTGCGGCATAGACCCCTCCATGGCCTCGATATACATACAAAGTGATGTTAAAGAGACGCTGGAGCTATATCTCTATCTCAACATGAACATGTATTTGGGGGAGTTAGAGCGAGTGACCACCTTTAAAGAGAAAGCTCGCAAGCAACCCAACAACGTAAATGCGGGACTCCTTACCTATCCTACACTCATGGCGGCCGACATTTTGCAACATCGTGCCCAGAAAGTTCCTGTAGGCAAAGACCAAGAGCAGAACATGGAAATGGCACGGAAATGTGCACGCAGGTTCAATCATATCTACAACACCAACTTTTTCCCCGAACCACAAAACTACTATTTCAGTCACGAAGCCGTGAAAGTACCTGGTCTCGACGGTAGTGGAAAAATGGGCAAGAGCGAGGGAAACTGCATCTATCTGCACGACGACGACAAGACCATTAGCAAGAAAGTAATGCGCGCTGTTACCGACAATGGTCCCCAAACGCCCAACAGCCCACGTCCCGAAGTCATAGAAAATCTCTTTACATTCCTGCGTATTTGCTCCTCAGACGAAACTTACCGCTACTTCGATGAGAAATGGAACGACTGCACATTGCGCTATGGTGATCTAAAAAAACAGATTGCCGAAGATATCATTAAGACGGTAACCCCCATACGCGAGCAGATTGCACGCTACATGGCCGACACGCCGTTGCTCGACCGTCTGGCACGCGAAGGGGCGGAAAAGGCACGGGAGAGTGCTGCTGCCACATTGCATGAGGTACGCCGTATCATAGGATTCGACCGCTGAAGCAATATCCCTTTCCCTCGTTTGGTAAGGTAGATGACCGCCGAAAAGTAACCGACGGGTAAGAGACCGGCGGAATGCAATACGCAATAGCCCAAGGCAATACCTTGGGCTATTATCTTTCGTACTTTCACCTCTTGCTTTTGTCATATCCGTTCCTCAAGGCGTTGCCTTGGGCTGACATGTTACGCGCTTGCAGCGCTTACCTTTCAATCATTAATGGCGTGTAGTCGCGATTTCCACACCCCATATTCTCCCCATTCATAAAGCAGGAGTAAGCTTCGAAAAAGGCACATTGTAGAGCACATCGATACCATATTATAATGGTACAAGATGTAATGTAAGCTCTGAAACGAACGTTCGCTGTGCGGAGCGAAATAGCGGAGCGGAAACGAAGTTCGCTGACACGAAGAGGAAGCAAAGCGCGTAACATATCAGCCCAGCGTGTAGCGCTGGGTATAGGACGTTTCCCTAAATGGAGCGCTGTAAGTGCGACAGAATCTCACAACCGATGCGATTTGCCGTGAGAACGGTTGCCGACCTTTTTATGTACAAACGGCATCTGTGCTACGAACAAACGACATCTGTATGAGTTCTTATGACCAATCGGAATAAAAAAGGGACGGCTTACGAGCCATCCCTTTATGAATTTCTTGCTATTGCCTGCCTGTTTGGAAACGCTGGCGAGCCTATCTGTAGCGGGTAGGGCTTATCTGCCCAGCCAGACCTCCGGATTAAGCTTTACCGTCTCGCGTCGTAGCTGGAACTGTAGGATATTGTCGCTCCCCACGGTGCCTAACATTTGGCGGGTAGACACCTTTTGCCCTTTGCTTACACTGACTGATTTCAGGTTGCAGTACACCGAGATATAGGCACCATGGCGCACCATGACCACCATCGAACCATCGAAACCAAAGACAGCACTCACCTCGCCATCGTAGATAGAGCGGGCTGCGCAACCGGCATGTCCGAGAATGTTGATGCCCTTGTTGTCGAGTGTTACGCCTTTCAAGCCCTCAACGTTGTATTGCCCAAAGTGGCTTACGATACGATAGTTGCCGGTGATAGGCATAGGCAAGCGTCCCTTATTGGCTTCAAATCCGCCACTCATCATGCGATCGACCGTAGAGAGTTGTCGTGAATCTGCCACGTCTTTGTTGGCCTCTGCCACCGCTGCTGCATGTCGTTGCTTCTCTGCCATCGCTTTTCTCTCTGCTGCGCGGCGTGCTGCCTCGGCTTCTTTGGCGTGTTGTTCGGCTTTGGCTTTCTCTTCGGCACTGCGTTTTGCGGCAGCGCGTGCCTCACTCTTGGCCTTTTCTTCGGCCGCTTTTGCCTCTGCGATGCGGCGTGCATTTTCCTTGGCAGCAGCTTCGGCTTCAGCTTTCTTGCGTGCCAATTCCTCTGCTTTCCGTTTCGCTGCTGCCGCTGCTTCGGCTTTCCGTTTAGCTTCGGCCTCGGCGCGTGCACGCGCACGTGCCACCTCCTCGGCAATCATCTTGTCTATCTGTGCGTTGAGGGCGGCATCTTTTTTGCGTTGCTGGGCAATAACGGTTTGTATGGTTTTCTGTTGTTTCTGCAAGGAAGTGACCACTTTCTGTTGTTCCACCTGTTGTTCTTGCAGGGCAGCATGCTCTTTTTCTCCTTTTCGGAGCAGGGTGTTTTTCTCTCCTTTCACGGTTTGGAGTTGCGTGTTTTTCTCTGTTATCTGCTGTTGTTTCACTTTTACGAGTTCGCCTTGTGCTTTTTGGTAATCGGCATATTCGCGCATGAATCGCATACGGCGATACATCTGTGTGAGGTTTTTGGCACTGAAAACGAACATGAGTCTGTCTTGCACGTTGCGGTGCCTGGCCATATATTGCATGGATTTGGCGTATTTAGCCTTGCGGTCTGCCAATTCGTTTTCCAACGTTTGCAGCTGGCTTTTCAGTATGCCTATATTTCCTTCTATTGTACGAATATCTTTGTGGATGTCCTCAATATTCTTCTGTCGGCGGTCAATCTCGCTGTTGATGACGAGCAATCCTTGTAAACGCTTCTTCACATCGGCCTGATTGGCACGTAACGCCTGCTCCTGTTGTTTGATTTTCTGCTGTATCTGTGTACGTTGTTTCTGGAGGTTTTTAATGGAGTTGTAGCTTGCGTCGGCCGCCATTTTACCCTTAGTTGTCGCCTTTTTGCCCTTAGTTGCCGGTACATTTTTCTTGGTCACCTTCGTCTTTGTGGCTGTTGTAGGCTTTGCGACGGGTGTTTTTTTGCGCGTCTGTGCCGAGGGGGCGAGGGTCAGCGCAAGAAGAAAGAGGAGAAGGATGTAGCGTTTCATTTACAAACTCAGTATCTTTTGTAATACATCTTCGGGGCTTATTTGTTTGTATTTGGGCGATAATTGGGTGTGGGTTTCCCAATCGTCGCGGGTATTGAGGGAGCCCATGTCGATGTCAATGCGGACTTGTTTGCTGTCTTTCAGTGCCGAAGTGGCGAAAGCTATACTTTGTTTGGCGGGAAAGAGCTTCACGCCAAGCGGGCGAAAGTCGGTGTACGTCCAGTCCAATGCAGCTGTTCCATGCTGTGCATGGCGGTAGCTGATGGCGGCCGCATCTATTCGTGCGTTGTTCTTATCAGCATCCCAACGGAAAGCGATGTCGCCGTTTTTGAGGGTGATGGGGCTGTAATTTCCCGTAGTATGCAGGTCTACGTCGTATCGCTTCAGCAGTTCGGACGACAAGGTCTGCGCCCCGGGTACGAACAGTTGATTCCAGAACAGTGCCTGAAGGCTATAGAAAGAGAGACCGTTATCGCGCAGGAAATCTACCTGATGGTAGTCTGCCTTGATGTATTCCTTGTGTATGCGGTCGACGATGAGCACGTAGTCGGGTGTCAGTTCTATGCGTCCCACCTCGATAAGCCCTAACGGTGTGAGCTGGATGCGTATCACCTCGTCTTTTCGCATGTATATCCGGCCAGCTACGGAGATATCTTTCCCGTCTCCTTGTATGCGGAAGTCGATGCTCGAAGAGATATTTTTAGCATAAACAGCATTATCTGATACCTTTTGCACAAAGGTGAGTTTCTGCACGGCTTCGGTATCTTCGGTCTTCAGGGTTTGCCCTGTAGGGATGGCGCCTCCCTCTTTGGCGAGGGATTTCTTTACTCCACAGGCGGAGAGGAGTAGGAGGAAAACTGTTGCGTGTATGACTGATAGATGCTTCATTGGGTTGATTCTTTGATGTATTTCCTGAGTTTTATCTTGCGCAGAAGCGTTTTGCTCTTGCTGCCGTGGCGCAGTGCAGATTGCCAAAGCTCCACGGCACGTTGCGTATTTTGGGTCATGGCATGGATGTCTCCTGCATGTTCAAGGATAACGGCGGAGCTGTCGGCATCGTTCTCCACAGCTCTGTCAATGTATATCTTCGCCTCTTCGTATTTCTTTTCGAGGAAGAGTATCCATGCGTAAGTATCTAAATAGGTGGCATTGTTGGGTTCTGCAGCCACAGTGCGGTAGCTCATTTGCTCGGCACGCTCCATATTCTTGCCCGTCTGGGATAGGAAATAAGCGTAGTTGTTGAGGCAGGGATAGTGGTCGGGCTTCCATTGCAGGCAGCTGTCGTAGGCCTCGAATGCCTCTTTGTTGCGGCCTTTCTCGTGCAGAATCTCACCCATGATGGCATAAAGGTCTGCGGCTATCTCCTTGTTGCTTTGCGGCGTAATCTGTCGCACGCCACGACTGAGCACATCAAAAGCCTTGTCTGCTTCTCCTTTTTGGTAGTAGGCGATGCCGAGGAAATAGTAGAACATCATCTCGTCGGGGGTATATTCCAAAGCGGGCAGACAGAGGTTGATGATGCCCTCGGTGTCGTTTCGCTTCAAAGCCGACTGTATCAGTTGCAGTCGCGAGTTGGTGTTTTCGGGCGAGAGAACAAGCACCTCGTGCAAGGCGGCATCGATGGAATCCTGTGGCATATGCTTTACGGCCATGTAGGCGGCACGGAGTTCTGCCATGTCGGGGTGGCGTTGTCCGGCGGAGAGTGTCTGTTTAAAGAGTGATAGAATGCGGGTGCTGTCGCCGCCGTTCTGCTCATTTTCGGCAATCGCCTGCCGCATGAGGGTAAGTTTGTTCTCGATAGGTGTCTTACGGCTCGTCAGCAGATGGATGAGCAGTTGGCCGGCGAGAGAGTCTTGCTTCATCTCTCGATAGTAATCCATGAGCGACATTTGCGCCAACACATTGTCGGGTTCGTTGCGCAACACGGCATTGTATTCGGCTAAGGCCTCCTTGTTGCGCTTCTTTCCCAGCAACCAGTTGCCCATCATGACACGGTAATTCAGGTCGTTGGGGTACTTTTCGCAGAGGTCTTTCAGCTCTTTGTATGCCGCTTTATCGTTGTTTTGCATGGAATAGACGCGCATCTTGGCCAAGGTGATATCTTCGTTTTTCCCCTCCACGGTCTCTATGCGATTCAGGGTTGCAATCATCTTAGCGTAGTTCCTTTCCTGTTGGTAGAGCTGTACTAAGATGTTGAGCACGTCGGTACGTTCAGGATAGGCACCGGATAGTTTCTCGTAGGCATCGATGGCAGCGGGGTAGTTGGCAGAGTTGATATAGCTTTGTCCTAACTTTTCGAGGTATTCGTCGTTCTTGTCGGATAGTTCCGCTGCTCGTTTGAAATGGGCGAGGGCAGCCGAATCGTCCTTGAGCTCGTAGAAATAGCTCGCCAACAGATAATGGGCTTCTGCCGATTGAGGGTTGATTTTCAGACAATGGCGCAGCAAGTCGAAGGCCGCATCGTATTGCTTGGCTGTCTGACGGTTGAGGGCTTCGAGATAGAAGTAGTCGAAACGTTTGCGGTCGTTAGCCGATAGGGTATCCGACGGTTGCTGTCGGCGGTCGCGTTTAGCCGACAATGGCATCGTGAGTGTTGCCAATAGGATGGCCGTCAGCAAACAGAACGGTAGGAATCGAAGTCTGTATATCATCTCTTTCTCATTTGATGCCGGTGTGTCCGTAGCCGCCTGCGCCCCGTTCGGTCTCATTGAGCTGTGTCACTTGCACGAACGTGCACTGCTCATGTCGGGCAATCACCATCTGTGCAATGCGTTCTCCGTCTTCTACAACGAAGTCCTCGCTGGAGAAGTTGACCAGCAATACCATGACCTCTCCTCGATAGTCGGCATCTATAGTGCCCGGGGTGTTGAGTACCGAAAGCCCGTATTTCAGTGCCAATCCGCTGCGCGGCCTCACCTGTGCCTCAAACCCTTTGGGTAGGGCGATGAAAAGACCGGTTGGTATCAGTTTCCGCTCGAGAGGACGAAGCACGATAGGGGTGTCTATATTGGCTCGGAGGTCCATTCCTGCACTCTGTTCCGTAGCATATGTCGGTAAGGGATGATGGCTCTTGTTGATGACTTCTACTTGTATCATAGGCGGTTGTCTGTGTTCTATTCAATTGCAAAAGTAAGTATTTATCTTCACATTCTCGTACTTTAAGGTTTAAAATGCCTAAACATATGGCGGTTATCCATGCTTTTATCATACCTTTGCAATTCATTGGGTATCATCTTGACCATAAACCAAGGAAATGAAAAAAGAAGAATTGATGCGCAAAGCTATTGCGCTGAGTGAAGAAAGCGTGAAGAACGGAGGAGGACCTTTCGGTGCTGTCATAGCGAAAGATGGCGAAATCATTGCCGAAGGGGCAAATAGCGTGACCAAAGACCACGACCCTACTGCCCATGCAGAGGTGAATGCGATACGCAAGGCCTCACGAAAATTAGGTACATTCGACCTGAGTGGCTGTGAAATCTATACAAGTTGCGAACCTTGTCCCATGTGTCTTGGGGCTATCTATTGGGCACATCTCGATAAGATATACTACGCCAACGACAGAAAAGACGCTGCCCGCATAGGCTTCGACGATGACTTCATTTATCTTGAGATGCCGCTTCGCCCGCAAGAGAGACAGAAGCAGATGGAGCTTTTGCTGTCCGAAGAGGCCAAGAACGCTTTTCGCATGTGGGAAGAGAGTGCAGAGAAAGTCGATTATTAAAGGAGTACCACCCTTGAATCAACCTTGTTTTCAACAGAAACAAGGTGAGCCGGCCGGTCATTGTCCGCCAAGTCTCTCAAAATAAACAATGAGGTCGTCCCATGTCTTGAATGTGTCGCTGCCAAGCAAGAGCACTGTGCCAAGAAACTCGGTGCAGGGCGTCGTGTCTATCAGGTAATCGCCATAGAGCAGCGAACGACAGTTGGTGAACACGATATGGTCGTGGGCTGGTGTGCTCAATGCTTCTTCCGTCCAGCATTGAAACTCGCCGATGGCCGCATGATGGTTGGTGGGAGCGGGTGCAACGAGATACACCCGATAATGTTCGAGCAAAGCTTCATAAGCCTTATACATGCTTGGACGTGCCTTTCCCGCTTCGTTTCTCAGTGCGGTCGGCGAGATATACACCACAGGACGCTCGCGTTTTTCCTGTCTGTCGTCTATCTGTCTGATGACAGGCACTAAGTAATGCACGGCCACTCGGTCAAGTAATTGGTGCGCTCCGTGGAAATGCAGGGCATTGGGATAGTGGCTATTGAACAATTCAAAGGTGTCTACCAGCGGGTCTTTGTCGCCAAACAGCCCCGTGACGCGTTGCCTTTCGACTTCATCAACCTTTGCAAAACACTGTTCGGTTATCTCCTTATATTCTTTGACCAATGCCTTTGTTACGATAAATTCCTGCACGCCGTCGCGACGGGGATTGAGGAATTGTTGCTTTCCTAACATGCCGTGGTGCGTCATGGTGTCGCCCATTTCAAACGCGGGATTCACCAAGATGCGGTCGAATCCATAGAGCATCTCGGCATACATGCCGCCCATCGACGACCCAATCACCAAGTCGGGCTTCTCTATAGCACATATTTCTCGGAGCAATGTCATGGCTTCTTCGGGATGCAAGGGCAAATCCGGAGCTATCACAACAGTGTTCGGCAGCAGTGTACGTAAGAGATGTACTGTTCCCGACTGCCCCGATGAGCAGAATCCGTGTACATATAATATCTTCTTACCTGCCATAACGTCGGGAAAGGTCTTTCTGTATTCCATTTTTTCTGTGCTTAAGGGTCGTTATCGCTGCAAACTTACAAGAAATAATCGAATTACCGGCATATTGTCATGGGAAACCTGTAAAAGCATCACCTCCCGAAAATTAAAGCCTTTTGTCTTTGCCAATCACGTGAAAAACCTTACCTTTGCCGCACAGACAACCCTCTTGCCGGTCATTGAAACATGAGCGGGAAAGGTGCAATCTACCCTACCTAACCACCATATAATGGAAGAACAAAAGAAACAAAAACGTCCCTATCTGCGGAAACCCAAATGGCTTTACACCAAGATAGAAGGCGGAGATAAATATGGCTTCGTAGAGAAAACCCTCGAAGAAAACAATCTGCACACGATTTGCAGCAGTGGGAAATGTCCTAATAAGGGGCATTGCTGGAAAAGCGGGACGGCCACTTTCATGATATTAGGCGACCGTTGCACGCGTGCCTGCCGCTTTTGCGCCACACAAACAGGCCATCCGCTGCCCCCCGACCCTCACGAACCGGTGAAGATTGCACGAAGTGTGAAAGCCATGGAGTTGAGACATTGCGTCGTCACCTCTGTAGATCGCGACGACCTACCCGACAAGGGAGCCGCTCATTGGGCAGAGACCATCCGCGAGATACGCAAGGCTTGTCCCGACGTCATTATCGAAGTACTCATTCCCGACTATCGGGGTACCGAGTTACAGACCGTACTCAATGCCGCTCCCGACATCGTCGGACACAATCTGGAGACAGTGGAAAGGCTCACACCGAGCGTCCGTTACCGCGCCACTTACCGCAATAGTTTAGGCGTTCTCCAAGAGATTGCCCAACAAGGCTTCCTCACCAAGACAGGCATCATGGTGGGATTAGGTGAATCACAGCAAGAGGTGAACACGCTTTTGCAAGAGGCTTACGACGCAGGATGCCGCATGATAACCATCGGGCAGTATCTGCAACCGAGCGATAAGCAGTTAGACGTGGTGGAATACGTACATCCCGATGTGTTCCTCGAATACAAACGGACAGCCATTCGCATGGGTTTCGACAATGCAGAAAGCTCCCCGCTCGTGCGCTCTTCTTACATGGCAGAACAATCATTCATCAGTATGCTCGTGAGAAAGAAAAGACAGGAAACCCACGAAGCAAAGGTAGGATAGGATTGTTGACTTGTGTTTTCCCGTGTCGCCGCTGCATCCTGAGTTCCGAACCGTTAGGTTTCGGAAACACAGAGGTGCTCTCTTTCCGTGGAAGAACGAGTTATCGACTTTTTCAATAACGCTTTCCTGATGGACATCAAACAGTATTACGACAACAAACTCGCTCGTATCGGTGTACAAACAGCCCGTCTTAAGCATCGCAACCGATGGTTTCTGACCGGCGAAATAGGATTTTTTGCTGCCTTGATAGGCTTTCTTATCCTTTATACGCTTGTTCCCGGTGGTGCTTGGTGTCTGGTTTGTGCTGCCGCTTGCTTTGCTATTTATGGGTGCATACGCCTCTTCGATGCGAAAAATAGCCGTCGAATAGAGGCGTTAGGCAAGTTAGAAACCGTTTGCAGAGCAGAGAGGCTGGCACAAGACGGTGATTTTTCCGCCTTTGGAGATGGCGCCCATCATCTTCATCCCCAACATTCATTCGCTTTAGACCTTGACCTCTTCGGCTCCCAATCACTCTTTCAACGCCTCAACCGCACGGTTACGACCGCAGGAAGCAACCGTTTGGCACATTATTTAACGACTTTGCCGGCGCAAGATGCAAGAGACGATGCTTGGATAGAAGAGCAACGAGAGGCCATTGACGAACTTTCCGCAAAAGAAACTTGGCGTTCGGCATTCTGCGCATTGGGCAACGGCAGTGCAAGTCCTATTTCCTCGCAGCAAGTATCGGAAGCCCTGTCGGCCATGGAGCAGATTTCTTTTCCCGTCATTATCCGCCATCGTCTGCTTCCTATCATTGCCTACGCATCCATCGGTGTATTCTTCATCTTGACAGCATGCTGTCTTTTTACCCCGCTCACCGCCACTTTCCCCATCACATGGGCACTGTTGCAGTTTGGTTTCTCATTCTTTCTTGCAGTTAAAACGCTGCGAACAACAGGGCAAACAATAGGTCATGTCCTGCGAGAGACCACCGTTTACGTGCAACTGATACGGCATATCACTGCTGCCACATTCGTTTCTCCTCGCACCCAACAGATTCAAGCCCTTTTGCATGATGCTCCTATCGCTTTCAAAGAGCTGGAAAGCATGTTAAATGCTATCGACCGGAGAGGCAACGTCTTAGGTATGTTCTTCTCCAATGCCCTTTTCATGAGCGATTTGTTTCTCGTCTGTCGCGTCCGCTCTTGGCTGCAGAGGCATCGAGGCAGAGCCATCGCTTGGATAGAAGCCGTCGCCGAAATAGAGGCATTGGTCTCTATGGGAGCCTTTCGGTACCAACATCCGGAAGCCCGGGCAGCCGTTGTTACGTCTGCCGACAGCGTTTGTTATCAAGCACGCGGATTCTATCATCCTTTTCTCTCACCCTTGAAGGCTGTGAAAAACGATTTCACGATTGCCGATGGCCATTTCTATGTGATTACCGGTGCCAACATGGCTGGTAAAAGCACGTTTCTGCGGGCGTTGGGCATCAACTATATACTCGCCATGAACGGCCTTTGCGTTTTCGCCGACCAGCTTTCAGTATCCGTTTTCTCACTGTTCAGCAGCATGCGCACAGGCGATGACCTGACCAAAGGTATCTCTTATTTCAACGCCGAATTGCTCCGTCTGCGGCAACTCTTATCGGAAGCGGCGAAAAACCGGCATACACTCATCATCTTAGATGAGATTCTGAGGGGTACCAATTCGCTCGATAAGCTCAACGGCTCCCTTCTTTTCCTCGAAGAAGTAGCCCGGATGCCGATTACCGGCGTGATAGCTACCCACGACATAGAACTTTCAAAATTGGAAACAACCCGCCCCGACCGTTTCCACAATTATTGTTTTGAAATAGAATTGGGTGCATCAGATGTCTATCCGTATAAGATAACACGCGGCGTTGCCCACAACCAAAATGCCACTTTCTTACTTCGGAGGATGCTTAAAGAAAGCCATTGAATATCAACAACTTACCTTTCCCCTTATCACAGCTATGCTTTTACGCGGTAAAAGCTATCCTTTCACACGCTCAAAGCTATGCTCTCATCCACTTAAAGCATAGCTCTTACGTTTGATGGGGGTAGCCGTTTCATGGCAAACGGTCAATGAATGGAGTTTTGAGACTGTTCGGCGGTATATTCCTTGGTGACGTATCGTTGCCAATAGGCAATGATGAGCGTGGTAAGCGGCAAAGCTATGATGAGGCCGACGAAGCCCAACAATGCTCCCCAGACAGAGAGAGAAAGCAGCAGAATGGCGGGATTGAGCCGCATGGCCTTACCCATGATACGCGGCGTTACCACCAAGTCGGAAATCAATTGTACGATAAGGAATACCAAAAGGGCAGGAACAAACACCCACCAGAAGTTCTCTCCCGTGTCGGCAGCTTTGAGTAGAGCTAAAATGGCAGTAGGAACCAAAGCCAATGTGTGCAAATACGGCACGAGATTCAGCAAGCCTATCAGGATGCCGAGCCCTATTCCCATGGGGAAATCAATCAGGGTAAAGCCGATGCAAAACAAGATTCCCATGATGAGAGACACCAAACTCTGCCCCCGTATGTAGTTGTTCAGCTCGCGTTCCACGTCGTGCATCAGCTCTTTCCAAAAGGGACGGTTCTTTTGGGGGAATATCTTTATCCAATTGTTGGTCAGGGTTTCGTAGTCTAAGAGTATGAAGAACATATATAATAAGGTGATGAACGAGGCTACGATGCTCATCACAATGCTCGCTGTTTGCCCCAATACGGCAAACAATCGGGGCATAGTTGTCTTTACAATGTCGCTGAAATCCTTGCTGTGAAAGAAGCGGGTAATCTCATGCCGGTTATCTTGCAGCCACTGTTGTATCCATGCTGCCACGCTGTTGGAATGGGTTGTGTCTTTCAAATAGCGGCCGGCCACGTCGGTAAGTCTGTCGAACTGTTCTATCATCGGCGGAATAATGAAGTAGAGAACGCCGCCAATGAGACCGAGAACGGCGACCATGGAAAGGACAATGGCTAAGGCGCGCACCCGCACATGCAGCTTGTATTGCACGAATCTTACAATGGGATAGAGGAGATAGGCCAGCAGCCATGCCACGAAAAACGGCAGAAGAACATTGCTGAGGTAACTTACGATATAGAGAACAGTTACCACCAACAGGGCTATCAGTGCCCAGCGGATAAATCGGTCGAATGTGATTTTCTTGTTAAGCATAACGTTTGATTTCAAGTTACGGCAGTTGGCGGGAGACATATGACCATCATTTTTTCCGCTGCACCTCTGCTCCTCTTCTATCCGAAAGCATCATTCTGCGGGTTCTCTTGCAGCATCGCCTTTCTGTAACATTCGCGGCAAAGCGGTTCATACTCGCTTTGCTCGCCTAACAATACCCGCTTTTCGTTGTCTACAGTCCTGTGACTCACATAGGCAAGGGCACCGCATTTCACACAAATGGCATGCACTTTGGTCACTTCATCTGCGATGGCGCACAAGGCAGGCATAGGGCCAAAAGGCACGCCCTTAAAATCCATATCCAGTCCCGCTATGATAACGCGCACGCCACGATAAGCCAACCGGTTGCAAATGCTCACCAGATTGTCGTCGAAAAACTGCGCCTCGTCTATTCCCACTACGTCTATATCCGACGAAAGGAGTAAGATGGAGGCCGAAGAGTCTATCGGTGTGCAGTGAATAGCATGGCGATCGTGACTCACTACGTCTTCTTCCGAGTAGCGGTTGTCTATCGCCGGCTTGAATATCTCAACCTTTTGGCGGGCGAACTTCGCCCTTTTCAGTCGGCGGATCAGCTCTTCTGTCTTGCCGGAGAACATCGAACCGCAGATGACTTCTATCCTTCCGGGGTGATGCGTCTCGCCTGTTAAGTTGTTTGTCATTTGCTTACAAAAGTACAAAGACGTTTTAAAAATTGCAAAGAATCAATTGTTTTTTTTGTCGGTGGGTAATAATTGTCTACATTTGTCACGTAAACATCAGCCACAGCAGACGTTTTTCCCGCCGTTGTCCGATGGCTGGGAAGGAGCGTTTCCAAGGCTGTTTCACTACGATAGCATATAATGGGCACTCTATACATTGTACCGACACCGGTAGGAAACATGGAAGACATGACATGGCGTGCCGTCCGTATCCTCAAAGAAGTTGACCTCGTGTTGGCCGAAGACACGCGCACATCGGGCAAATTGCTCAAACATTATGACATTCGCAACAAGCTGTTGTCTCACCATAAGTTCAATGAACACGGCACATCAGCCAGCATTGTAGAGCGGATAAAGGCCGGAGAAACGGTAGCTCTCATTAGTGATGCAGGTACGCCGGGCATCAGTGACCCGGGGTTTTACTTGGTTCGAGAAGCCATTTCGGCAGGTATCACGGTGCAGACACTGCCCGGTGCCACCGCGTTTGTTCCCGCTTTGGTGTCGTCGGGCTTACCTTGCGACCGCTTCTGCTTCGAGGGTTTCCTGCCGCAAAAGAAGGGACGGCAGACCCGACTCCAAGCACTGAAAGACGAACAGCGTACCATGGTGTTTTATGAATCTCCTCATCGGTTGCTGAAAACCTTACATCAGTTTGCCGAAACGTTTGGCCTCGACCGCAAAGTCGCTGTGTGCCGAGAAATCTCAAAGATACATGAGGAGAGCGTAAGAGGTAACTTAAATGAGGTGATAGACCATTTCACAGAAAATGAACCCAAAGGAGAAATCGTGATACTCCTCGCCGGTTATGATATAAAAAGTCAGAAAACTAATTCCTGAAGATATGAAAAAACTAATGATTTTTGCAGTTTGCCTGCTGGCATTTACTGCATGTAAGAACGGGAAATCTCAGACCGATGGTCTTGAAAGCGCACAGCAGACGGACTCATTGCAAAGGATTATTGCCCAGAAAGACAACGAAATGAACGATATGATGGCAACCCTCAACGAAATACAAGAGGGCTTTCGCGAAATCAATGAGGCCGAACATAGAGTTGCTATCGTAAAAGACGGAGAGGGAACAAACAAGGCTCAGCAGCTGAAAGAAAACATTCTGTTCATTGCCCAGACAATGAAACACAACAGAGAGCTGATAGAGAAACTGAGAAAACAAGCCCGACAAAGTTCCGTGAAAGGAGATCAGTTGAAAGAAACGATAGCCAACCTCACCAAGCAACTTGACCAGAAAGACCAACAACTGCAAAAGTTGAGGGAAGAACTTGATGCCAAAGATATTCATATCTCTGAACTCGACGAGCGGGTAAACAACCTCAATTCAAACGTAAACAGCCTAACTGCCGAAAACAAACAGAAGAGTCAGACCATCAATAATCAGGATAAACAACTCAATACGGCATGGTTTGTCTTCGGAACGAAGAAAGAACTCAAAGAGCAACGCATCTATGTAGACGGCAAAGTGTTGCAGGCAAACTTCAACAAGAACTATTTTACAAAGATAGACATACGCATCGATAAGGAGATAAAGCTCTATTCTAAGTGGGCGAAGTTGCTTACCACACATCCATCGGGTAGCTACACGCTGGAAAAAGATGCCAATGGACAGTACGTTTTGCGTATCAGTAACCCCCAAATCTTCTGGAGTACCAGCAAATATCTTGTGATGGTAGTGAAATAAACCTCACATCACATATCGCATGACGAAAGGGAACGAGGCGGCACAGCCTGCGTTCCCTTTTCTCGTTTCCATCTTTTTATATACCAAATCACCTGTTTTAGGTATTGCGCAGCATAGCAGAAATACCTATTTTTGCCACGCTGGACACCCTGTTTCGTGAACAATTATCTAAACCTTTACAACAATGAAAACGCTATTCAACGAAAAAACAGATTTCGGAAATTGGATTCCCATGCCGTTCATGCTCATGCTCTACGGAACTTCGGCTGTACTTCTGCTTGCAACCATCTTGCTGTTCGTGATGACGGAAAGTCTATTGTGGCCTTCTGTCGCATGCCTCTTTTTCCTCCTTGCCTTGGCTTTTACCGTCCACATGCAGCTCTGTCGTTATGCTTTCTCTTTCAAAGGAGGCGGCGTAATGGGCAGGATTCACGAGTATCTCGTGAGCAAACTCCCTTGGAATGGTGAGGGACAACTCCTTGATATAGGATGTGGAGCAGGCGCATTGAGTATCCGTTGCGCCTTGAGATTTCCCCAAGCTCGGATTACGGGCATAGATTATTGGGGCGCAGGATGGAACTATGCACAGGCGCAATGCGAGCGAAACGCTACAATTGAAGGAGTGATAAACCGCATGAAGTTTCAAAAGGGCGACGCTGCTGCATTGGATTTTGACGATGAAACCTTCGATGCTGCCGTGAGTAACTTTGTTTTCCATGAGGTGAGAACACAGCCGGAGAAACAAAAAGTGGTACGGGAAGCCTTGCGTGTGGTAAGGAAAGGCGGCTCATTTGCTTTCATCGACCTCTTTTCCCGCTCCTCTCTTTACGGCGATATGCAGGCCTTTGTCAATGAGCTGAAAGCTGAAGGAATCAGTGAAATCACCTATATCGCCCATCTGGAACTTACCGATCTCTTCCCGAAAATATTCCGTGCACCGTGGCTGATGCCAGGTACGGGCATCCTCTATGGCAGGAAATAGCAGTTTTGAATTTATCTTAGAATTTATATTTCAGGTGCACTTCCACATCGGCCATTGAGCTGTGGTCGATTCGCTGCAGACCGTTGCCGATGTGGTTGCGGTCGAAATAGTTGGTAACCCCTGCCTTTGCTTTCCACGAGAAGTGAGTGCCGAGGGTGGAAGAGACAAACAATGCGTAGCGCATACCTTGCCCATAAAATGACAGGAAACTGAAAGTACGAGGCATGGAATGCTCATACAGATAGATGCGACTTTGGTAATCGCGGGTATGGAAATAGCCGATGTTGGCATGTACCGTGAGCCATGGCGCAACAATCAATGAGCCAGTTTGATTAAACATCCATCCGTTGCTTCGTCGTTTGTAGCTTGTCAGCGCAATATCTGCTTGGGTCTTTACGCTCCATCGGTCGGTTTCGTATATGGCATAGATGCGTCCCCGATGTTCTGTTTGGCAAATCAGATCGGTTTTCTGCTCGTTATCTTTCTCCCGAATTCTCAGCCTGTATCGTGCGAAAAGCGTCCAATCGCGATACGAAAGCGTGGCCGATGCCATCTCATCCCATGCCTGCGAGGCGCGGGAGGCTTGATAACGAGGCCACGGGAAGTAAGCGTAATCGGAATAAAAGTCGAACAACAGCCGCCGAGAGGCATCCCAATGGGTGTTGATATATATGCCGCTTTCGTTTTGAACCACACCTCCGTCGCTGAAACTCCTGCTTAATAAAGCCTGATACCGATAGGAATAAAACCGTTGAAGCAAAGTTATCGACAGTGAGGAAGAAGCTTTAACAGTGGCGGAGTTAAGCGTTGCCACGTTGCCACAGCCTGTGATGGCCGTCTCACCATTGAGATGAATGCGCGAAGTGGCGTATCCGTAGTCGAGACCGACGTTCTCGAATCGTCTTCCCGATGGTCGATGCTGGCGGAAAAGCTGTGCGACATGGGGGCGCAATGGCCTGTTGAACGATGTAAAAAGCCCTGTAACGCCTACGTGGAATCCGCTGTTGAAATAGCGAAAGTGTGTCCCTGCCACGAATTGCGTTGCATTGTTGTGTCGTTCCATTTCAGTTGTTGTGCGATGATAGCCCGTCTTCAATATAGTAGAAATCGTGCTGCCGTCGGAAGAAAGCGTAGCATCAATGTCCCGATAGGATAGGAACAAACTCGCATCAAGGCCTTTCATGAGGGTAACTGTTGCCGCTGCGCCCTGCAAATAGTCAGCTTCGGTGCGTGAAGCGTGTCCTCTGATGCTGTTACGGCTTCTGCTTAACATGGCCAACATCATCGTTTTACCCATACCGAAGTCAGTATTGGCCACCAATCCCATACCGAACGACACGCGATACCTACCTATGGTGAAGGCTTTTAGTCGCCCGATGTCTTGTAAACTCAAATAAAACGAATAGAAATCATATCCTTTTCTGTTGCCCCTATCAAAGAATGGCTCGCCCGCATCTTGTGCTCCGACGATTCCTAACTGCACTTTCTGCGTGTAGCGGAATAGGTATCTGAGGTCGTGTCTGTAGCGATAGCCTAAGAAACCCTGCCTGTCGCCTCGGCGAGTGTATAGCGGTATGCGGGCGGTTGTGGAGAGTTGGCTGTGTCCATACTGCCATATCTTGCTCAAAGAGGGTAGCGGCGGACGCTCACGGCTGCCTGCCCTGCAGAAGAAAGGAAGCAACCGACATTGTAACCGGTCAAGAGAGGGAATGAGAATGAGTTCATCCAGCGTCTTCATGGCTCCGTATTTGTACAGATATTCCATGATATCGGCAATCTGAAAGCTGTTGAGAAAAGGTATGCGTTCTAAGTCTTCGCGAGTGGCGGTGTTGATGTTCAGCGGATGATCCGCCAAATCGGAGAGCACTTCATACACCGTTTCATCAGCAGGCTCTGCACCTTCTTCCGTTTCCATCAGTGCATGATAGAGTGTCTGCCAATCGTTTTCGTCTTGTGCTCGCATGGCTCCTGTTCCGAAGAGCAACAGTAGAAAGGCGAAGAGAGCTTTCATTCCATCCATCTGTTGATAGCGTTTTCAGGTATGACAGGTGATAAAACGCAGATTCCGCCTTTGCTTCTTATGGCAGAGAAGCCAAGGTTTCAGCGCGTAGAAGCGAAGCCGTCAGCTATTGTCGGCTTCGCTTTTGTGTTTGGCAAACAGTCTGTTTACCACGAGCGAGATGGCTCCGTCGCCCGTCACATTACAGGCTGTACCGAAGCTGTCCATAGCTATATAGAGGGCAATCATGAGTGCTTGTTCCTCAGCTCCAAAGCCTAAGATGGAACTAAGCGGAGCTAACGCCGCCATGATAGCACCTCCCGGCACCCCCGGAGCTGCCACCATAAAGATGGCAAGTATCATTACAAAGTGCAGAAAGAGAGGAAACGAGTGTTCCATGCCCTGCAACAACATGATGGTAAAGGCGCAAGCAGTGATTTTCATGGCAGATCCGGAGAGATGAACCGTAGCACATAAGGGGATAGTAAAGCCTGCCACGCCTTCGGAAACTCCGTTCTTCACAGTTTGTTTCAAAGTGATGGGGATGGTTGCGGCCGACGATGAGGTGCCGAGAGCTGTGAGATAAGCCGACCGCATGTTCCAAAGCAGCTTAAAAGGGTTCTTCTTCACAATGGCACCCGCTATGATATATTGGTAAAGGAGCACGAAGATATGAAGCGCAAAGATGACTACGATGATGGTGGCAAACACACTAATGATGCGGAAAGCTTCACCGCTGACGGTCATATTGAGAAAGATACCGAAGATATACAGCGGCAACAAGGGGATGATTGCTTGTTCGATGCTTTTTTCTATGATGTGTTTGAACTCATTGCTTGCGTTCTTCAAGGTCTTCAAATTGCCGTATGCAATGCCTAAACCTGCAATGAAAGAGAACACGAGGGCACTCATGACATCGAGTATGGCTGGTATATTGACTGTAAAAAACGGTTCGATAGGAGCTGATTTCTGCATGGCGGCAAGTCCGGAGGTGCTTGCGCTCACGAGGGAAGGAAAGAATGCTGCTCCCGTAAAATAAGAGAGCATGCCCGCCACCACAGTATCTATATACGCAATTGCTACGGTAACAAGAAGCATCTTGCCTGCTCCATGACCGATTTCAGCTATCGCCGGCGTTACGAGACCTACGATAATGAGGGGTATCATGAACCCCAAGAACTGACTAAAGATGCCGTTGAAAGTGACAAAGAGCCGCACCCAAGGCATCGGGAGCACATACCCCATGGCCACGCCGAGGATGATAGCGATGACAATACGTCCCAAAAGTCCGATTTTTACCTTTTTCATAGTATGACAATCAGAAAGGGGGCGAACCGTGAAAGCCCGTCCCCCGATGGTTAGTTTCTATCTGCGAGAAGTCTGTCGGCTACAGCCTTGCCCAATGCTTCACATTGTTTTTTTACCTCATCATTCATCGCGAGTTTCATTTCCACAGGCTCTCCTACGGCTTCAAAGTGAAGTTCGTTGTCGTTCCATTCCTTTATCTTGGCCACAGCTTTGCCCGCCCAACCGTAACTTCCGAACCATCCAAGGAGGTGATGCTTGATGTCTCTGTTGGCCATCTCACTGAGCAGAACATCCATTTCGTGGTAAAGCCCCGTATTATAGGTAGGCGCGCCCACGATAAGAGCTTTGTAACGGAACACATCTCTGATGATATAAGAGTGGTGGGTCTTAGATACATTGTATAAAACGATATTCTTGATGCCTGCCTCACTTGCCGAACGGGCTATTGTTTCGGCCATTCTTTCGGTATTGCCGTACATCGTTCCGTAGCAGATAACAATGCCTTCTTCCGTTTCATACTTGCTCATGGCATCATAAAGGCTTACGACGCGCTCGATGTGCTCATGCCAAATGGGGCCATGGGTGGAACAGATGTAATCGAATGAAACATCCTTCAGTTTCTTCAAAGCATTCTGAACGGGCGTGCCATACTTACCTACGATGTTGGAATAGTAGCGTACCATCTCCAACCAGAATGAGCTGCAATCGATGTCTTTGTCGATGATGCCGCCGTTCAAAGCCCCGAAACATCCGAAAGCGTCTCCCGAGAAAAGTGTTCCGGCAGTAGTGTCGAGGGTCATCATGGTCTCCGGCCAATGCACCATAGGTGTCATAAAGAAGTTTAAAGTGTGGTGTCCTAACTCCAGCGTATCGCCGTTTTTCACCTCTACCGTTCCGCTTTCTATGTCGTAGAAACCTTTGAGCATGTCGAAAGTCTTCTTGTTTCCCACAATCTGAACATTGGGATAATACTTTCGTATGAGAGACAACGAACCGCTATGGTCGGGCTCCATGTGATTGATAACAATGTAGTCGACGGGGCGATTGCCGATTACTTCGCGCAGATTCTCCATGAATTGCACAAAGAAATCTACTTCCACCGTGTCGATCAAACAGACCTTGTCGTCATCAATGAGATAAGAATTGTATGAAACGCCGTTCGGCAATGGCCAAAGACCTTCGAAGAGAGCCTTGTGTCGGTCGTTTACACCTACGTAATATACCTTGTTTGCTATTTCTTTCATATCAATATGGTTTGTTGGTACGTCGTTGTTGTCGGGATAGTCGGGGTGATTCTTTCTGCAAATATCCGAAAAAATGGGGAAAGAACAAAGTAAAACGGGGGATTTTTAGCTTTTCTTCCTGAAATCGGGAGGAGTGGGGAGAGGAGGCGTTTGCTTGCGAATGACACGCTCGCGGGTTCTCTTTATGGCAGTGAAAGATAGGTCATGACGGAAAGGCGGGAGAGCTGTCATGCTTTCCGTTTTAAGTACTCATAACCGATGCGACATCTTAGACAGTCTTTTTTCTCACAATATTCGCGCTTTAATTGTATGAGTGCTTGACTGTCGGCAGCTGTTTTCACCGTCAGTCCGCAGGCTTTCCACATCCTCACGATATGGTTGTTTTCCGCTTGTAACCCGTCGAGAAGGTCGAAAGCGCGGACGCATAATGCCTCTTGCGCCGTGCTGCGACCATAGGCAAAGAGGATGGGAATGGCGGTGTTGATGAGCAACAGCCGGAGCGAGGCTGCCGAGAGCCGCTTCTGTTGCCGTGTACCGGCAGCGCCGAAACTGTAGTGCGTTTCCCAATAGGGCGAGACATGAATTTCGAAGAGCTGTTCCAAGGCTTTTACATCGGTGCATTCCAACAGTTTGCGCAAACTCGTCCGGTGTTTACAGTAGAGTGCTGCAAGCTGGGCAATGCGCAGATATGGGAAGTTTTGAGGACGCAAACGGAGGAATCGCCACAGCTTAAACGGCATGGGCGAGAGATGGAATTTGCGTGTCAGAAAGGCGTATTCCGTCTTTAACTGTAAGAAATATTCTTCTGTCAGGGTTGCTTCTCTATGTTTTTCCGTCACTGATTCAGGTGTCAGGAGTCCGGCCTGTCCCATAAAAAGAGCCTCTATTTGCTGTTGATGGTCGCGATGATGTGCGGCCGCCGACAAGGGAATGTTCCATGCCCACTGCTCAAACGCCTCGCCGTTGATACCAAAGCCGAAGTTGCGTGCTAAGGTAACGAAATATGTTTTCTCCCAATCGCCGCCGGCTTGTGAGAGTCTTTGCAGGATGTCGGCTGTCTTTCGTTCCAATCGTTCGGCTTGGAGTGAGGCCATCCAGCTGTGCAGGGTCAATCTGCTGAGCGAGGGAATAAGCCTGTGGCAGGGAGGGAAGCGGTCTTCGGCAATCAGCTCCCGATAGTTGCGGGCAATGGTTTCCGGTATCGGAAGCACGAGTTGCGGCAGTTCCCGACCGGCTTTTGTAAAGACGGGAGCACCCGTTTCACCCACCACGTGCAGCACCACATTGTCGTAGGCCGTATCTTTCTCATGGCCATGCAGGTACCAATCGTCGGGTCGGTCGTGAATTTCCACGTTACCCACCCACAGCGTGTCGCCGATTCTTATTTTGGCATTGAAGAAGTCGGGGCCTGCATCGGTGTTGTGCAAGCCGGTATCTATCACGTCCACGGCTTGCCCGTTGTGGGTAAAAAGCTCATGAAGCGGAAAGAGTTTGTGTTTCCATACATAGTGCAGAAGTTGCTCCATAGGGTATAGATGTTGAGGGCTTCTCTCGGCAAAGCTACAATATTTTTTCGACTTTGGAAAGGTTTTACAAGGTAAAAGCTCAGTCGGGAATCTGCACGAGACCTGCTTTTCTACGTTTGTCTGTTGTCTGCGCGATAGCGCTCAAACAGCCATTGTGCAATGAGCGGTGAGCGATGAAATGCAAAGAGCTTAGCTTTCAGCATGTGAAAGCTAAGCTCCAAGGGCGTAAAAGCTATGTTTTAAAAGGGTAAGAGCATAGCTTTTGGAAACGGCTGTCTATCCTATTGTATAATAGGATGTTACGTTCGGTGTCTTCGTTGCATGCAAGGAGGGTGTTGCCCGTCTGTCTGCCATGGGGCGACAGGTATGGGGCGAGCGCATTACAACAATCTATACGTTGAGTTTAATGGCCAATTTCTCCAGCATATCTTTGGTCATGCTGTCGAGGTTGAACGAGGGTTTCCAATCCCATTCCTTACGGGCGCAGGAGTCGTCCATGCTGTTTGGCCAACTTTCGGCAATGCCCTGTTTGAGCGGATCCACGTCGTAGACCATTTTGAAATCGGGCTTATAACGTTTGATGGCTTGGTAAATGTCTTCCGGTTCGAAGCTCATGGAGGCGATGTTGAACGCATTGCGATGTACCAAACGCGAGGGGTCGGCTTCCATCAGCTGAATGGCGGCATTCAAAGCATCGGGCATGTACATCATGTCGAGATAGGTTCCCTTGCGCAAAGGGCAAGTAAATGTCTCGCCTTTTACCGCGCTGTAATAGATGTCTACTGCGTAGTCGGTGGTTCCTCCGCCGGGTAGCGTCTTATAAGAGATGAGGCCGGGGAAGCGGACAGCACGCGTATCCACGCCGTATTTGCTGTAATAATAGTTGCTGAGCAGCTCTGTTGTGACCTTGGAAACGCCATAGATGGTGCACGGACGTTGGATAGTGTCTTGCGGAGTCTTATCATGGGGGGTATCGATGCCAAACGAACCGATGGAGCTGGGTGTGAAAACGGCGCATTGCTGCTCACGTGCCACCTCGAGAATGTTCCACAATCCGTCTACGCCCACTTTCCATGCTAAGCGTGGTTTGGATTCTGCAACGACGGAAAGGAGGGCTGCCAAGTTGTAGATGGTATCGATATGATGGTCGCGTACCACAGTTGCAATACCCTGAGGGTCGGTCACATCGGCCACAGCCGACGGGCCTCCGTCTTTCAATTCGCCGGTAGGCTCAGCCCCGTGGATGTAACCTGCTACAACATGGTCATTGCCATAACGTTTTCGTAACTCGTTTGTCAGCTCAGAACCGATTTGCCCTGTTGAGCCGATAACTAAAATATTTTTCATATAAAATAGAGATAAGATAGAATTTGTCTGCAAAATAAGCACTTTTTTCGCTAAATTATGAAGATCGGGAATTAAAATAGTTTAAAAGCGAAATATGGTTTTAAAAAACGTAATCAAATCACGGTGGTCTCAAAAATTATCACTTACTTTGCATCAATAACCCACAAAATTTTAAATCTTATGTATGGAAAAATGAAAGAACACCTCAGCCGTACACTGGCTGAAATCAAGGAAGCCGGACTTTATAAGGAAGAACGCATCATAGAAAGTGCGCAACAGGCGGCTATCCGAGTAAAGGGAAAAGAAGTGCTGAACTTTTGTGCAAACAACTACTTAGGGCTCTCCAATCACCCGAGATTGATAGAAGGAGCTCGCAAAATGATGGAAACCAGAGGATTCGGTATGTCATCGGTGCGTTTTATCTGCGGCACACAAGACAGTCATAAGGAGTTGGAAAAGGCCATTTCCGAGTACTTCCGAACAGAAGATACCATACTTTATGCGGCGTGTTTCGATGCCAATGGCGGTGTGTTTGAGCCGCTTTTCACAGAAGAAGATGCGATTATTTCAGACTCATTGAACCACGCCTCTATCATTGATGGTGTGCGTTTGTGCAAAGCAAAACGGTATCGCTATGCCAATGCAGATATGGCCGAGTTGGAGAAATGTCTGCAAGAAGCGCAGCAACAGCGCTTCCGCATCATTTGTACCGATGGCGTTTTCTCCATGGATGGCAACGTAGCACCGATGGATAAGATATGTGATTTGGCAGAAAAGTATGATGCGCTCGTGATGGTAGACGAGTCTCACTCGGCCGGAGTGGTAGGAGCTACGGGGCACGGAGTGAGCGAGTTGTGCAAGACTTACGGTCGCATAGACATTTATACGGGAACATTGGGCAAGGCATTCGGCGGCGCTTTGGGTGGATTCACTACGGGACGAAAGGAGATTATCGACCTTCTCAGGCAGAGAAGTCGCCCCTATCTGTTCTCCAACTCTTTGGCTCCATGTATCATCGGCGCAAGTATCGAGGTGTTTAAGATGCTGAAAGAAAGCAACGAACTGCACGACCGATTGGTGGAAAATGTGAATTATTTCCGCGAGAAGATGATGGCTGCAGGTTTCGATATCAAGCCTACGCAGAGTGCTATCTGTGCCGTGATGCTCTACGATGCCAAACTCTCGCAGGTGTATGCTGCCAAGATGCTGGAAGAGGGCATCTATGTAACAGGTTTCTACTATCCTGTTGTGCCGAAAGGAGAAGCCCGCATACGCGTTCAACTCTCTGCCGGCCACAACCGCGAACAGCTTGACAAGTGTATTGCGGCTTTCATCAAAGTGGGTAAAGAACTGAAAGTATTGTCGTAAACCGACAGTTTCTAAGGTGTCGCAAACATCTTTGCAATACCTGAAAGCAAAACCAATACGGGGAAAAGGGTGTCGGAAGATACCCTTGTTCCTCGTTGCTTTTATACACCTGCCTTGTCAAACATTTTCACACCTTATTTATATAAGGACATGAAAAACGAGAGATGAAAATGCAGGATGCTTCGCGCTATTTTACAATAAAAGCGAAAAGAGGGCGTTATCTCTTATGTGTTGAAACGTATTGTCCATATAATTACCGTTTGGTTGCTGGTCTCTGCTGGTGCAAAGGCGCAGTATGAAGTGGCATTCAGCCACTATTTCGACATGGAAACGGCTTTCAATCCCGCGGCAGCCGGTAAGGAATCGAAGCTCAATATCACGGGAGCGTATGCCTCTGACTTCACGGGATTCGAGCATAATCCACGCACAGCATACCTTGCTGCCGATGCTCCTTTCAGGCTGTTGAATGCAAATCATGGTGCCGGTGCTTCGTTTATGAGCGATAAAATCGGTCTGTTTACCCATCAACGCATCACCTTGCAATATGCGTTCCATCAACCTCTATGGGGCGGAACCTTAGCCTTGGGCGCACAGTTAGGCTTTTTAGGCGAAACATTCGATGGATCCCGCCTTGATGCAGGTCAACAAAACGACCCTGCTTTGCCCACGATGCAGGTAAACGGAAGCAGCTTCGATATGGCGTTGGGGCTCTATTATAGGTATCGAACGTGGTATGCCGGCCTTTCGGCACTGCACATCAATACACCCACTCCTCAGCTGGGAACCAACAATGAGTTGAAAATAACACCCGTTTATTATTTAATGGGAGGATACAATATAAAGTTAAGAAACCCGTTTCTTAAAATACTACCTACCGTTCTCTTGCGTACCGACGGCACGACCCATAGGGCTGACATCACGGGACGGTTGGTTTACCAGACCGAGAACAGGTTTCTGTATGGCGGATTGGGCTACAGTCCCACCCGTTCTGTTACCGTTCTTGTGGGTGGTAGCTTTCATGGCGTGCACGTGGGGTACAGCTACGAGATGTACACCTCTACCCTTCATCCGGGTAATGGCAGCCATGAACTCTTTGTAAGTTATATGATGGACATCGATATCGCTAAGAAAGGGCGCAATAAACATCAAAGTGTAAGAATACTTTAACAATAAGATATGAAAATAAGAAAAGGCTTTCCCTTACTCTGCCTCTTGGCTTCGGCACTCTTGCTGACGGGCTGTTTCGGCGGGAAATCACTGCTTTCGAGTGGCGGAGGAGGCGAAGTAACCGGTGTAGGGACAGGTAAGCCGTTTACAGAACCTGCCCCTTACGGCATGGTTATGGTGAAACGAGGATATATAAGGATGGGTATGAGCCGTCAAGACAGCCTCTGGGGACGTCAGACTCCTGTGAAAGATATCTCTGTAGACGGCTTTTGGATGGATGAAACGGAGGTTACCAATTCCAAATACAAGCAGTTTGTAAACTGGGTTCGCGATAGTATCTTGCGTGAAAGGCTTGCCGATCCGGCCTATGGAGGCGATGAATCATATAAAATAACCGAAGATAAGTTCGGTAATCCGGTCACTCCTCATCTGAATTGGCGTAAGCCCTTACCCCGCAAACCCGATGAAAACGCATTGCGGGCGATAGAGAGTCTCTATGTAACCAATCCCGTTACAGGTGAAAAACTCATAGATTGGCGGCAGTTGAATTACAGATATGAGGTGTACGACTATACCACGGCAGCCCTTCGCCGCAATCGTCTGAACCCTGAAGAACGTAACTTGAATACCGACTTCACTGCCAATCCGGACGATGTTGTGATGATTTCCAAAGATACGGCATTCGTAGATGATGAGGGAAGAATTGTGAGACAAACCATTGACAGGCCGCTTTCAGGCCCGTGGGACTTCCTCAATACGTATATTGTAAACGTGTATCCCGACACAACTTGTTGGGTAAACGACTTTAAAAACTCTGATAACGAAACCTATCTGCGTAACTATTTCAGCAATCCTACTTACAATGATTACCCTGTTGTGGGTGTAACGTGGGAACAAGCCAATGCCTTTTGTGCATGGCGAACAGACTATTTATTGGCTGGTTTGGGACGTGAGGCGCGTTATGTGCAGCGTTATCGTCTGCCCACAGAAGCCGAATGGGAGTATGCCGCACGAGGAAAGAACGGTACGGAGTTCCCATGGGAAAACGAAAACGTAAAGAACGGAGAGGGATGCTTCTATGCTAACTTCAAGCCCGACCGTGGCAATTATACCAAGGATGGTAATCTGATAACCAGCAAAGTGGGCATTTTTTCACCCAACACAAACGGCCTTTACGACATGGCCGGTAACGTAGCGGAGTGGACAAGCACTGTTTATACCGAATCGGGGGTGGATGCCATGAACGATTTAAACCCTCAATTAAAGTACAATGCGGCAAAAGAAGACCCCTATAACTTGAAGAAGAAAAGCGTAAGAGGCGGCTCGTGGAAAGACCCGGAGTCGTATATCCGCTCGGCATGGCGCACATGGGAGTACCAGAATCAGCCTCGTTCATACATCGGTTTCAGATGTGTACGCAGCTTGGCAAGCTCTTCCAGCACCAAACAAAAACACTTAAAGAAAGGAAGAAAATGACAGAATACAGCAAGTTTAACATCGTTTACCACCTCCAAAGGTGGATGGACAGCGTACCCGGGCAAACCTTTTTGAACTATGCCTATAGTTGGGGAGCCTCCGTTGTGATACTTGGAACGCTCTTTAAACTTACCCATCTGCCCGGCGCAAATATCATGTTGTTTCTTGGAATGGGAACAGAAGTGGTGGTGTTCTTCCTCTCCGCGTTCGACAGACCTTTCGATAAAACACAAGAAGGCAAAGAACTGCCCACGCATATCACCGAAAAATACATGGAAACAGGGCAAGTTGTATATAATAAGGTGGAAGCGGTGGCACCAGAAAAGCCCACTTCCCGTCCCACAGTAATTGCTGCAACAAGTGCTCCGAGTTCTGCGCCCGAAGTGTTGCAACCAACATCCGACACGATAGAGGCTGTGCAGCGACAGCAGCAAATCACGCCTGAAATGGAACAGGCAACAAGCAATTATGTGGCAGAACTCAACCGACTGACTGAAATGTTGGCAAAGGTGAGCGAACAAAGTCAGCGTCTTACAACCGACAGCGAGGAGATGGAAAACCTCAACCGCACGCTGACCGGTATCTGTAAGATATACGAAATGCAGCTCAAAGGTGCCAGCCGACAGATAGGAACGATAGACCAAATCAACGAACAGAGCACCAAGATGGCGCAGCAAATCGAGCAGTTAAACCGCATCTATACACGTATGATAGAGGCCATGACCGTCAACATGCGTGCCACCACTCAGGGGCAACCTGTCGATACCTTATAAACCGTAATGTCGCTGCTCTGCCGATAGTAAGAAAAACCTATGGCCATAAAGAAAAGACCCATATCTCCACGCCAGAAGATGATAAACCTGATGTATGTCGTCCTTATGGCAATGCTTGCATTGAACGTCTCTCCGGAGGTGCTCAACGGCTTCTCTATTGTTGAAGAAAGCCTCAACCGAACCACAGAGAACTCGTCGAAAGAGAATGCCGCGCTATACAGCGACTTCGCCAATCAGCTGAAATCAAACCCGCAAAAAGTAAAGGAATGGTTTGAAAAGGCGACCTTCGTGAAGCAGATGAGCGATTCTTTGTTCGACTTTGCCCAAGCTTTGAAGTGGCAGATAGTTAGAGAGGCCGACGGACAAGAGGCCGATTTGCGCAATATTCAGAATAAAGAAGACCTTGAAGCGGCCAGCCATGTGATGTTAGCCCCTGGCACAGGACAGGGTAAAAAGCTATTTAATGCCATTAATTCTTACAGAGAACGTATCCTGAAAATGGTGACCGATGCCCGTCAAAGGCAGATTATCACCGATAATCTGAGCACCCGACTTCCCGCCAAAGCCCACACAATGGGCAAGAATTGGCAAGAGTATCACTTTGAAGACATGCCTGTGGCTGCGGCCATTACACTGCTGTCGAAACTGCAAAGCGATGTTCGCTACGCCGAGGGAGAGGTGCTTCATACGCTGGTGGCTAACATCGATTTGAAAGATATACGAGTGAATCAACTCAGCGCGTTGGTCATTCCCAATGCCAAAACCGTTGTCCGAGGCGACAAATTCTCTGCTCAAATCGTTATGGCGGCTATCGATACCACCATGAGACCTCAGATTTTTATCGGCGGACGGGCAGTGAATTTGCGCAACAACACCTATGAATTCATCGCCGGACGTACCGGAGAATTCAATCTAAGCGGATATATCGCAGTGCAAAACGGAAGCGGCGAGACCCTCAAACGTAACTTTTCGCAGCCTTATACTGTGGTAGAACCGAGCGCAACGGTATCTGCCGACCTCATGAACGTGCTCTATGCCGGTTACAGCAATCCGCTTTCAATCAGTATTCCGGGAGTTCCTTTGAATAAAGTGTCGGCTTCCATGACCGGCGGTACACTGCAACCTACAGGTCCCGGCCGATATATTGCACGCCCCTCTGCCGTTGGTCACGACGTGAAGATAACGGTTTCGTCTACCCAGACAGGACATATGCAGCAAATGGGACAGTTCGTTTTCCATGTCAGAAAGCTGCCCGACCCCACTCCTTACTTAGCTTTGGGCACATCGAGGTTTAAAGGCGGTGCACTGACAAAGGCCAACCTCATGTCCGTCACAGGCATAAAAGCGGCTATTGACGATGGTCTTTTAGACATAGAGTTTCGTGTTACAGGGTTTGAAGCCGTGTTTTTCGACAATATGGGCAATGCTGTTCCGATGGTGAGCAACGGCTCTCAGTTCTCAGACCGTCAGCGGGAAACGTTCCGAACCTTATCCCGCAACAAGCGATTCTATATCACCCATGTCAATGCAGTCGGTCCGGATGGCATCTCAAGACGTCTTTCCGCTGCAATGGAAGTGGTTCTCCGATGAGCAGAAGACGAGAAATAAAAGGATAAAGGCCGACGAATCAAGTATTTGAAAGCCTATTCTCTAACGAAAAAGAAATACATAGAATGATGAAACGTATCTTGTTCATACTAACGATAGCCTGTCTTGTACAGGTAGCCTATGCACAGCCGGCGGCAAGGAGGCGGGCAGAACAGCAGCAAAAGTCTAATGCCGGGAATGTTACTACCCGTGCCCGTATCGAGTTCCCCGTCAGCCCGTCGATGCCCGAAGATGTAGCTTGGCGGCGCGATATCTATCGTGAAATCAATTTAGAGGACAGTCCCAATGCCGGCCTGTATTATCCCGTAGAACCCGTGGACTCACGGATGAACTTGTTTACCTATATCTTCAAGCTCATGATGACAGGCAACATACGGGCTTATGAGTATCGTCTCGACGGCAATGAGCTGTTCAACGATTCTTCGCGCGTTAAGCCTTTGGCTTTCTTAGACAACTATCATATCTATTATGAGCGTAGAGACGGGCGCATCAAGCTGGACAACAGCGATATTCCCTCTCGTGAAGTAAAGTCTTATTACATCAAAGAGAGTGTCTATTATGACCAGCATACGGCCACGTTTCATACCCAAGTCATCGCTCTTTGCCCGATTATGAGCCGTGAGGACGACTTCGGCGAAGGCACAACCAAGTATCCTTTATTCTGGGTAAAATATGAAGATTTGGCACCGTTTCTTAGCAAGCAGACCATGATGACCAGCAATTTAAACAATGCTGCCACAATGAGTATGGACGACTATTTTACCAAACATCAGTATAAAGGCAAAATATATAAGACCACCAACATGTTAGGGAAAACATTGGCACAGGAATATCCCACCGACACTGCCATGACAGCAGCTCGGCAACGCATAGAGCAACAACTCTCAACGTTTGAAAAGAACATTTGGGGAGATCCCGTCCGCAAAGATTCTCTCGATAGTATTGCACGGTCGGGAGTAAAAGAAAAGGTGGTAAAAAAAGCGCGGCGCACGGTCAAAGACACAGAGACAAAGACGGTAGCGAAGAGCACGAAGAAGACATCTGCTCCCCGTTCTACCTCTGCTACACCCCGTGTTTCAGTGCGCCGACAAAGACATTAACCGACCCACATTATCCAACTACTAAATAATCATTCATATGAAAAAGACTATTCAAATGGCATTGATAGCCTTGGCACTATGTTCGGTATCAACCGCCCGTGCCCAAGTAAAGTTCGGAATCAAAGCGGGTATAAACGTCTCGCAGATGTCTATGAGCAGAAATGTTGTGGATGCTTCCAACCGTTTGGGCTATTTTGTCGGCCCTACACTGAAGATAGGCATGCCTGTTATCGGCATAGGATGCGACATTTCGGCACTTTACGACCATCGTGATGCCAAACTTAAGGATTCGAATGTAAACATGAGTAAGACCATTAGCCAAGAGTCTATAAAGATATCCATCAACCTGCGCTATGGTATAGGTTTCGGTGATAACGCCGGTATCTTTGCTTTTGCCGGTCCGCAGTTCGGCTTTAATATCGGCGATAAAAAGCAAACGTTGGTAAAAGATGCGGCCGATTGGCGGTTGGAAACATCTAATTTCAGCATCAACATCGGTGCAGGTGCCATCTTGGCGAAGCACTTACAGGTGGCAGCCGGTTACAATATCGTGTGTGGAAAGACCGGAGAGGTGAGAATAGACACCGGTATCAAGGAGAAGGTAAGAGGGCGCAACAATGCTTGGCAGCTCTCCGGCACCTATTATTTCTAACTCTTTCTCGGGTTGATAACAAGAGGATTTCCTAAGTGGAAGTCCTCTTTTTTCATCTTGTTGCATACGTTCGGTGCAGGAGAACTCGCTTATCTATCGCCCCCTTTGGGGCTTTATGCAGATTCTTCGCCCCCATTCACGTATATCGTTCCATCCATTTAACGTTTCAAAAGCAAAGTGTCAGGACATCGGAAAGGCACGACGAAGAAGCACTCCGACAGCTTGTGACGGATTTCCTTACAAGCAGTTCCGTCATCGGTGCTTACGCATTGAAATACAGCAAGATAGCAGAGCGTTTCTAAGAGCTATCCTTTTAGCGTGCCAAACGATAGCTCTTATCACGTCAAAGCTATGCTTTGAAAGCGTCAGAGCATAGCTTTTGATAATTGAGGGGTAAGCACCGGAGGCGCGAAAGAGATTAAGGTCAAGTCAGCACCTTGGGTAAATGGTGTAAAAAAGGTGAGCGCTGAAGGCGCGTAAGACCCTTTTATTTCACTTTCAAATAGATGTTTGATAAGGATGTATCGCACTTACAGCGCTCCATTTAGGGGAACATCATATACCCAGCGCTATGCGCTG